>Ga0255058_10000009_pt1 | contig 110299 bp, 101 predicted proteins | sample Cases_109_9_MG_FD_188637 | JGI IMG/M metagenome (GOLD analysis project Ga0255058, IMG submission 188637) | Seawater microbial communities from Amundsen Gulf, Northwest Territories, Canada - Cases_109_9 | ecosystem: Environmental > Aquatic > Marine > Gulf | place: Canada: Northwest Territories...
ACAACGGCACTTTTACTCGGGACGCACTGAAGCCAAGGAGGAAAACTGACATGCTCCGCTACAGACTACTCCGCTCGCTCCTGATGGCGGCTGTTGTCATGGTGGCCATCCCGCAGGCCGCGAACGCCCAGGCGTACGCGTCAAAGATCTGGTCGTTCGACGTGAACGGGGGTTATGTGTTTCCGACCGGCTCCCTCGGCGACATCGCGAAGGGCGGGCCCACGTTCGGCGTCGGCTTCGGCTACGCCGTCAGCGACCTCGTCGGTCTTCGCATCGGTAGCGATTGGGATCTTCTCAAAGGCAACGAGGACAACCTCCTTGCTCCGATCCCATCGCCCGGCGGACCCAGCCAAAGCGACATCAACGGCGCGCCGAACATCACGCTGTGGCACTTGAACGGCGGTATCGACTTCGACTTCATCAACAATCCGGACAGCAGGTTCAAGTTTCAACTCTACCTGCTGGGTGGCGCCGTGATCGTGAATTCGCAGAAGGTCGACTCCCGCGATCCCAACCCGGTCGACACGAGCGACCTCGGGGGCAGCCTCATCGACTGGCAGGACACCTATCCGGAGTTCAAGGGCGGGATCCGCCTCGGCTTCGAGGTCGGGGACTGCACGCCGGCGCGGGCGAGGGTTTGCGGCGAGATCGCCATCTTCGGCGGTGGAAACGTCATGTTCGGCAACGAGGACGATAGTCAGTTTCTCGCAGGGCTCTACGGAGAGCCTGGGTTCGGGACGTTCATCGACATCCCGGTCGGCATCAACATCCGGATCAACGTCCTCTAACCGAGGTCGAGATCGGCCGGACATTTCCTGAGCTTCAGGTTTTCCCGGCGCTCGAAGGGCGCGACCTCAGGGTCGCGCCCTTTTCTTTGCCGCTTCCGCACACCCGCCTTCCAGCAGATGCTACCTTCCGCCAATAATGACCGGCTATAGTGACCGGCCGCAGCCGCCGACTCGCGACTAGCTGCAACTCGTACAGGCGTTGGAAAAAACATGCACGACCAGCAGGACGGCTCCTACTCACTCTTCGACTCTCCAGAAGAACCTGGCTCGCCCGAGGAGCCCGACGCCGAATCGGCCTCTCACGCCGAGCCGGATTCCGGATCCGACCTCGACGCCCTGTCGGCCACCGTCCTGCTCACCGGCGGAACCGGGCTTATCGGCAGCCACGTGGCGGCTCTGTTCCGAGAGATGGGCTGGAGAGTCCGCGCCTTAATCCGTCCGACGAGCGATGCCGCTTTTCTCGAGGAGCTCGGCTGCGAGTTCGTCCTCGCCGACCTGACGGACCCCGAATCCGTAAGCGGTGCCGCAGATGGCTGCGAGGTCGTCGTCCACGCCGCGGCCCAACTCGGGACGCCGGCCTCCATGGATCGCCACGTCGAGGTGAACGTCGAGGGCACGCGCAGGATCCTCAAGGAGGCGATCGACGCCGGCGCGCGACGGTTCGTCCACATATCCAGCGTGGCGGCATACGGAGCACCCTTCGACGCCAGCACGCGACCCCTGGACGAGGAGACTCCGCTGGACGACCCGATCCCCGAGGAGGATCACTACAGCCTTACGAAGCGAATGGCGGAGGAGGTGGTTCGTAAGGTGGACCGGCGCATCGAGTGGTGCATCTTGAGACCGGATATGGTGATGGGCGAGCGCGACCGCCTGTTTACGCCCCGCGTCTCTCGCTGGGCCTCTCGGCCGGTGCTCACTACACTGGGGATGGGCGCGAACGATCTTCCACTCGTCTACGCCGGCAACGTCGCGCTGGCGGTCTGGCTGGCGGCCACCCGAGACGCGGCTGCCTGGCGGACCTACAACGTGACGGATGACGGCGAGCTCAACCAGAAGACGCTGGTCCGCATCGCAGCGAGCCGCGGCCCGGACGCGCCCGTTCTTCCCCTGCCGGTTCCCCTGATCGCGTTTCTGGGCGGCGTGGCGACGATTATCGGCCGTCTCGTTCCCGGGGCTCGTCCACGCGTGCTCACTCCTCGCCGCGTCCGACTCTTTACGGAGGGGAATCCGTACGATGGAGAGCTCATTCGAAAGGAGCTCGGCTGGAAGCCGACCGTGTCCACGGAGGAGGGTTGGCGCAGGTCGGTGGACTGGCACCGCGCCTACATGGCTCCCGCGGGTCTGGAAGCTCGCGACGAGGTCTGAGGTCTGAGTGGCGCCCGCCGCACTCGGCCGTTGGGGTTCCGTTGCGAGGTGAATTGAGCTAAAGTGTGAGACCTTGAGGGCTTGGGCAGCTTTGTCTGGCCTCGTATTTGCACGCGCCCTTTGGAGCGCGCGAGATTCGCGCGCACTTGCGCGAACGGGCTCGGGTTTACACCTTTATTGGCCCCCCCCATTCGCGCTATCATGTACATCGAGACGCGACGTCTGCGCTCGACAAGGGTTTTATTATCCCTGAAAGGGAGGCCTGCATGGGTAAGAAGGGAAGTTCGCTCAAGACAGCCGTCGCGGCACTGGCTGCCGTCGTGCTGGCGGGTGGTTGCAGCCATCTCGTGCACGTCGAGGAGCTTGATGCGCGCTTCGCCGCCATCAACAGCAGCCTCGACGAGCACGCGGCGCAGCTGGCCGGCCTTGCGGGTCTGGCCGCGGCGGTCGCTGATCTCGAGGGTCGCGTGAGCGCGCTCGAGGATGATCTGGCCGCGCTGCGTCGCCAGTTCGAGGAGTGCGGCTGCGGCGGCATGGCTCTGGGCCTGCCCGTCTTCTTCGACTTCAACGAGGACGCGATCCGGGACGTTGACAAGCCGGTCCTGGACGAGTTCGCCAGAGTGATGATGCGCGAGCACGGCGACGCTCTCGTGACACTCGAGGGCTTCACCGACCAAGCCGGTTCAGTAGCCCATAACTACGACCTCGGTCGTCGCCGCGCCGAGAACGTGCGGTCCTACCTGGTCAGCGCGGGAATGAACACCGACCGGGTCCGTGCCGTCAGCTACGGCGAGGTTGCCAACCGTCAGGTGAATCCGGGCAACACCGGCGCACAGAATCCGCAGAGCGGAATCGAGAACCGCCGGGTGACCTTCGTCCTCGAGTGGGACGGTCGCGTCGGTGAAATGGGTATGTAACTCCCTCTTACCGTTGGCCGTCGCGCGGCGGCTCAGGCCTCCGCTGATGTAAGCCAAGCGCGCGGCCTAATCTCTCGGTCCCCGGCCAACGCCGGGGACCGTTTTTTTGCCGGGGCGCGTCCGCGGAGGTCTCGTCACGGGAAACGCTGAAGAGGAGCCAACGGCAGTGGGTCAGACCGAACCCGGCAGTTCCGCTGAGCATCTCGCCCTGGTCGAGAGCGCTGGGCTCCTGGACGAGAGCAGCCGGAGGGTCCTCAGCATCTCGGGAGATCGCGCCGGCGAGATGTTGCACGGTCTGGTGACGAACGACGTGAAGCGTCTCTCCGTCGGTGAGGGCCTCTACACCTTCATGCTCACGCCGAAGGGAAGACCGGTTGCGGAGATGAGGCTCCTCCGACTCGAGTCGGAGTTCTGGATGGACATGCCGGGGAGTTGTGTTGAGTCCGGGCTCGCCCACCTCCGAAAGTACCTTCCCCCGATCTTCGCCAGGTTCGACGAGACCGATCTCTGCCGATTGGCGATCGTCGGCCCGCTGGCCGAGGCAGCGATCGACGGCTGGGCGGGCGCGTCCGTGACGGAGGGCCTGGACCCCTTGGAGTCCCGGCCGCTCGAGGTGGCGGGAAGGGAGGGCCGCCTCGCGCGTCGAGAGGCCATCGAAGGCCCCGGTTTCGACCTCTACGTGTCGGCGGGCGAACGGGAGAAGGTGCGCTCCGGGCTTGCGGACTCCGTCTCGGAGCTCGGGGGACAGGAAGTCGGCCCGGATGCCTGGGAGATCCTCCGCGTCGAGCGCGGCATTCCGATCTTCGAGAGAGATTTCACCGACAAGAACCTGGCCCAGGAGACCGGACAGGATGCGAGGGCGATCAGCTTCGACAAGGGCTGCTATACGGGCCAGGAGGTCGTGGCGCGAATCCACTTCAGGGGCCACGTGAACCGCATTCTGAGAGGCTGCCGGCTCGCCGAGCCATCCGCCGGCCACTCAGGCGCCACGGCCCTCGAAGCCGGCCGGTCCCTCTTCGAAGGTGACCGCGAGCGCGGCGTGATCAGCTCGCCCGTCGATTCCCCTCGCTTCGGCCACATCGCGCTCTGTCTCGCCCGCGCCGAGATCGAGCCAGGGACTCGACTTGCCCTCGAGGCCTCCGCCGAACAAATCGTCGAGATCGTGGAGCTTCCGTTCGACCCCATACCCCCCATGGATCACGGCTGAGACCGCGCACGTTCCACCAGACCCGTCTCCCGCCTGCTCCACATCTCGCCTTTACGTAAAGCGATGGCGTAAAGCGGCGATACCAACTTGCGTATTGGGAAGCGATTCGTGTCCGGCGACCAACCCCCACCAATTGAAACTGACCCGGACACACGGTATGTTCGCCTGGATTCGCTCCTGCGGATGGGACCGAAACGAGGGCGGCCGCCTGTGACCGCCCGGCGATCAAACGGTGGAGTGCGTTTGTCATCACTGACGAGTGAAGAGCTGCGAGGACTGTACCGGTATCTCGTTCTGAGCCGTGGGCTCGAGGAGCGACTCGAGCACCTGCTCAAGCAGGGCCAGGTGGTCGGCGACCTTTATGACGGGCGCGGTCAGGAGGCGGCGGTCGTCGGCAGCGCCTCCGCGCTCGAGGAAGGCGACTGGCTGTCCCCTTCGCTGAGGGAGATGGGCGCGCTCCTCGCTCGAGGTCTCGACCCACGGCTGCTGCTGCTCCAGTATCTGGCTCGCGGAGGATCGCCGTCGGCCGGTAGGGACAAGGCGCATCACGTCACGATTCCCCATTTGGGCCTCCTCGGTCCCATCGGTCCGCTAGGGGCACATCTCTGCGTGCTCAACGGAGTGGCGCTCGCTTTCCGCATGCGCGGTGAGCGGCGGGTCTGCTTGACCTATCTGGGAGACGGGGCCAGTCGGACGGGCGCCGCACACGAGGGACTCAATCTCGCCGCAGTTCAGCGGCTTCCGTTGGTGGTCATCCTCATCCACAACAGGTGGACGTTCGCCACCCGCAGTGATCAGCAGGCCGCAGTCGCCGACTGGACCGATGTCGCCGCGGCCTACGGCGTCCCCGCGGCGTCGGTCGACGGCAACGACGTCCTGCACGTGTACGACGAGACCCGACGGGCGGTCGACCGGGCGAGACGCGGCGAGGGCGTTACGCTGATCGTGGCCGAAACGTACCGCATGCAGGGCCACGCCCAGCATGACGCGCAGGAGTACGTGCCGGAGGAAGAGCTCCAGAAATGGCGTGCGCGCGACCCCATCGATCTCTTCGAGCGTTACCTCGTCGACTCCGGTTTCGAGTCGAGCGCATCTCTAGCCGTCGTGAAGGAGGAGGTTCGACTCGAGCTCGCGGCGGCGGTCGAGGAAGCTCTCTCCGCGCCGATGCCCGAGCCCGAGGGCGCGAGATTCAGGACTGTCGAGGGAGAGGTCATACCGGTTCCGTGGACTCGTCGGGAGGCTGTGTACGAGGACCTCGGTCGACCCGCCGTCGGACCATGAGCGACTCGAAGATGGAATTCGTCGTGCAGAACAGGCCTCCGGAGGACCAGGAAGCACCGCGCGGAACGAAGGAAACGACCTATCTCGAGGCGATCCGCGAGGCGATGTGGGAGGAGATGACGACCGACCCGACCGTCTTCCTTCTCGGTGAGGATGTAGGAACCTACGGCGGCGCCTTCAAGATCACCGAGGGCTTTCTGGATGAGTTCGGTCCGGAGCGGATCATCGACACACCGATCTCCGAAGCCGCCATCGTCGGCGCCGCGATCGGCGCGGCCCAGATGGGCTTCAAGCCGATCGCCGAGATGCAGTTCATCGATTTCATCGCTCCGGCCTTCGACATGATCGTCAACTTCGCGGCGAAGGTCCGCTACCGAACCGGCGTCGGGGCGCCGTTGGTGATACGCGGCCCTTGCGGCGGCGGGTCGCACGCCGGCCCGTTTCACTCGCAGAACGTGGAATCGTATTTCGCGAACGTCGCCGGCCTTAAGATGGTGGCGCCGGCAACCGCTCATGATGCGAAAGGCCTGCTGCGCGCCGCCATCCGAGATCCCGATCCCGTCCTGTACTTCGAGCACAAGTATCTGTATCGGCGGATCAAGGAGGAGCTGCCGATCGACGAAGAGATCATCGTGCCCCTGGGCGTGGCGCGGACACACCGGCCTGGATCGGACCTGACGGTCGTGACCTACGGCGCGATGGTCTACAAGGCCGAAGAGGCCGCGTCACGCATCTGCGAGGAAGACGGCGCGGAGCTCGAGATTCTGGATCTGCGGACGCTCCGTCCGCTCGACACGGGCGCCATCGTGGAGAGCGTGAAGCGAACGGGACGCGTCCTCATCGTTCACGAGGCGCCACGCTTCGGAGGATTCGCCGGCGAGATCGCCTCTCAGATCTGTGAGGAGGCGTTCGAGTGGCTCGACGCACCGATTCGGCGGGTTACCGCACTCGACACGCCGATCCCATTCTCTCCTCCCCTAGAGGAGTACTACCTGCCCCAAACCGATGACATCGTGGACGCCGCTCGCTGGATGCTCGCGTATTGAGAGCGCCGCCGGCACCGGCTCAGGGCCGCGGGCCCACAGAAAGAGAGACGACGTAGATGGCCAAGGTCGATGTGATCATGCCTCAGATGGGCGAGTCGATCGCCGAGGGCACCCTCACGAAGTGGATCAAAGAGGTGGGCGCGGAGGTCGAACGGGACGAGGATCTGTTCGAAATCTCGACCGACAAGGTCGACGCCGATATCCCCTCTCCGGCCAGCGGAATCCTCGCGGAGATCCTGGTCGAGGAAGGCGACACGGTCGAGGTGAACACGATCGTCGCGCGCATCGAGACGGAGAAGGGGGCGGCGGTATCCGAAGCTGAGCCCGCGCCGGCACCCGCTGAGGAGACGCCCGAGGCTCCCGCCCCTGCCGCTGAGGCAGCGGACTCCGGCGAACCCGTGGCGCCGGCCGCCGAATCGCCCATCGCCGACTCGGCAGCCGGAGCAGAGACGGTCGAGGCGCCCGCAGCCTCGCCCGGAGACGGGACCGCGCCGGGGTCGCGAGAGGAGCGCCTGCGCACCCGCTCCACGCCGCTCGTCCGGAAGATCGCCGCCGAGCACGGGGTGGAGATCGCCCAGATCGAGGGTTCCGGCATCGCCGGCCGGGTTACGCGAGACGACATCGTGACCTTTATCGACGAGAGGGGGACGCAGCCGGGCGGTGCCGCTCCCGGCGCTGCGGAAGTCCCCGCAAGGGCCGCCCCGCCCACCCCGGCACCCGGGGTACCGTCCACCGCGGCGGCGCCCGCAGGGCCGCCCGGCGTCCTGCACCTTCCGATCCACGGAGCGACGCTAGAGGTCAAGCTGCCTCGCGTTCCGATCCGCGAGAGCGACCGCGTGGAGGATATGAGCCGTGTTCGGCTTCGCACGATGGAGCACATGCTCATGTCGCAGCACGTCTCCGCGCATGTCACGTCGGTCACCGAGATCGACTTCGAGCGCGTCGTTAAGCTCCGCAGGAAGTTCAAGCCGAAGTTCGAGGCCGAGGGTGTGAAGCTGACCTACGGGCCGTTCATCATGAGGGCCATCGTCGAGGGCCTGAAGGCCTACCCCATTCTCAACGCCTCCGTCGACGGCACCCGCATCATCCACCACGGAGACATCAACCTCGGAATCGCGGTGGCCATCGACGATGGACGTGAGCTGATCGTTCCGGTGCTGAAGAACGCGGATCGACTCAGCTTGATGGGTCTGGCGGAGGGAGCCAACGCGCTCGCCGAGAAAGCGCGTACGAGGACGCTCGACTTCGACGACATACAGGGCGGGACGTTCACGATCACGAACGTGGGCGTGTTCGGAAACCTCTTCGGAACGCCGATCATCAACCAGCCCCAGGTGGCGATCCTGGGCACGGGGGTGATCGAGAAGCGGCCGGTTGTCGTCAGGGACGACCTTGGAGGGGACGCCATCGGAATTCGAAACATGTCGTACTTCGGGCTGAGCTACGACCACCGAGTCGTCGACGGCGCGATGGCCGCTTTCTTCCTCAACAAGGTCCAGCAAGTCCTCGAGACCTTCCCGGAGGACGTCGTCTAGCAGGCGTCCGGGAGTGGGGGCCAGGGCCCGGAAGATCTTTCGTGCCTAATCGTGGGGCGCCGTTCGCAGGGCGTCGAGCAGCAGGGGCAGGGTGGCAAGAGATTGGCCCCGGTACTGAGGCCGGATGCCGAAGAGGACGACTCGTCCCTCCCCCAACGGTACGTCAACGATCGCCGGACGCCCCGCCAGGTGCTCGGCGCCCTGCAGCCAACCGCTCAGCAGGAGATTATCGCTCGCGTAGCGCGCCACCACCCGCACTCGGGCATCCTCCGCCGCCTCGAACGCCTGCCCCCCCTGCAGCCAGCCGGCCACGACCCGGGGCATGCCCGCCCCGATCTCCTGGTGGGCATCGAGCTCGAGGCGGACGAGCGAGCCTGGGGCCGCATACGCCTCCTCTTCCAGGCCGGACAACACGTTCCGCGCTGGCAGCTCCAGCTCTTCGAGCACCCACTCGGCCGATCGATCCAAGGCGACCAGCGTCCCGCCACCCTCCACGAATCGGCGCAGGGCGGCGACGCCGTCGGCGGTCAATCCGCCGGTCAGCTCTGGCGGCAGCGAGCCCTGCTCCCGCCCATCTCGAAGCACGTCTGCCGGTATGGAGGCAAGGAGGATCGAGGTGAAGCCCTCCAGAGCGTCGCCGTTGATCTCCGCGTTGTGGACCGTGCCGTAAGGCACGCCGTACTCGTCGAAGATCCAGCGGGTCCAGCCTTCATCGATAGAGGGGTCCCAGGGCTGATAGAGGCCGACATGAACGTCCGACCCGACGAGCCCGGCAGCCTCCGAGAGCGGCACGGGATAGGCCGGCGCCTCGAGGACGACTTCCCTCTCGACCTCGATCGGCTCTTCCACCGCCACCGCCTCGACGCCGAACAGTAACGGCAGGGTGTGCGCCGTCACATCGTACGGCTTCAGAAGGGGCCCGCCCTCGTAGGCTCGGCGGTCCGGGTACCGTTGGGCCTCGAGAAGCGTCTGGGCGAAAGCGGCGTAAGGCTGCCGCATCTCGACGATGTACGATCCGGCGGGGAATCGCCGACCCTCGGCCTCGAAGGGCTCGAGCGCCCGATCCACCTCCACATCTCCCGCCCGGAGCACACCGATCAGCCGAGCCACGCCGATCTTCGGCCACGGACCACGCGCGTTTTCGCCACCGGCCGGCGGGATGATCCAGGCTGCCGGCCAGCCCGGCCACCCGGCCACCGCTCGCTCTCCTATCCCGACGAAATTCCGGAGCCAGGTCTCGCGGTTCCGGGCGGCATGCCTCAGGAGTGCGAACGCCCCGGCCTCCATGTAGTCCACGATGTCCGCGAGATGCCAACTCCCTCCCTCCCACGGCACCGGGAAATTCCAGGATGTTTCGCGCGGGTCGAAGCCGCGACCGGGCTCCAACTCCTCGGGGTCCACCTCCACCGGCGTCGCCAGTTTCGCGCTCGCGGTCTCGCTGAGAATCCGAACCCCGGCGTGGTAGTGCTGGTAGGCACGCGCGGGTGTCCAGGCGTCGTACGTCGCATTGAGCACAACGCCCTTCTTGCCGTCACGCAGGAGGCTCCACGCGATCTCCGCCCCGAGGGCGTTTCCCGAAGCGACGAGCATGGGATCCACGTTAGGCTCGATCGGATCGATCCAGGGCGGCACGAAGAAGCGGCTCCCATGGCGGCCCTGCTGGTGGATGTCGTGCACGATTTGTGGGTGCCAGGCGTTGTGGACCTTCTCCACCGTCAGCTGTGTCTCTAGCTGGGTGAAGGCGTACCAGTCCCGGTTGTTGTCGTGCCCGACGTAGTGGTGGTAGAGGAAAGGCGGTGACGCTCCCTCCCATTCCTTACCGAGTGAGGTCCTGTACCAGTCGACCACCTTGTCCACCCCGTCGGGGTTCAGGGATGGGACGAGCAGCACGACCGTGTTGGTGAGGATCGCTTCGACATCCGGCTCGCTGGACGTCGCAAGCCGGTAGGCGATGCGAAGTGGGACCAGCGTGCTGCCCACCTCCGTGGAGTGAATGGAGCAGGTGATGAGCACGATGCTCCGGCCGGTTCCAATGAGCTTCTCGAGGTGTCCCGGATCGCGTATCCGCCTCGGGTCCGCAAGCTGCAGCTGCGTCTCCCGGATCCCATCCAGCGACGCGAGGTTCATCGGGTCGCTGATCGTAAGCAGCACGAACGGCCGTCCCAACGTGGTCCGTCCAAGCGTGTCGATCCGGACCCGCTCGCTCCCGCTCGCGAGCTCGGCCAGGTAACCGGTGATCTCAGTCCAATCGGCGAGGCGGCGATCCGCACCAACCGTGTACCCGAGGTAGTCGGAGGGCGACCGCTGGGCCCATGCCTCCTCCAACGACCCGAGACTAAAGGCAGCTGCCATCGCGCCGAGAAGGAGCCTGGAGGCTCGCGAGCAGCTCATGCTCCCACTCCGAGGAGTAAGGGCGGAAGCCCTCGAATCGACCGCAACGCGGCACCGACGACGACTGAGCGATCCGTCATTGCCCCTCTCCTTCCCGAACTCCTTCGGCACCTCTCGTGGGCGGTCCCGTAGATCGGAGGGCCCCGCCCGACCAGGCGCGGCAACCTAGCTCCGCCGACCTACCCTGCAAGACTTGGCTACTCTGGTTCGGCGGGCACTCTGGCCGATATCTTCGGGTCGCTTTCAGACCGTGCCTCGCACCCAGGAGCACCAGAGTGGCAGCGATCTTCCCGACCGCATCGATCCACTACGCCGCAGCCGCCGGAGATCCGTCGCAGCTGCTCTCTCCTCCGTTCGACGTCATCAGCACGGAGGAGGCGCAGCACCTCCGAGACCTCAGCCCCTTCAACGCGGTCCGCCTCGTTCTGCCCGAGGGTGATCCTCCGGAACGATACCTCCTGGCTTCCAGCCGGATGAGCGAGTGGCTGGCTTCCAGCGTTCTAGCGCGCGCCGACCGAGACCAGGCGTACTCCTACAGTCAGGCGTTCTCCTACCAGGGGCGCACTGTCGTTCGCCATGCCGTGCTGGCGGCCGTCGGGCTGGCCGGGTTCGAGAGCGGCGAGGTCCTCCCGCACGAGCACACGCACCGCGGGCCGAAAGAGGACCGCCTGGCGCTGATGAAAGCATGCGAGGCCCAGCTCTCGCCGATCTTCTTCGTTGCCCGCGACTCCGAGCGGCAACTCCCCGAGCTACTCACTCGGGCAGGGTCAGCGGAGCCGATGCTGGAGGCGAAGACCGAGGACGGCATCGCGCATGCCGTTCGCGTTATGCCGGCCGAGCTTCAGAGGCGGATCCTGGGTGTCGTGGCTGACGACGACCTCCTGATCGCGGACGGACATCACCGCTATGAGACGGCCCTCGAGCTTTCCCGGCAGCTCCCGGACCGCGCCGGTGCTCGTCGCGTTCTCGCTGCCATCGTGAGCGAGCACGACGACGGACTGATCGTCCAGGCGACGCATCGGCGTCTGGGCGGGCTACCTCTCGACTGGCGTGCGGAGCTGGAGGATTCCTTCGAGATGGAGCCCGGCCCCGAGCAGCCGCGAGACCTCGCCGAGGAGGTACGGAACATGGGCGGATCGGCGATCGGTGTCCTCATGAATCCGGGCCCGGCAACCGCGGCCGACCCTCCAGGGCTTATCCTGCAGCCGCGCCCTGGAGCAGCCGAGCGGGCCGGGCTGACGCCGGCCGAGGCCTCCCTCGCCTGCGTGCTTCTCGACCGGCTTGTCCTGCGCCGCTTTGCAGGCCGTGACACAGACACCGCTTCCGCCGCCGGCCTCCTCTCGTACCACCAGGACCCCAGGGCCGCCTGCGCCGAGCCGGCGCCTGACGCCGCCGCCTTCCTGCTGCCGCCGGTCGCGATGGACAGCCTCTGGGAAGTCGTTCGCGAGGGAGGACGCCTGCCGCCCAAGTCCACCTACTTCACGCCCAAGATGCCGTCCGGTCTCCTCTTCCGGCCGATCTGAGCGGCCCACCGACGCCGCATATCGATGGTCGCCCGGGCAGCTACTCGGCCGCGAAATCATCCAGGCTGATAATCTCCATCCCCGCAATCCGTCGAAGTGCCGTCTTGTGAGCGACATAGGCCTTGGCTCCCCCCAGAAGCGCCGTCGCCACCTGCATCGAGCGCTCCGGCGTCCCACCCAGCTTCGCCTGCACCTCCGCCGCCTGCCGTGCTACCGCCGCTGTAACCGGCAAGATCTCCAGCCCGGGATGTCCGTTCAGGTACTTGAACGCTCGCTCGGCCAGCTCATCCTCACCCTCTCGATACGGCTCCGTCATTAGCTGGTAGATGGAGAGCGCCGACGTTTGAGCTCGAACCCGTCCGCCGCGAATGCTTGTGAACAATAGCCTTGTGAGGTCCACAGCCGGTGGCCGACCTATCAAATGATAGGCTATCACAAACGGATCGAGGTGTATCCTCCTGGCATCCTCGATGCGGCGGTGGAACGCGGCTCGCTTATTCACCCAATTCGGGCCAGACGTTCCTCCCGAGTGGGGCGAACAGGCCCTCCAGTTCAGCGACCAGATCCGCGGGCTCGCGTTCGAGCTCGAGGACGGAGTCGTCGCGGACGGTGACGAGGAGGCGGTCGCCCGCCTTCAGCGCCAGCGCGTCCCGTGCCTCGCGAGGCACGACGATTTGGTGCTTGCTGCTCATCTTCACGGACAGGGGCATGTGGCTATACTCCAGGCAAGCGGATGTCGGCTCCTCCGCAGGGCATGTGAAAGCTAAGCTTTACGGCTGCACTTTACAAGAACGCGGCGAAGTCAGGAGCCAAGGTGGGCCGTTGCCCGGGGTTGGATCGTGCCGGTCGGAGGAGGCTGGCGGCAGTTGGGTGAATGGCTGCTAGACGCTCCAGATGACTGTATAGATGAACACGCCGTATAGGCAGAGAAGCAGGAAGCCTTCTGCACGATTCACCCTTCTGCCAGTATAGGCGAGCGGGATGAGAAGCGCACAGAAGAAAAGCGCTGGGACGACCTGCCGGACAACGACTTCGGGCGGCAGGCGGAGCGGACTAAGGAGGGCCGCGGTGCCCAGAACCAGGCCGAGGTTGAAGATGTTGGAGCCGATGATGTTTCCGATCGCGATGTCGCCCAGACCGCGTATCGCTGCGGCTACGGTCGAGGCAAGCTCCGGGATCGACGTCCCTAGCGCCACCATCGTCGCGCCTATCACCTCCTCTGGCACCTGAAAGACCCTGGCGATCGCCACCGCCGACACCACGAGCCAATGCGCGCCGATGAGGAGGGCGACGAGGCCGACGACGGTGCGCAACCACAGGAGCGCCACCGTCCGGTCCGGGCCGCTCCCGCTCGTCTCTCCAGACTCCGCCGCCCCGATGCGGGTTTCGCGCCCGGAAGTTCCCGAGTCGGGCTCCTCGCCCTCCCCTTCACCGAAGGCGACGCCGCTCTCCATCCGGAGCATGACGCCCAGGTAGATGACGAATCCGGCGATCAGCGCCAGCCCATCAAGCCGTCCGAGCGCGTCGTTCCAGGAGAGGAGCATGACGATGATCAGGACGAGGATCAGGAGCGGGCTCTCTCGGGCCAGGAGGCGTCGTTTCACGTCGATCGGTCTTAGCATCGCTCCGAGCCCAGCGATGAGGCCGACGTTGGCAACGGTCGAGCCCATGATGTTCCCGATCGCCAATCCCGGCTGGCCACGCAACGCCGCCAGGCTACTCACGAACAACTCGGGAGCCGACGTGCCGAACGCCACGACGGTGAGCCCGACGACCAGAGGGCTCACGCCCATTCTGGCAGCGACCCTGGAGGAGCCGGTGACGAGCCAATCCGCGCCGAACGTGATCGCGACCAGGCCGGCGAGAAAGAGGAGCGCGTCCGTCAAAGCTGTTGCGGAAAACCCGCGTCGAGCCCGAACGAGACGGCGCGGCATGTGGAATGGTGTGGAACGGCCTCCGGCCAGACCGGCGGCTGGTCGGTCGGCGACGCCGCAAGAAGGAGAGCAAGACGGATGCGCGCGTCCCGCGGCGAGGCAGCGCTGAAGAGCTGCCGCGAGCTCACCGTTGTCCTCCCGCTCAGGAGTCCGACCGGGAAGGCTCTTGTAGGCCCTGAGGGGTCCCCTTTTGCGGGGCACCGTGAGCGGGACGAGACATCTGCGCCCCGGCTCCCTTTCTCGGCATCTCCTGCTTCGCCGTTTCTGCACCCATGTGCAGCCGACCCTCGACCCGTCCTCCTTCCTCGAGCTTCACGCGTCGGCTGCGTATATCGCCTTCCACGTGGCAGGAGGCCTGCAGCTCCACCCGGCTTTGCGCCGTGATCGTGCCGGCAACGCGTCCGGCAACGATGAGATCCTGCGTCTCGATATCGCCGGTTACGAAGCCGTCTTTCCCCACTACGACCGACTTCGCAGCTCTGATGATGCCCTCTACGCGTCCTTCGATCCGGACGACCCCGTCACTCGTGCAGTCGCCAACGACCTGCATTCCGGGGCCGATGATCGAGACGACATCGCTCAGATCTCGGCTTTCCGTTCTGTTCTCCTTCGCCATCGTCTGTCCTTTTCCCAATGCGGTTGCTTCTCAGGTTCCACCGGTCCTAGATCAACGTCAAGGTCGGCGATCTCAGGGACTCACCAGCTCCAGGGGGTCTATCATCCGGCCTCGCCGCCTTGCCTCGAAGTGCAGGTGGGGTCCCGTCGATTGTCCCGTGCTCCCGGAGAGCGCTATCACCTCGAGCACCTCGACGGAGTCACCCTCGGACACGAACGTCCAGGCGTTGTGACCGTATAGCGTGGAGAGGTCGTCGCCGTGCTCGATTCGCACGTAGCGACCGTAGCTGCTGCTCACGCCGACATCCGCAACCACACCGCCGCCGCTCGCACGAACATACGTGCCAGCAGGCACTGCGATGTCTATCCCGGCATGAGCCGCCCCTGCGTCCGCTCTGTGAGAGCGCGTGATATACCCACGTTGCGCGAGAGGCCACCGGAGTGAGCCTTCCGACGCCCCAGCCGCCTCGAACGCGCCGCCTGGGGCGTCGAGAGGTGGTAGCCAGATATCGCCCGCATCAGGGCCCGAACCGCTGCTACCCAGGGCCCTCTGGAGGCGACGGTAGTCTCCCTCCATCCTCTCGAGTCTCGACGCCAATTCCATCATCTGAGTCCGCTCGACCGAGAGCCGGGCCACCTCCTCGGACAGCTCCCGTGTCGTTGCGGATTCGCTCACTCTTTCCCAGGCTCCTCCCGCCAGCCACCCAACCGAGAGAAGAAGGGCCACCGCTGCCGAGGCAACGCCGACAACCGTGCCGGCCCGAAGCCGGTAGGAGTGCGACTCCGTGTCCTTCCCGGAGAGAAAAACGACCGTCCAGGCGCGATCCCGCAGATTCCGCAAGGCGACCCGTCCCGTTCAGAGCTCGGACGCCGGCCGGCCCGTCATGAGACCGAGCAGTCGATCAAAATCTTCCGCATCGTGGAACAGGACGCGAATCTCGCCCGCATCCCCCTCCTTGAGTCTCACGGTCACCTCGGTTCCGAGCGCCCGCTCCAGCACCTGCTGGGCTCGCCGAACATACGGGTCTTGGGCCGGATCCGAGCTCTTCTTCGGCCTCTCCTTGGCCGAAGGGGGCTCGCGGACCCGCTGCACCGTCCTCTCGGTTTGCCGGACTGAAAGTCCTCGCGAGACGATCTCCTCCGCCATGCGCTGCTGGGCGGACTCGCCTCGAAGGCCCAGAATAGCGCGGGCGTGTCCGGCGCTCAGCTGGCTACTGTGTACCATCTCCTGCACCGCCCCAGGCAGCGTGAGCAGCCGCATGGCGTTGGCGACCGTGGATCGGTCCTTTCCGACTCGCGCTGCTATCTTCTGCTGGGTGAGCCCGAACTCGTCCGCCAGCTGCTGGTAGCTGCGCGCCTCCTCGAGGGCCGACAGATCCTCTCTCTGCAGGTTCTCGACGAGTGCAACGAGCAGCATCTGCTCGTCGGTCAGGTCCCGCACGATAGCCGGGGCGCTCTTCCAGCCCAACAGCTTCAGCGCGTGCCAGCGACGCTCACCCGCCACGATCTCCCACCCTGCGTCCCGGCTGCGCACAACGAGAGGTTGAAGAAGCCCGTGCTCTCGAATCGAAGCCACCAGCTCACCGAGCGCCTCCTCCGAGAGCGAGCTCCTGGGCTGGTATGGGTTGGGGCTCAGGTCGTCGAGCGGGAGCTCGAACTCGGAGCCATCCAGATCATCCAGGTTCTCGCTCAGAAGGGCGCCGAGGCCTCTGCCGAGTCGGGTGTCGCTCTTAGCCAACCTTCCTCGTGGGTTCGTCGCGCTCGATCAGTTCGTTCGCCAAGCTCAGATAGCCGCGAGCGCCGGTTGAAAGTACGTCGTAAAGGGCGATCGGTTTACCGAAGCTTGGCGCTTCGGCCAGCCGGATGTTCCTGGGTATCATGGTGTCGAAGACCTTTCTGCCAAAATACTCCCTGGCTTCGGCCGCCACTTGCTTCGACAGGTTTAGGCGCGAGTCGTACATTGTGAGCAGCACACCCTCGATCTGTAACTCCTGATTGATGTTACGCTGCACCAGCCGCACAGTGTTCAGAAGCTGACTAAGCCCCTCGAGCGCGTAGAATTCGCACTGAATGGGTATGAGGACCGAATCCGAGGCAGTCAGCGCGTTCAGGGTCAGCACGCCCAGGGAGGGCGGCGAATCCACGAGAACGTAGTCATATGACCCGCGAACGGGCTCCAGAGCCCTGCGTAGTCGGCGGTTGCGGTTCGGCCGCTCCATGAGCTCCAGCTCGGCGCCCGCCAGGTCTCTGCTTGCGGGAGCAACATCCAGATACGGAAAATGGATTTCGTGGTGGATCGCGTCGGCCAGCGGCTTCCCCTCGACGACGCACTCGTAGACCGAAGGCCTGCCGGCGTTCTTGCGAATCCCGAACCCGCTGGTCGCGTTACTCTGGGGATCGCAGTCCAGCACCAGGGTGCGTCGCTCCGCGATAGCGAGCGAGGCACCGAGGTTGATGGCCGTCGTGGTTTTCCCGACGCCGCCCTTCTGGTTGGCGATGGAGATGATCCGGCTCATGCGCTCCTCTGCGGGATCAACCGGCGGGCTCCGCCGCTTTCACAGCCCTTCGCCCGCAGCACGTCCTTGTTGAGGACGGATGTTCGGGACGTGGGCAATATAGAGCGCGGTCGGTAGCCGCGCCAAGCAGAGAGTGTTCCACGTGAAACACAGCGTTCCACGATTGTGGAAAACAGCCCATATAACGTGGTGTCAGGCTCTTAACCAGACCATCCTTGTCATCCGCACCGCCGCGGCGACGTCGAACGTCCCGCTGAATGCGTCCGCGCGTGGGGAGTGTTTCACGTGGAACATCTCCGCCTCGCAGCCAAAGCCGTCCTCCTCGTCGGGGCGTTCACCTCCTCGGTGCTTCGGTTTCGTCGATACCAACCACCGTGGTCGAAAGCTCACGCTTCCGTAGCTCCACGAGAAGGTTCTGCAAGTCAGCCGGCGAAATCCCGGGGATTCTCGCCGCTTGGCCTAGCGTCCGTGGCCGTATCCGCTCGAGCTTCTGCCGCGCCTCGAAAGACAGCGAACCCATCTCCAGATAGGGCGCCGCCGCGGGCAGCGACATGCTCTCGCGACGACGCAGCGATTCCACGCGGTCCCGCTCCCGGGCCAGGTAGCCCTCGTACTTCACCTCCATCTCGACGAGGGTAAGGACGTCGGGATCGAAGCCATTCGCTTCCAGTGGCCCGTCTGCGCCCACCAGGTCTGCGAGCCGAACCTGCGGACGTTTTAGCAGGACACGCAGCGGTTGCTTCTCCGAGAGCGGGGTCGTGCCGCGCGCCTGCAGGTGCCCGTTCACGGCCTTCGGCTCCACGCTCGTCGTTCTCGCCCAGGTTCTCGCCCGCGCCAGTTCCTCCTGGAACCGACCCAAACGTGCCCGTTCGTCCTCGGTGAGCGTTCCGAGCCTCTGCGCAGTCGGGCCCAGGCGTTCGAGGCAGTTATCCTGCCGCAATCTGAGACGAAATTCGGCTCGAGAGGTGAAAAGACGGTACGGTTCATCCACTCCCTTGGTCACGAGATCATCGATCAGAACCCCCAGGTACGCCTCATCGCGGCCCGGTACCCAGGCTTCCCGCTCGAGCGCGGCCAGTCCGGCGTTGATGCCTGCGACGATCCCCTGCCCGGCCGCCTCTTCGTAACCCGTCGTTCCGTTGATCTGGCCTGCGAAGTAGAGCCCACGCAGGAGCTTGAGCTCCAGGGTGGGATCGAGTTGTTGCGGCGGGAAGAAGTCGTACTCTATGGCGTATCCGGGCTGCGTCATCCGGGCGTTCTCGAGGCCGGGTACCCGCGCCAGTAGCTCGCGCTGCACATCGGGTGGCATCGATGTGGAGAGTCCGTTCACGTACAGCTCGCTCGTCTCCAGCCCTTCGGGCTCGAGAAAGAGCTGGTGGCTCTCCGCGTCGGGGAACTTCTTCACTTTGTCCTCGATCGAGGGACAATATCGCGGGCCACGCGCGGCGATCGCCCCGCCGTACATGGCGGATTCGCTCAGATTGGCCTCCACGACCTCGCGGACCCCGGCGCCAGCCGAGCCTATCCAGCACGGCAGTCGCGCGAGACCGCCCGTTCTCTCCCAATGGGAGAACCTCAGTGGCTCCCGCTCGCTCTCCTGTCGCGTGAACTTCGTGAAATCCACCGTCCGGCCGTCGACCCTCGGAGGTGTACCCGTCTTGAATCGCTCGGCCGACAGCCCGAGGTCCAGCAGCTGCTCGGCCAGCTCCACGGAAGGAGGATCCCCCGCACGGCCGGCCGCGATCGACCGACTCACACCCATCTTTATACTTCCTCGCAGGAACGTCCCGGCCGTCAGCACCACTCGCTCCGACCGAAACTCGCTTCCATCGGCGCAAGAGACACCGCTCACCCGACCTCCCCGAAACAGGAGCGCCCCGACCATCCCCTGGTAGAGATCGAGCCGCTCGCTTTCCTCCAATAGTGTGCGAATCGCACGAGGATAAAGCCCGCGGTCGCACTGCGCTCGCGGGGCCCAGACGGCAGGCCCCTTGGACCGATTGAGCATTCTGACATGCAGGCTCGAGCGGTCGGTCGCCCGCCCCATCAGACCGCCCAGCGCATCCACCTCCCTCGCTACGGTCCCTTTCGCGATACCCCCGATGGCCGGGTTGCAGGACATCTGTGCCACCCGAGCGAGCACACTCGTGATCAGCAGTGTCTCTGCACCCAACCTGGCGGCCGCGTTCGCGGCCTCGCACCCCGCATGGCCGCCCCCCACAACGATCACGTCGTAGCTTGTCTCCATATGTCCCGGTATCCCTTACCAGTTGGTCAGCCGGACACCCATCCGATCCCCACCGCTCGTGAATATGGCCGGTAGCCCCCGACAGCGCAGCGGCGCGGCTCGGCGCCGCTCGCATTACCTTGAAGCTTACGAATGGGTCCCATGATCTCCAACGATGCCTTCGACCCTGCCTCGACCGGGGAGGCCCGCCGCAGCCTAGTGCTCCACGGCCGCGTTCAGGGCGTCGGATTCCGATATTGGACGCGGGAGATCGCGGTCCAGCTATCCCTGCGGGGAACCGTGCGGAACCTTCCCGATGGTTCAGTCGAGATCCACGTCGCGGGTCCTATCGCCGGAGTGCAGGCCTTCATCGAGAGGATTCGGACCGGCCCCCGGCACGCCCACATCGTCTCGGTAGAGAGTATTCCGTGCCGCGGGGGCCTGCCTGAGGGCTTCCGTATCGCTCTCTGAACCCGCTCGACTCGACCGGCACTTTCCGCAACATCCGGTGTATCGCTTTCGGCCCGCTTTCGACGGGTCGTGACCTTCCTTTGGGCTTTCGGAGGTGATGTCGTGATAGAGCTTCCCGATGTCGAACGAATGATCGAGGGTTTCGCCGGTTACGCGACCGGAAAGACCATTTCGGCCGTGCTCATCGATAACGCTGATCTGGATGTCGACCCGAAGGTCGCCAAAGAGAAGATCGAGTCGCACGCGATCGACGCCGTCGAGAGGCACGGGAAGAACATCGTCCTTCGTTTCCGCTCCGAGTACAGTCTCGTCTTCGACATGGGAGACGCCGGTCGCATCTACCTGGAGTCCCAGACGGTGCCGCCGGACGAGAGCAGCGGCATCCGGTTACAGTTCGCGGCGGGCCGTGAATTGAGGTTCGATGCGCCCGGCGCACGCGACACTGTGCGGCTCGTAGAGGGCACCGACCTCGCCGCCCTCGGCGGGCCTGAGGGCCTCGGTGTAGACCCGTTGAGCGACGACCTGACCGTCGAGACGTTCGTCGAGCTCGCCGTCGCGCATCCGCGCAACTCCCTCAAGGGATTTCTGATGAATCCGGCCGCGATCGCCGGCATCGGCAACGAGTACGCGGACGAGATCTGCTTCCAAGCCGGCTATCGGCCGGATCTGAAGGTCGGCCGGATGAACGAGCGCCAGCTGGAGCGTGTTCACCTCTACCTCCGGCGCGTCCTTCGGCGAGCGACCCTCCACTGGCAGGCGGCGCACGCCGATCCCGGCTGGTTGATCAACCACCGTGGGAACGGAGCGGCCTGTCCCCGCTGCAGCACAGAGCTCACCACCATCAAGCTGAAGGGCATAAAGACTTTCGTCTGCGTGCGCTGCCAGCGCGCGGCCTAGGTCGGGGCGAGCGCCCTGACGCGAAGGATATCCCAGCAAGCCTCCGGTCGCTTTGTACCACCGTAAAGCGGCCGCGCCAGGCGGGGATTGTCGCCGTCAAAAGTGGCCCCGAGGACCATCGCGAGCCGACTCACTTTCCGACGCAGAACCCCGAGAAGAGTGCGTCCAGAATGTCTTCCGTGTCGACGCCGCCCAAGAGCTCCTCAAGCGCATGGCGAGCGTCCTGCAAATGGGTTTCGGCGATCTCGGGCGGATGTCCCCTATCTCGTGTAGTCATAAAGGCTTCCACATCCTGGAGCGCCTGCCTTAGAGCCCTCGACTGCCGCCGGCGCGTGACCAGCGGCATCTCCCCGGAATCGCGAAGCCCTGCGTAGGCGGCCTCCAGCATTCGGCGTCGCAACTGCTCGAGGCCTCGGCCCTCGACCGCCGAGGTCTCCACCTCGCTGCCTCTCTCGCCTCGCGCGTTCGCAGACGCCCGTGAGCCCGCCGACGTTACATTCGCCTTGGTCCGCACGGTGATCAGAACGGGTCCGGAATCCTCCGCCTGGCCCGTCTTTTCACCCCCAGACCACTTCTCCAGGAACTCTCGCTCCTCCGCTCCGAGGGGCCGTCCCGCCTCCGCGCAGAACAAGACGAGGTCGGCCTTCTGCAGATAGCTCTCTGCGACCTCGATGCCGAGACCCTCCAACCTTCCCGGTCGGCGTCTTATCCCAGCCGTGTCCACGAGCCGAAACGGATAGCCCTCGACACTGAGGATCGCCTCGATCGCGTCCCTCGTCGTTCCCGGAAGTTCCGTCACAATCGCTCGCTCTTCGCCTAACAACGCGTTGAAGAGGCTGGACTTGCCCGCGTTCGGCCGGCCTGCGATCACGGTTAGTGCTCCGTCCCTCACCATCTCACCCTCGGGCGCGTGTAGCAGAAGCTCGCGCAGGCCGCCGGTCAGGGCATCGGCCGCTGCCGCAATCCGCGACTCCGGGACCGGACCGTCGTCCTCCTCCGGAAAATCGATCTCGTACGCGAGCAACGCCAACAGGCCGATCACCTCGTCCCGCAACTCTTCGATACGGCGTGAGAGACCCCGCTCCAGCTGGAAGAGAGCCGATTTGTGCGCCGCCTCGGAGCGCGCATCGATCAGGTCCAGCGTCGCCTCGGCCTGAACGAGGTCCATTCTGCCGTTCAGAAAGGCTCTCATCGTGAACTCGCCGGGCCTCGCCAGACGGGCACCGGCGGCGCAGGCGGCGTCCAGGATCAGTTGGGGCACGAGAAAGCCTCCGTGCCCACTGATCTCCAGGAGGTCCTCACCTGTGTAGGATGACGGCGCGCGATGTAGCGTGAGGACGGCTCGGTCGACCATCCGACCGTCTTCAGGATGGTGAACGGGGGCCAGCGTGGCTCGGCGCGGAGCAAGCTCGGGAATGCCCAGTCTCCCCGCCACGGCGACGGCATCCGGTCCGCTGACGCGCACCACCGAGATCCCCGCTCTCCCGGGAGCCGTCGAGATGGCGGCGATCGTGTCGGCCGGAAAAGCCCGGTCTCTTCCCTTCATTCTCCTTCGCCGGACCGTGCCTGCCGCAGCCTATCGCCTGGAGGAGGTCTTCTTCGAGGACCGTCGCTTCTTTCCCGCACCGCTCTTGCGACCTCCCGCGCTGCTCTTCTTCTCAGCCTTTCCGCCTCCGGCCTTCGACTTTCCGCCGCCAGGCTTCCGACCGCCTGCCGATCCTTTGGGCTCGCTCTCCCCAGCGGCCGTCCCCGCGGACGGCCCAGCCGCCTTCGCCTTTTGTCGCTCCCCAGCGATGTAAAGTTGCTGCGGGAGGGAGGCGAAGTTGCTCGTGGCGTAGTATAGGTTCAGCCCGGACGGGAAGTTGGCGAACAGGAAGGTGAACAGAATCGGCATCCCGTAGCCCATCATCCTCGTCTGCGCCGTCTGCTCCATGCCCCGCTGGCCGATCCACATCAGCAGGAACATCGAGCCACCCATCAGCAAGGGGACGATGTAGAACGGGTCCTTGAGAGAAAGATCGGGGAGCCAGAGGAACGGGGCCCCTCGGAACACGATCGTGTTCCTGAAGACGAAGAAGAGGGTGATCAGGACGGGGAAGGGGAGCATCATCGGCAGGCAGCCCGCCAGCGGGTTGACGTTGTGCTCCTTGTAAAGCCGCATCATCTCCTGCTGCATGCGCTGCGGCTCGTCCTTGTACTTCTCCCGAATGTCCTTCATCAGCGGCTGCACCCTCATCTGCGCCATCTGTGCACGCATCGACTTCTGGTACAGCGGGAAGAGGACGATCCGCATCAGGACGCCGAAGAGGATGAGCACCCAGCCCCACGCAAGGCCCAGGGCCTCGTGCATCCAGGTGAGGATCACCATGACGATCGCGACCAGCGGCCGGATCACGGGCTGCAGCCATCGCCAGCCCACGGGGTTCACGTTGTGCAGGTCGTTGCCGATCGCCCGCAGTCGCGTGTAGTCCTGCGGTCCTAGGTAGCCGTCGAACGAGAACTCGGGCGATCCCGCGGGCACCGGAAGCGTAGCCGTGATTCGGGCAGCGTTCTCATCGGGCAGACCGTCGAGAAGCACCCCCCCGAAGCCCGGGCTTCCCTCGGTCACCAGGTAGGCGATCAGGAAGTACTTGTTCTTGACCGCCACCCAGTCGAAGGGACCCCCCTCGGCCGCCTCTCGCTCTCCGTCCTCGACGGAGGAGAGCCTGTGGCTCTGAATGCCGCTTCTTCCCTTCGTAGCCAACGCGAGTTGGCTGAAATCCTCCTTCGGGGACGCTTCGTTGGTCCGAAGACCCTCGCCTAGCGACATGGCGATCGTGTACCCGCGGTCGCCCACGCCCTCGAATTCTCCACGCACGCCGACCAGGTAGCGGGTGGCGTCGAAGTGGTACGTGACCCTGAAGCCGAGCCGTCCGCGCTCGGTCGACCCGATCACGTAGTGGAAGGTGAGAGAGTCTCTCGGCGAACCCTCCGACACCCTGATCTCGCTGGCGCTCGCCTCGAACGGCCGGTCCGACAGGTCGAGCGTGTCCGGCCCCACGGCCACCCGGAACTCCAGAAGCCGGTCGCCCTGGCGCAGGAGCTCGACCGGAACGGATTCGGGATCATCCGGAGCGTATGAACCGTAGGTCGACAGCTGCGCGGAGACCAGGGCCGCGCCCCGTGTGACAAACCGAAGACGGTACAGCGGCGAAACCACCTGGATGGTGTCGACACGCACGTCCCGCCCGGGATCTGCGAGGCGCTCCTCCACGGGCTCTGTCGGCGCCTCTTCCTGCCGCGCCCCGTCCAGCGGGCCGAGGCCGCCGGACCGAGCTGTGTCCCTGACGACGGCGATGGTGTCCGCGCCTCCCTGGGGGGACTCGGTTCGTAGGGGCGGGAAGATCAGGTTGGTGAGCGCGATCACACCGAGCATGAGGCCGATAGCGATCAGAAGCCTTCGATCCATCAGTCCCCAAACCCTGGCTCGACGAGCCCCTCTACCAGATCCGGACCGCCGGTTCCCGGAGGCTCGGTGCTCGGCGGAACGGGGTCGTATCCGAAGCCGCCGAAGGGATGACAGCGAAGCAGGCGTCTCGTCGCCAGCCAACTCCCCCTTAGAGGCCCGTGATCGGTGACGGCTTCCAGTGCGTACTGGGAGCACGTGGGCGTGAACCGGCAGGCGCCGGGGAGCAAGGGCGAGAGCGCTACCTGATAGGCCCGAATCAAACCCACGATCACACGCCGCATGGGCGCTCCACACTCTCGAGAACGATGGCCCGGAGCTCCTCGAACGAGCGTTCGTACGCCTCTCGTCGCGCCCGTATCAGCACGTCGAGAGGGCGCTCCCGCCCCAACGCAACGGGTAGCCACTCGCGACGAGCGATCTCCCTGACCCGTCTGCGCAGCCGGTTTCGCTCCACCGCGCTGTGGCCGTATCGCGGCACGATCACGCCCACGCGCGGTCGGTCCTCCGCCGCCGGGCCCACGAACAGATCGATCGGTCCGAGCCGGCAGCGACGGCCCCTTCGCAGGAGCTCCCGGATCTCTCGGCCGCTGCCGATTCGCGCCGTGCGCGGAAATCTCTCGGCCTTCATGTAAGACGGCGCTGGAGGGTGCGCCTGGGACGGGCGGGCGTCAGCGACTTCGCCGCTTGCGGCGGAACTCGTCGCTCACGGTCAGGTGCTTTCGGCCCTTCTTTCTGCGGCGGGAGAGAACGCGTCGGCCGGCCTTCGTTTTCATTCGGGCCCGGAAGCCGTGGTCCTTCCGCCGTTTCCTGTTGCTGGGCTTCCTGTACGTCGGTTGCATGGCGCTCGGAATTGGTGGCTCGGGGAAAAGCTCCGCACGGCACGCATGCACCGTCGCACGCGCGGCCTGTCCGGCACGTCGCGGCCCCGTATAACCGCGTTTCGCGGGGGTGTTCCACTCCGGAAGAAGGCTCAGAAGTGTAGATTCGCCCTCCTGAACTGTCAAACAATCCGGCGCCACGGGGTCGCCGACGGAATGGCCGTTGACAACTCGCGAGCGGTCCGTCTAGGTTGACGCCCCCCGGCTCTCGGCCCGGAATTATCGACCGGCCCCGAGCCTTCCCGGTAGGTAGCAAACGACATCGGATGGAACTAACCGCCACCCAGGTCTGGTCCCGCATCGCTCAAGCCTCCCAGGAGGTGCTGCCGGAGCAGACGTTCGCGACTTGGCTCGCCTCCACGGAAGCGATCGCGCTCACTGACGAGACCCTCGTCGTGGGCGCGCCGACGAAGTTCGCAGTGGAGTGGATCGAGGATAAGTACGGCGGACTGCTTCGGGAGTTGGCCGAGCGCGAGCTTGGAAGGCCGCTGCAGGTCCGCTTCGAGCACCATGGACAGGACGAGCGCCTGGACTTCCCGGAGCTCGGGGGAAAGCCCCTGGGCCAGGAGGTGGTGGACGACCTCGGTCACGAGGTCGTGCCGCTTCCGACCGATCCCGCCGCCATCGGCCTGAACGACCGCTATCGATTCGATCGATTCGTGATCGGAGGGCACAATCAGCTCGCCACCGCCGCCTGCCGCCGGGTCGCCGACGCCCCCGCCGCGGCGTACAACCCGCTGTTCATCTACGGCGATACCGGGCTCGGCAAGACCCACCTGATGCACGCGATCGGGCACGCGATTCTCGATCGCTTCGCCGAACGCAGGGTTGTCTACACGACATCCGAGCAGTTCACCAACGAGATGATCGGCGCGATAAAGAGCGGTCGAACCGCCAACTTCCGGCAGCGGTATCGCCAGATCGACGTTCTCCTTGTTGATGATGTGCACTTCCTGGGAAACAAGGAGGGCACTCAGGAAGAGTTCTTCCACACGTTCAACGCGCTTTACGATGCCCAGAAGCAAATCGTCATCACGTCGGACCGGCCGCCTCCTGAGATCCCGGGACTCCAGGAGCGCCTCGTCTCGCGCTTCGAGTGGGGACTCGTCACCGACATCAAGCCGCCCGACTTCGAGACGCGCATCGCCATCCTGCAGAAGAAGGCCGAAGAAGACGGCCTGTCCATGGACGACGAGGTCATCGAGTACATCGCCCGCATCAGGAAGACCTCCGTGCGCCAGCTCGAGGGGGCCCTCATCAAGCTGCTCGCCTTCAGCTCGCTCACGCGCAGGGAGATCAACCTGGACCTGGCGCGCGAGGCGCTGGACACCGAGCCGCAACAGTACGCCGAACGCGTTCGGACCACGCCGGAGCAGATCGTCGAGCGGACCGCCGAGCACTGGAACGTGACCGTCGACGACATGAAGTCCAAGCGCCGGACCCGCACCCTGGTCGTGCCTCGCCAAGTCGCCATGTACCTCATCAAGACGACCCTCGATCTACCGTATACGGACATCGGGTCGATCTTCGGCGGGCGAGACCACTCGACAGTCATTCACTCGGTCAACAAAGTGGAAGCCCAGATGGCGGGCGATCCTACCTTCCGGTCGCAGGTTCGCAGGCTTCAGGAAGCGCTGGCCAGTTGAGCTGGATCGACGGCCGGATGGTCACCGTCACCGGTTTTCCCACGGGTTGTCGAAAGATGACGCGGATGGCGTGGAGCCAGCCCGGATCGGGGTGGATGAAGAGTGCCATTCGGTCGCTGGTGTGGAACCAGCCTGCCTCTTCGCCACCGGCTTCCCCCAACGTTCGACACGGCTGCCGCACCCGTCATCGCCCACCGCTCGGGTCTGCTCGGCCTATCAGCGAGACGTTTTCCACTTTCCAACGCGCCCTACTACTACTACTAAGATTTATTTCTACAGGTAGGGATAGAATTACTACGCCACTTTTTCCATCGCCGGACCAACGAGGTTGCGAATGAAGCTGTCCATTACACGTGAGAAGCTACAGAGGGGGTTGGGAGCCGTCTCCGCCACGATCCCGGCGCGGACGACGCTACCGGTGCTTTCCAATATCCTGCTCAGGGCGGACGGGGACTCGGTACAGCTGTGCGGTACCGATTTGGACATCTCGGTCCAGGTAGCGATCGATGCGGAGGTGGAGGCCGAGGGAGCCGTGACCGTCCCCGCCAAGAAGTTCTCGGAGATCACCCGGGAGCTCGAGGACGCTCCGGTCCATCTGATCGCCGATCAGGATCAGATACGAATCGAGTGTGGCCGGAGCAAATTCAAGCTCTATGGCCTCCCGGAAGGGGAGTTCCCGACCTTCCCGGAGGTGGACTTCTCGGAGAGCTGGAAGATGTCTGCCGAAGCGCTCCAGGAGCTGATCTCCCACACCTCGTTCGCCGCGTCCACCGAAGAGAGCCGGCCGATCCTCAATGGTGTGCTCTGGCAGCTCCGGCCGGAGTCGACGACGATGGTGGCGACGAACGGACACCGGCTCGCCATGATGACCAAGCACCTCCACGAAGCGGGCGCCCCGGAGGCAGATCTGATCGTGCCGCCGAAAGCGCTCGGCCAGGTGCAACGGCTGTTCGACGCCGAAGAGCAGCTGGAGATCGCCCGGTCTGCGAACCACCTGGCCTTCCGCTCGGAGCGGCGCGCCGTTTTCACTCGCCTGATCGAGGGCCCGTACCCGAACTTCGATCAAGTCATACCGAAGGACAACGACAAGGAGGTTGTGGCGAGCCGTGCCGGCCTCGAGTCCGCCATCCGGCGGATGGCCGTCGTGGCGAGCGACCAGACCCACCGGGTCCGGCTGCTGTTTGAGCCTGGCGTGTTGAAGTTCCGCGTGCAGACGCCTGACCTGGGCGAGGCCGAGGACGAGCTTGCGGTCGATTACGATGGAGAGTCGCTCGAAATCGGCTTCAACGCGAACTACCTTCTCGAGGTGATGCGCTACATGTCGGACGACGATGTGAAGTTTAGCTTCAAGGCTCCGGAGCGGGCAGCGACATTGCAGCCCGCGGAAGGTGGCTCCGACTACCTTTGCCTCGTGATGCCACTGAGGCTTCTGGATTGATGGGCGTCATCCGGAAGGCGCTCCGGTTGCGGAGCCGGCTCGCGCCGGCGTCGATTCTGGCGGTGAGCGTTCTGGGCGGCCTGTTCTCTGAAACGGAAGCCTCGGCCCAGGAGACGGAGTGGGCGACGACGGAGTTGGCGGATGGGGTCTTCCAGTTCAGCTATGGAGCCCACAACACCTTGTTCGTCGTCACGGACGACGGCGTGGTCGCGTTCGATCCGATCTCCGATGATGCGGCCCGCATCCTGGCCCAGGAGATCCGGGCCGTGGCTCCCGGCGTCCCGCTTCTCGCCATCGTCTACAGTCACCATCACGCCGACCATGCCTCGGGCGCCGGTGTGCTGCGAGCGATATTCGGCGGCCGAACCCTGATCATCGGCCACGAGAACGGGCTGGCGCCCCTCCTGGAGGCGGCAAATCCCAGCCTCCCGCCACCCGACCTGACCTTCAGCGGCCGCCTCACCCTGAGACCGGGGGGACGGGAGGTCCGCCTGGTCTACCTCGGCCCGAGCCACACGGCGAGCATGATCGTCGGGCTCATACCCGATGCGAGCATCGCCTTCGCCGTGGACTTCGTGGCCAACGATCGCGTCGGATATCGCGACCTCGGCAGCCACCAGTTCCGTGAGTTCTTCCTGGCGCTCGAGGCGCTGGACACGCTGGAGTTCGAGACGATCGCCTTCGGGCACGGGCCGGTTGGAGATCGCGGCGCCGTGAAGCGGCAGATCGCCTACTACGGGGACCTGCGCGACGCGGTGCAGCAGGCGCTCGACGCGGGGTGGAGCGAAGACGAGGCGGCCGAGCGGATCAGCCTGGACGAGTACGCGTCGTGGGGCGGCTACGCGGAGTGGTTCGCGCTGAACGTGCGGGGGTTGTACCGTTGGCTGGCGAGCGAGCGCTGAGCATTCTCTGAGCCAGCCGTGGCACGCCGGCCGATTTGGCTAGGCGCCGCTCGAGACGCCATCTTCGCCCCCTGCCCGGAACTCCAACGCGAGGTCCACTTGCCCATCTGCCCGCACTGCGGCTTCGAATCCGGCCACGGCAATATCGAGTGCCCGCTCTGCGGCACCCGGCTCTCGGAAGCCGCGGTCGCCCATCACGATCAAACGCGGGCCGGAAGCGTCGCCTGGGAAGATTCCTCCGTGGCGTTCCCCGCCAGTCTCCTTCGTACCTGGCGCGACAGCCTCTTCCAGCCGGCCGCCTTCTTCCGCCGCCTGGCATGGGAAGGCTCTCTGGCCAGACCCCTGCTCTACTACTTGCTGGTATCGATCACCTCCGCATTCTTCGTGCTGTTGTGGCGATCGACCGACGCGCCGCTGCTTACCGCGGCATTCCGCCCGCAAGCTCCGCTGGCTCCACTCGTGCAGTTCTTCTTCGAGCCCTTCGCCGCCCTGATAGGCCTCGGCCTCGGCGTTCTTGTGCTGCAGCTGTTTGCGGTCATCCTGGCTCCGGCGCGGCGCGGCATGCGGGCCACCGCGCGCGTCTTCTGCTACAGCGCTGGGCCTGCCGTCTTCACGGCGGCTCCGGTCCTGGGGCCGGCCGTGGGTGCCGTCTGGTCGCTGGTTCTCTTGGTGATGGGCTTACGGGAAGCCCACCGGACGACGCCGGGCAGGGCGGCCTCCATCGTCCTCATCCCCGTGGTCGGTTTCTTAATCGTGCTCGCCTCGCTCCTCGTGCTCCTGGTCCTGGCGGGGCTCGCGACGGGGGAACTGCTCGAGTGGTAAGCGAGTGGTAGGCGGCGAGCTCCCGGACACGGAACGCGTGCAGCGCGATATCGAGGCAGAGGAATTCGCGAGAGGCCACATCCCACCGGGCTCGCCGCCGGTCGAGCCCAGGCCGGCCGCCACGGTATGCCTGGCCCGCTCCACGACCCGTCGCTTCGAGGTCCTTCTGTTGCAGCGGCCGGTCGAGAGCCGCTTCGCCGCCGGAGCGCACGTCTTCCCCGGTGGTACCGTCGATCCGGAAGACTCTTCAGCCGAGGCGATCGACCAGGTGAAGGATGGAACGGCCGGCGAGCCGCAAGCCGTGTTCGCTGCTCTGCGCGAGGCCTTCGAGGAGACGGGCCTGCTGCTGGCCGCCGCCGCCGCGTCGGCGGCTTTGAGGGCTGCGCGAGCCCGTCGGGAGAGCCTGCTCGACGGGTCGCTGACCTTCGTGGAGCTCCTGGCCGAGAGCGGCGTCCGGCTCGATGCGTCCGCCGTGGTCTACTTCTCACGCTGGATCACGCCCGTGCAGTTCAGCAGGCGCTACGACACGCGCTTCTTCCTCGCTCGCCACCCAGGCGGAGAGCCGGAGCTGACCCGCGAACACACGGCGTTCGCCTGGCTCGACCCGGCCGACGCGCTGGCACGCTTCGCTGCCGGCCGCCTGCCGATGCTCTTTCCCACCCGCACCACGCTCGAGCTTCTCGACCGATTCAGATCGTTGGACGAGGTCTTCCACGCCTTTCAGGGGCGCGTGGTGAAGCCGATCCTCGCCGAGCTGATCTTCGAAGCCGGGCGGATTCGGCCGGCCCCCGTCGTGCTGGAGTAGCTTTCCCGAGATGGCGGCCACCGACCTGGGCGAGAAGGTGGGTGTGGTGGTGGCGGACAACCCGGGGCCGCTGACGCTGGATGGCACCCGCAGCTACAGGATCGGGGCGCGGCGGGCGATCTTGTTGGATCCTGGTCCGGATCGGCCGAGGGGCATCGACCGGCTCGTCGAGCTGGTCGGGGAGGCGGTCGTGGAGTGGGTCTGCCTGACCCATGCCCACAACGATCATGCGGCTCTGGCTCCCAGGGCGGCCGAGGAGTTCGGAGCATCTCTGGCGGCGTCGCCGCAGACCCTCGCCCGTATCGGGCTGGAGGGACGACCGCTCGGAGATGGAGACCGAATCGAGGTCGACGAAGGCTCGGCCCACCTCGACGTCTTGGAGACCCCGGGACATTCGGCCGACTCGCTGAGCTTCTGCCTGCAGCCTGCTCGCTGGTTGTTCACCGGTGACACAGTGCTCGGAGAGGGCTCGACCCTGGTCGCGCCGCCGGACGGAAACATGAGCTCGTACCTGGCGAGTCTCAGTCGTCTCATCTCCCTGAGACCCGAGTGCATCCTGCCCGGACACGGTCCCCTGGTGGCCGAAGCGGGAGCGCTCCTGGAGGGCTATCTACACCACCGTCTCGAGCGCGAGCGCCAGATCCGCGATGCCCTCGAGGCGGGCGCGAGGTCGTTGGACGCGATCAGGCGGCGTGTCTACCCCGATCTTGCGGCCGGGTTGGAATCGGCAGCCGAGGGCGCCGTTCGAGCTCACCTGGCTCACCTGGCCGAGCGCGGACTGCTGCCGCCAGGCTTCGACGCGGGCGGCGAGCTCTGACTTCGCGGCAGGCGGGGGGCAACGACCGCCGTGGCCTCTCGTTGGGCGTCGTCTTCCTCACCGTCGTCATCAACCTCATCGGCTTCGGCATTGTCCTGCCGCTTCTGCCGTTCTTCGCCACGGACTTCGGGGCGAGCCCGCTCGCGGTCGGAGGCATCATCGGCGCCTACTCGGCGATGCAGTTCGTCTTCGCGCCGATCTGGGGCCGGATTTCGGACCGTCATGGACGCCGGCTGCCGCTGATCCTCGGACTGCTCGGGACCGCCGGGTCGTACGTCGTCTTCGCGTTGGCCGGCAGCATCTGGGTCCTCCTGCTCTCGCGGATCGTGGGTGGCGTGATGGGCGCCACGATACCGGTCGCGCAGGCCTACGTGGCCGATCGAAGTCCGAGGGAAGGCCGGGCGAAGGCGATGGGACTCATCGGCGCCGCCTTCGGCATCGGCTTCATCATCGGTCCTGCGATCGGCGGGTTCATGAGCCGGTGGGGGTACGCCCTTCCCGGGTTTGTGGCCGCCGGACTCAGCCTTCTGGCGGCGGTGGTGGCGATCGCCTTTCTTCCGGAATCGCTTCCGGTCGAGAAGAGGGTGAAGCCCGACGGATGGTCCTCGACCTCGGGCGTGCGTGCAGCGGGCGAGCAGCTCCGCGTCCTGGCCCAGACGCTGGGTGACAACCGTTTTCGCGGTCCGATAGGTGCCACGCTTCTCGCCAACACCGGGATTGCCGCCTACACGACCATCTTCCCGCTGCTGCTGCACAACCCGATCGGGATGAGCGCCGCGGAGGCGGGCGCCTTCTTCGCCTTCGCCGGAGTGGTGTCGGCGGTGACTCAGGGTGGGGTTGTCGGTCCGGTCGTCCAACGCCTGGGCGAGAGGCGCACGGCGATATCCGGCACCGCCGCCGTGGCGCTCGCGCTCATCGTCCTCGCCTGGGCGCCCGGCACAAGCGGGATCCTGGCGTCACTCGCCCTTCTGGGCGCGGGCTGGGGGCTCTTCAATCCTTCGTTGCTCGGCATCCTGTCCGGGCGGGCGGACGACGCGGACCAGGGGAGCGTGCTGGGGGTGAACCAATCGGCCAGCGCGCTCGCGAGGGCTGTGGGTCCGGCGGCGGGCGGGTGGGTGTTCGGCGCGCTGGGTTACACAATCGCGTTTCACGCCGCTGCGGCGTTCCTGGCCGCGGCAGCGCTATGGCTCCTGGCGCTCAAGGAACGGCCCTCTCGATCCGTCGTAGAAACGTAAGGGGCGTGATTTTGAAAACCGGAGGAGAGATGGAAGGGCCGCGAACGCTGGGTGAGCTGAAGAGCTCGGGATACACGCCGCGCTCGGTCAAGGAAGAGCTGCGGGCCAACCTGAGGCGCCGGCTGAAGGAAGGCGGCCCGTTGTTTCCGGGGATCATCGGCTACGACGAGAGCGTGATCCCGGGGATCGTCCATGCAATCCTCTCTCGCCACAACTTCATCGTGCTCGGTCTCAGGGGACAGGCCAAGAGCCGGATCCTGCGCGCCCTCGTGGGACTGCTGGACGACGAGATACCGGTCATCGAGGGATCGGAAGTCAACGACGACCCGCTCGCTCCGATCAGCCGGTTCGGTCGAGTGCGGGTGGAGGAGCAGGGCGACGATACACCGGTGCGTTGGGTTGGCCGGGACAGCAGATACGTGGAGAAGCTGGCGACCCCCGATGTCACCGTGGCCGACCTCATCGGCGACCTGGACCCGATCCGGGCCGCGAGAGGCGGGCACGTCCTGTCCGACGAGCTGAACATCCACTTCGGCCTGCTGCCGCGCGCGAACCGCGGCATCTTCGCGCTCAACGAGCTGCCCGACCTCGCCGGAAAGGTGCAGGTCGCCCTGTTCAACGTCATGCAGGAAGGGGACGTGCAGATCAAGGGCTTTCCCGTGCGGCTGCCTCTGGATGTGCAGCTCGTGTTCACAGCGAACCCCGAGGACTATACCGCCCGGGGCAAGATCATCACGCCGCTGAAGGACCGGGTCGGCTCCGAGGTGATCACCCACTATCCGCGGGAGCTGGCTACGGGCATCGCCATCACCGGCCAGGAAGCGTGGCTCGACCGCGAGATCGACGTGGTGATGCCCGCCTTCGTGAAGGAGATCGTCGAGCGAGTCGCCTTCGCCGCTCGGGCCGACAAGCGAGTGGACCAGCGTTCCGGGGTGAGCCAGCGGATGCCTATCACGGTGACCGAGAACGCGGTATCGGCTGCAGAACGACGAGCGCTCCTGCTCGGGGAAGAGCAGGCGACCGTACGCCCTGCCGACATCTACGCCGCCCTGCCGTCGATCACCGGCAAGCTGGAGCTGGAGTACGAAGGCGAGCTCCAGGGAGCCGAGCGGATCGCCTTCGACCTGATCGCCGACGCATGTGAGGCGACGTTCGAGGAGCACTTCCGTGAGGAGGATGCCACGCCCGTCATCGAGTACTTCGATCTGGGGGGCATGCTGCGGATCTCGGAGATGAGCCGTGGCGGCGCGCTGGTGGAGGGCTTCTCCAACGTGACGGGACTGCTCCCGCTCGTCGAGGCGTCCGGCATCGTGGCGGAAGATGCGCGGGCCGAGGAGGTGGCCGCGGCCTGCGAGCTGGTCCTTGAAGCTCTGCACTCGAAGCGGAGAATCAGTCGAACCGATTCGGGCTACCAGCGACGACCCTCCCGGCGTCGGCCCGGCGCCGACGATCCGCCGTTCAGCGGAGGCCTGGCTTAGGCGTCCCCTGCGACGCGGCCCGTCGATCTCACGCGGTCAATGATAGTGTGGCTGGCCGCGGGAAAGGCGTAATCGCCGAGCGCTCCCGGCTCTACCCAGCGGACCTCGGAGGCGGCACGTGGCCGTGCCCGGCCGGAGAGGTACTCGGCCTCGTGGAAGTGGAGGGTGACGCTGAAGTGGCTGTACGCGTGATTGACCCGGTCGATGAGAGCACCCACGCGCACCTCGACGCCGACCTCCTTCATGAGCTCTCGCTTCACCGCCGCGGCCGCCGATTCGCCCGATTCCAGCTTGCCGCCCGGAAACTCCCACAACCCGCCGAGCAGTCCCGACGGTGGCCTACGCGCGATGAGGACCCTGCCTTCCCTCCACACGACGCCTACCCCCACCGTCTGGTGCGGTAGCCCCCGGCGCGAGGCCGTCGGGGGGCGGTCGGCAACCGAGCCACGGGCGAGCGCGAGGCAGTGCACGGCCAGCGGGCAGGACTCGCAGCCGGGAGCTCGAGGGGTGCAGAGCACGGCGCCGAGGTCCATCATCGCCTGATTGAGCGCCGCGGCGCGCCCGGGCCGTGCTTCGATCAGCCTCCGGGCGGCCGCTTCCAGGCGTCGAGCCGTGGGCTGAGCGATGTCGAAGAGACGGCTGAGGACGCGCCGCACGTTGCCGTCGACGGCCGGCTCATCCTGGCCAAAGGCCAGGCTGGCGATCGCGCCGGCTGTGTAGGGGCCGATCCCGGGAAGCTGCAACAGCCTCTTCGGATCCTCCGGCAGCCGGCCTCCGTAGGCGGCCATGACCTCCTTGGCCGCGGAGCGTAGGTTTCGCGCCCGCCCGTAGTATCCCATCCCCTCCCAAGCCTTGAGGACCTCGTCGAGGCTGGAGTCCGCCAACGATGAGAGGGTGGGGAATCGAGTGAGGAACCGATCGTAACGGCCAAGCACGGTGGCGATCTGCGTTTGCTGAGCCATCACCTCCCCGACCCAGACGCGATAGGGGTCGCTGGAGTGTCTCCACGGGACCTGCCGATCGTCGGGTCGAAACCACCCGAGCAGCTGATCCGCGAGGTCGCGCCATTCCGCGAGGTCGCGTCGGTCGGCGAGGTTGCCGTGCTCGGCGACGGAGGTCCTACGGTTCACGGAGCGGATACTCGCCCTCGAAAATCCGGCGTGCGGGTCCCTTCAGGCGCATCGGCCTGCGGCGTGACTCCGCGCTTGCGTTCCCGGCACCGTCATCCAGGAGGGTCACCTCCAACATCTCCCCGCTCCTGGTGTGGAGCGTCAGCGTCCGCTCCGTCAGCCCGGCCTCGTGCAGGGCCAGAGCGGTGGCCATCGCACCGCTGCCGCACGCCAGCGTCTCGGCTTCCACGCCGCGCTCGTAGGTCCGGATCGAGACCTCGGCGGAGCCGTCGCGCACCACGAGATCCACGTTGGCCCCGGAAGCGCCCAGGGACGGATCGAATCGGATCGGCGCGGACAGGGCCTCGATCTCCCGCTCCGGCATCGTCTCGATCGGAATCACGAGGTGGGGTGTGCCCACCTGTACGAGCCATCCCGTCTTTGGCGCGCCGTCGTACGTCACGCTCACGGCTCGCTCGACCCAGATCTCCATCTCGTAGTCGAGGGCGACGCTCTGACCTGTGACGCTCGCCTGAACGACCCCCGCCGAGGTCTGGATCGCGATCGCGCTTCCGGAGGTCAGGCCCCGCTGGCCCGCGAAGCGAGCGACGCAGCGCGTCCCGTTCCCGCAGGTGGAGAACTCCGATCCATCGGGGTTGAAGAATCGTGCGGCCACGCGGTCCTGGCCGCGCGGTTCCACGACGATGAGACCATCCACCCCCACGCCCGTTGCACGCGGGCAGATGAGTCGCGCCAGATCGGAGGGCTCGCGCGAGCTCAAATCCGAGGCGAGTGCGATCGCAAAATCGTTTCCGGCGCCGCTATACTTGCTGAACGGGACCGAGGAGACGTCTGGTGGCACAGCAGCTACCCGGAGCGGTTATTAGTCTCGAGGAACCTACCGTCGGGAGAAGGTCGTGAGAACCACCACCTATGAACAGTACCGGGGCGGTCTCCTGGATGCCCTGAACCTGCAGGAGCTCCTCGACAAGCTCTCTGATTTCCTCCTCGACTCGGGATTCGGCGGTTGGAGCTGGAACCCGTTGACCGGCGAGCCGGAAGAGTCGGACAGCCTCGATGCGCTGAAGGACGCCATCCTCCGGGCGTTGATGGAGAGTGGCGACCTCACCCCCGAGATGCTCGAAGCCCTGCGCGGCGGTGAGCCGGATGAGGAGGCGGCGGAGGCCATCGCGCGCATGCTCGATGAGATCGTGGGGCGGCTCGTCGAGGCGGGGTACATCCAACTGGACCAGGCTCCTCGCGCCCCGGACGAGGCGCAGCCGGTGACAGGGGCGGGAAGTGTAGGGCATGGCGCCGCCCGGTCCGTGAAGTTCGAGCTCTCGCGGAAGAGCCTCGATTTCCTCAGCCACCGGGCGCTCCGGGACCTTCTCGGGTCTCGTGGCCAGGCGGGGATTGGCGCACACGAGACGCCGAAGCTCGCGACTGGAGTCGAAGCTGAGGCCGGGTCCAAACCGTACGAGTTCGGGGACACGCTGAACGTCGACGTGCCCGAGACGCTCCGCAGCGCGATAGCCCGGTCGGGTCTGAGATTCCCGCTGCCGGTCGATTACGCGGACCTGCACGTTCACCAGGCCACGTACAGATCGAGCTGCGCCACCGTCTTGATGCTCGATTGCAGTCACTCGATGATCCTCTACGGGGAGGACCGTTTCACGCCGGCGAAGAAGGTGGCCCTGGCGTTGTCGCATCTGCTCCGCACGCAGTTTCCGGGAGATACGCTGCGTTGCGTGCTGTTCCACGACAGAGCCGAGGAGATTCCGCTCTCCGCGCTCGCCCGTGCGCAGGTCGGCCCGTACCACACCAACACGGCGGAAGGACTGCGCATCGCCCGCCGGATCCTTCGCGCTGAGCGCGGCGAGATGCGCCAGGTCATCATGATCACCGACGGCAAGCCGAGCGCGATCACGCTGCCCGGCGGCCGGATCTACAAGAACTCGATGGGACTGGACCAGCGTATACTGAGGGACACCTTCCGGGAGGTGGCGGCGTGTCGCCGGGACGGGATCGTGATCAATACGTTCATGCTCGCTCGGACGCCGGCGCTGATCGCGTTCGTTCGCAAGGTGTCGGAGATCTGCCGCGGGAAGGCTTACTTTACGACGACGATGTCTCTCGGCCAGTACATTCTGCTGGACTACATGAGCCGAAAGACACGCCACATTCGCTGATCGGGCCTGACCATGAAGCTGCCGGACCGACTACCGTCCTCAGAGTTTCCGGCCTTGGCGGAGGAGCGGGAGAAGACCGTGCAACGCCTGTCCGTTCACTTCGCGGCGGATCACCTGGAGATCTCCGAGCTCGAGCGCCGACTGGATCTCGTGTACAGCTCCGGGAGCCCGGCGGAGCTGGCCGAGCTCGTCGCCGATCTTCCCGCTCTCTCCGTGGACGCCGAGGTCGAGGTCACGCCGTCCGTACGGGTCGAACCTTCGCGCGCCGTGCCGAGGAACCAGACGATGGTGGCCGTGTGTGGGGGCACCGAGCGGAAGGGCGAGTGGACGCCGCCTCGGCACATGAACGTCGTCGCGATCATGGGTGGCGCGGGACTAGATTTCCGGGAGGCCATCTTCGGCGACTCGGTCACGGAGGTGACGGTCGTGGTGTGCATGGGTGGGGTCGAGATCATCGTTCCACCGGGCGTGCGCGTCGAATCCAACGGCTTCGCCCTGATGGGCGGCTTCGAGCAGGTAGCCCAGGAGGCGACAGGTTCGGAGGCCCCACTGATTAAAGTCAACGGCTTCGTGTGCATGGGCGCTGCGGAGATCAAGGTCCGCTTGCCCGGCGAGACCGAGCGGGAGGCGCGCAAGCGGATCAAGCAGGAGAAGGGTCGGAGACGCCTCCAGCGCCGACGGGATGCCTGATCCCCTCGATCCTGCCGAGCGGTTCGAGCGCGGCTCGCGGACCCCCCCGGGACACCCGTTTTCGTTGCTCCTTGACGCCTTTGGATGCTCCCGGGTATTGTCAGCCGCCGCGCCGCTTCACCGGCGGCTAGCGCCAGCCAACGGAGGATACGGATGTCGGGAATCCCCGAGGTTCTCAGGTATACAGAAGAGCACGAGTATGTGCGCTCGGCCGATTCAGAGGACGAGATCGTGGTCGGAATCACGGACTACGCCCAGGGGGAGCTCGGGGACGTGGTCTACGTGGAGCTTCCGGCAGTGGGCGACAGCTTCGAGCGGATGGAGGTTTTCGGGACGATCGAAGCGGTCAAGGCGGTTTCGGATCTGTTCAGCCCAGTTTCGGGCGAAGTCGTCGCCGTCAACGAGGCCCTGGAGGAAGATCCGGCGCTGGTCAATTCCGACCCGCACGGCGAGGGGTGGATGATCCGGCTCAGGGTGCAGGATCCGTCGGATCTGGACGAGCTTCTCGATGCTGAAGCCTACCGGGCGATTGTCGAAGAGTGACGGCGGCGTCGATCTGTTAGAAGCTCTCCTACGATGTCCTTCCTGACGCACAGCGAGGCCGACCGGCGAGAGATGCTGGCCGCGGTCGGCGTGTCCAGCGTCCGGGACCTTTACGGCGATATCCCGGCGAGCCTGATCCTGGACGACCTCCTCCCGCTGCCGGATCCGCTCTCCGAGTGGGAGGCGACGAGCCTTGTTTCCGGGCACGCGGCGCGAAACGCCGAGCTCGTCTGTTTCGCCGGAGCGGGGATCTACGATCACCACGTGCCCGCAGCGGCCGATCACCTCCTGCGGCGGAGTGAGTTCTACACGGCTTACACGCCGTACCAGCCGGAGGTGAGCCAGGGGACGCTTCAGTCGATCTACGAGTTTCAGACCATGGTGTGCGAGCTCACCGGGCTCGATGTGGCAAACGCTTCGATGTACGATGGGGCGACCGCCACGGCCGAGGCCGTCCTCATGGCCCTCTCGGTGACGCGACGCAGGGAGATCCTTCTCGCCGGCCACCTGCATCCCCACTACCGCCAGGTTGTGAGGACGTACACGCAAGGCCTGGATGTCTCGCTTCTCAGCGTCGGGCCAGGGGAAAGCGGGACGGTGGAGGAGAAGGCGCTGGAGGTGACCGATGCCACGGCCTGTGTCGTGGTGCAGAGTCCCAACGCCCTGGGCCTGATCGAGGAGCTGTCACCCCTGGCCGATCGGATACACGACGCCGGAGCGCTCCTCGTGTGTGCGGTGGCCGACCCGGTGTCACTCGCCCTCATTCGCCCGCCGGGCGAGCAGGGAGCGGATGTCGTGGCCGGCGAGGGTCAACCGTTCGGGAACACCCCGAACTTCGGCGGTCCGGTCGTCGGCCTGTTCGCGGCGCGCAAGAAGCTCATCCGGAAGATGCCGGGCCGGATCGTCGGAGCCACGGACGACACCGAGGGTCGCCGAGGCTACGTGCTTACCCTCCAAGCCCGGGAGCAGCAGATCCGGCGCGAGAGGGCCACCAGCAACATCTGCACGAATCAGGGGCTGAACGCGCTGGCGGCGACCCTTCATCTGGCCATGCTCGGCCGGGAAGGGTTGAGGCAGGTGGCGGAGACGTCCGTGCAGAACGCGCACTACGCCGCCGCGCGGATTCTGGAGCTGGATGGATTCGAGCTGCTGTATCCTGACACGCCGTTCGTGCGGGAGTTCGCGGTGCGAACGCCGGAGGATCCGCGCGCGATCTTGAGCCGTGGCCTGGAGCGAGGCCTGCTGGCGGGGGTTCGCCTCGGTCGTTTTCCGGACCTCGAGACGCCGGACGGACTCCTGCTCGCGTTCACGGAGAAGAGGACGCGAGCCGAGATCGATCGGCTGGTCGACGTGCTCGCTGGACGCTGATCGGAGCGAGACGGAGATGGCGAAGCTGACCTTCCACGGACATGCATGCGTAGAGCTGCTGGGCGAGGACGGGACGCGGATCCTCATCGACCCGTTCCTCTCGGACAATCCGTTGGCGGATGTGGACCCGGACCACTTCGATCGGCTGGACTACCTCCTGCTCACCCACGGCCACTTCGATCACGTGGCCGACGCGTGGGAGATCCTTCGCCGCACCGAAGCGACGCTCGTCGCGACCTTCGAGATCGTGAGTTATGCCCAGACGAAACAGGGGGTGAAGAACGCGCACCCGCTCCACATCGGTGGAGGATGGGATTTCCCCTTCGGCCGGGTGAAGCTCACGCCGGCGATTCACGGAGGACAGGTGGCCGGCGAGGGCGCGGAAGGCTTTACGACGTTCCCGGCGGGCATCCTTCTCTCGATCGACGGCCACCGCGTGTACCATGCGGGCGACACGGCGCTCACGGTGGATATGACTCTTCTGAAGGGGCAGGTAGACACCGCGCTGCTGCCGATCGGTGACAACTTCACGATGGGGCCGGAGGACGCCGCGCGGGCGGTCGAGATGATCGAGCCGTCCGTCGTGATTCCGATCCATTACGACACCTTCGAGCTGGTTGAGCAGGATCCGGAGCGGTTTCGGCAGTTGGTGGGGAGCACGGCGGACGTGGTCGTGATCCCCCCCGGAGGGTCGTGCGACCTGTGAGCCGGATCCCCTTCCCGTTCCTGGGCCCGACGACGCCGACGATCTTCGAGCGCTCCCGGCCCGGTCGCTCCGGCACGTCTGTGCCGCGCCCGGACGTGCCGACGCGGCCGTTGGAGGAACTCATACCGGCCCGCCACTTGAGAGCCTCCCCGCCGCGGCTGCCAGAGGTGCCCGAGCACGAGGCGGTCCGCCACTACACGGAGATCTCGCTCAAGAACCACCACGTCGACCGCGCCCTCTACCCGCTCGGCTCCTGCACCATGAAGTACAATCCGAAGGTCAACGAGCAGATGGCGCGCCTCGGAGGCTTTGCCGGCCTGCATCCGTTCACTCCCGTCGACGTCGCGCAGGGGGCGCTCGGGCTCATGCACGAGCTCGGGGATATGCTCGGCGAGATCGCCGGCATGGACGCCGTCACCCTCCAGCCCGCTGCCGGAGCGCAGGGCGAGCTCACTGGCGTGCTTCTCATGCGCGCGTACCATCAGTCGCGGGGCGACGTCCAGCGCCGGCGGGTTCTGATTCCGGACTCTGCGCACGGAACGAACCCCGCCACGGTAGCGCTCGCCGGCTTCGAGGTGTCGGAGCTCAAGTCCAACGAGGCCGGCCGCCTCTCGGTGAAGGCTCTGCGCGAGGCACTGGACGAGCGCGTCGCCGGGCTGATGCTCACGAACCCGAACACGCTGGGGGTTTTCGAGTCCGCGATCCTCGAGATCAGCGAGCTCGTTCATGAGGCCGGCGGCTTGATGTACATGGACGGAGCGAACCTGAACGCCCTGACCGGCATCGCGCGTCCGGGCGACATGGGCTACGACATCGTCCACTTCAACCTCCACAAGACGTTCAGCACCCCGCACGGCGGAGGAGGACCGGGGGCCGGGCCGGTCGCGGTGATGTCGCATCTGGAGCCGTTCCTCCCCGTGCCGACCGTGAAGTCGGAGGACGGCGTTCTCTCTCTGGACTGGGATCGGCCTCAGTCGATCGGTAGGGTCCACGGCTTCTACGGCAACTTCGGCGTGCTGGTCAGGGCCTACACCTTCATCCGGATGCTCGGCCAGAGCGGCCTTCGCGAGATGGCGGAAGCGGCGGTCCTGAACAACGCCTACCTGAGTGCTCGGCTCGAGAGCCGCTTCCCGCTTCCCTATGGGCGGGGAATGCACGAGTCCGTGTTCAGCGGCGCCGAGCTCAAGAAGAAGACGGGCGTGAAGACGCTGGACGTCGCGAAGCGGCTCCTCGACTACGGCTTCCACGCGCCAACGGTCTACTTCCCGCTCATCGTGGCCGAGGCGATGTTGATCGAGCCTACCGAGACCGAGACGAAGGAGGAGTTAGACCGGTACGCCGACGCTCTCCTTTCTATCGCGGCGGAGGCGGAGAGCGACCCGGAGCTCGTGACCGGCGCGCCGCACGCGACGCCCGTCCGCCGCCTGGACGAGGGACGAGCCGGACGCGAGCTGGATGTCCGCTGGAGCTTCCCCGAGGGATAGCGTGAGGCGCTGCCGCTCCCGCAAGATCTCCGCGGCTCCGGGTGATGCTCTCGTCCGAAACGAGGCGGCCAGATGCCCACCGATTTCGTTCGCCACCTCTCGAGTCCACCATCTCCCGGAGCTTGGAACATGGCGCTGGACGAGGCCCTGATGGCCTCCGCCAGAGAGGGTGTGGTCACGCTCCGATTCTACGGTTGGAGCCCTCCCTGCCTGTCGTTCGGCCGGAATCAGGCGGCCCGCGGCCGATACGATCCGGAGACGGCGAGAGGCCGAGGCATCGATGTCGTGCGCCGACCGACGGGCGGTCGCGCCGTGCTTCACAGCCGGGAGATCACCTACAGCGTGACCGCGCCGGCGGGCCTATGGGGAGGGCTGCACGATTGCTATCGCCGCATCAACCGAGGGCTCGCTCGAGGGCTTGCCGAAGTGGGCGTCCCGCTGGATTCCGTGGCGTCCGCCGAGACGCGGAGCAGCGGCACGAACGCCGCCCCACCGCCGCTAGCTCGAGCGTGCTTCCGGGACCCGCTTCCAGGCGAGCTAACCAGCGGTGGAAGAAAGCTCGTCGGAAGCGCTCAATGGCGCGTCGACGGAGCAGTTCTCCAGCACGGCTCCATCCTGATTCACGATGATCAGTCTCAGGTCGATGAGCTGCTCTTGGCGCCGCCGGCGGGGGAACCCCTCCCTTCCGGCGCCTGCTCGATTCACGAGCTCCTCGGCCGGGTGCCGCCCCAGGAGGAGATGCAGAGCGCCCTGGCGGCCGGGTTCGCCGAGGAGTTCGAGGTCCGGCTCGAGCCCGGCGGGCCGGATCCATCGGAACGACGGGCGGCGCGGTCTCTGGAGGGCCGCTACCTGGATCCGGGATGGACCTGGCGCCGCTGATCGCCTCTCCCCGGCTGGTCCGGCAAGATCAGCGCGGCCGCGATTCTCAGGCGGAGCCCCAGCTTCCCGCCATGCGGCCGCACGCCTACCTTGGCGTCGTGCGGAAAGGCCGGAGTGCTGACCGGATCGTCTCCCCGACGCGGCGCATTGTCGCGCAGGACACGCTAGCTCGCTCGGGGTGGTCCGCCTGGCGCAAGCGCCGGGTGCTGGCCCTGCTTTCGCTGCTGTGTGCGGGTTGGGTCGCCTGCGGAGGCGGAGGTGGGCGTGATGAGGGAGCCGCCCCCCTCATCCTGGGTTACACGGCTGACCTCCAGACCCTGAACCCCCTGGTCAGCACGGACCAGAACGCCAACGACCTCATCTACCACCTGCTCTACACGCCTCTCGTGACCTACGACTCGACCTACACGGTCCGTCCCTGGCTTGCCGAGAGTTGGGAGTTCGAGGGCGAGACCGTCGTGTTCACCCTCCGAGACGATGTTCGCTGGCACGACGGCGAGCCGGTGTCCGCTCACGACGTCAAGTTCACCTTCGACATGGCAAAGGACGAGCGGTCGGGATCGCCGCTTGGAGCCGTGTACCTCGCCGATGTCACGGACGCCGAGGTGCTCGACCCGTATCGCATCCGGTTCACCCTCGCTTCCCTCGGATCGCAGCCACTCGAGAGCTTCTACTGGCCGCCCGTTCCCCGACATCTGCTGGAAGGCGTTCCGTCCGAGGAGATGAGTCGCCATCCGTTCGGGCGCTCTCCGGTGGGAAGCGGCCCGTACCGGCTGGTCCGCTGGCAGGCGGGCGAGCAGCTCGTCTTCGAGAAGAACGAGGCGTTCGCCCCCTCACTCGGCGGTCCGCCCGCGATCGGGCGGGTGCTCTACCGGATCGTGCCCGAACGAACGACCCTGCTCTCCGAGTTCATCCGCGGAGAGGTGGACGTGCACGGGACGATCGGGCCGAGCGAGGTTGAGCGCGTGGAGGGTGCGGAGGGGGTCCGCGTCGTCGCCTTCCCGTGGCGAATGTTCACGTACATCGGCTGGAACACGCGGCGGGAACCCTTCGAGAGCGCCGAGATGCGAACGGCGCTCGCCCTCGCGATCGACAGGCGAGAGCTCCGGGAGGCTGTCTTGGGCGGTCGCGGGACCCCTGCGAGCGGTCCCATCCCGCCCTGGCATCCGCTCTCCCCGGGACTAGAGCCGCTTCCCTACGCGCCGGACTCGGCGGCCGCGATCCTGGAGGCGCTGGGATGGCGCGATTCCGACGGGGACGGCGGCCGCGAGCGCGACGGGACGCCGCTCGAGTTTACGCTGCTCTCGGTGGCCACGAGTCCCGTGCTGGCCGATGTGGCGCAGATCGTCCAGGCGCAGCTGGCTCGAGTAGGCGTTCTCGTCCAACCGCAGCTGCTGGAGTGGCAGACGGTTCTGGGCCGCCATCGCGCGCGCGACTTCGACGCCGTCCTCACGAACTGGGTGCTGGACAACTTTCGGGTCGATCCCCGGCCTCTCTTCCACAGCTCGCAGGCCGCGCGCGAGGGCAGTGCCAACAGGAGCTCCTACGCCAACCCGGTGACGGACAGCCTCATGGACCTCGGCGTCACCCTGGCCGAGGAATCGGAGGCGCGTGCGGTGTGGACGGAGTTCGCCCGGATTCTCCAGCGTGAACAGCCGATCACGTTCCTGTTCTGGAACGAGGATCTCGCCGGTGTGCGTGCCGGCCTCGAGGGCGTTCGGATGGACGCTCGCGGGGAGCTGGTGACCCTGCCGCGTTGGCGCTGGGCCTCGACCGAGCGGGAGGAGGCGCCGTGAGGTGGTGTCGGCATTCCTCGGTGGTAGCGGCTGCGCTGGTGGCGGGAGGCTGTGCCGGAGAGCCTCCCGTGGAGGGACCGGATCCGGGGGCGGTGCCGGCGGCGGAACGCTTCGGAGGCACCGCGGTGGTCGCGGGCCTGGGCGAGATCCAGACGATGAACGCGTTCTTCTCCCGGGACTACATGACCGACCAGTTCCAGGCGTATGTGCTGTTCATGACGCTTCTCCGCTACGACGACGCCCTGCGGCCCGAGCCGTATCTGGCGCGCTCATGGACGGTCGGTCCGGACAGCAACGAAGTCGTCTTCGAGCTGCGCGACGACGTCTACTGGCATGACGGCACGCCCACCACGGCCTACGACGTCGCGTTCACCTTCGACCGGGTGAAGGATCCGGCGGTCCCCTACCCGAACCGCTCCTCTTTCGACGCGTGGGAATCGGTCGAGATACTCGGTCCGCACACGGTCCGCTTCACGCTTCGGCCACACGCCGATTTCCTTCACGGGTGGACGGCGCTCCCGATCATGCCCAGGCACATCCTGGAGGGCACGGCTCCGGAGGATCTGGCCACGCACCCGTTCGGCACCAGCGAGCCGGTCGGCAACGGCCCGTTCCGCTTCGTGGAGCATCTGCCCGCGAACCGCTGGATCTTCGAAGCGAATCCCGATTTCCCCGCTGAGCTGGGGGGGCGGCCTTACCTGGACCGTCTCGTCTACCGGGTCGTGCCGAACGAGACGACTCTCTTCGCGGAGCTTCGGAGCGGGGGCGTGGACATGTACGTGCGGGTCGCTCCCGTCTTCGTGGACCGAATCGAGGCGGATCCCGATCTCAGGCTCGTGGCCTATCCGTTCCCGAACTACTCGTTCATCGCTTGGAACTCGGTGCGGCCGTTCTTCGAGAGTGCGAGCGTCAGACGGGCCCTGACCATGGCGATCGACCGCTCGGAGATCGTGGAGGTCGTGAGGCACGGCCTCGCCACTCCCGCCGCGGGTCCGGTCGGCGCCTGGCACTGGGCGTACGATTCCGCCCTGCGGCCCCTCGCACATGCGCCCGACTCCGCGGCCGCGATCCTCGAGAGCGCCGGGTGGCGGGATGCGGATGGAGACGGCGTCAGGGAGCGGGACGGGGTTCGGTTCAGCTTCGACATCTCCACCAACGAGAGTCGAGAGAGAGGATCCATCGCCGAGCTCGTGCAGCGCTACCTGGCGCAGGTCGGCGTCGAGGCCCGGCCGCGCATCCGCGAGCATCAGAGCGTGATCGCGGACGTGACGAGCCCGGAGCGGCGCTTCGACGCCTTCCTCCTCAGCTGGACACAGGGTCTGGTGCTGGACGAGCGTGACCAGTGGGCCTGTGACCGGATCGGGAAGCCGCTCCAGTTCACCAGCTACTGCAATCCGGAGCTGGACGCGGTGATGGACTCGATTCCGGAGGCCACGGACCGCTCCGCTCAGGAGAGGCTTATTCGGCGGTACGATGCGATGCTCGCCGCCGACCAGCCGTTCACCTTCCTGTACGTGGAGAAGCGGGCCGACGCGCTGCGCCGCCGGTTGCAGGGCGCGAGTCCGGACTTCCGTGGGGAGCTCGCGGACGTCCGCTCGTGGTGGCTCTTCCAGCCTTGATCCGCTACGCCGTTCGACGCCTTCTCGAAGCGGTACCGATCCTCATCGGCATCGTCACGTTCATCTTCCTGCTTCTCCACCTGGCGCCCGGCGACCCGGCCACCGCGTACTTCAACCCGAACGTCAGTCCCGAGATCATCGATCGGATGCGCGAGAACCTCGGGCTGGACCGGCCGCTGCACGAGCAGTACCTGCGATGGCTGCGTTCCTTCTTCACGGGTGACTTCGGCTACTCGTTCAGCCAGCACCGGCCCGTGGCGGACGTCATACGGGACGCCCTTCCCAACACGCTGCTGCTCAGCGCCGTCTCGCTCGTCCTGATCTTTCTGGTCGGCTGCGCGGTCGGGACGGTGCAGGCGGTCAGGCAGTACTCCGCCCTCGACAACGTCACGACGTTCGTCTCGCTCTTCGTGTACTCGATGCCGGGTTTCTGGCTCGGCCTGATGCTGATCCTGGCCTTCTCATCGCCGGCCATGCCCGAGTTTCTCCGCCTGCCGATCTCTGGCGTGACTTCGATCGACTACGAGTTCATGGGACCCATCGAGCGCATCGTGGACAGGCTGCGTCACCTCGTGCTGCCCTCCTTCGCCCTCGGAATCGCATCGGCCGCGGGCGTCGCACGCTACATGCGAGGGTCACTGCTCGAGGTGATCAGTCAGGACTACATCAGAACCGCGCGGGCCAAGGGTCTCTCGGAGCGGCGCGTCATCCTCAAGCATGCCCTGCGAAACGCGCTGATCCCGATCGTGAGCCTGCTGGGCCTCTACCTACCCCTTCTGTTCGGCGGCTCGGTCGTCATCGAAGTGGTCTTCTCCTGGCCGGGGATGGGCCGCGCCCTTTACAACGCGATCCTCGCCCGAGACTACCCGGTCGTCATGGCCGCCAGCTTCCTGTTCGGCGTCCTCGTGCTTGGAGCCAACCTCCTGGCCGACCTTCTGTACGCCGTGATCGACCCTCGCATCCGGACGGACTGAGTACGGTGTTGAGCCGAGCGCGAAGAGAGAGGGGTCGTGAGACCTGGCGACGCTTCAGTAGGCATCGGCAGGCGATTCTGGGTCTCGCGTTGATCGTGCTCCTGACCGGGACTGCCCTCCTGGCTCCGGCACTTGCCCCCTACGACCCGGATGCGCAGACCGACATTGTGGCCACCCGGTATCAGGCGCCTTCGGTCTCGCACCCGATGGGTACGGACCGCTTCGGGCGCGACATCTTCAGCCGTGTGCTGTACGGAGCCCGCATCAGCCTATCGATCGGCTTCCTGGCCATCCTGATCGCGATCACGCTGGGGACCGCGATCGGAGCTATCGCCGGCTTCTTCGGCGGCCGACTCGACACCGTGCTCATGCGGGGAGTCGATCTGGTGCTCAGCTTCCCGCGTCTGGTGCTGCTCGTCGTGCTCGTCGCCCTCTTCGAGCCGTCGATCGCGCTCGTGACGCTGGTCCTCGGACTCACGGGATGGATGGGGGTATCCCGGATCGTCCGTGGGCAGGTGCTCACGGTTCGGGAGATGGAGTTCGTCACGGCAGCTCGGGTGCTCGGGTTCGGTCGTACCCGCATCCTGGCGCGGCACGTTCTGCCCAACGTCCTCACGCCGGTGATCGTCGCGGCCACCCTCGGCATCGGAAACACCATCCTGGCGGAGGCCGCGCTGAGCTTCCTCGGCCTCGGCGTGCAGCCGCCGACGGCCAGTTGGGGGAACATGGTCGCGTCCGGCCGCGATGCGATGCTGGATGCCTGGTGGATCACGACCTTCCCGGGGCTGGCGATCGTCTTCACGGTGATGGCCTTCAACCTGGTTGGAGATGGGCTGCGCGATGCCCTCGATCCGAGGAGGGTCTCTTAATGACTTTGCCGTTGCTCCAGGTTCGGGATCTGCGGACGTACTTCGCCACCGATCGAGGCGAGGCCCGAGCCGTGGACGGGATCTCGTTCGAGGTGCTGGAGGGCGAGACGGTAGCCCTGGTCGGCGAGTCCGGCTGTGGAAAGTCCGTGACGGCCCTGTCGATCCTTCGACTTCTGCCCGAGCCTCCGGGCCGCCTGCTCGCAGGCTCGAGCGTGCAGCTCCGCGGAGAGGAGCTCACTTCGGCCGCCGAGTCCAGGCTCCGCGAGGTCCGGGGCGGGGAGATCTCGATGATCTTCCAGGAACCGATGACCAGCTTGAACCCGGTCTTCACGATTGGCCAGCAGGTCTCCGAGGCTATCCGTGAGCACGAGGCCATGTCGACCCGTCCGGGCGAGCGTGGGCCGGCCGCCGCGAAACGCGTGGCGATCGAATGGCTGGATCGAGTCGGAATCCCCGATCCCGAACACCGATACGGCTACTATCCGCACCAGCTGTCCGGCGGGATGAGGCAGCGGGTGATGATCGCCATGGCCCTCTCGACGAGGCCGTCGCTCCTGATCGCCGACGAGCCCACGACGGCGCTGGACGTGACGGTACAGAGTCAGATACTTGAGTTGCTGGCCTCTCTGCAGACGGAGCTGGGAACGGCGGTTCTGCTGATCACCCACGATCTCGGGGTCGTCGCTCAGGTGGCCGACAGGGTGCTGGTCATGTACGCCGGCCAGATCGTAGAGGAGGCGTCCGTGGAAGCGCTCTTCCGTGCTCCGGAGCACCCGTACACCGAGGGCTTGCTGCAGGCCGTCCCGGATCTTGAGGAGCGGCGAGAGCGGCTCGCCGAGATCCCCGGCAACGTGCCGCGCGCGACCGCGTGGCCGACCGGCTGCCGGTTCAAGCCCCGCTGTCCATACGCCTGGAGCCGTTGCCGGGACGTTCCCGATCTCCTGGGGAGCGGCCGCGCCGAGCAGAGCGCCGCCCGCTGTTGGCTGGTTGACGAGCCTGAGCGGCGGAGAAGCGGCTCCGGCTTCGGGCCGAGGTCGCCGGATGGTCGGCGGGAAGAGGTCGGCGAATCGTGATCGACGAGCCCGTGGGCGGCCGCGCCGCGTCCGAGGGGAACGGAGGGGTTCTCCTGGAGGCGGAAGGGCTCGCTCGGCATTACGCTTCGAGCGGTCCTTGGGGAGCGGAACGGATAACGGCAGCAGTGGAGGATGTCTCCCTCCGGATCCTGAGAGGCGAGACCCTGGCGCTCGTCGGCGAATCCGGCTGCGGAAAGAGCACGACGGCCAGGCTGCTGATGGGTCTCGAGCCGCCGACCTCGGGGACGGTCCGCTACCGGGGACGCGACCTCGGATCCATGTCGCGCACCGAACTTCTGGAGTTTCGGCGCAGGGTTCAGCTCGTCTTTCAGGATCCGTTTGGATCCCTGAACCCCCGGATGACGGTCGGCGGCATGCTGGGCGAAGTTCTGTCCGTCCACGCACTCGCGGCCGGCGAGGAACGGGGGCGACGCATCACCGAGCTTCTCGGCCTCGTGGGGCTCGGCCCGGAGGCGGCGGAGCGATACCCGCACGAGTTCTCCGGCGGCCAGCGGCAGCGGATCGGGATCGCCCGAGCCCTGGCGGTCGAGCCCGACGTCATCGTGGCGGACGAGCCGGTGTCCGCCCTGGACGTCTCGATCCAGGCACAGGTTCTGAACCTGCTGGCGGATCTGCAGGAGCGGCTCGGTCTCTCCTATCTCTTCATCGCGCACGACCTGGCGGTTGTTCGACAGGTTGCCGACCGGGTCGCCGTGATGTACGCGGGACGGATCGTAGAGGCGTCGGATGCAGACACCCTCTATCACCAGCCGCTGCACCCCTACACGCGCTCGCTCCTCGCGGCGGTGCCCCGACCGCGGCCGCCTTCGGAGAAGCCGAGAGCGACCGAGCTGCGGGAAGGTGCTAATCCTCCCAAGCGAGCGACGGGCTGCGCGTACTTCGGTCGCTGCCGGCACCCGGCGCGGGACGAGGAGTGCTCCCTCGCCCTTCCCCTGCTGGAGGAGCGATCGCCTGGCCGATGGGTTCGCTGCATCAAAACCTGACGCGATGGCTCGGAGGCGCTGCGCGGACCCGCTTCGCTGGGCGGAGTACCGCCGCCGAACCAGCCCCTGCTCGCCGACTCGGGGCAGCTTCAGCGTGACTTGACAGCCTCCGCGAGGCTCTCTTAGCTTGCCCCGCCTGTCTTTGGACGGGTCGTTCGGCTCTGCATGACGCGCCGTAGTCAAGGCGGCTGGAGGTTATTTTGAACAGCTTTATCGCGACAGCCTTGTGGCTGGTACAAGAAGCCACGCCCCGACTGGGCGAAGGGCAGGAGTTCAACCTGGGCGAGATCTGGGCGGCTGGCGGCTTCATGATGTGGCCCCTCGGCTTCTGTATGGCCGTAGGTGCCTTGATCATCATCTGGAAGTTCTACGATCTCCAGGTGAAGTCGTCCCGAACTCGCGTCCTTCTGTCGGATGTCGACGGGTTGATCGCCCACGGCCGGCTCCGCGAGGCCCTCGCGCGCTGCGAAGACTCCAAGGCCCCTGCTGCCGCCATCCTCGAGGCAGGTCTGCGCCGGCACGAGGAGGGTACGGAACGGGTCATCCAGGCGATCGAGAACGCGGGTGCGATCCAGATCGCCGAGCTCGAGAAAGGCCTCGTATGGCTCGCGACGCTGTCGAACGTGGCGCCGCTCCTCGGTTTCCTGGGGACCGTGATCGGGATGATCCAGGCCTTCCAGGCGATCGAGATCGCGGGCGAGGTGGAAGCCACGCTGGTGGCCGGCGGCATTAAGGTTGCCCTCATCACGACGGCTACCGGCCTGGCGATCGCGATTCCGATCAACGTCGCGCATAACTACTTCGTGACGCGGGTTGATAGGCTGGTGATCGACATGGAGGAGAGCGCCCAGAAGATGATCGACGCGCTCCACGAACAGGAGATGTCCAAAGCGGCCTCCTGAGGTCTGGCCCCCCGCCGCGAGGCGGGCGGGAGATAGCGGATTCCTAGAACGAGCCCGGCCGAGTCGCCGGGCTTTTTTTGCTCCGAGTTTTCTTCAGCCCAACGAGCCGGCTCTTACCGCTCGTTGCCCAGATCCTCCCTTAGCTCTTAAGTTTACCGGTCCGCGCTGCCGGTTCCCCCAGGCCGTCTGCTGCCAGACGTCCTGCGGTGCCGCCTAGGCGGATTCCCGACGGCCACCATCTTCCTAACCCGCACGAGCGAGGCGCGCGATGGACGCTGAGGGTGTTCGTAACGGTCGCTCCTGTCGCCGGACCATGTTTCTCCGCCGACCCCCTTCTCACCGCCGGCTCCCATTCAAGCTTCTCACTCTACTCACGCTCCTGCTAATCCCGCTGATCCCGACGACGGCTCTGGCCCAGGGCGGAGCCATCCGGGGGACGGTCAGGGATGAAGGGACCGGCGCGACCTTGGCCGCCGTGGAGATCACCGTGCTCGATGCTGCCGGCACGACGATTACGGGCGGCCTCTCCGGTCAGACCGGAACGTTCAGGTTTACGGAGATCCCGGCCGGCACCTATGCGGTCCGCTTCAACAGCGCCGGCTGGCGCACGCACGACGAGCCGGGCGTGGTCGTGACGGCGGGTCAGGTCACGAGCCTGACGATCGACCTGACCGAGCAGCTCTTCAGCATGAACCCGATTACGGCGACCGTCCAGAGAGGCGTACAGGAGAAGCTGCTCGAGGCGCCGGCATCGATCCACGTCGTCGACGAGATACAGATCAAGTCCAAGGTGGCGCTCAGCACCACCGATTTCATCGACAACGTGAGCGGGGTGGACGTCATCACCACGGGCGTTCAGGGCAACTACTTCGTGACGAGGGGATTCAACAACATCTTCTCGGGCGCGGTCATGTACCTGACGGACTACCGCATCGCCCGCGTGCCATCGCTCAGGGCGAACATCTCGCACCTCAACCCGACCGTGCCGACGGATATCGGGCGGATCGAGGTGGTACTCGGTCCGGCCTCGGCGGTCTACGGCCCGAACACGGCCAACGGAGTGGTCCACCAGATCACGACGTCGCCGATCGACGATCCGGGCTTCGTGTTCTCCGTAGCGGGCGGCGCGAGGAACCAGAAGGAGTCCGGGGCCGGTCCGGTCACCGTTCCCGACAACACCAAGGGCTTGTTCCAGACGCAGGGTCGCCTCGCCTTCAAGACGAGCGACAAGTTCGGCATCAAGGTCTCGGGGCAGTTCCTGGGAGGCACGGACTTCATTTTCGTAGATCCGGAAGAGTTCCAGCTGCAGCAGGCCGCCCAGGCGTGTCTCGCCGATTCGAGCAGTCAGGCCTGCCTGCTCTTCCCGCCGACCGTGACGGCGGAGGACCTCTCTCGCGTCGGCGTCCGGGATTCGACGCTGAACAACTGGAGCGTCGACCTGAGGGCGGACTGGAGGCCGAACGACGAGACGAGCGTGATCTTCTCCTACGGGCACACGACCTCGGGCACGAGCATCGACCTGACCGGGATCGGAGCCGGCCAGATTGACAACTGGTCCTACGACTACGTCCAGACGCGCCTGAACTGGAAGGGTCTGTTCGCCAACGTCTACTTCAACCGGAGCAACGCAGGCGACACCTATCTCCTGCGGTCGGGGGAGTCGATCGTCGACAAGTCGAACGTCTTCGCCACCCAGCTGCAGAACACCAGCCTTCTCGGCGACCGACAGTCCTTCACTTACGGGGTGGACTTCCTGCAGACGACGCCGAGAACCGAGGGCACGATCACCGGGGCGAACGAGGACAACGACAACATCTCGCAGGTGGGAGGGTTCGTACAATCGCAGACGGCGCTCAGCCAGAAGTTCGACCTGGTCCTGGCGCTAAGAGCCGATTACAACGACGTCGTCAGTCCCGTCGTGTGGTCACCCCGCGCGGCTTTCTCGTTCAAGCCGACGCCGGAGCAGAACCTGAGGGTCACGTACAACCGGGCCTTCTCGTCGCCGACCACCAACAACCTGTTCTTGGACCTTTTCGCGCGGGTGGTGCCGATTGTCCCCGGGATCGCCTATCCGATCAACACTCAGGGAACGACGGACGAGGGGTTCACGTTCAGCCGGACGGACGGCCGGGCCGACTTCAAGTCGCCGTTCGCGCCGTTGATCGGGCGCTCAAGTACGGAGTTCATCCCCACGACCACGGCGAACCTGTGGGCGCTATCGGTCGCCGCCGCCGGCGCCCTTGATCCCGCGCTCGGTGCGCTCCTTGGCAGCCTCCCCGTACCGACCGAGGATCAGGTGGGGATAGTGACGGCTTTGCTTAACACGGCGACCCGCGAGTTCATCCCCGACCCCCGAGGCGTCGATGGGATCACCGATATCCCGGCGATAGACAATCAGATCACCAACACGATCGAGTTCGGATACAAGGGGCTGGTCGAGGAGCAATTCCTCTTCGACTTCGCCTTCTACTGGTCGCGGATCCAGGACTTCATCGGCCCGCTGGGGATCGTGACCCCCAACACGACGCTCAATGGAGCGGATGTCGCCGCTTATCTGGCGGGCTTCGGTATCCCGCCTGAGCAAGCAGCGGTCATCGGAGAGACGATCGGCGGCATCCCTCTCGGTGTGATCACGCCCCAAGAGGTGACGATCCAGGAAAGCCCTCTCCTCTTCACCTACCAGAACTTCGGGGATTTCGACGTGGTCGGACTCGACTTTTCCGCCGAGTGGCAGTTCTCGCCGCAGTGGTTCTTCGGCATGAGGATGAACTGGGTCAACAAGGACAACTTCAATTCAGGGCCCGGCGGCGACGGAGTGTGCGCCGACAATCCCCTGTTTCCGACCTGTGTTTCGCTCAACGCGCCGAAGTTCAAGACGTCAGGCGTCATAGGCTACCGGGGTTGGGGCACGGGCTTCTTCGGGAACGTGGGCGTCCGCTACATCGACGGCTTCTTCGCGAACTCGGGCGCGTACTTCGGGCCCGTCGACGGCTACACCACAATGGATCTGTCCTTCGGCTACAGCATCCCGACGCTGCGAGGCATGTCGGTGCAGGTGGACGTCACGAACATGTTCGACAAGAGTTATAAGTCATTCCCGGGCACCCCGTCCCTCGGCCGGGTCATCCTCGGGAGAATCACCTACGACACGCCTTAGGCTCGAAGCCCCGGGTCGCGTAGGCCACCAGGCGGCGGCCGGTTTTTTGACCGGCCGCCGATTGTCTTGTAGGCTAGGGGTGTTGTAGACCCAAGCCCGCGCCGTCCCGCCGCGGGTCGCCTGGCGGATCAGATCTTCTCCGCAGGCCGACTTACGTGGACGGAGGGTGCAGGTTGGCATGAAGTTTCTGTTGTTCGCGGTACTCCTTCAGGCTTCGCCCGGAGCCGATGGCTCTCCGCCGTACCCCGAGCCCGACTCCACCGACGTCATGGAGACGGCGAGGCGTCTCATCGATGCCTCGCTTCCCCTGACGGCCGGCGATCTTCTCTCGCGACACCTGTCGCAGTCGCGCGATGGGGCGGCGGATCCTACGGCCGTGCTGCTCGCCGCTCGGGCGTATGCCGATGGTCGAGCCTGGTCCGCGGTCCTACGGTTGCTTATCGGCCAACCCTGGCTTGGCGATGTGGACGCGGGACATGGGCTCCTGGAGGTCGGTCGAGCGTACGCCGGCCTCGACAGCCTGAATGCGGCACTGGCCGCCTATCGGAAGTACTTGGAACTCCTCTCGGACTCCGAGGACGCAGCCGGGAGCGGGATTCCGGTCGAATTCCGCGCCGAGTACGCCTCACTCCTGTCCCGACTCGAGCGGCACGCGGCGGCGGCAGCTCAATACGAAGATGCCGCGAAGGAGCGCCCCGAGCTCGCCTGCTGGTTCCGTCTCTCGGCGCTGCAGGAGCTCGCGCGGGCCGGCGAGCTGGATCGAGCCCGAAGCTTGGCAGCCGATCTCGAGCAGGATCACGGGGTGCCCGACGACTCGGTGCGGGTGGAGCTGGCGCTCGCCGCCTTCCGCTCCGGCGATGGAGCGGAAGGACTGAGGCTCGCCGGACAGCTCCCCCGTCGGGCGAGGGCCACCCTCTCGGCGAAGTGGGTCGTCCCGGCGCTCCTGGAGTCGGGCGACAGCGCCGGCGCGATCCGGACGCTGGAGAGCGCGCTCGGGCGCGGAGCCGGACCGGAGGCGGGCCAGCTTCTCCTCGCGCTCTCCCCCGGGCGCGAGACTCGCCGCGCCGTCGCGAAGGCGGAGCTCGATGCGGGCCGGGCGCGGCTCGCCGTCAGCCACCTGAGCGCCGCTCTGGAGGAGGCCCCTTCCGCAGAATCGTCCGAGATTCGAATGGCGCTCGCCGAGGCCCAATTCGCGGCGCGCGACAACCAGGGCGTCGTGTGGACGCTCGCTCCCTGGATGGAGGGGGTGCCAACCGGAACCTCCGACGTGGACCTGGGGTCCCTGTGGCTATTGGCCGGTCGTGCCTTCTCGCGACTGGGCGCCCACGAAGCGGCGGAGGACGCCTTCCGTCGTTCGCTCGAAGCCGGATTGGGAAGCAAGTCGGCTTTCGCCGCGTATCTCCTTGCGGACCACCTGCAGGACGACGGGAGAGTCGATGACGCCCGGGCCACGTACGAGAGAGCCATCTCGCGCTTCGCCCGATCGAGCTGGGCGGCTCGCTCGCTCATACGCCTGGGCATGCTCGCGTTTCTCGAGGGCGATTACGAAGAGGCACGCACGCGCTTCGACCTCTACCGGCGTCGCTAGCCCCGGGGTGGCTGGGTCCATGCGATGGTGTACTGGACCGCGCGCTCGCTGGAAGCGAACGCGGACACGGGTGCCGCCCGGGCTCTCTACCGTGAGGCCGTCACCCGTTCCCCGCTCAGCTACTACGGCCAACTCGCTGCCCGCCGGATCGAAGTGGATCCGTACGAGACGGCGGTTCGGAGGGACGGGCGTCCGCCTGAGCAGCTTGCCCCGGAATGGCGCCGGCTGCTCGAGCGCATGGAGCTACTCCGTGGCCTGGGTTGGATCGACCGCGCGGAGCGGGAGCTGGATTCCGGCCTGCGCGAGAGCCGGCTGACGGGCGGTCAGCGACTGCCGCTTGCCCTGGCGCTCAACGAACGGGGATGGACTCGACGTGGCATCCGCCTCGGCCTCGCTGTTCATGGAAGCGAGGGGCGACTCTGGAGCGAGTCGGCGTTGCGGGCGGTCTATCCCCTCCCTTACCGGGAGGCGATCGAAGAGCTGTCTCGCCAACGCGGGCTGGACGTGGCGCTCGTGGCCGGACTGATCCGGCGCGAATCCCTCTTCGAGGCGGACGTCGTCTCCTCGGCGGGCGCCGTCGGATTGATGCAGCTCCTCCCGCGCACCGCTCTCGAGATGTGGAGGGAAGCCGGCCTCGACGACTTCATGCTGCCGCAGCTCGAGGTGCCGGAGGCCAACCTGCGGCTGGGCACCACCTATCTGGCGAGCATGCTCGGGCGATTCGACGGATATCTGCCGGCGGCCCTCATCTCCTACAACGCAGGGCCACATCGCTATCTGAGATGGCGCGATTTCCCGGAGCGGGAGGTGGATTCGGAGCTCTTCGTGGAGCGAATTCCCTTCCGCGAGACACGCATCTACACCAGGGAGGTGACCGCCAACGCACTCGTCTACACCCGTCTGTACGATCTCGACAAGGGACGTGTTGACGGGCTCGAACCGGGGCCGTAGCATACGCGCCGAAGGGTGCAGTGGCCCCCGCAGATTCCCACCGCAGAGCAGGAGGGACCCGATCAGATGACCACAGGTAAGGTGAAGTGGTTCAATGACGCCAAGGGGTATGGCTTCATTGAGCTGCCCGAGGGCGGCGAGGACGTGTTCGTCCATTACAGCGCGATTCAAATGGACGGGTACAAGACGCTGGCCGAGGGTATGGACGTGGAGTTCGAATTGGAGCAGGGCGACAAGGGCCTCCATGCTTTGAACGTAACCCGCGCGTAGCAGCACGCGACGGGTGACGAACCTGCGCCCGTTTAGATGATGTAAGCGCCCCGGCTTGGGTTAGACCCACGCCGGGGTGCCGCCGTTTGAGAAGCCGCCGAAGTTCCGAAGGCCGCGCGGCCGGGGAGACCGGCGTCCCTCCGTAGCCGGTCCCCCGAGCTTTCTCTCCACCCTCGCAGCGAGCCGCAGGTGAGCGAGCCGACCCGGTCAGCCGATCGCCCCACCCTCTTCCTGATCGACGGCTACGCCCTGATCTACCGCGCGTTTTATGCCATGATCAGCAGGCCGCTCACGACGTCCAGCGGCGAAAACACCTCGGCGCCGTACGGTCTCGCCCGTTTCCTGATGAGGCTTCTCGAGGACCACGCGCCGGACTATGTCGGCGTCGTGTTCGACGCCGGCGACTCCTTCCGCAAGGAGGTGCACCCGGAGTACAAGGCGACGAGAGAGAAGATGCCCGACGAGCTCGAGGCGTCGATCCCGCGCTGCCGGAGTCTCGTCGAGGCGTTCCACATCCCCGTTCTCGAGGTTCCCGGATGGGAGGCGGATGATGTAATCGGCACGCTCGCCGCACAGGCCGGAGCAGAGAGCCTGCGCACGGTGATCGTGTCGGGAGACAAGGACTTCTATCAGCTGATCGGCGACGACACCCACCTGCTCAACCCGGGCCGCCGCGGACCGGCCGCCGTGGACGAGGAATGGGTGACGCCCGAGAACGCCGCCGACCGCCTCGGGGTTCCGCCCCGCCAGGTCACCGACTACCTGGCGCTTCTGGGAGACAGCTCGGACAACGTTCCCGGGGTTCCGGGCGTCGGGAAGAGGACGGCCACCGCGCTCCTGGCCCGGTTCGACTCGCTGGACGAGATCATCGAGCGGGTCGAGGAGGTGAGCCCGAAGCGGGCCAGGAACGCCCTCCTCGAGCACGCCGATCAGGCAAGGCTGTCGCGAGATCTGGTGACGATCCGGACGGATGTACCGATCGAGCTCGAGCTCGGCCCGCTGGCGCGGCAGCCGCCCGACCGGGAGCGCCTCCGTCAGCTCTTCCTCGCGCTGGAGTTCCACTCGCTGGTGCGCGACCTGGCCTCGGCCGACGCGGAAGCCGAGCCCGAATCCGATCACCGCGTGATCCGGGACCCCGGCGAGGTGAGCGAGGTGGTGGAAGCGGCGCGGAAGGCCGGCCGGATCTCGATCGCCGTCGTCGGATCGGCGGTCGATCCCATGCGGGCGGACCTCGTCGGTCTGGCCGTCGCCGTTCGCCCCGGTCGTGCCTGGTACCTTCCCTTTGGGCATGTTCCGCCGACAATCGCCAGGGACGAGAGCGGGAATCCCGTGCTGAGGTTCGACGACCCGGAGGAGCTCCCCGCGAACCTTCCTTCTCTCGGCACCTCCGACGACCCCGGCCTCGGAGCGCTCCGCGAGCTGCTGGCGGATCGGGGTCTCCCCAAGATCGGGCACGACCTCAAGTACGCCCTCCACCTCCTGGAGCGAGCGGGATCACCGCCCGATGGGCTGGCCCTGGATACCTCGCTCGCTTCCTACTGCCTAGATCCGGGCAAGCGCCAACACGACCTGGACCTGCTTGTCATGGAACGATTCGGCCACACGCTGACCTCCGGAGGCCGGCGGGCGGGGGCGGAGCTCGCCGAGGCGCCGGTGGAGGAGCTCGGGCCGGCGGCGGCAGAGGAGGCGGACTACGCGCTTCGACTGGCGGACATCCTGGAAGAAGACCTCCGCCTGCACGAGATGCTCGATCTCTGCGAGACGATCGAGATTCCCCTCGTTCCCGTTCTCGCGGCGATGGAGAGTGCGGGGATTCTCATCGACCCGCCGTTCTTCGAGGAGCTCTCCGGCAAGCTGCGTCGGGACATCGCCCTCATCCGGGAGGAGATCTTCAAGATCGCGGGCGAGGAGGTGAACCTCCGGTCGGTCCCGCAGCTGAGAGAGTTCCTGTTCGACCGGCTCGAGCTGCCGGTCCTGAAGCGCACGAAGACGGGTCCGTCCACCGACGAGAGCGTCCTCATGGCGCTGGCCGAGCAGGGTCACGAGATCCCCCGGCTGATCGTCGAGCATCGGGAGCTGGACAAGCTGGATGGCACCTACGTCTCCAAGCTGCCTAAACTGGTCGATTCCGAGACCGGGCGGATCCACACCAACTTCAGCCAGGTCGTCGCGACGACCGGTCGTCTCGCCTCCTACGATCCGAACCTCCAGAACATCCCGATCCGGAGCACGCTCGGTCGCGAGATCCGGAAGGGATTCGTGCCGGAGGACGGTTGGCTCTTCGTCGGTGCCGACTACTCGCAGATCGAGCTCCGCGTGATGGCCCATCTCTCGGCCGATCCCGCGTTCGTGCAAGCGTTCAAAGAGGATCGGGACATTCATCGCGAGACCGCGGCTCTGATCTTCGGGGTGAATTCCGCGGCGGTAACGCCGGAGATGAGAGGCCGGGCGAAGACGATCAACTTCGCCACCATCTATGGACAGGGACCGGTGGCGCTCGCCGCTCAGCTCGGAATAGGTCGCACGGAGGCGCGCGAGTTCATCGACGCCTACTTCGAGCGCTTCAGCGGTGTGCGTGACTACCTCGAGGAGATGAAGGAGCGTGCCCGCACGCAGGGCTACGTGGAGACGCTGAACGGCCGGCGGCGATACATTCCGGAGATCCGCGCGAAGAACCCCGGCATGCGGGGCTACGGGGAGCGTACCGCGACGAACTCGCCGATCCAGGGCACGGCGGCCGACCTCATCAAGATGGCGATGATCCGCCTTCACAAGCGCTTGATTACCGAGCACGACGGTGCGGCGCGCATGCTCCTCCAGGTGCACGACGAGCTGCTCTTCGAGGTTCGCTCGGACCTCACGGGGGAGATCTCGCAGGTCGTGAGGGAGGAGATGGAGAGCGCGGCCGATCTGGACGTCCCTCTCAAGGTCGACATCGGCGTCGGTGACAGTTGGTACTCGTGTAAGGGGGAGTGAGCGTGAAGCGCACGATCGTCGTCGGCGGGGGCGTGATCGGCGTGTGCTGCGCCTATTTCCTTGCCAAGCGCGGATCGCCCGTGACCGTGCTGGAGAGGGACAACATCGGCAGCGGCGCGTCCTTCGGCAACGCCGGCACGATCTCGCCCGGCCACCCGCCCATGAACCGTCCGGTGGCCCTCAAGAAGGCCGTCAGGTGGCTCCTGGACCCGGTGAGCCCGCTCTACATCCCGGCGAGGTGGGATCCGGGCCTCGTGAAGTGGCTGAGGGATTTCCGCTCCAACTGCACGCAGGAGCGGCTGGAGGCGAACATGCGCGTCCTGGAGCCCCTCGGTCACGCAACCCGGCCGCTCTTCGACCGGCTGGTGGAGGAAGAGGAGCTCGACTGCGACTACAGGCCCGGCGGGTACTACGAGGTCTTCCGCACGGAGCACGGGCGGGAAGAAGTGGAGGCGGAAGCGGCGATGGCGCGGGCGGCGGGCTTTCGGACGGAGTTCCTTGCGCCGGAGGCGCTGCAGGAGCGCGAGCCGGCCCTGAAGAGCGGTCTCCTCGGCGGGGCCTTCTATCCGGAGGCGGCAACGTGCAATCCGCTCCGCTTCGTTCAGGAGCTGGCCGAGCGGATCCAGGGCTACGGCGGAGCGGTCGTCACGGGCTCCGAGGCCGTGGAGGTTTTGACACGGGACGGTCGGGTGACGGGCGTGCGGACGCGGGATGGGGAGATCTGGGAGAGCGACCGCGTGGTCCTGGCGACGGGTGCCTACAGCCTGGACCTGGCGACCAGGTTCGGGTGCCGGTTGCCGGTCCAGGCCGGCAAGGGCTACCATCGCGACTGCGATCCGGCGACCGGGGGCGCGCCACCGCTGAACGTCACCTGTATTCTGCGCGAATACTACGTGCTATGCACCCCGATGGACGGGTTTGTTCGTTTCGCCGGCACCATGGAGTTCTCCGGAGTCAACCACGAGATCCGTGAGGCTCGAATGGCTCAGCTCACGAAAGCGGCGGACAGCTTCCTCGAAGGCGTCGGAGATGTCGAATCCACTTCGGAATGGTGCGGCCTTCGGCCCTGCACGCCCGACGGCCTGCCGATCGTCGGGCCGCTGTCCGCTCCCGAGGGAGTCTACCTTGCGACAGGCCACGCGATGTTGGGGCTGACACTCGGTCCGGTCACCGGCCAGCTCGTCGCCGAGTGGATCCTCGACGGCAGGCCGTCGATCAACGTCGACGCGATGCGAGTCGACAGGTTCTGATACGGCGGGGCGACTCTGGCATGCCGAGCGGGGTTCCGCGCTCACAGCATCGGCCAGACGTCCTTGTTGAAGGAGACCATCCACTCCCACAAGCCGTCGTCGAGGCCTCGGGCCACGTCCACGCGCAAGAAGTCGTTCACCACCCCGATGCCGGCGCCGAGCGAGGGCCGCAGCCCACCGCTGGCCGACGCCCCGAAGAGTTCGGCGGCTCCTGCAGATACAGAGGTGATGCCCACCGAGCCCGCGGTGGCGAAGGCCCGCACGTTCAACCACCGTCCGATGACTCGCCGGGAGCCCAGGAGCTTCACGAGGAAGGCCTGATCGCCGCCCCATGCGCGGAAGGTGTAGCCGGGTACGGTACGCCGCCCTCCGAGGAGCACCAGCCGCTGCGGCGGGAGCGTACCCGCGGAGAGAGCTCCTCCGATCTCCGCCTCCCAGCCCCAGGGTGAGCCCAGGCGCCGGCCGTCGAGCTCCACGCCGAACAGCCAGCGGGCATAGCCGTCGCCATCCAGGATTCCGCCCTCGGCGTCCAGGCGACCCGTGACCCGCGCTCCGAGAACGCCGGGCAGCTGGGGACGGAGCAAGGCCGTCGTGCTCCACATGTCGCCATCCCGGATCGGCCTGATCGGCCGCGCGTCATCGACGCCGGTGGAGAGGAGGGCGCTCTCCTGCCGCTCCCAACCGGCCGAGATGGAGCTCCTGCTACCGAGCCAAGGGAAGAGGAACGTCGCCCGCGCTCCGTCACGGAAGTAAGGGTCGGTGAAATCCTCGCCGTTGATTCCCAGCGAGGCGGTCGAGGTGACGCCGGAGGCGGCTTGGATCGGGCCGACGTCGGTGAGCCGTTGCCGGTAGCCTTCGAGCCGGAGCTGGTTCGGTCCCAGGTCGAAGTCCAACTCGACCGTCAGCTCGGGCAGTTGATGGCCGAACGGGTAACCCACCCATGCACGTGCGCTCCCGGTGGGTAGGGAGTACGCGCCACCCACACCAAGCAGGAACCCTTCCGCCCGCCGGCTGCGGATGAAGCTGGAGATGCCCGGCAGCCATACCCTGAAACGTCCGGTGGGGACGACGCGACGCCCGGCGATCTCCCTCGCCCTCGTGCGGATCCTCTCCATGTCGATGGCCGCCGTGTCGGCCCGCTCGACCGGCCCGTCGAGGAGGCCCGTGCTCCAATCGTCGAACGCCTTCAGACGCTCCGGCGAGGCGGCGGCGATCTTCTCGCCCGGCGGGATCTGCTCGACGCGCTCCACGTTGATCCGGTAGGGTCCAATCCGGTGCTCGGTCCGGATGACGGCGCTGATCGGAAAGCTGAGCCAAAGAGAGGATCTCCGGACCTCGACCACCTGCCGCACGGGCAGCCAGTACCGGCCATCCCAGAGCGCGTTCTCGATGTCCACATCCAGCCCTGTCAGCCGGGGATCCCGGTACGAAATCGGGGTGAAGGTGAAGGACATGCGGGCGATCGCCCAGGTGTCCCGGTCGATGTAGAGCGTCCCGATCAAACCGGGCCGATCGAAGCGAACCGGGCGCACGTCGACTTCGTAGACACGCGCGCGTCCCCCTGAGAAGCGGACCTCCGTGGAGTCGACGAGCCGGTAGTCGTATTGGCGCTCGGCGCCGCGCCAGATCGGGTGCCTCACGCCAGCCACTTCGTCTCCCTCTCCCACCCGGATGGAGTTGCCGAAGTTGTCGACCGTGATGGCAAGGTGGTCCACGTGATATCTGATCCGAGAGGGCAGCCTCTGGTCGAAGCGCCTGCCTACAATCGTCTGAGAGATGTTGTTGGGCGCCTCCCAGATGATGCGAAGTGCGATCTGGTCCGCCCGCACCAGACGCTCTTGCCCCTCGATATCCGTAAGCAGGTAGACATGTCCCTCCGAGTCGACCTCGAAGTTCCTGAGGGAGCTGTCTGCGAATGTGTGATGCCGGGTCCGCATGGCCGCCCGGACGATCTCCATCGAGCGGGCGTCGTTCCACTCCGGCGTGGCCTCGGTCACATCCTGCGCCGCCAGGACGGATGTGCCCCCGAGCAGCATGGACAGGGCCGCAAGCCGAGCGGATGCGGGAGCCATGAAACCCACGGTCGGGAAGGGCGGGGCGTCTCGGGTCTGCACGTACATGTGGAGGAGAATACTGCCCGGGGAGCGGCGCGTTCCGGTGCCGAGCGAGCGGGTGATCGGGCGCCGACTGCTAGAAGAGTTCCTCCTGGTCGTCTTCTTCCGGCGTGTCGGCGAGTCCCTTGAGTCGCCGGATCCAGTACTCGACGTCGAAGCTCTCCTCGCTCTTCAGCATACGCCTGAGGACGGGGTTGAACTCCTGTATCGCGTCGAGCAGATCCTCGGCCGCCGAGAGCGCCTCGGTCGCGCGGGCGACGTCGTCCGGCAGGGTCGCCATGTCCTGGAGGATCGTCTGCTCGGAGCGCGACGCGACGATGGGCTCCTCGCTCGTGGCGGCGTAGACCTCGGTACGGCGACCAGGGCCTCGGCCGTCCTCGATCGGGAGCAAGCCGACGATTTCGTCGGAACGCCAGAACTTCCCGTAGCCGAGATGGACCATGCGGCCCGGCTTGATCTCCACGGTACCTCCAGGATCGGGGCCGAAACAGGCCGTTGAGGGATCGGGTCGCAAAGTCAGGGGCTTCGCCGAAGGTGTCAAGCGGGCGGATTGCCGCCGCCGCATCAGCCGGGCATCTTCTCCGCTGCACGGGGAGGTAACCATGGGCAAGCCGTCGGGCCGAGTAGTTCGGGATCCGGTCTGGAACAACATCCGGCTGGATGCGGCCGCGGCGGCGGTCATCGACACGCCTCAGTTTCAGCGCCTGCGCAGGGTCAAGCAGCTCGGGTTCGCGCACCTCGTCTACCCGGGCGCCGTCCACACCCGGTTCAATCATGCGATCGGCGTCTACGGGCTGACGCGCCGGGCCCTCGCGAGCCTTGCCTGGAGCGGTTCCCTCGATGTGCTCTCCGAGACTGATCGCCAGCGCCTGCCTCTCATCCCGCTCGCCGCCTTGCTGCACGACATCGGTCATTACGCCTTTTCGCACGCGATGGAAGAAGTCGGTCCCGGCTCCATTCCCGGCCATCACGAGCAGATGGCCTCCCTGTTCCTCGACGCGGAGCCGATTCGAGGCCCTCTTCGGGGCGTGCATCCCGAGGGGCCCGAGATCATCGCCGAGCTGATCCAGGGTACGTCCCCACATCCGCTTCAGGGACTCATCGCAGGCTCTCTGGACCTGGACAAGGTCGATTACCTGCAGCGAGACAGCTTCTTCTGCGGCGTTCCGTACGGAACGGTGGATGTGGACCGGCTGCTGGAGGCGCTCACCTTGGCCAGTCAGGGGAGCGGGTCCCAGGTGGAGGTCGCGCTCTCGGAAAAAGGGCTGAGCGCGCTGGAATCGCTGCTCTTCTCCAAGTACCAGATGTTTCGGAACGTCTATTGGCATCACGCCGTCCGGGCCGCCTCGGTCGTCTTCAGGTCGGTGGTGGATCGGGCGGGTTCGGCTGGACTCGTCGAGCCTGAAGAGCTTCCCGGAAGAACCGATGAAGAGCTGCTGGGCCTGCTCGCGCGGCGAGCCGCCGATGCCCCCGGGGACGGCGGCGGCTCCGTGGTCGGCAGGCTTATCGACTGTCTGGAGAACCGTCGCCTGCCGAAGCGGGCGGTTGAGCTATTCGGCGATGCCGTGCCGGCGGGAATCGGCTCCTGGCTTCAGGAGAGATCGGATCTCGTCCGCGGGCTGGAGGATCGGCTGGCGAAGGAGTGGTCGGTGCCGCTGGGCAGCGTGTTCGTCGACTACCCGAGCTATCCGGACATGCTTCAGCTGGGGATTCTTCTGGTTCGCCGGACCGGTGACGTTCAAAGGCTCACCGAGAAGGGCGCCGAAGGCCTGATCGACCTACCGCGCCTGAGCCGGTCGCTTCATCACGCCGCGAGGGTCTTCCGGGTCTTCGTGCTCGGCGAGCGACTGGCGCCCGATCCGAGACCGCTCTTGGAGCTTCTGGAGGCAGGCGCCGACGAGGTATCGACCAGGCTGCGGGGGGGTGCGGCGCTCTACCCGTCCTAGGTCGCCAGCGCGTCTATCACGATCACTGTCGTGTTGTCCAGCCCACCGGCGGCGTTTGCCCGGTCCACCAGTTGCCCGGCCGTCGCCTCCACGTCCGGCGCCGCGGCGAGGATGCGTTCGATCTCCGCATGCGGGAGCATCGCGCTCAGTCCGTCAGTTGCCAGCAGGATGCGGTCGCCGGCCTCGAGGGTGCCCTCGTAGAGATCCGTCGCGAACCCACCGGGAATTCCCAGCGCCCGAGTCAGCACGTTGGATCTCGGGTGGACGCGAGCTTGTTCATCAGTGAGTGTGCCGCGATCCACCTCCTGCTGGACGAGGGTATGATCTCGCGTGATCCGCTCGAGGCTCCCGCCACGGAGCCGGTAGGCCCGGCTGTCCCCCACGTGGCCGATCAGGAAGGAGGCGTCCAGGACGCACAGGGCTGTGATGGTCGTGCCCATGCCGTAGCAGGCGGGGTCATCCCGGGCGCGCGAGAGGATGCGACGGTTGGCTTCGGCGATCGCCGCTTCGAGCGTTTGGGCGAGTTCCGCCGCCGGCTGTGTGCCGACAGCTCCGGAGAGAGCTTCGCCGACTCTGCTCGCCGCGATCTGGGCGGCCACCTCGCCTGCCGCGTGCCCACCCATCCCATCGGCGACGACAAAAACGCTGGCCTCGTCGTCGGCGTAGAAGCTGTCCTCGTTGCCTCGACGCACGTGGCCGACATCTGTCGCAGCGGCGTGCCGAAGGATAGTTGGCATCGCGATGTTCCCGATGGTAGGCTTCTTCGAGACGGGCTCCAGCCGGGCGCCGCGCCGGCGGGTCCGCAACGGGTCCGCCGACGGGAAGAAGGAGAATAGAAGCCGTCCATGCACTCCGCCAGTTCGCCAACGCTCCCCGCTGGAACCTCACGACTTGCCGCCTCCGGACCGGCGATCGAGCTCGAACATCTGGACGCGTTGTGGCTCCAGGTGGCCGGGACCGTGTGCAATCTCCGGTGCGCCCACTGCTTCATCAGCTGCGCCCCCGAGAACGACACCCTGGACTTTCTCACGCTCGAGACAGTTCTCGGCTGGCTCGAGATCGCCCGTCGTTACGGTGTCAAAGAGTACTACGTCACCGGCGGCGAGCCCTTCATGCACGCGGATCTGCCCGGGATGCTGGAGGCGATCCTCCGGTGCGGGCCGGTGACCGTGCTCACCAACGGGACCCTGTTTACGGAACGGGTGCTCACCAGGCTGGCGGCGGCCGAGGCGGCCAGCGCCTACTCGCTCGAGCTCAGGGTGAGCATCGACGGTCCGACCCCGCAGACCAACGACCCGATCCGGGGAGAGGGGACGTTCGACCGCGCGATGGAGGGAATCCGGAAGCTGCTGGACCACGGCTTCCTGCCGATCTTGACGGCGGCCCGTGTATGGGATCCCGCCGACGAGGACGTGGTACGCGATCGGTTCTTCACCGCCCTTCGCGGCGTCGGCTGCAAGAGACCCCGCCTGAAGATCCTGCCGTCGCTCCGGCTCGGCCGGGAAGCTCTCCGCACGGGGGGATACGACCGGCATCACAGCGTCACGGAGGAGATGCTCGAGTCCTACGACAGGGCGCAGCTCCTGTGCTCGAACAGTCGTGTCGTGACGAGCCGTGGGGCGCACGTATGTCCGATTCTGGTCGACCACCCGGATTCGCTCATGGGCCCGGCCCTTGAGGACTCGTTCCGACCCTTCGAGCTTCGTCACCGGGCCTGTTTCACCTGCTGGCAGTATGGTGCGATCTGCAGCAACTACGGGGATACCGGCCGGAATGCCACCTGAGCGCATCGCCGTGTTCGGCGGCATCTACAGCAACCATCTGGCCCTCGAGGCGGCTCTGGAGGATGCTCGGAAGCGCGGCGCCGAGGCTTTTTACTGTCTCGGAGACCTCGGAGGCTTTGGCCCCCACCCGGATCGTGTGTTTCATCTGCTGCGAGAATCCGGGGTGAAGGTGGTGCAGGGCAACTATGATCACGCGATCGGGCACGGTCTCGCCGACTGCCGGTGCGGGTACACAGATCCGCGGGACAACCACTTCGCCCGAATCTCCTACGAGTACACCCTGCGGACGACCAGCGATCGGTGGCGGGCGTGGATGCGCGAGCTCCCGCCCGAGCTGCGGATCTGCCTCGGAGGGAAGAGAGTGCTCATGTGCCACGGCAGTCCGCGTCGCACCAACGAGTTCCTCTGGGAATCGACGACCTCGGCCGACTTCCTCGATTGGCTGACGCGGGAGTATGAAGCGGACGTCATCCTGGCGACGCATACGGGGCTGCATTGGAGACGGGAGCTGAAGGGCGGGCGCGCATTCGCGAATGTCGGCGTTCTCGGCCGTCCTGCGAACGACGGGCGCACAGAGGTTTGGTACGGGCTTCTTTCTGCGAGCGGCGGGCGTCCCGGTTTGGATGTCGAGATCGTGTCGCTGGAGTACGACCATCAGAGGTTGGCGGGCGAAATGCAGGATGAGAACCTGCCGCGCGAATTCGTGGAGACCATCCTGACCGGTTGGTGGACGACGTGCCTGGAGGTTCTTCCGGCAAAGGAGAGACGTCGGGGCCGGCATTGATCCAACGAGGCGCGGCCGCTGAGGCTACTAGACCCGCGTAGGGGGCCTGTTTACCTTGCACCTTCACTGGAAGGGCCGGCCGCACCGGCCGCATGATCCGCACGGAGAAAGACCCCCGAGAGAGTGAGATGGCGACTCGACGCACGAACGGTCAGATACCGACCGACGAGCTGTCGAGTTCTCTCGACCTCTACCTGGACGAGCTCAGCCGCTATCCTCTCCTAGCTGCCGAGGACGAGGATCGAGTCGCCCGCTTGGCGCGCAGCGGCGATGGCGTGGCGCTCGACGACCTGGTCCGAGCCAACCTCCGTTTCGTCGTCTCCGTCGCGAAAAAGTACCAGAACCGGGGAATGCCCTTCTCGGACCTGATCCAGGAGGGGAACGTCGGATTGGTGACTGCAGCCCGGAAGTTCGATCCTGACCAGGGCGTGAAGTTCATCAGCTACGCGGTCTGGTGGATCCGCCAGGCTATCCTCGCCGCGCTGGCGAAACAGAGCCGTTCAGTGCGCCTGCCGCTCAACCGAGCTACGGAGCTGGCCCGCGTCATCCGGGTTCGGGAGGACCTCAAGCAGAACCTCAGCCGGGAGCCCAGCTCCGAGGAGATCGCCGAAATCGCGGAGCTGGACGCCGCCACGGTCGAGATGCTCCAGTCGCTGAACGTCGCCGAAGTGAGGCTGGATGCTCCGGTGGGCACCGGTGACGACAATCAGCTCGTGGACCGGTTTCTCGTCGACGAGTCGAGCACCGAGGATTCGCTGGAGAACAAGCTGCTGAGGGAGCAGATCGCCAGGGCGCTCCAGGAAATCAAGCCTCGGGATGCGCGCGTCGTTCGTCTCTACTACGGGCTTCAGGGAGAGCAAGAGCACACGCTCGAGCAGATCGGCCAGCTGCTCGGAGTGACCAGGGAGCGAGTGCGGCAACTGCGGGATCGTGCCCTCAGAGAGCTCCGGAGCGGGTCGGCCGGTCAGGCCCTCAGGAGCTTCGCGGCCTGAATCAGGCCGCCGTCACTCGGTCAACTGTCAGCAGAGATCGCTTCGTTCAGCAACTCGAGTGTCGGACACTCGGGTGGCTCCGTCCACGTGAATCGCCGCTCGGTCAGGCTCAAGCGGCTGCGCCAATCTTCAGGAGCGCGGCTCGCCGAGAACCCCTCGTTCGATCCGCGGACCACTTTGACGAAATCGAACCGGGAGCCGTTCAGCTCGAGCCAGTCGAGGTAGGCGAACGCCTCCTTACCCGCCGCGGTGCCGTACGTGCGCACCTCGCTCCACACCGGCAGATAGCCCCGTGTCGTCTCGCGACGAGCCAGAAAGAAAAGGGACGCGGCGTCGCCCCGCGGAGGTCCGGGCGCGAGGCTGTCGTTGATCAGGTAGGTGGCCGCCATCTCCAGCAGCGTGTCCGGACCGGCCACGGCCTCCAGTGTCATCCGCTGGGCCAGGAAAGGTCGAGCCACGCCCTCGGCCCGCAATAGCTGCTCGGCCAACACGGGTCCGAAGGTGGCCATGGGGTTGGACGGACGCCGATCGGTCGCCCGGCCGATACGCACGGGGGAGAGTGCGAGCGGCACGGCGAAGCTGATCTCGGGGACGGAGATCCCGGGCGGAAGAAGGGCCTGAACGCTGGCGACGGAGAGGCAGTTCGCCCTGTCGGACGCCGGCTCTCCGACCACGACGCTACCGATTCGCTTCCCGCCGACGACCAGCGCCAACTCCCTTCCGGCCGGCAGAAACGCCTGCTCGAACCGCTCCCTGAACTCTTCCGGCATCGGTGTGGGGAGCTCCAGCTGTGCCAGGCTGTCTCCGGCTATCCGTGCGATCGCTGCCAGGTGCCCCTGACCGGCGCCACCCAGGCGGACCAGATAGAGAAGCGGCGCTTCGGGTAGGGGGGCCGGGGCCGGCTCGCCCTCCTCGGCCGACGTTTCGGGCTCGGGCGGCGCGGGATTCTCGAGCGCCAGTCGTCCGCCGCCCCACTGTACCTCGCAGGCCGCGCTCGCCAGGAGTAAGGCCAGGGCGCGGGGAGCCAGGCGGAGGACCTGGGCCGTAGGACGTTTGGGCGTTCCGATCATCGAGGCTCGCATCCGGGTCGGTCTCTTTCAGGAACGACGGCGCCAAGGTAGGTGCTGAACGAGCGACCCGGCAACAAGACCCGGGCGGAGCTTTGGAGTGCTGTCGCTGGCTTCTCTGAAGCGGATTAAGTTGGTCAGCGGCCGCGCGTGGCTCGGGCACCCGATCGAGCCCAGAGGGGCTGAAGAGAGAGGGACGAGTTGACGAAGACCGCGATATACAACCACCCCGCTTGCGCCCGACACGACACCGGTTGGCGCCATCCGGAGCATCAGGGCCGGTTGCGCGCCGTGACGAGCGAGCTCGAGAAGGCGATGCCCTCGCTCTCACCCGACGCCGAGCCCGTGCTCGGCTCGCCGGTCGAGGATGCCCGCCTGGAGCTCGCCCACACGCCGGAGCACGTGCGGCACGTACGGAGCGCGGCCGACGCCGCTCTCGCCGAGGGACGCCTCGTGAACCTGGATCCCGATACCGTCGTCTCGGGGGCGTCCTGGGAAGCCGCGACCGCCGCCACGGGCTGTCTCATCGAGGCGGTAGAGGCCGTCACGGGAGGACGTTACGCCAACGCTTTTTGTATGGTCCGCCCGCCAGGACACCACGCCACGGCAAGCCGGGCGATGGGATTCTGCCTCTTCAACTCGGTCGCGGTCGCCGCTCGTCACGCGCTGGAATCCCGCCTGGCCTCGCGCGTCCTGATCGTGGATTGGGATGTCCACCACGGAAACGGGACTCAGGATATCTTCTACCGCGACCCCGACGTCTTCTACCTCTCCATGCACCAGAGCCCCTTCTATCCGGGCACGGGGGCACGGGATGAGACGGGAGAGGGCCCGGGAGAGGGAACGACGCTCAATCTTCCCCTGCCTCCGGGTCTGCCGCCCGAGCAGTACGTCGACCAGATGCTTGCCGGGATCGAGCAGGCTGCTGCCTTCAATCCGGAGCTCGTCTTGATCTCTGCGGGCTTCGATGCGGCTGCGGAAGACTTTCTCGGGGGCTTCACGCTTCGTGAGGAACACTTCTGCCAACTGACCTCCGGGCTGGAAAAGCTGACGCGCTCGAGCGCCGGGGGGCGAATCGTGTCCGCGCTCGAGGGGGGGTACAATCCGGAGGAGTTGGGCCGCAACGTCGTGGCCCACATCGAAGCGCTTACCCAGGTGCGCGCCGGACGGGCACGCCGACCAGAGCAACAAGAAACGGAGGATGCCGGCGTATGAAGGTTCGTCTGCCGCAGGGTTTTGCGGAGGCCGCCGCCAGGGAGCTGCAGCACAACGCGATCGACGGCTGGCTGCTGTTCGACCTGGAGGGTCGGAACCGAGTCATGTGCGAGCTGCTGGGGCTCGGCGATGGGCCTTCTAGGAGGATCTTCCTGCTCCTGCGGCCCGGCGCCAGGCCCGCCGCGCTCGCACACAAGATCGAGATGGATCCGTGGAGCGACTGGGAGGGCGAGCTCGAGGCGTACGTCGGCTGGGAGGAGATGGAAGACGCTCTCCGGAAGCTGCTGGCGGGCTGCCAGGTCGTGGCGATGGAGGTCTCCGAGCGGGACGCCGTGCCCTTCGTCGACCAGGTCCCGGCGGGCGTCGTGCAGCTCATCGAGAGCCTCGGCCTGCGCGTCGTGAGCTCGGCTCCGCTCATCTCGGGGACGTACGCGCAGTGGGGGGACCGCGGGTACGAGACGCACACGCTGGCCGGGGCGCGGCTCGGGGCGATCGCCGAGACGGCGTTTCACCGCGCCCTCCAGGCGGCGGATCAGGGGCTCGGAATGACCGAGCACGATCTGGCCGAGTGGATTCTCTCGGAGATCGCCTCGGCCGGTCTGGCCGAGGGAGGGACGATCGTGGGGACGGGCCCCAACAGCGCGAGCCCGCACTACGAGCCTGTGGCCGGCGAGTCGGCGGTTCTCGAGGCCGGCGGCGTCCTTCTCATCGATCTATGGGGAAGGATCGAGGCCGATCCGGACGCGATCTTCGCGGACCAGACCTGGATGGGCGTGCTCGGAGCCGAGGGGCCGCCGGGCTTCGACGAGGCCTGGGAAGCGGTGCGTGCTGCACGCGACGGCGCCGTGGACTTTATTCGGGACCGAGCCGGTGCCGGGGAGCGACTGACAGGCGCCGAGGTGGACATCGCGTCGCGGCAGATCCTGGAGGAAGCGGGCTTCGGAGAGTTCCTGCAGCACCGCCTCGGGCACGGGATGGACAGGGCGCTCCACGGCTTCGGCCCCAATCTGGATTCGGTGGAGACGAGGGAGGATCGGGAGCTCATCCCCGGCATTGGCTTCTCCGTGGAGCCGGGAGTCTACCTGCAGGGCCGCTACGGGATCAGGTCCGAGATCAACGTCTTCATGCGATCCGATGGCCCTGACGTGACCACCCAGGGCGTACAATCCGAGCCCTGGCGCGGGTGAGTCGGGCCCACCGGCCCGTCCGGATCCGGAGAAGACCTTGAGACTCACGTGGGAGAAGCTGCGGCTGGAGCTGGAGTATCCCTTCACGATCAGCCGATCGACCCGGGAGGGCGAGACGGTCGTATGGGTCCGTATCGAGGCCGAAGGCCTGGAGGGCTGGGGAGAGGCCGACCCCTCGGCCTTCTACGGGGAGAGCCCGGAGACCGTCGTCGACGCCCTCGAGGCTTACCGCTCGGTGATCGAGGGTGTGGAGGAGGCGGTCGGCCCCGAGTCGATCGAGCGGCTGGAGCGCGGACTGGAAGCTAGACTGAGCGGCAACGGCTCGGCGCGGGCTGCGATCTCCGCCGCCCTTCACGATCTCCAGGGGAAGATCCTCGGGCGTCCGCTCTGGATGCTCTGGGGCCTCGAGCCCACGGAAGCTCCGCTCAGCTCGTTCACGATCGGGATCGATGAGCCCGGGGTCGTGGCCGAGAAGGTCCGCCGCGCACGCGAGTACCCGATCCTAAAGATCAAGGTGGGCACGGACCGAGACGAGGAGACCCTCGAGATCGTGCGTAGCGAAGCGCCAGAGGCGATTCTGCGGGTGGACGCGAACGCGGCTTGGAGCGCCGAAGAGGCGCTTGCTCGGCTCCCTCTCCTGGCGGATTACGGCGTTGAGTTCGTCGAGCAGCCGCTGCCCCCGACTGATCGAGCGGGGCTCCGAAAGGTGTTCGAAGGTTCGCCCCTGCCGATCATCCTCGACGAGTCGAGCATCGTCTCCTCGGACATCCCGAGTCTCGTGGGCCTCGCTCACGGCATAAACATCAAGCTGGCGAAATGCGGCGGTCCGAGGGAGGCCCTTCGGATGATCCACACGGCGCGCGCCTGCGGATTGAAGGTCATGCTCGGCTGCATGATCGAGAGCAGCCTCGGAATCGCTCCGGCGGCCCACCTTTCGCCGCTGGCGGACTACGCGGATCTGGACGGAGCTGCGCTGCTGAGGTCCGACCCGTTCGCAGGGCCGCACCTGGAGGGGGCCCGGATCGTCCTCGGCGACGAACCGGGCTTGGGCGTCTCCCTACAACAGTGACTCTGGGTCACGGTCGATCTCGATCCGCAGGTCGCCCGAGGGCTGCCGGTGGTGGACGGCCAGGTAGCGCAAGACGGATCCCAGCCGCCGCGGCCCGTCAGACTTGAGCAGGAAGTGCCACCTCCAGCGGCCCCTGAGTCGGTCGATGGCGCAGGGGGCCGGGCCCAACAGCTCGACGCCGTCGAGAGAGCGCGACCGGATCAGACCCTTCGTCCAGTCGGCCAGCTGCCCGGCCAGGTCGGTCACCCGAGTCTCCGATCTTCCGGAGACGACGACGTTCGCCAGCCGGCGGTGCGGCGGGTAGCCGGGCTCGAGGCGGTCATCCAGCTCGCGCTCGGCGAAGCCCACGTAGTCGTGCTCGACGGCTGCCCGGAGGGCGAAGTGGTCCGGCCGTGACGTTTGGACGAGGACTTCGCCGGGCTCGGCGCCCCGTCCGGCTCTTCCCGCCACCTGCGAGAGAAGCTGGAACGTGCGCTCGCTCGCGCGGAAATCCGGCAGATTGAGGCCGACGTCCGCGTTGATGACCCCTACCAGGGTGACCTCCGGGAAGTCGAGTCCCTTCGCGATCATCTGGGTTCCGAGGAGGATGTCCACCTCTCGCTGACGCATTCGCTCGAGGATCCGGAAGTGCGACCACTTGGTGGCCGTCGTATCCAGATCCATCCGCGCGATCCTGGCGGCCGGGAAGGTCTCGCCGAGCCGCTGCTCCACCTGCTCCGTGCCGATTCCCGAGTAGGAGATGCGGGCCTCGCACTCATCGCAGTGAACCGGCGGCTGCTCCCGGAAGCCGCAGTGGTGGCAGATGATCCTCTGTTGCCGGCGATGGTAGGTGAGCGAGACGTTGCAGTGCTCGCAGCTCCAGACCTTTCCGCAGTTTTCGCACTGAACGAAAGTGGCGAAACCGCGGCGGTTCAGAAGCACGATGCACTGCTCGCCCTTGTCGAGCCGCGCTTCGATCGCCTCGCGCAGCGGGCCCGACAGCGCCGGCCCTACGGGAGCGGGCGTCGCTGCTCCGTCGTTCGACCGCGGCGACTGGCCGGCTCGAATATCGATCAGCTGGACATCGGGGAGCGGGTGGTCGGTGACCCGGTTTGGAAGCTCGAGAAGGGTGTATCGCCCCGAGTGCGCGTTACGCCAGCTCTCCAGGGAGGGCGTGGCAGACCCCAGTAGGCAGAGCGCGGCCTCCCGCTGGCATCGGACGGCGGCCACGGCCCTCGCGTGATAGCGGGGCGTCTCCGATTGCTTGTAGCTACCCTCGTGTTCCTCGTCGAGGATGATCACCCCGAGATCGCGAACGGGCGCGAAGACCGCGGACCGCGCGCCGATCGCGATGCGCTTGCGTCCTTCGCGCAAGGCCTGCCACGCGTCGAGGCGCTCTCCGGCCGACAGCCCGGAATGCAACACGGCGACGGCGTCGCCGAAGGCAGCACGGAAGCGCTGAACGGTCTGGGGCGTGAGAGAGATCTCTGGCACGAGGAGGATCGCGCCCCGTCCGCTCTCGAGCGCTCTCTCGATCAGCCGCACGTACACGAGCGTCTTGCCGGAGCCGGTAACGCCTCTCAGAAGCGCCGACCCGGGTGCCGATCGCTCGAGCATGCCGGTCAGGAGTTCGATGACGCGAGCCTGCTCGAGGCTCGGCTGATGTCTCGGTTCGGGCGAGGATTCCAGATTCCGGAAGGGATCGCGCTCCACGCGCTCCTCCGTCAGGTCGGCCAAGCCACGCTCTACGAGGCCTCCCAGAACCGAACGGCTGAAGCCCTGGCCTTCCAGCTCCACGAGGGTAGAGGCTCCGCCCAGCTCCTCCAGCGCCTCGAACGCCTCCCGCTGGCGGAAGGCACGCCCGAAGACCCGTTCCCTCTCCTCGAGCGTGGGCAGATGCCGGCTGAGCCGAAGGACCTTGCGAACGAGCCCTCCTCCGTCCGACTCGTTGGCGCTCTCGGCGAGCAGACCGGGGGGGAGCGCCGCCCGAAACACGAGTCCCAGAGGGGCGACGTAATACCTGGCGACCCAGCGGCAGATGTCGAGAAGCTCGGGCGACAGGATCGGTTCCGGATCCAGCAACTCCAAAGCCGAACGGACGCGGCCGGACGACTCTCGCTCGCCCACGGTGTCTATGCACCCGATCGTCTCGCGCTTGCCGAACGGAACCCGGAGGCGCATCCCGGGCCTCGCACGGCGACGGATCTCCTCGGGGAGGAGGTAGGTAAAAGTCTGGTATACCGGCCTCGGAAGGGCGACTTGGCAGGTGGGTGTGGATCGGGTCATCCGCCCGCCGTTGCTTGACTTGTCCATCCGCGGAGGCCTAGAATCCTCGCCCAGCCAGGAGGGCTGAGCACATGGGCTGTCTCGCGCTGAACGCGTCGTATGAGCCGTTGACGATCATACCGGTCAGGCGAGCGGTTCGGCTGGTCATCGACCGAAAAGCCGAAGCGCTCGAGGTGGACGGCGAGCGTCCATTTCGCTCGGAGCGAGCCCACTACGCAGCCCCCGTCGTCATCAGGCTCGTCCGGTTCATTCACGTGCCCCGCAGGTTCCGCAGGCAGGTCACCAACACGTTTCTCTTCGCCCGTGACGAGTACCGATGTCAGTACTGCGGTCGTCAACGCCGCGAGCTGGGATACAGGGAATCCCTCACCCGGGATCACCTCGTTCCGATCTCCCGCGGCGGAGGGAATGGCTGGACGAACGTTGTCACCGCCTGCAGCCGCTGCAACCTTCGCAAGGGTAACCGGCTTCCCGAGGAGTGCGGGCTGAAGCTGCGCGTGCGGCCCCGCGAACCGAACCACGTTCAGCTGATCTGGGCCGTGCGCAGCGTTACGCGGATTCAGGCCAGGTACATCGGCATGTTCTACGGGGAAGAGATCCTCAGCGCTCTCACCACCGGGTCGTAGAGAGTAGCGAGCCGCTCCGCGGCGCTCACCATGAGCTTCGGTAACTTCGGATTCTCGGAAATACTCATTATCGCCATGATTGTGCTGATCTTCTTCGGCCCCCGTCGGATGCCGGAGATCGGCCGCGCGGTCGGAGGTGCTCTGCGGGAATTTCGGCGCGGACTCAACGAGATCCAGCGAGAGCTCCAGGAGGCCGAGCGCGCGGCGAAGGTCGATCCGGACGTCCCGAGCGCCAAGACCGGCTCGACCGCCACGACCGCGTCGAAGCCGTCGACGTCCGAGTCATCCATGTCCGAGCTGCCCACGCCTCTGGCCGCTGCAATGGCCTCGCCGTCGGAGCCGCACAGCGCCGCACCGGCCGAGACCGCGAGCGTGGAGGAGACCACCGACGTCGAGTCTGAGGGGACGGAAGCCGCCTCGGAGGAGACGTCCGACCCGACCGAGAAGGAAGAAGGCTCCGAGCGAGCCGGTTGAGTCGGCCCTAGGACCCGCTTCCGCCCGCGTGCTCGCTCAGCAGCGTCCGGTACTCCTCGCTGCCATCTTTCTCCAGGGCGCGCAGCCAGCGCTCGGGCGGAGGTGCTCCCTCGACATCGGCGACGTCGGCGTAGCCCGGCCCGGAGATCCGCACCTTCGGCAATGACGACCAATCGGCGGTAGCCGCGGCCTGGAGCCGTAGGCGGGCATTCTTTGGGCAGTCGCTGCACAGAACGGCTCTTCCGTCCTCGAGCTCGAGCGGCTGGCCGTCGAGCATGTAATCACCCGGTGAGTCTTCAGCGAGCAGCTCGAGCGTGAAGCCGGAGAGCCACCCCGGCACCTTCCACTCGCCGGTCAGCGTCGCCCCGTCTCGTGGCAGGTTGCCGCCTCCGCCGGTCCAACCCCGCAGCTGGATCGGCTCGTGGAAGACCCTCAGGATTCCATCCGCCGCGAGCCGGCGGGCCATCTCCTCGTCGTGGTCCTTCCACTCGAGCCGGATCTTCACGCCCTCGCCGAGAGCCACGGCGCGAAGCTTGTCCAGCGGTACGAGCTCGAAGACCGACTCGATACTCTCGCCCCCAGCAGGCGCCTGGCCGAAACGGTGCTCCGCCTTCTCGCCGCCGATCTCCAGCTTGGCCTCGGCATCCGGAGGGGGAGAGCCACCCCAGAGACGAAAATCGACCACCACCTCGGCCGAGAGATCGCCTCCACGCCACTGAAGTCCCGGCACTCGGATGGCCATGACGTCGATGGAAGCCCGCGGAAGGACGGGTTGGATCCCCGGCGGTCGAGAAGCCTGGATCCGCAGGTCCTCGACGGACTCTCCGCCCGGTCCAGGTGAAACCGCGACCGCGAACCCGTATGGTTGCTCGTCACCCTCCACCCTTACGAGAAGGGCGTTCCATCCACCCGCCAGTCGCACCGTCGCCGAGGCCGTCCTCGAGCCGCCCACACAATCCGTCGAGCCCGCGTCGGCTTCCAATGGCAGAGGCTGCTCGTTGAGCTTCGCGGACACGTCCGTGCACCCCAGGCCGGAGAAGCGGAGCGTTACGGTCTGGTCGGCGACGGGACGGAGGTAGGCGTGCGCGAAGGTGGCTGTCGCTCCCGACCGGTTCACGAAGGTGTCGAGGTCGAACACCGGGTTCCCGTCCTGCCGAACCAGCGTCCAGAAGGTCGCGCCGACGCGGGTGCCTCTCTCTGGGAAGAGGACCGAATCGCGGCGCACCATCCAGCCGGGTCGAAGGCCGGGCAGCGGACCGCCGCCCTGCGGGCTTCGCCGCGGAGGCCTCCGTCCCAGCGCCTCCTCCAGCTGGGGATTGGAGGGTCTTCCCGCGAGAGAATCCGCCGTTGCGAGGTCCTCCTCGAGTTGCGTCGGAGTCGGGGGCACGATGGCCCCGGGTTGAAACAGGGGGTTCAGCTCCACGACGGTGGGCAGGGGTCCTTCCTCCCCCACGGAGGCGGCGGGGAACGGACGGGAAAGAAGCCAGCGATCTATCGGGCGCTCCTGGCCCATGAGCGGTCCACAAACCACGAGGAGCAGGGTCCACGTCATCGACAGGGTCGTCGCCAGCCGGATTCCGGCTGCTCCTCCAGGCTTCATCGATCTCAGTCGGCTTGGCATTACCCTTGAGCCTCCACGCCCTCGGACCTCTCCTGCCCTCGAACCCTCGTCGGCATCCCCACGAACCCACCCTACCCTGGCCGCCGCGTCCGGTTCGGTTTGAACCACCTTGGCCGGCGGAGGTACTATCTTACCCTCTGGCCCAGCGTGTCCGGCCCACGACCGCGCGGAGCAGGCATGAAAGACATCATCACGCTTCACATCAACGGCGACGAGCTCGAAGTGGGAGTCTCCACCCACTTCACCCTGCTCGAGACGCTCCGCTACGCCCTCGGATTGACCGGCTCGAAGCAGGGCTGTGACAAGGGCGACTGCGGCACCTGCACCGTTCTGCTCGACGGCCAGTCGCACCTCGCCTGCATCATGCCAGTGTACGAGGCGATCGGGCACGAGATCACGACGGTGGAAGGGCTGGCTGACGGAAGAACCCCACATCCCCTCCAGGATGCCTTCGATCTCTGCGGCGCGGCTCAGTGCGGCTTCTGCACGCCCGGCATCCTGTGCAGCTCCTACGGGCTGCTGGCCGAGAAGGCTCATCCGAGCCGGGATGAGATCCGGCGCGCCCTCTCCGGCAACCTGTGCCGCTGCACCGGATACACGAAGATCTTCGAGGCGGTCGAGGTCGCGGCCGAGAGCCTTCGTTCCGGGGCGGACCCGCGGGACATCGTCGCTGAGCGCTACGATCTCGCCTTCCCGTCTCGCTCCATGCAGTCCGCTGCGTGCGCGCCCGGATCCACCGGGACCTCCGATGCGTAACGAAGACCTGTTTCCCCTGCAGGAGGTCACGGCGGACGCGCCGGAGCGGCTTCGCGAGGTGGCGGAGGCCGAGTTCAGGACGATCGGAGGCCGGAACCGGAGCACGGACGGCTTGCACAAGTCCACGGGCAAGGCCGTCTACACCGATGACATGACCTTCCCCGGCATGCTCCACGGGAAGATCCTCCGGAGCACCGAGCCGCATGCGAGAATCCTCTCGATCGACCCGGCGAAGGCGCTCGAGCTCCCGGGCGTCTACGAGGTCATCACCGGGAAGGACATTCCGACTCCGTACGGCATCATCCCCTGGACCCCGGACGAGCACGCCCTCGCCCTGGAGAAGGTACGCTTCATCGGCGACGCGGTCGCGTGCGTGGCGGCGATCGACGAGGAGACGGCAAACACGGCCCTGGGGCTCATCGAGGTCGAGTACGAGCCGCTTCGCTACTACCTGGATCCGGAGGAGGCGCTCGCGCCGGAAGCCGCCGAGACCCCGATCCACGAGCCGCGCAAGCCGGGTCACAACGGAAACGTCCTCAAGCGCGTGCAGCTCGAGTTCGGGCCGGTCGACGAGAAGATGGAGAAGGCGGATGTGCTCGTGGAGGGCGAGTACTTCTTTCACGGGACGACGCACACGCCGATCGAGCCTCATTGCGCGATCGCGAGGATGAACCAGAACGGCTTGCTCGAGGTATGGTCGGCCACGCAGGTGCCGCACTACCTGCACCGCGAGATCGCCCGGGTGCTGGGCCTGGACGTCGCCAAAGTCCGCGTCGTGCAGCCCACGGTGGGTGGAGCGTTCGGCGGGAAGTCGGAGCCGTTCGATCTCGAGTTCTGCGTGGCGCTTCTGGCGATCCGCACCGGGCGCCCCGTGAAGATCCTCTACACGCGGGAAGAGGTCTTCTACTCCCATCGGGGCCGTCACCCGATGAAGATGAACTACCGGGTGGGCGCCTCCCGCGACGGCCGCATCCTCGCCGTGGATGCGAAGACGATCCTGGATGGAGGCGCGTACGCCTCGTTCGGGCTCGTGACGACCTACTACAGCGGGCAGCTCCTGACGGCGCCGTACGAGATGGACTCGTATCGCTTCGACTCCACGCGGGTCTACACGAACAAGGCCCCGTGCGGTCCCAAGCGGGGACATGGCTCCGTGCAGCCGCGCTTCGCGTTCGAGATCTCACTCGACAAGGTGGCGGAGAAGCTGGGCCTGGACCCGATCGAGTTCCGGCGCGGCGTCTTCATGGGGACCGGCCGCACGGTGAACGAGTTCCGTGTCCAGTCGAACGGCTTCCTGGAGTGCCTCGAGTCGGTCGAGAGGGCGAGCGGCTGGATGAACAAGTTCCGGAAGATGGGCTACGGCCGCGGCATCGGCGTGGCGGGATCCTGCTACATCTCCGGTACCAACTATCCGATCTATCCCAACCCGCTGCCGCAGGCCGCGGTGCAGGTCCAGGTAGAGCGCTCGGGACGCGTGACGGTCCTGCATGGCGCGTCGGAGATCGGTCAGGGCTCCGACTCGACGATGGCATACATCGCCTGCGAGGAGCTCGGCGTTCCTCTCGACTACGTGCGGGTCTTCTCGGCCGACACCGATCTCGTTCCGGTGGACCTCGGAGCCTACTCTTCCCGCGAAACGGTGATGGTGGGGAACGCCTGCGTCATGGGCTGTCGGGAGATCGGTGAGAAAGTGCGGGGGAGCGTCGCGAGTGAATGGGGGATCGAGCCCTCCCACGTGCGGCTGGCCGGTGGTTGGGCCTTCGACAGGCGGGATCCTGCCAGCCCCGAACGCCGCATGCCGATCGCGCAGGCCTTCCAGTTCGCGGAGGCCGAGCACGGGACGCTGGGAGCCGTGGGCCACTACAACACTCCGAAGGAGGGCGTGCACGGCGACTACCGCGGCGGCACGATCGGCGCTTCGCCCGCCTATAGCTTCACCGCGCACGTGGCCGAGGTCGACGTCGATCCCGAAACGGGATTCGTCGAGGTCAAGACGATCTGGGTGGCGCACGATTGCGGCCGCGCCCTCAACCCCGTGCTTGTGGAGGGGCAGATCGAAGGCTCCGCCTATATGGGCTACGCCGAGGCGATTCTCGAGGAGCAGGCGTACAAGACGGGCGAGCACCAGGGCGCGCTCCACGACGCCCCCTCCCTCCTGGATTACCGAATCCCCACCTCGCTCGACTGTCCGGAGTTCGTGTCGCTGATCGTGGAATCGATCGACCCGGAGGGGCCCTACGGGGCGAAGGAAGCCGGCGAGGGGCCGCTCCACCCTTCGCTGCCCGCCATCGCCAACGCGATCTACGATGCGATCGGAATCCGGATCGACAGCCTGCCTTTCACGCCGGATCGGGTGTGGCGGGCGATTCGGGATGCTGAGGCGGCGAAGAGCGCGGAGGAGGTGGCGTAGCATCGGTTCGCGTACGTCCGCGGTGCGGCACGACATCGGCAGCGGGCGAGCTCGGGGCGCTCCTTCGCGGCATCTCCATAGGATCGAAAGCCACCCGCTCTGGGTAGGCTCTTAAGACCCGGCGGCAAAAGCCTGCAACGTAACTACGTGAGCGGGATCGATCGGCTGCGGCTCGAGGGAGTCGCGCCAGGTCGAGCCATAGCAAGGAGAGAGTGTGGGAAGACGAACAAACTACAGCTTTGAAAAGCGACAAAAAGAGCTCAAGAAGAAGAAGAAGCAGGAAGCGAAAGCCGAGAAGAGGAGATTGAGGAAGGAGGCAAAGGTCCTAGCGGCTTCGGACGATCCGGGCGTCGTCGGGGAGGCGGATGAGGGCTCGGGGTCCGAAGAAGACACTTCCTCCGACGATGATCAGGGCGGGGAGAGCGGCACCGATCGCGATTGAGGAAGATCGTGAACCGCAGCGCATCGTCGCGAGAGGTGGAGATGGACGCCGTCCTCAGAGCTCGCCTGACTTCGCTGCGCGAGGAGGGCCGTGCGATTTGGAACCGCTTCGACAGCGATGTGCGCCAGCTCCGATTCCACCCCTTCATCCCCTCTGACTACGAGCGCGTACTCCGCGCCCTACTGGCGCTGCGAGGGCCGGGCCTGCGGTTTCTGGAGTGGGGCTCGGCGACCGGCGTTGTCACCATCATGGCCGATCTTCTCGGCTTCGAAGCATACGGGATCGAGCTCGATCCCGATCTCGTCGATATTGCGCGTGGCTTGGCCGAGAGATCCGACTCGGATGCCCGCTTCGCCGTCGGCAGCTTCTTGCCCGACGGCTACGAGTGGATGTCCGACACGGGCGATGCGCGTCTCGGCACGATCGGTCGCGGCGCCTCGGGCTACCCCGAACTGGGGCGGTGCCTGGAAGACTTCGATCTGGTCTTCGCGTTCCCCTGGGACGGCGAAATGCCGATCATGCACGACCTCATGCGACGCCGAGGTCGGAGCGGGGCGAGCTTCCTCCTAAACCATGCCTCCGAGGGCATACAAGTGTATCGTCGCGGCAAGCGTTCGACGGCCGAAGAAGATTGGAATATCGGGAACTGACGGTCGTCGACATGAGCGACCCCCGCTTGGCCGAGCTGGTTCGAATGCTCGATCCGGAGACCGGCTATCGGCTCTGGTTCGGTGGAGCCTCTCCGCTCGGATGCCTGCGTGGCGTGTCGGCCGATGCGGCGGTCTGGAGGCCGGCGCCCGACCGGCACAGCATCTGGGAGCTCACGCTTCACATCGCCTACTGGAAGTACGCCGTCCGCCGGATTCTGGAAGGGGGACCGAAGGGTGGATTCCCGCGCGCGCCTTCCAATTGGCCTCGCCAGCCGGACTCGCCCGGCGACGCCTCGTGGAAAGAGGATCGCGCCCTCCTCAAGTCCGAGCACGAGCAGCTCAACGCCGCCGCCAGATCGCTCGATCCCGAGCACCTCGACAAGATGGCCCCGGGGAGCGGTACCCACAGATACGCGGATCTTCTACATGGCATCGTCATGCACGACGCGTATCATGTCGGACAGATTCAGCTGCTGAAGCGGATATATCGGGAAGTGGGGGCCTGAAGGTCCGCTGGCCTGGTTCTAGAGGTGGCGACGAGTCGTGAGGCTGTAGGCGCGTGGCCGGCGCTCACTGATCGGCGAAGTAACGCTCGACGTAGAACTTCCGGGCCAGGTAATACTCTCTCCAGCCGGGCCGGACCCTATCCAGCAGCAAGCCCTCGACGGCACCGATCGGGTAGAAGAAGACACGCCTGAGCTCCGGCAGGCTGCGCTTCAGCTCACTCCGCACCGATTCACGCAGCTCCTCAGCCGCGTCGGAGTACGGCATGAAGTCCGGCAGCGCCTCGAACGGCTCCGACGGCACGTACTCGGTTCCGGCCCAGGCTGCCACGGCGAGTTGCGTGTACCGGGCGATGCCTTCCTGCCAGATCTGGAACGACAGGTACCGGTAGTCCTTTTCGGTGAGCGCCTCCTGCAGCCGATCTCGCTGCGCCAGGTAATCACCCAGGATCTCGCCGGACGACGGGGACCCGATCGAATCCAGCGCTAGCCTGGCAGCTCGCGCGAGCTTCTCCAGGGCAGCTGCCACTTTCGGGGAGTCGTACGGAAACGGGTAGTCAAGCATCCACATCCCGCTCTCGTCCTCGCCGCTCAGCTCGAGTTCGTCGGTCGCCGGATAGTAGTCGGCGTCCGACATCTGGAGCTGATGAAAGTGCTCGTGGAGCGCCGTAAGGACCCATTGGGTGGACGAGAGACCGGTCTCCTCGGGAGTTCCGATCACCAGCGTGGGCAAGCCCGACACGGCCGGGAAGGTCGCCAGCAGGCGGGGCTCGAAGACTCGCGCGCGGACGAGCACCTCTTCGTCGAGGAGAGCATCGTGACCCAGCGACTCGAAATCGTCGGTCGGATGCGGGTGCCGGATGAGGAATTCATGCTCGGACGTCACGAGCAGAACGGCGAACGGGACCTCCGACCAACCGGGCCACAGCTGCTCGACCGCGTCGGCGAGGCGAAACGCCTCTGCGATTCGGACGCGGTCGGCATAGGCCAGCTCCTGGGCGTGGATGAACCGCGGAAGGACCAGGAAGCAGGAAACCAGCGCAACGAGTAACCGCATGTATCTGATCATGGCACGAGCAGTATGAGCCGCCGCGAGTTGCCGGGCCAGCCACTCGGTCCGGAGATTGGCACAGGTGGTGAAGGTGACATAACCCGACCTCGGGAGAGTGGATGTGGCAAACGCGATCGGCATCGGAGGCGTCTTCTTCAAGTGCAGCGACAAGAAGGGGCTGGGGGCCTGGTACGCGGAGCACCTCGGCCTGGAGATCGACGATTACGGCAGCGTCGGGTTCGACGTGAGCCGTCTTCCGCGGACGGCCTTCTGCGTCTGGGGGCCGTTCGAGGACTCCACGACCTACTTCGATCCCTCCGATAAGCCGTTCATGATCAACCTCGTCGTGGACGATCTCGATGGTGCGCTGGAACAGGTGGAGCAGGGAGGCGCGGAAGTCATGGGCGAGATCGAGGAATACGACTTCGGCCGCTTCGGCTGGTTCATCGATCCCGCCGGGACCAAGATCGAGCTCTGGCAGCCGGCCGCTGCAGAGCCGGAAGACGCCTGACCCGGGGTTCCGGCCGCGGAGCCGACCCCGGCGGACGGCTGGCCCGGGCCGGGGGAGTCCGGTATTTCTGGAGTCGGAAGAGGGCCGGGCATTCGAGGAGGCGGCGCGCGAACAAGGAGGCTGAGAGGAACGATGAAAACCTTCGGCGGCGTGGTCCTCGGCTACCTGATGATGTTCGCCTTCGTCTTCCTCTCCCTCTCGGTTGCCTACCGAATCATGGGTGCGGACCTGGCCTTCCAGCCCGGCGTCTACGACGTCACCAACCTGTGGATCATAACGAGCTTCATGCTCGGGCTGGCCGGAGCAATTCTGGGCGGGTATATGTGTGAGGCGATCGCCCGCGATGAGAGAGCGCCCAAGCTGCTGGCGGTCCTGGTGCTTCTTCTCGGCTTCGCCTTCGCCGTCCCGGTTCTCACCACCACCTCGCCGTCGGCGCCACGCGAGGGGGATGTCAGCCACGCCGTCGCGATGCAGAACGCCCGGCAACCCCCCTGGGTGGCGTTGCTGAACCCGCTGTTCGGCGCCATCGGCGTGCTGATCGGAGCCGGGGCGAGGCGTGGTCGCTCCGAGGCCCCTTCCGACCCGGTGGCATAGGCAGCGCGACTTCAGGGGGCAGGACCGACATGAGCTTCGATCTCAGCCAGCATGGCATCACCGTTGAGGACGTGCGCCGCAACCCACCTCCGGCGGCGTTGTACGAGTCGGCGATCAGATGCGAAGAGGATTCGGCCATCGCGGCCAACGGCGCCCTCGTGGCCTACTCGGGAGAGAAGACCGGCCGTTCTCCGATGGACAAGCATCTGGTCAGGCACGTCGATTCGGAGGGTGAGGTCTGGTGGGGGCCCGTCAACTTCCCGATCGAGCCGGAGCTGTTCAAGCTCAACCGGGAGCGAGCGCGAGACCTTCTCAATTCCTGCGATCCGGTCTTCTGCATCGACGGTTTCGCCGGATGGGATCCCACGTACCGGATCAAGGTGAGAATCATCTGCTCGCGTCCGTACCATGCCCTCTTCATGCACGACATGCTCATCCGGCCGACCACGGAAGAGCTGGAGAACTTCGGGGATCCGGACTACGTCATCTACAACGCAGGCCAGTTTCCAGCCGTCCACGAGACCACCGGACTCTCGCCCACCAGCGTCGACCTGAGCTTCGAGGACCGCGAGGTGGTGATCCTCGGCACCGAGTACGCCGGGGAGATGAAGAAGGGCGTCTTCACGATCATGAACTACCTGATGCCGAAGCAGGGCGTGTTCTCCATGCATTGCTCCGCGACGGCGAACCCGGAGACCGATCGCTCCTCGCTGCTCTTCGGTCTCTCGGGAACGGGAAAAACGACGCTCTCTGCGGATCCGAAGCGGCTGCTCGTGGGCGATGACGAGCACTGCTGGTCCGACGAGGGGATCTTCAACATCGAGGGTGGCTGCTACGCCAAGACCATCGACCTGTCCATGGAGAAGGAGCCAGACATCTTCCAGGCACTCCGCTTCGGCGCCGTGCTGGAAAACGTCGTCCTGGACGAGCTCCGCAACGTCGACTACTCGGATGACTCGATCACGCAGAACACGCGCGGCGCCTACCCGATCACCTTCATCCAGAACGCCAAGATCCCCTGCGTGGCCGACCACCCGACGGACATCATCTTTCTCACCTGTGACGCTTTCGGCGTCCTGCCGCCGGTGAGCAAGCTCACCGAGGCGCAGGCAATGTACCATTTCATCAGCGGGTACACGGCGAAGGTCGCCGGAACCGAGGTCGGCGTCACCGATCCCGAGACGACCTTCTCATCATGCTTCGGCGCCCCGTTCCTCGTCTGGCATCCGGCCAAGTACGCGGAGATGCTGGCCGAGAAGATGAAGGAGCACGAGACCGACGTCTGGCTCGTGAACACCGGATGGAGCGGCGGGGCCTACGGAGTCGGCGCGCGAATCAATCTGCCCTACACGCGGGCCATCATCGATGCGATCCACAGCGGCGAGCTGAAGAGCGCGCCCACGGAGCTGGATCCGGTCTTCGGTCTCCAGATGATCACGGAGGTGTCGCGCGTCCCGTCCGATATCCTCAAACCGCGCGACACCTGGGCGGACAAAGAGGCCTACGACGCGACGGCGCGGAGACTGGCCGGCCTGTTTCGCGAGAACTTCGAGAAGTACGCCGAACACTGTGAGCCCGAGGTCTGTGAGGCCGGGCCCAGAGCGCCTGCCGAGATGGCCGAGTAAAGGAGAGGTAGTTGGATAGAGTCAGACATGCCGACGCCGTGCCTGCCGAAGATGTCTCGGCGGGCACGCACACGTCGCGACAAGTCCTCATCGGACCGGAAGAGGCTCCCAATTTCGCGCTGCGGCGCTTCCGCATGGCACCCGGCGGAGGCATGCCGCCTCACACCAATACGGTGGAGCACGAGCAGTACGTGCTTCGGGGCCGGGCACGAATCGGGCTCGGGGACGAGGTCGTCGAGGTGTCGAGGGACGATGTCCTCTTCATCCCGGCGGGCACCCCGCACTGGTATGAAGCCCTGGGGGACGAGCCGTTCGAGTTTCTGTGCGTGGTGCCGAACGCGCCGGACGAGATAGAGATCCTGTAGCGATACTCCCGCGCTCGCTCGAGGCGCCGGCGGCTAGGGCCGCGGCTCCGGATGGGGGCTCCCGATGTCGAGCGCGACCTTCCAGCTCCCGTCCGCCTGGCGCTCCCAGATGGTCACGTAGGTGCCGGTGGTGATCACCGAGTCCGGACTCTCTTTGGGGCTCGCGCGATAGCGCCCCACCGTGTAGCCCAGATGGGAGCCGGCGCGCGCGGCGGCTCGGGTCGGGCTCCATTCGAGTCGGACCGCCGACAGATAAGGCTCCATCGCCTCCTGAATGGCGGCTTTGCCGATGATCTCGCCACCGTTGACAACCATCCGTCCGTCTGGCGCGAAGAAGTCGACCCATCCGGCAGCGCCCAACTCTCCCGTCACTCGGTTGAACTCCTCGTCCGCGGCGAAGATCTGATCGGCGTCCGCCGTTCCGCCTCGGTTCGCGTCCGACCTCTCGGTCCCAGCCGGTTCACCCGTCCCGCACGCGACCGCGAGCAGACAGGTCAGCGACAGGAGACGGGCCGGTAGCGGACGTCGCGGCCTACGGTTCTTCATGGTCTTCTTCCTCTACATGATCGGCGCGCCCTCCCGTCACATCTCCGGATGGCGAAGGTGCCAGTCGGTGCGCCGCTGGTACTCCATGGCGAGACCGATCGCCGCCGCTTCATCCCACGAGCGAGCGGTGAACTGAAGACCGGTCGGGAGGCCGCGCTCGCCGAATCCGTTCGGGACGGTGATTCCGGGGATGCCGGCCGCGTTCGCTCCCCCACCGATGGAGGGTCCGCCGAACTCCCCGAAATACTCCGAGAATCGGGCCTCGATCGGGTTGGCGACGGTGCTGCGGGTGGGCCCGACCATGGCGTCGAAGTCGCGGAGCACCTCGTCCAGCGCACGCTGGATCTTCACCCGGACCCGTTGCGCGTTGATATAGTCCTTGGCCAGCACCATCTGGCCTCCGTATGGCTTGATCCGGTCCTCAGGTGCTGTGAGCTCGGCTACGCGGCCGCTCTCGACCAGCTCCTCGAACGCGGCCGCCGCTTCCGCACGGATGATCGTGCCGGCGACCGGTCCGTACGGAAGGTCCGGAAGCTCGACCTCCTCGATCTCGGAGAAGTCGGCGAGCAGCTCGAGCGCTCGGGCGAAGTTCTCGCGCACTCCCGGCTGTTCCTTCTCGCCGGTTCCCTTCAGAACGACGAGCCGCGGCCGCCGGGGAGACTTCGGCCGACCGTCCTCCACGTAACGCGAGTCCGTCAGGTCATGGTCGGCCGACGCCGGGTCCCGATCGTCCTTCCCGGCGATCACACTCAGGACGAGCCAGCAGTCCTCGGCGGATCGGCACATCGGGCCGAGCTTGTCCATCGTCCAGGAGAGCGCCATCGCGCCGGCCCGGCTCACCCGTCCGTAGGTGGGCCGAAGGCCCGAGACGCCGCAGAACGACGAGGGCGTGACAATCGATCCCCACGTCTCGCTACCGATCGCAAAGCCGATCAGACCGGCAGCCACCGCCGATCCAGGTCCGCTGGAGGAGCCGCCGCTCCAAGCGCCGGTGTTCCACGGATTGAGGCCGGGGCCGGTGAGCGATGCGTTTGCCTGCTCGTATCCCATCCCACCGGCGAGCTCCACGGAGGCGAGCTTGGCCGTCAGCACCGCCCCGGCAGCGTCCAGGCGCTGAACGACGGTCGCGTCCTCGTCGAATGTCTGGCCCTCGTACGGCCTCGCTCCCCAGGTGGTCGGGTGACCGCGCACGGCGATCAGGTCCTTCACCGCGTACGGGATGCCGTGCAACAGCCCCCGGTCGCTGCCGGCGGCGAGCTCCTCATCCGCCCTGCGTGCAGCGTGGGCGGCACGCTCCCTGGTCACGGTCGCTACCGCGTTCAGCCGGGGCCCCAGATCCTCGAGCCGCTCCAGATACGCTTCGGTGAGCTCCGCCGAGGTGAACGCCCCCTCCCGCAGACCGCGGCCGAGGTCCGCCACCGTGCCATAGAGGACATCCCGCCCGATCTGCGTCGCGATCATGGTCCCTCGCCCCGGTAAGCGCGGAATACGAGGCCCGGCTCGTCGGAGTTGGCCAGCGCCACCTCTCGGATACGTGCGCCGGCTCTCAGGTTGCCCACGATCCCCTCGCGGATCTTGGCCAGATCATCAACCGACAGTTGTTCCCCGTACAGTGTCCGCACATACTCGAGGAGCGCATCGGCACCGGGAGGCTCGTCGGCTTCCTGCGCCTCCTGCGGGGTCGGGCCTCCCCTCGCGCCGGGAATCGCGAGGACCGGAACCCCAGCAGCGAGCGGAACCAGCGCGACGGTCCCGGCACGCTTGGCGAACTCGCGCCGGGAAAGTGGGCGGGTGGTGGTGCTCTCGTGCACGGTGCACTTTCCCTTCGGGAGTGGATGAACCGCCGGAGACGGTCCGCCGTCGGCGAGCTGTTCCGGAAGACAGGTCATGATGCCGGGGCGCGCTCAGCGGCGACAGGGCCGGCGAGGATGAATCGAGCACAGAGGCAGCGGTGATGAGAGTCCCCAGTTTCGCCATGGAGCGGTGGCAGTCGCATTACGAGCATCGCGTCCGCTACAACCTGTCGGAGAGCGGAGTGCTGCCGTTCTCACTGGCCGAACTGCTGGAATGGACCGATCTGACTCCGGCCGATGTCTCGCTGGGCTACCCGCAGACCAACGGCTCCGACCAGCTGCGGGAGGCGGTCGCCGGGCTGTACGCGGAGGCGAGCCCGGGGAACGTGCTGATCACCGCCGGGAGCGCCGAGGCCAACTTAGTGACCCTCTGGCACCTGCTGGAGCCCGGAGACCGCGTGGTCGTGCTCGTTCCCACGTATGGGCAGACGCCGGGCCTGGCCGAGGGGTTCGGAGCACAGGTCGCGACATTCGCTCTCGAGGAGAGCCTTTCCTGGCAGCCGTCTCCCGGAGCCGCCGAGGCGACGATCACGCCGGACACGCGGCTGGTGGTGGTCACCAACCCGTCGAATCCGACCGGCTCGACGCTTAGCGCGGAGGCGATCGATGAGATCCTCAGCGCCTGCAAGCGCAGCGGCGCCTGGCTGCTGGCCGACGAGGTCTACGTGGGCGCCGAGGCGGAGGGCGCCGAGACCCCCAGCTTCTGGGGCCGCTACGAGCGGACGCTCGTGACGGGATCGCTATCCAAGGCGTACGGGCTCCCTGGGCTTCGGCTTGGCTGGCTGCTGGGTCCGGCCGAGGAGATGGAGGAGCTGTGGGCCCGCAAGGACTACACGACCATCTCTCCACCCGCCGCTTCCGATGCCCTCGCGACCCGGGTATTGAGGCCCGAGACTCGACGGCGAGTGCTCGCCCGAACCAGGGATATCCTCGTGCGAAACCGCGCGATTGTGGATGACTGGTTGGCCGGCCGCGAAGCGCTCGGTCCCTGGATCCGGCCGCGGGCCGGCGCGATCGGTATGGTGCCGTACGACGTCGGCGCGAACTCCTCCGAGCTCGCGGAGCATCTTCGAAGCGAGTGGAGCGTTCTCGTCGTCCCGGGCGATCACTTCGGACTGGACGGCTTCATCCGCATCGGCTTCGGCGGAGAAGAGGCGGAGCTCGTGGACGCGCTCGACTGCATCGGCCAGGCACTGGAGGCCTACGCCGCTCAAAGCGTATCTTGAGCTGAGATGCTCAGACTTCATCCCTACATCTATCATCGTCCCACGGTCCTCGACGCGGCGTTGGAGCTGCTGGACCGGCATGCCGGCGACATCCTTCCGATCGCCGGGGGCACCGATCTGGTGCCCAACATGAAGCACAAGCTTTTTACGCCCGGCCATCTCGTAGCCCTGCGCGGCATCGACGAGCTGAAGGGGATCGAGCTCTTGGACCAACGGCTTCGAATCGGCGCGGCCGAGTCTCTCGACGCCGTCGCGGGACACCCGGTGATCCTGGAGCACGTGCCCGCTCTGGCCACCGCCTGCTCCGAGGTCTCGAGCCCTCAGCTCCGCCGGATGGGAACGATCGGCGGCAACATCTGCCTGGACACCCGCTGCACCTACTACAACCAGACGCTCTTCTGGAGGAAGGCGCTCGGGTATTGTCTGAAGAAGGACGGCGAGATCTGTCACGTCGTGCCCGCCGGAACGCGCTGCGTCGCCGCCCATTCCGCCGACACGCCCCCCGTGCTCATGACCCTGGATGCCAGCGTCGAGATCGCGGGATCTGCCGGAGTTCGTACGCTCCCCGTATCGCGCCTCTTCACCTCGGACGGCATCTGGAACCGGCGGATGGAGCCGAGCGAGCTTCTGGTGGCCGTTCACATCCCCCTGCCGGAGCCCGAGCTGCGCATGAGCTTCCAGAAGCTCAGACCTCGCGCGTCCATCGATTTTCCGCTCCTGAACCTCGCCGTCGCCACGCGCATGGATGACGAGGGAATCGTGACGGAGCTGCGGATGGCGATCTCGGCCCTCGGCTCCTATCCGAGGCGCGTCGGGAAGGTGGAGGACGCCGCCGTCGGGAACCGGCTCACGCCGTCTGTCATCGACGCGGTCGCAGAGCAGGCGTTCCGCCAGTGCCACCCGTTGGAGAACATCACCGTGGACACCGACTGGCGGCGGGCGATGGTGCCGGTTCTGGTCCGGCGCGCCCTCAAAGAGGTCGCGGCACCCGGAGGAACCTGAATGAGCGGCAGTCAGTCGCCGAAGCTGGTCCCGAGGGCACGGGCCGTGGCGATGATATCGCTCTCGATCGGGACGGTCTTCACCTCTCGCACTGCCTCGTCCAGCGGCACGGCTAACACGTGAGGTGGATCCAAGGCCACCATGCAGCCGAACTCCCCGTCGGCCACGCAACGGACCGCTGCCGCGCCGAAACGAAGCGCGATAAGGCGGTCATAGGCGGTGGGCGGTCCGCCGCGTTGAAGGTGTCCGAGGGCCAGGGCGCGCGTCTCCTTTCCGGTTCTCTCTGCGATCTGCTGCGCCAGCCGATCACCGATGCCGCCGAGTCTCGGCTGCCGTTCCGAGCCGGACGGCACCGTCTTCATCGTCACCTCGCCGCCCAGGGGCTTCGCGCCCTCGGCGACGCAGACGATGCTGAATCGCCTCCCCGAGCGTTCGCGCTCCATGATCTTTTCGCACACCTTGGCAATGTCGTAGGGGATCTCGGGGATGAGGATGACGTCCGCCGTGCCCGCCACGCCGCTGAAGAGTGCGATCCATCCGGCGCTCGCTCCCATCACCTCGACGACGAACACGCGGCTGTGACTCTCGGCGGTGGAGTGAAGCCGGCCGATCGCCTCCGTGGCTGTCTCCGCGGCCGTATGAAAGCCGAACGTCACCGTGGTCGCGGCCAGGTCGTTGTCGATGGTCTTCGGCACGCCGACGACCGGCAGGCCGAGGGCAGCCAGCTCCGCAGCGATGCGGAGGCTCCCATCCCCGCCGATCGCGATGAGCGCGTCGAGCTCCAGCTGCTCGAAGGCGGCCAGGATCTCGTGGGACCGGTCCCGACGCTCGACGGTCCCATCGGAGAGCTCGCAGGGCCAGTCGATCGGATTGCCTCGATTGGTGGATCCGAGGATCGTGCCACCGAGGTGGGTGATCCCGCGCACGTGGCGGGGCGTCAAAGGTACGACGTCGCCCGGCGAGTCCGGGAAGAGTCCCGCATAGCCGTTCTCGATGCCCACGACCTCCCAGCCGCGTCGGCTGGCCGCGAGGACGGCGGCCCGGATGACGGCGTTGAGTCCCGGCGCGTCGCCGCCGCCGGTGTTGATGGCGAGACGGCGAATCCCTTCGTTCCCGCCGGCAGGCGCCTCTCGCTCGGTTCTCGATTCGGCCATTCGGCTCTCCGTGAAGTGGCTTGGATGAAGTGCTAATGTACGTGCTCGAGCGGCGGAGGGACCCTCTCCGCAGACTGGCATGGGAGCCCCGAGATGAACGCTAAGAACCGCTTCGGAATACTCGTCGGAGGGGGGCCCGCTCCCGGCATCAACAGCGTGATCGGGGCGGCTACGATACGCAGCGCGCTGGACGGCGCCGACGTTGTCGGCATCTTCGATGGCTTCAGGTGGCTGATGCAGGGCAACGATCAGCACGTGCTGCCGTTGACGATCCAGGACGTGAGCCGGATCCACTTCTCGGGAGGGTCCTGCCTGCGGACATCGCGAGCCAACCCGACGACCGATCCCGCCTCACTGGATCGCGTCCTTCAGACACTGACGGATCTCGGCATCACGGGTCTCATTACGATCGGAGGCGACGATACGGCGTACTCCGCCACCCAGGTGGCTGAACGGGCGGCAGGATCCATCGGCGTGGTGCACGTGCCCAAGACGATCGACAACGATCTCGCCTTACCGGCGGACTGCAACACCTTCGGCTACGAGACCGCGCGTCACACCGGCGTTCGGGTGGTGAAGACCCTGATGACCGATGCGCAGACGACCGCCCGCTGGTACTTCGCCGTGGCGATGGGGCGGAAGGCGGGCCATCTGGCCCTCGGGATCGGCAAGGCGGCCGGCGCGACGATCACGCTCGTGCCGGAGGAGTTCGGCGACGGGAGCGCCCGACTGGACTCGATCATCGACACGCTGACGGGGTCGATCATCAAGCGGCTGGCGGACGGAAGGTCGGACGGGGTGGCCGTCGTGGCTGAGGGGGTAGTTCTCGGGCTTTCCGAGGGGCAGCTGGCCGGTCTGGAAGGCGTCGAGCGCGACGATCATGGTCACGTGAGGCTGGCGGAGGTGGATGTCGGCGGGATCCTGAAGCAGGGAGTGAAAGCACGGCTGGCGGCATTCGGCATCCGGCCCACGATAGTGGCCAAGAACATCGGATACGAGCTGCGCTGCGCCGACCCGATTCCGTACGATCTCGAGTACACGAGGGACCTCGGGTTCTGCGCTTCCAGATGTCTGAGCGACGGCGGCAACGGCCTCCTGATCACGATGCAGGGAGGCAGCTTCGTGCCGGTGCCGCTGGCGGACCTTCTGGACCCCGAGACGGGCCGGATGGCGGTCCGGATGGTGGATACGGACTCCACCAGATTTCGGATCGCGCAACGCTACATGATCCGACTCGGTGACAGGGACTTCGAGTCGTCGCCTCAGCTCGACGAACTGGCTGCCGTATGCGGACTCACCGCGGCCCGCTTCAGAGACGAGTTCGAGAGCGTGGCGAAGCCGTGGGCGGCGTTCTGAGCGGACGATGAGCGAGGATCCGCGCCCGGTGAGGGGATTCGGGTTGGTGGAGATGGTCCTGTTCGATCTGGACGGCACCCTGATCGATTCGCGCGAGCTCATCCTGGGCTCCTACCGCCATACGATGGAGGCCCACCTGGGCTGGGTGCCTCCCGACGAGGCCTGGCTCGTGAACATGGGCAAGCCGCTGATCGTTCAACTCAGAGGCTTTGCGGGCGACGAGAGTCAGGCCTTGTCCATGATGGAGACCTACCGCCAGCACAACGCCAGAACTCACGACGACGCTCTCCGGCCGTTTCCCGGCATGGATGACACCCTTAGGCGGCTTCGGGCCGCGGGCTACCGACTCGGCGTCGTCACCAGCAAGCTGGGTGACATGGCGCTTCGAGGATTGGAGACCTGCGGCCTCAGCCTCGAGTGGTTCGATGCCTTCGTCACCGCTGACGACCCCGTTCCGCACAAGCCGGATCCGGGTCCGGTCACGCTGGCGCTGGATCGGGCGAGCGTCGGCGACGCCGGGCGGGCGCTCTTCGTCGGCGATGCCGTCTGGGATCTGATGGCAGGTCGCGCGGCCGGTACGTTGACCGCTGCCGCGCTGTGGGGGCCGTTCGGAAGGGACGACCTCGAGGCGGGGGAGCCCGACTACTGGCTCTCCCGTCCCGCCGAGGTCGCCGAGTTGCTGCTCTAGCAGGTCGCCCTCCGCTACGTTCGTGCGGCGAGGCGACTCGACTAGGTCGCGACGACTTTCTTTTTCGGTCTCGGGGAACCCTTTCCGTCTCCAGCCTCGGCCGCGGCGAAGGCTCCGCTCGGCATCGCCACCGCCATCGCCTCCCCGAGCGTGTCGACCAGGTGGAAGGTCGTCTGCTCTCTGACACGGTCGGGCAGTTCCTCCAGATCGCCCTCGTTGTCCCGCGGGAGGATGATCTCTCGAATACCGGCTCGGTACGCGCCGAGCACCTTCTCCTTCAGGCCACCGATCGCACGGACCCGGCCGGTCAGGCTGATCTCTCCGGTCATCGCCACGTCGTGTCGAACCGGCCGGCTGCTGAGCGCGCTCACCAGCGAGGCCGCCATGGCGATGCCGGCCGACGGCCCCTCCTTGGGCACGGCGCCCGCGGGCACGTGCACGTGAATCGAACGCATCTCGTCGTCCGGGATGCCGAGCTCGTCGGCGTGACCGAGGGCGTACGTCCGCGCGGCGTGGGCACTCTCCTTCATGACCTCGCCGAGGTGGCCCGTCAGTTGGAGCTCCTCCTTGCCGGCGCGCACGCTGGTCTCGACGACCATGATGTCGCCCCCCGCCGGCGTATAAGACATGCCGGTCGCGATGCCGATCCTGTCCTCCTCGAGCATCCGTTCCGGGTGGACCTTGGGCTGACCCAGGAGGTCCCGCAGATCGTCGACCCCGACGGCCACGCTCTCCGCATCTCCGGATGCGACCTTTCGCGCCGACTTTCGGGCGATCGCTCCGAGCTCGCGCTCGAGGTTGCGGACACCCGCCTCCCGGGTGTAGCTGGTGATCACGTCTCGAATGGCCTCGTCCGCAACGGCGATCTGGTCCTTCTCGAGGCCGCTTTGCTCGACCTGGCGCGGCAGCAGAAAGCGCTTGGCGATCTCCAGCTTCTCGCCTTCCGTATAGCCTAGGAACTCGATGGCTTCCATTCGGTCGCGCAGGGGGCCGGGTATCTGATCCCAGAAGTTGGCCGTGGCGATGAAGAAGACGTCCGAGAGGTCGAACGGCACGCCCAGATAGTGATCCACGAAGGCGTTGTTCTGCGCCGGATCCATCACCTCCATGAGGGCGGCCGACGGATCACCCTGAAACGAGATGCCCAGCTTGTCGACCTCGTCGAGGAGGAAGACGGGATTCCGGGTTCCGGCTCGCTTGAGGCCTTCGAGGATGCGGCCGGGCAGCGCGCCGACGTAGGTCCGCCTGTGACCCCGGATGTCCGCCTCGTCTCTGGCGCCGCCGAGTGAAACTCGCACGTACTTGCGGCCCATCGCCTCCGCGATGGACTTGGCGATCGATGTCTTACCGACACCCGGTGGTCCCACGAACAGGAGCGTGGAGCCCGTTCGGTCATCCATGTGCCCGATGTGCTCCGCTACCGGCGTCTCCGGCTCGCCGCCCTCGCCGTTCTCGCCAGCATCATCGACCCCCGCTGCTTCCGGCGTCTCCGGCTCGCCGCCCTCGCCGTTCTCGCCAGCATCATCGACCCCCGCTGCTTCCGGCTCGCCGCCCTCGCCGTTCTCGCCAGCATCATCGACCCCCGCTGCTTCCGGCTCGCCGGCGAGGCCGTTCCCGCTGTTCTCGCCAGCATCATCGACCCCCGCTGCTTCCGGCTCGGCTTCGGCCTTGCCGTTCTTCTCCTCGTGGAGCTTTCGTACCGCGAGGAAGTCCAGCACACGGTCCTTGACGTCCTGAAGTCCGTAGTGGTCTCGATCGAGGATCACTTCCGCCGCCTTCAGGTCCAGCCGGCTCTCGGTCTTCTTCGACCAAGGCAGGTCCGCGACGATCTCCAGGTAGGTGCGAATGACCTGTGCCTCGGCAGTCTCTCGGGGGATACGCTCCAGCCTGCGCAGCTCGCGGGCGACCTCCTTGCGCGCCTCTTCGGGGATCTCCAAGGCTTCGAGGCGCTCCCGGAGCTCCTCGACTTCCTCGCTGTCGACGTCCTCCCCCAGCTCTTTGTGGATCGCCTTTAGTTGCTCGCGCAGGAAGATCTCGCGCTGCCGCTCGCCGAGCTCCTCCTGGACCTTCGATCGGATCTGTTCCTGCGCCTCGAGGACGCCGATCTGCCGTTGCAGGTGGATAAGCAGCTTCCGCAGGCGGTCCTCGACGGACAGGGTCTCCAGAAGCTCCTGCTTCTCATCGGTATCGAGCTCGGTGTAGAAGGCGACGAGATCAGCCAGCTCGCCAGGGGCGGAGATTCCCCCCAGCAGATGATCGACGATCTCCTTCGGGACGCCGCGGAGCCGGCTCAGCTCGGCGGCACGTTCGCGGACCTCCTTGTAAAGGGCAGCGAAAGCGGCTTCCTCCGGGTCCAGCGGCGGCATGTCCACCATGCGCCGGGTGACCACCTCCATGTAGCCATCCTTGATAGAGTACTCGAGCGCGGCACCCCGCTCCTCGCCCTGGATGACCATCTGGACCCCACCGGGCACGCGCTGCATCTGTGCGATCCGGGCGACCGTTCCGACGCGGAACAGCGAATCGGCGTCGGGTTCCTCCACTTCGGCGTCTTTCTGAGCGACGGCGAAGATGCGCTTGTCGGCGGCGACCGCTGCTTCGATCGACTTGAGCGTCATCTCCCGGCCGGCGGCGATCGGCGCCGCCACGGCAGGGAACGTGACGGTGCCCCGGAGCGGGACCACCGGAAGGCGCGTTCGTTCGCTCGGTGGGCGATCCACGGCCTCCGGATCGCCGTTGGCTTCTTCGGACGTCGTGTCGGGCCGGTCGTCGTCCGTGCCGATCTCCACCACGTCGCCATCCGACTCGCTTCCGTCGTCCAGTTGGTCGTTGAGAGTCCTGTCCTCTTCGCTCATTCCGTCTTTCCCGATTTATCTTGTGCGAGCACCGATTTCACCCCCCGTCGCCTGCATTTGCCGTGTGTCCACGGTCGACTCCTTCAGCTCGAACAGGGGAGCTCCCGGGCGAGATCCAGTGCATGATCCGGGCCCGCTCACGGGTGCCCGAAGAGGCGCTGTCCGCCTATATGGCACCCGGTGCGGCTGTCCTGTCTGCGCCGTCGGCCAACGCGGCATGAAACCGCAGCGTCTGGTCCGGACGTTCTCGTAGTGGCAGAATGGACGCCCCTTGGAGCAGCCGTGAACGTGCCGGAGGACGCAGCGGCAGAAAGGTCACACACGCCCGCGCCAATGTTCGGGTACCTTAGCTCTTATTGTCACTCTCGTCACACGTCTGCGTACCCCTCCCGGGTCGCCGCGGCGTCGTGGCTCCTCATCCTTGCTCCCCTGGCCGCTTTGACGGAACCGCTCCAGGCGCAGGCCGGTGACTCCATCCCTGCGCGCCCCGCCGCCGAATCGACGGTTCGGGATTCCCTGGCGCAGGAGCAAGGCGGCCCGGTCTCGCCCGACAGCGCCGACAAGATCAGGGCCCTCCTCCGGCGCCCTCCCGCCAGCCACCCTCCGGATGCTCGCGATTATGTCGGGCTACCCCTCGCGATCGCGATGCTGCCGCTCCGTCTGCTGGCTACTGGCATCGGCATCGTGGCGACCGGGGTGAGCCAACTCTTGCCCGAGGGTGAAGGACCGAACATCTACGACGCGATGGTGGAGTGGGGGCTTGAGCCTTCCGTCGAGTCGCTGGGATACAACGCGGGCGACGGAATACAGCTCCGTCTCACCCGGTTCGCCCCGGCTTTCATCGAAGGGGCCGCCTCGGTGATCCAGTCTCCCGGTGCTGCGTACGTTGCCCTCGGAGTAACGACGGAGGACAGGCTGACCGATGCCGGCGCCAAGTTCCGGAGGCTCACCGAAGCCCAGTTCTGGGGTGTCGGGATCGACTCGAGGGAGGACGACAAGTCGAACTACAAGTGGCAGCAGATACAGCTGGGGGCAATCTGGGAGGCGAAGGTCTCCGATCACCTGACCTTCAGCAGTGCCGCGGGATGGGAGACGAACCGGACGGGCGCGGGGCAGAACGATGACCTGCCCGACATACGCGAGACCTTCGATCCGGACTCCCTGTACGGGTCGCTCGACGTGGTCAACTACGTCGTCGCCGGGACGAAGGCGACCGTCGACTTCTCGCACATCGATATCCTGCAGCCGCGCGGCGTGAGGTTCATCGGCGAGGCCTTCTTTTACGGCGGCACCGGCTCCACCGACTCCGATTTTCTCCGCCTGCAGGGCGAGGTGCAGGGCTATATCCCCTTCAACCAGCGGCAGTCGTTCGCTCTCCGCGCACTCGTCGAGACCAACCCCGGTTGGGGACGGGGCGTGCCCTTCTACTACTTCGCGGAGCTGGGCGGCAATGAGGACCTGCGCGGATTCACCACCGCTCGCCTCCGCGACAGGGACAGGCTCACCTGGACGGTGGAGTGGCGGTACGAGGCCTGGCGCGAGCTGCAGGATCGGTCGCGGGCGGAGTGGTTCGTGTTCTGGGATTCCGGTACGGTGATGCCCAGCATCAGCGAGATCACCGCCCTCAGGAACGACTGGGGCTTCGGGCTCCGCTTCGCCACCCCGAGCGGTCCCGGCGCCCACTTCTTCTTCGCGTGGGGCGACGAGGGCTTCCGGTTCGGCTTCCGGCTCATCTCGGACTTCTGATGCCGGACAGAGATCGGCTGCCGGCCGCGGCGCTGGCTCTGGTGCTGGGGGCGCTGGCGCTCTCCGGGTGTGCGCGAGGAGGCAGCCTTCCGCCGCTCGCGCTCCGCCCGCAGCCGATCCCGTACGCCGATACGCTCCCGATCCACGAGCCCGAGGAAAGGGAGCCCGCGGAGATCTGGCCGCTCATGCGGGAGTCGACGGTAGGAGAGCTGGGACAACCCTTCGATCCGGACGACTGGATCTACCGCAACGAGGCGCTCAACGTCACCCACTTCGACGAGGTCGTGAACTCGGCGTGGTTCGCGCACCGGATCACGCGGCGCGATCTATCCGCGGAGGAGATGAGGCTCGGACCGACTTCTCTCGACAACCGGCCCCGCCCCCCCTACACCGTCACGCGGCTGAAGGGCGCCGGGATCTCACCCGGCCTCTGGATCGAAGACGGTAAAGGCGATGTCTACCTGTTCAAGTTCGATCCGCCCGAGAACCTCTATCTGGCGAGCGCCGCGAACACGATCTCCAACCGACTCTTCTGGGCGGCGGGCTTCCATGCGCCCGAGGACTATCTCGTAACCTTCGCCCCGGGGTCCCTCGTAATCCGGGAGGTGGAAGGCTCGCCCACGGATGAGGAGGTGCAGGAGGTCTTCGAGCAGACCGCCCCGCTGGCCGACGGCCAATACCGAGCGATCGCCAGCAAACTGCTATCCGGGCCGCCGAAGGGTCCTTTCCGTTTCCGGGGCACCCGCAAGGACGACCCGAACGACTATTACCTTCACCAGAACAGACGCGAGCTACGAGGGCTCTACGTGATCTCCGCCTGGACGAATCACGTGGACATGCGTTTCGCCAACACGCTGGATGTGTGGATCGACCCTCCCGGCTATCTGCGGCACTACCTGCAGGACTTCGGGGCCACGCTCGGGAGCGGCACGGTACGCCCGCACAATCCCAGAGAGGGCATGGAGTACAACTTCGACATCTGGGCCTTCTTCGCCCGCCTGCCCACCTTCGGCTTCTACAAGGTGGGCTGGGAGGGGAAGGAGTACGAAGTCATCGACCCGTCGATCGGTTGGATTCCCGTGGACAGCTACCGGCCCGGCGGGTGGAAGCCAAACTGGCCGAACGCCGCCTTCCGATCGGCCACGGTCGCCGATGGGTACTGGGCGGCGAAGATCGTCGGCCGATTCAGCGACGGGCTGATTCGAGCTGCGGTCGAGGCTGGCGAGCTTCCCGATCGGCGCGCTGCCGACACGCTGACGGCGATCCTCATCGCGCGGCGGGACAAGACGGTGGACTACTGGTTCGGCCGCGTGTCTCCCCTCGAGGGCGTCCTGGTGGACTGCACGGACGCCTCGGGTCCCGGCTTCGGTGTGAGGTTCGATGATAAGGGCATCGCCGTCGGGGCGCGGCACCGTTCCAACACGCGCTACGAGTGGGAGCTGAGGGACGAGGGTCGAGGGCGCCACTGGAAGGGATCGAGCTTCCCGCCCGGCGCAGGGCCGTCGAGGCTCCACGTGGCCCCGCCCGCTGCGACCGACGCGTGCCGGCCGACCTCGGCCGTGGAGACGCCATCTTCGGGACACACCGACGTGTCGCCAGAACGGCTGGCCGTACTGCGCATCCGGGCCGAGAAGTTAGGACCTACGGCGACACCGCGGCCGCGCCCCGCCAACGTCTACCTGGTATGGATCAGTGAGGAGGAGGGGTACGCCGTCATCGGTCTCGAGCACTGACTCACGGCCGGCACGTGGCCAGGGCTTCCACCGCGAGCCGGTTGTCCTCGATCGTGTTGTAGAAGTGCGGGGAGAGTCGTACCCGGTCCTTCCTGTGGTCGATGATGATCCCGCTCTTGGCCAGGTTTCCGACAGCAGAGGCTGCATCGGGGTGGTCCGCGAGAACGACCGCGGAGCGGCGAGCCGGATCCTGCGCCACATGGGGCCGGAAACCGGCATCCGAGAGACGGTCGATCAAGTCGGCGGTCAGCGTCCGGTTGCGATCGCGAATCCGGTCGATTCCGGCTTCTTCGATGATCTCCAGGCCGCCGGCGGCGGTAAAAGCAGCGCCCACGGCGGGGGTGCCGAGCTCGAACCGGCGAGCGTGTGCGTGCGGTCGGGCGGCTCTGGGGTCGAAGGAGAACTGGTCTTCGACGCCGAACCAGCTGAGCGTCGTGGGCTGGAGGTCGAGGTCGGGCCGAACGTAGAGAAAGGCGAGGCCGGGGCCGCCGCACAGCCATTTGAGGGCTCCCGACAGTAGGAGATCCACCCCCCACGCTCCTACGTCCACCGGGATCTGGCCGGTCGACTGATAGGCATCCAGCAGAAGGAGAGCGCCGTGCCGGTGGGCTATGCGCGACAGCTCCTCCACCTGTTGGATAGCACCGGAGGAGAAAAAGACGTGCGATGTCGCGAGGATCGCGGTCCGGTCATCCACGGCGGCCTCGATTCGGTGCAGCGGCACTTCGATGCCGTCGGGGCTCTCGACCATGACGACCTCCAGACCCGTGCGCTCCCGCGAGAGAAACGGGTAGCACAGCGTCGGGAAATCCAGCTCCGTCACAACCACCCGATTGCGGCGGCGAAAGTCCACGGATCCCGCTACGGCGGCCAGCCCCGCGGAGATGCTGGGCAGAAGCGCGATCGTGGCGGGTGCCGCTCCCACGGTACGGCCCAAGGCGGCCCGGACCTGTTCGAGCTTGCCGAGCCAGAGCTCGTACCAAGCGCTGGCGCCCAGATCGTTCCAGTCGCGTTCGAACTCGCGCCGGTACGCGATGGCGCGGCGTGAGAGGGCGCCGAGCGAGTTGGAGTTCAGGTAGATCTTCCGCTCGAGGATCGGGAACTCCGGCCGGTAGCGCTCGAGAGGGTCGCCGCCGGGCACGAGAGGATTGCCGCGCTCGCTCATGCTGGCGTGATGGTGCCCGCGGTCCGCATCCTAGACTCGAATCCTCGCTGTGGGTGCGATCGGCCGGCTGCGTCAGGCGATCCCTCACGACAGGACAACCGATCGGCGGGAACAAGGGCGTGGAACACGACGACAATCTCGGTCGCATGCTCGATTACGAGCAAGCCGCCGCGCTCGAGCGGCTGGATCGCGAGCACCCGACGGCGGGTGGCGAGCCGGAGTGTCCCGCTTGTTCCACGCGCATGGCGCGCCACGTGGAACAGCACCTCGCTCCCCGGTCGGACGCGAGCCCCTTCCGCGTCCGCCTCATCTGCCCGTCGCCCGAATGCGCATGCTGGACCATCTACAACTGGTAGGCACCCGAACTCGAACGCACCCGTTCCGTCGATGCCGAATCCCTCTCGACCGATGCTGAATCCCTCTCAGCCGCCGCTACTGACCGGTCCCGTTCCCGGACCCCAATCGGCCGCGCTCGCCGCCCGGCTCGCGGGCGTCGAGTCCCGGAACGTCACCTTCATCTCCCACGACTTCCCCGTTTTCTGGCGAACCGCGCTGGGGAGCAACGTGTGGGATGCGGACGGCAACCGGTTCGTGGACCTGACGGCGGCGTTCGGCGTCGCGGCGGCCGGACACCGGCATCCGGTGATCGAGGACGCGATTCGGTCCCAGAGCGAGGCGTTGCTGCACGCGATGGGAGATGTGCATCCGTCCGAGGTTCGGGTAGAGCTGCTCGAGCGCCTCGCAGCGCTGGGGCCGACTGGATCGCGCGTCGTTCTCGGCACCTCGGGCTCCGAAGCCGTGGAGATAGCCCTCAAGACGGCGACCCTCTACACCGACCGGCCCGGCTGGCTGGCCTTCTCGGGGGCGTATCACGGTGTCACGTACGGGGCGCTCTCTGTCACCGATCGCTCGTTGTTCCGACAGCCGTTCCGCCCGCAGCTCAACCCCAACGTCTTTCGCGCGCCCTATCCTGCCGAAGGGGCCGGCGATGCCTCGGAGGCTCTCGACCAGGTAGACCGGCTCCTCTCCGGGTCCGACGGCCAGAGGATCGGAGCCGTGATCGTCGAGCCGGCGCTCGGTCGTGGGGGGGATGTCTTTCCCCCGTCGGGATTCCTGCCGGGTCTGGCGCAGCTGTGCCGAGCGCACGGAGCGCTGCTGATCGCGGACGAGATCTTTACCGGCTTCGGCCGGGCCGGCTCGCGGCTTGCCTGTGAGGCCGAAGGGGTCGTTCCCGACCTCCTGTGTGTCGGCAAGGCCATGTCCGGGGGGATGCCGATATCCGCCTGTATCGGATCGCCGGAGGCGATGTCCGCCTGGCCCGAGTCCGCCGGAGAGGCGATACACACCTCGACCTTCATGGGCCATCCGACCTCCTGCGCCGCCGCTCTCGCTTCGATCGGCTTGATCGAGGAGCTCGACCTTACGGCCCGAGCTCGAGAGGAAGGTGCGCGCTGGCTCGAGGGCTTGCGGCAGATGGCGGCCGGGCGGTCGCTGGTCCGCGAGGTGCGCGGGCGGGGCATGATGATAGGCATCCAGCTCGGAGACCCGGCCGGACGGGTGCCGGGCCACCGGATCACCGCGACCGCACTGGTGGAAGGCTTGAAGCGCGGCTGGATCCTCCTGGCCTCGGGCGTGGAGGGGGATGTCATCTCGCTATCCCCCCCGCTGACGACCGAGCGTGACCTCCTGGACCTGGCGGTGGTAGCCGTGGACGAGGCTCTGGCAGCGTGCGAAGCGAGGCTCCTATCCTCTTGCTGATCCCAGAGGTGGCGCCTACCCTAGGATTTGCAGCGATCATCTCGAACCGCGGAGGCCCCATGGCGGGCCGGAGGGTCAGGCTTGGCTGCCGGCGATGAGCCGAAGATCCGGATAACCGGGACGCCCAACCCGAACGCGGCCAAGTTCGTCGTGGAGCGGGCGATCTTCGATGAAGAGGGCAGGTCCTACTTCGAGCCGCCATCCCCGGGAGAGGATCGGCTTGCCGAGCGGATCTTCCAGGTTCGTGGTGTTCGGGCGCTGTTCATGGCGGACAACTTCGTCACGGTGACGAAGGAGGAGAACGTCGGGTGGCCGGACATCATCGACGAGCTTCGCGAGACGATCATCGACGAGCTGGCGAGTACCGAGTAGAACGCGCCTTCACTGGCCGGTGGTCGGCCGATCCGCGGTGTCTCCCAGGAGCTCGAGGAAGTTCTGTACGATCGAGTAGGTGAGCCCCCAAACCGTGTGCCCGTCGTACTCGATCGTAGGGAATCGGAAGGTGTCTCCGTCTCGACGATGCGTAAGAGAGGAGCGCCGAGCCGGCGTCTCGAGCTCCGATACCGGGACCCAAAAGTGCCCGTCGATCTCGGCGCTTCTGCGCACTCCCCCCAGACTCCGCCGCCATGCCACGAAAGGGCTGATCGCGATTCGCGGGATGTGGCGGCTCACGGGGTTCAGATCGTCCAGACGACCCACGATCTCCTTCCTGTCCAGGCCCAGGCCCGTTTCCTCGTGCAGCTCTCGAAGCGCCGTGTCCATGAGGTCACGGTCCACTTGCTCTTCACGTCCACCGGGGAGCGCCACGTGCCCGGACCATGGGTCACGCTCGTGGGTGGCTCGCACCACGAAGAGAGCCTCCGGCTGGATCTCACCGGCCCTGAGCACGAGCACCACGGCGGCTCGTGCGGTACCTGCCGGCGGGTCCGCGCGTCGCGCCTCGTATCGGGAAAAGCGCTCCTTGAGAAAGCCCGAGAAGTCGTTCCGCTCGGTCACGGCGCTTCTTGCGTCGCCTCATCCAGCAGGGCGCGGTAGCTGCCGTAACGCTCCTCGCTCGCCGCACCTGTCTCGATGAGGCGCCGCACGGCGCAGTCCGGCTCGCTCACGTGCCGGCAGTCGTTGAAGCGGCAGTCGTCGATCGCCGTGCGGAACTCGGGAAAGGCTCCCGCGAGCTCGTCCGGCGACAGATCCCAGAGCACCAGCAGTTGCAGCCCGGGGGTGTCGGCGACGTATCCCCCCTCCGGAAGCCGGTAGAAGGTGGATCCGACCGTCGTGTGCCTGCCCTGCCCCCGTTTCCGGCTCACCTCGCGGACCTTCAGCTCGTGCTCGGGGAGCAGAAGGTTGAGGAGGCTGGACTTGCCGACGCCGGAAGGCCCGGCGAAGACGGTCGCGTGGCCTCCGAGCCGGCGGCTGAGCTCGGAGACGCCGTCGCCTCGGTGGGCGCTCGTCGGGAGGACGTCGTAGCCGGCCTCCCGGTAGGTGTCGAAGGCGTCCTTCGTTCCGGCGTCGCTTGGGAGGTCGGTCTTGTTGAGGACGATGAACGCCGAGAGCTCGTTCAGCTCCGCCAGCACCAGAAACCGATCCAGAAGCCTGAGGTCGGGCGCGGGCTCCCCCACCGCAAAGACGGCGGCGAGTTGATCCACGTTTGCTACGATCACCTGCTCCCGGCTGCCCCCAACGGCGCGCCGTGAGAGCTTGGCGCTGCGGGGCAGAAGGCCCTCGATTCGGAAGCTCCCGTCGGAGAGATGCTCCAGGAACACTCGGTCTCCCGGGATGATCTGTTCCTGATCCAGCTTCAACCGTCCGCGAAGCGTGCAGTCGAGGATCCGATCGCCGCAATCCACCGAATACACCCCGCCTGCGCTCCTGAGCACGCGCCCCTCTGTCCGCGCGGTCACCCGACGGCTCCGGAGATGGCTACCGGTGCTCTCCCGGCCCGCTTCTGGGCTCGCGACCCCCGGCCACGGGCTTTCCGACCAGCTCGTCGAGGCAGTTGAAGCCGAGCAATGCGCACTTGATGCGTACCGGGAACTTCGAGACGCCCGCGAGGGCCCGCAGATCGCCCAGCTTCTCGTCCCGCTGAACTTCCTCCTCGCCGTGGAGCAGACGGGTGAACTTCGCCGACAAGGCTCGAGCCTCGCCAAGCTTCGCTCCCTTGAGCCGCTCGGTCATCATGGAGGCCGCGGCCTGGCTGATCGAGCAACCTCGGCCCTCGTAGCGCACCTCGGCGATCCGGTCGGCCTGGACGGAGAGTGACAGCTCGATGACGTCCCCGCACAGGGGGTTGTTCATCGTGATCGAGTGGGTGGGCGCCTCGAGCGGCCCCTTGTTCCTCGGACGTCTGTAGTGATCGAGGATGACCTCTTGAAAGAGGTCGGAGAGCGTGCTCGGGATCGATCGGTCGATCGACGTGCCGTCCGGGGAATTAACGCGTTCGCTCATGAGTGCGTCGCACCGGGCCGCCTGCGCTCAGGCGCTGCCACAGAAGATCTCGCCAGCGAGGTGGAGCGCCTCGCACAGGGCGTCGACCTCCTGGAACGTGCTGTACAGGTATAGGCTGGCGCGAGCGGTCGCGTCGACTCCGAGGTGCTCCATGAGCGGTTGATTGCAGTGATGGCCGGCCCGGATCGCGATACCTCGCTGATCGAGGATCGTCGCCAGGTCGTGAGCGTGGACGTCCAGGTACGTGAAAGAGAGAACACCCACGCGCTCGTCAGTGGGTCCGTAGATCCGAAGCCCTTCGATCTCGCCGAGTCGTTCGAGAGCGTACCCTAGAAGCTCCGTCTCGTAGCGCCGGATGGCGTCCAGACCGATGGTGTTCAGATAACGGATCGCCGCCCCGAGCCCGATCGCGCCGGCGATGTTCGGCGTTCCCGCCTCGAACTTGTGAGGCACCGCCGCCCAGGTGGATCCGGCGAGCGTGACGGAGGCGATCATCTCGCCGCCGCCCTGGTAGGGCGGCATCTCTTCCAGGATCGCGCGACGTGCCCACAGCACACCGATCCCGGTAGGCCCGCACATCTTGTGACCGCTGAACGCGTAGAAATCGCATCCCAGGGCGCCCATGTCGAGCGCGAGGTGCGGAGCCGCCTGAGCGCCGTCCACGAGGCAGAAGGCACCGGCCTCGTGAGCGAGCGCGGCGATCTCCCGCACCGGATTGATGACGCCCAGGCTGTTGGAGATGTGAGTGACGCCGACCAGACGCGTCCGCTCGGAGAGCATCCGGGCGTAGTCGTCGAGTACCAGCCGTCCCTCGGGGGAGACGTCCACGAAACGCAGCGTGGCCCCGGTCCGCTCCGCCAGGAGCTGCCAGGGGACTAGGTTGGAGTGGTGCTCCATCTTGGTGAGCAGGATCTCGTCGCCCGGACCGATGTGGGCCTTGCCCAGGCTGCCCGCCACCAGGTTGATCGCCTCCGTCGCTCCCCTGACGAACACGATCTCGGCCGCATCCTCAGCGCCGATATGGGCGGCGACGCAGGCGCGGGCGTCCTCGTACGCCTCGGTCGCGCGCACGCTGAGCTCGTGGGCACCACGGTGCACATTGGCGTGCGAGGTCTCGTAGTGACGGCGAACCGCGTCGATGACGGCGCGTGGTCGCTGCGAGCTGGCCGCGCTGTCCAGGTAGACGAGCGCCTGCCCATTGACCTTCTGTTCCAGGATCGGAAAGTCCCGGCGGACGGCCTCGATATCGTACGGCGGTGCAACCACCGCGGTCTCCATGGAGCCGGCGCCGATCGCGATCAGAGTCTGACCTGGACCTCGTCGCCCTCTACGCGGCACTCGAACGTGCGCACGGGCAGGACGGCGGGCAGCGCCTTCGGCGTACCCGATGCGAGGTCGAAGCGGGCTCCGTGCAGAGCGCAGGTGATCTGGTCGCCGGTCACCTCTCCCGCCGAAAGCGGGAACTCCTCGTGGGAGCAGCGGTCTTCGAGCGCGTAGACCCGTCCGTCGCGTCTCACGAGGAGCAGGTTGGCCCCGTTTAGCTGCACGGTCTTCATGCCGTTCTCCGGGACCTCCGCCAGGCTGGCCACCGTCGTGAATTCGCTCACGGCCCAGGCGCTCCTTACTCTCTACTCTCGGTGCCCGCTGAGGCCGATCTTCGCTTCGATCGCTTCGCGGATGCGGTCGCGCACGCCCTCGACGGGGATGCGGCCCAAGACCTCGTCGAAGAAGCCGAAGACCAGAAGCCTCTCGGCCTGCTGGCGGCTCAACCCCCGACTCATCAGGTAGAAGAGCTGCCTCGAGTCCACCTGGCCCACCGTGGCTCCGTGGGAGCACCGGACGTCGTCCGCCTCGATCTCGAGGTTCGGAAGCGCGCGAGCGCTGGCCTTGTCGCTCAGGACGAGGTTTCGGTTGGTCTGGTACGCATCCGTCAGCTGAGCGTTCGGCTCCACCCGGATGAGACCGCGAAAGACGCTCTGGGCCGAATCCGTCAGAGCGCCCTTGTACAGGAGGTCGCTGCGTGCGCTCGGAGCGGCGTGGTGCTGCATGGTGTGGTGGTCGAAGTGCTGCGTACGATCGCCGAACCACAGGGCCAGCATCTCGCTCTCGCTGCCGGATCCCTCCAGGTGGCTGGTCACGTCCGCCCGCGAGAGATCGCCCCCGAGACTGATGTTGACGCCGGCCAGCCGGCTGTTTCGCCGGGAGGTGACATGCTGGAGCCCAAAGTGCTTCACGCCCGTTCCAAAGCGCTGCAGCGAGATGTAGTTGAGCGTCGCCTCGTCGCCACCGAAAAGCTCCGCGCCGGCCAGGCTGATGGACGGCTCGGCCAGATCGGGCGACATGAACTCGTCGATGCAGGTGGCCTCGCCGCCCTCCTCCACCGCCACCAGCGAGTGAGAGGAGACGAGCAGCCCGGGTTCGCTGATGCAGCGGAACGTGTGAACCGGAGTCGGCAGGCGCACGCCACGAGGCACGTGAAGCACGTATCCGTCCGAGAGCAGCGCCACGTGCGCCGCCCAGAGCTTCTCCTCCATCTCCGGTATGGGGCTCGTGAACAGGTACTTCTCCAGCAGCTCGGGCCGCTCGCGCGCCACTTCCGAGATTGGCGCGAAGACGACGCCACGCTCGGCCAGATCGTCATCGAGCCGGTGGTAGACGGTGACGCCGTCCACCTGAACCCAGACGGCGCTTCGCTCCCCTGAGCGGGCCAGAACCTCACGCACCGGCTCGGGGACGCCCTCCAGTTCATCCAGCCCGCCGGGCTCCAGGCCCTCCGGTCGATCGCCGTTGAGGCCGGGAATGGCGGGCTCGTACTCCTCGAGATGGAGGCTCGAGAGGTCGGTGTACCGCCACTCCTCCGACTTTCTGGTCGGCATGGGCAGTTCCTGGAAGCGCTCCCACGCCTGCTGCCGGGCATACCTGAGCATCTCCGGCTCGTTCAGCCCGGTGATGGCGGCAAGAGCGATTTCCGGGTCAGCCGGCCTCACGGCTCCACCCGTGGTCGCGTCTATGTTCACCCTACGCTGCCCTCCATTTCGAGCTCGACCAGCCGATTCAGCTCGATCGCGTACTCGAGGGGGAGCTGCTTGGCGATCGGCTCGATGAAGCCGCGCACGACCATGGTCATCGCCTGCTCCTGGGA
>Ga0255058_10000011_pt1 | contig 107954 bp, 102 predicted proteins | sample Cases_109_9_MG_FD_188637 | JGI IMG/M metagenome (GOLD analysis project Ga0255058, IMG submission 188637) | Seawater microbial communities from Amundsen Gulf, Northwest Territories, Canada - Cases_109_9 | ecosystem: Environmental > Aquatic > Marine > Gulf | place: Canada: Northwest Territories...
CAATGATTGGATAAAGGTGTTGGCACCTGAAATCGGTGGCGGCGGCGGCGGAAGGGACGATCTTGCCCAAGCCGGTGGGAACAAACCTGAAAATATTCCCAATGTTATTACTATGTCAAAAAAAATGTTTGATGATTTTATTGATAAACATAAGCTAAAGTGAAAAAGGGAAGAATCCTCTGCTTAGACGTGGGTGAGAAGCGGATCGGGATCGCCATTAGTGACCCCGATATGTCGATCGCCTTTCCTCATAAGGTTTTAAATCGTACTTCACTGGAAAAGGATTTAAGAGCCATATCGGATGTTATCGAAGAAAAAAAGGCAGTTAAGCTGGTAGTCGGACATCCGATATCTTTAAGCGGAGGCAAGAGTCAACAGACTCTTTTAGTTGAGGAATTTACGGAAGAAATAAAAAAAGAGATCGGTATCGAAACGATTCTCTGGGATGAAAGACTTAGTACCAGTGAGGCCGACAAAAGCCTAAGCAGCATGGGGACTGAGAGCCGAAAAAGAAGAGGCAAGATCGATGAGATCGCCGCCTCACTTATCTTACAAAATTACCTGGATAAAAATCGAGATGGTTGACGTCTCACATGTCATTTCAGGTGTTATAATCTTAAAGTTTAGAGGGATTGACCTATGGCCGGAAAACATAGCGCAAAACATAGATTAAAAACTGATAAGACAATACTTAAAACAAACAATAAGAAGTTTGTGAAGAAGAGAAAGGGAAGGTTGATTTCCTACCTTTTCGGCCTTATCGGCTTACTTATCATTGTCGGATTTATAGCCGGCTCTTTTGTTGCATTTCAGGGTAATGGATCAACCGGCAATAACAAGGCAGCGACGGCGACAATAAATATTCCTAAAGGATTTAGCTCAACAGATATTGCAGAAAGATTAGCCGAAGAAGGAATAATCAAAAATGCCTTCACCTTTCGCATCTACGCAAGCCTAAATAATATCGATGGCCGGTTTCTTCCCGGCGACTATACCCTGAATTCAGAAATGACATTCGATGAGATCGCCGATAAATTAACAAGCGGGCCAAAAAGAGAGACCGTGACAGTGGTTATCCCCGAGGGGTACACGATCGACCAGGTCAATCAGAGACTTGCAGATGTTTTTAAGAGGGATAAAAGCGAGTTTGAAGCGGTGACTAAAGGTAGCGCGATCAATGATTACGAATTAACGACCCTTCCGGCGGGGGCAAAGGACCTTGAAGGTTATCTTTTCCCAAAGACGTACACTTTTGAAAAAAATGACGATCCAAAAAAAGTCGTCAAAAAGCTTCTATCCCAGTATGAGCTGGAGACCAAGAGCCTGGATTGGTCATCGGCGGAACAAAGAGGCCTAAGCAAGAAAGATATAGTTATAATTGCATCACTAATTGAAAAAGAGGCCAAAGTGCCTGAAGAACGCCCTCTTATGGCGGCCGTAATCTATAATCGGATCGAGCTCGGGATGCCACTTCAGATCGACGCGACTATACAGTACGTTCTTCCGGAAAGAAAAGAAGTTCTTACAATAGAAGATACAAAGTATGATTCTCCCTATAATACCTATCAAAAACAAGGTCTTCCACCCGGACCGATAGCCAATCCCGGAGTTGACTCGATGAAGGCGGCACTGGCCCCGGCGCAAGTAGATTATCTGTACTATGTCCTGACATCACCAGATGGAAGCCATACATTTACCAGCAATTACGATGAATTCCTTGAAGCTAAAAAGCAGATGAATTGATGCTTTTCCCCCCTATTTCAGTTATCATCAACTGTTAGAAAAATTTAAAAAAGATAAAAGAGACAAGGTTATCATCCGATGAAAAAAGTTGAGCTTTTAGCTCCTGCTGGAAATATGGAAAAATTAAAGTTTGCTATTCTTTACGGTGCCGATGCGGTCTATATCGGCCTAGATGGATATAGTCTTAGGGCGGGAGCGGGAAACTTTACAGCAGATGCTTTGATCGAAGCCGTTGACTACGCTCATAAAAGAGATGTTAAAGTTTATCTGGCCATTAACATATATGCCTACAATAACGACTTTAATGGTTTTGAAGATCTTTTAGAAAGGGTAATTTCCAGCGGCGTCGACGCACTTATCATATCTGATCCGGGGATTTTAAATGTCGTAAGAGAAAAGCATCCCAATATGAAAGTCCATCTTAGCACTCAGGCGAATACATTGAATAAATTTGCGGTAGATTTTTGGTCCGCGGCCGGTATCAGAAGAGTCACCTTAGCCAGAGAGCTTAAACTCGATGATATCGCTTTGATCTGTGAAAAGACCGAAATAGAGATCGAGGCATTTGTTCACGGCGCTATGTGCATCTCATTTTCTGGTCGTTGTCACCTAAGTAAATATATGGTGGGCAGAGATGGTAATAGAGGCGATTGCGCCCATAGCTGCAGGTGGAATTACCATCTGATGGAGGAGAAACGCCCGGGCGAGTATTATCCGGTAGATAGTGACGATCGGGGATATTATTTCTTCAATTCGAAAGATCTTTGTCTGGCTGAACATATTCCGGAGCTCATCGACAACGGTGTCGATTCTTTTAAGATAGAAGGAAGGATGAAAAGTCTTCATTATCTAGCTACTGTAGTTAGCGTATACAGGGATATTATCGACAGATACTATAAAGAAGGCACATCTTTTAGATTCGAAAGTAAATGGCGACGTGAATTGGAAAAAGTGAGCCACCGTCCCTATACGAATGGATTTATTTCAGATGTCGGTGAGAGTGAATCGATGGGGGACTCGAAGTATATCAGGGATTATGATTTCGTTGGAATAGTCGACAGTGTCGCTAGGGGCCGGTCTTCAGCCATCGTTGATGTAAGAAACAGGATGAGAGTGGGCGATGAGATCGAGCTTTTGCAACCGGGAATGATAATTTCAAAGGAGAGATTAAACGATATTTTAGTGGATGGAGAGCCTCAAGAGGAGGCGCATGCGAACCAAAGGGTGGAGCTACGATTTAATGGAGACATTAGGAAGGGTTCATTAATTAGAAAAAAATGTGAAGTGGGGCAAGCATTAAAGATAGGAAGATGAGTAGGGAAAATATTAAAACGCGTCTGCTACGAAGGTTCTGTCCATCCAGATATTCTGCCACTGTTTTCGATATTGATTACACTGAATTAAGAGATCAAGGAAGGACAAATCTCTTATTCGATCTGGATAACACCTTGGTAGCAAGAGATAGTAATCAAGTGTCGTCTGAACTAAAAGAGTTGTTTGAGAGACTTTTAGACGAGGACTTTAAAATCGTCATCGTATCAAATAACTGGGGTGAGAGAGTAAGTAATTTTGGTAAAGAGGCAGGGGTACCTGTTTTAGGGAGAGCGGTTAAGCCGTTGAAAAGAGCTTTTCGGTTGGCAATGGATCTTATCGGATCAAATAAAGATAATTCAGTCGCCATCGGTGATCAGCTTTTTACAGATATCTACGGTGCCAACCAATTTGGCCTGATGACGATCCTTGTCTCTCCGGTAAGCAGCATAGATCTCTTACATACAAAAATGCTTCGACATGTTGAGAGAGGTATATTGGACCGGTTGACAAAACTTGGATTTCTTCAGAATTGGCAAGGGGGATGATTGCGATTGAGGAAATAAAGATAAAGATCAAAGGCATAGTTCAGGGGGTCGGGTTTAGGTATTATATAAAAAGTGAGTCGGAAAAGTTGGGGCTTAGAGGTCGGGCAAAGAATCTTATAGATGGAAGCGTCGAGATCATCGCCCAGGGGGAGCGTGATCAGCTCGAGACGTTGATAGAGAATGTAAATAATGGCGGTCCGTTGTCGGCTGAGGTTTCCGATATCGAGGTTTCTTGGTCAAGGCCGGAAGCAAAAATCAAAGATTTTAATATCGAGTAGGCGTTTGTTTTGGTCGATTAGTATAGTTTGAAAGAATTAATAATAAATCTGGATTAGGAGTAAGTAGAGTGAAGATAGACGGGAAGACAAAGTTAGTGGGGATCATCGGATGGCCGATTGAACACACTTTTTCCCCTAGCCTTCATAACGCCGCTTTTACAGAAGCCGGTCTAGACTGGGCATACTTACCGCTTTCCGTTTCGCCCGATGACCTGGAAGCGGCCGTAGATGGAATAAAGGCCATGGGTTTTATGGGTTTTAACGTGACCATGCCTCACAAGAAGACTGTTATCGAGTACTTAGATGGACTAAGCGAAGAAGCAATACTTGCCGATGCTGTTAATACGGTGAAAAGGGATGACGACCGATTGGTCGGGCACAATACCGATGGCCGAGGTTTTATCGAAAGCTTAAAGATGGATGCTGATTTTCTGCCGGAGGGTAAAGATGCTCTTATCATCGGAGCGGGAGGGGCTGCCAGATCGGTCGCAATTTCGCTTGCGATGAGTAATGTAAGCAGTTTAACAGTAGTAAACAGGACTTCCAATAAGGCAAAGATATTGACGGCCCTCATCAAGGATAACTTCCCGGAATGCGAGGTAAAGGTTTTATCTCAAAATGACGAAAAAATAGTGTCTGCCAAAAAAGGTTGCCAGTTGATCGTAAACGCTACATCTGTCGGGATGAGGGGTAATCCGGGACTACCGATTGATGTCAGTGAAATCGGAGCCGGCCATTTGGTTTATGATCTTATTTACGATCCGGTAGAAACGGAATTTTTAAAGATGGCAAACGAGCTTGGCGCCAAGACGCTAAACGGAACAAAAATGCTTCTCTATCAAGGGATGATAGCTTGGGAAATATGGACGGGTTTAAAACCCCCTGCCGATAAGATGATAGAGACCTTAAACTACTTGATGGAAAGAAAGGCCTAGTGTGGTAAGAGTCAGTCGAAGGCTTGAACGTATTATATTAGACTCCAAACTGCTTACAGAAGAAGAATTGGAGGAAGCTTTAGCTGCCCAAAACGGTAAAGGGCTGCCTAGAGTAATTCAAGAGCTTGGCATGTCATCAGAGGAAAACATCGCCAAAGTGATAGCCGATTCCATGAAACTGGAATTTGTAAAACTCGATGACTATGAAATAGATGCCAGTGCCTCGATATTGGTAAGCGACTACACAGCTCTTAAGCATGACTTGATCCCCATCGGATTTAACGGGGATAGGTTGATCGTAGCAATGGTCGACCCCGCAAACATATTCGCCATCGACGACATTCAGATAATGACGAAGAAAGATATAGATATAGTGGTCGCGACGGAAAGCGATATTATTTCAGCAATAGAGAAGTTTTCCAGGCTGGATAACTCCGTAGACGATATGGTAGAGAATATTTCCAGCGAATTTGAAGATGAGGAGATTGAGGGTGACTCCGAAGAAGGTGATGTCGAGGAAGCGCCGGTCGTAAAACTTGTAAATCTTATTTTAATGGAAGGGATTAGAAGCCGGGCCAGTGACATCTATATAGAGCCGCAAGAAAAAGATGTTCGCGTCAGATACCGTATAGATGGTGTTCTCCATGAAGCTATGCGTTCTCCAAAAAAGGTGCAGGGAGGCATGATCTCAAGAATAAAGATTATGTCAGGTATGGACATTGCCGAGAGGCGTAAACCTCAAGATGGACGTTTTGGAATAACTGCAAATAATGAACCGGTTGATTTTAGGGTGGCTTCACTCCCCGATATCTATGGAGAGTTGATTGTCATGAGGCTTCTTAGGAAGGACGCGGTCATGTTGGAGTTAACGGACTTAGGGTTTAGCAAGGAGTCTCTTGGCCGCTTTGAATCATCCTTTACAAAACCATACGGAGCGATATTGATCACCGGCCCTACAGGTTCCGGCAAGACGACTACTCTTTACGGGGTGCTTAATATTTTAAATGATATTGCGAAGAATTTGATAACAGTTGAGGATCCAGTCGAATATCGAGTAGCCGGAATAAATCAGATCCAGGTAAATGTAAAGGCAGATCTGTCATTTGCGGCGGCTCTAAGGTCTATACTTAGGCAAGATCCCGATATCGTCATGATCGGTGAGATTAGGGATGAAGAGACCGCACTTATCGCTATCGAATCGGCTTTGACCGGCCACCTTGTCTTATCGACTTTGCATACTAACGACGCTGCCGGATCGCTAACTCGCCTTACTGAGATGGGTATTGAACCGTTTCTTGTAGCTTCTGGTGTGGACTGTGTTATAGCACAAAGGCTTGCGAGGCTTTTATGCAAGGAATGTAAGGAACCTTATGAACCCACCGAGCAACTTCTAAAGGATATGGGAATAGAGGTAACTGGAAAAATCCCAACCCTCTATCGCCCTAAAGGATGTAAGAAGTGTAACAATACCGGTTACAAGGGAAGACTCGGTTTATATGAGATACTGCTTGTCACTGAGGAGATTGAGAGGTTGGCTGTTAAAGAAGCGACCTCTGAAGAGATAAAAAGAGTTGCAATGGAGCAGGGGATGAGAACGCTTCGCCATGACGGGATAGAGAAGGCACTTAAAGGGATTACCTCTATTGAAGAGGTTGCAAGAGTAACATCGTAAGTGGAGAAACAATGAGCTTAAAGGGAAATCTAAGAGATATAAGTCTTGAGCATATTTTCGAGATTATCAACTCGGGAGACAAGACGGGTTCTCTTCACATTATACGAGGTGAGGGTGATATTGAAGCTTTCATCTATTTTAGGAATGGCAAGATTTTTGGTGCTGTCTCTAATTATAACCGGATCCCGATCGGAGAGCGCCTGGTAAAGGTCGGTTATATTTCGGAAGAAGATCTCGTGAGAGCGCTGGGGATACAAAAACAAGACAAGAAATCCAGAAAGCTCGGTCAAGTAATGCTTCAAGAGAAACTCATCACTGAAGATATGTTAAAACAGATAGTAAGAGAACAGATCCAGGCGACTGTGTTTGATGTCCTAAGTTGGATCGACGGAGACTTTCAATTCTCTACCAAGTTGCCGCCTGTTGAAGATATTGGCCTTCTGGTTAACGCTAAAAACGTGGTTCTGGAGGGGACTCAGAGGATTGACGAATGGAAAAGGCTTCGAAAGAAAGTACCATCGCCTAATTCGGTATTCGCAATAAACGATGAAGCTCCAAGGGGCAAGAACATTACGCTTAGCCCGCGACATTGGCAGCTACTTGGGTATATTGACGGAGAGCGTTCTGTAGATGATCTATTGATTTTAGAGCAATTAAGCGAATTTCAGACATGCTCTATACTCGCGGAGCTTGTAAGCGCTGGACTTATTAAAGTTTCTCATGAGAAGCACAGCTCTAAGGAGACTGAGAATGAACAGGTACAAAAAAAGAGCAAAGGGTCGGCTAAAGGTGTAAGAGCGGTAGACGAAACGGATGATAAGCCGAGTGTGGCCGCGAAGGATGAGAGTGATCTCGAGGACAAATCTTCTACAGATGAGGAAGTAGGATCCGAGTTTCAATCGATTATCAATATAAACAACTTAGATGAGATGAGCCCAAATGACGTCCTTGCCTATAGAAGCGTTTTCATGAAGGAACTCAACTCTCTAACAGAAAATAAAAGTGAAAAGCCAATTAGGAGTATATCAAGTCTTAGCAGTATAAAGAAGAATAAGAGAATCGACACTAAAGCGCTCAAGGAAGCTTTAAAGAAATTTAAGTAGGTGAGTCATGGATTTTTTAAATATTATAGTGACGGGAACCGGAAGCAGCGGTAAGACTACCCTTATTAATACGGTTAGCGAGATACCGGTAATGGATCTAAGCGATGCTTTCACTCCGAAAGATGCCAGGCAAAACGTGGAGCTTGGAAGGATCCAGATAAGCGGAGATACATTTCTTTATTTGATAGGTACTCCACCCGACGATAAATATCATGTTTTTTGGGATAGAGCCAGTAATGATCTGGTGGGTTTTATCTTCGTTGTGGGTACTAGCAAAGATTCCATCGAGGGGACTAAGAAAGCGATCAAGACTCTTGAAGAAGTTGAAAAAGTGCCTTTTATTGTCGTTGCAAACGGTCTTCAGGGGAAAAAAGATATCGAGAAGATGAGAAAAGCTTTAGGCATGAAAAAGGAACGTGATCTGGTCTCTGTAGACCTTCGGGATGAGGAAAAAGTAAACAAGGTGCTTGCATCATTAATTTCTTCGACATTGGCTGTGGACGCTAAAAAAACCGCTTGAGCTCATTTAAAGATATCAATAAAAAAATAATTTCACCTCACTGTTTTCATTAAACAATATCTGTCAAAGTGTCGATTAAATACTGATTGCAAATAATCAGACGTTTTATTAAGGCTGACAAGCTTTTTTTCAGTCGTGATATTGGCGCCGAACAGATGAAGTATTGTATGTATTAGGAGAAGAAGCATTGAATAACATAACAGAGGATTTCGGCGCATTCTTAGTAGAAGCTAAAATTATCTCCAAACCTCAGTATGCCGATGCTTTGGAAGTCCATCGTATCTTAGGCCTTGCGTTTAGCAAAAGCCTAATCGAGCTAGGTTATGCCTCAAGCGATGCTTTACTTCCGAAGCTAGCAGAACAAGTAGGCGTGCCCATCATCGATCTCGCAGAGGTCAGCGTTAACAATAACGCCATTACAACTATTCCTGAGGAGATCTGTAGAAAATATACGGTTCTGCCTATAGATTTTGAAGACGATAGATTGATCGTCGCGATGACCTCTCCAGATAATATTATGGTAATAGATGATCTTCAGTTATTTACCGGCCATGAGATAAACCCGGTGATCGCTACAAAGGAAGATATCGAAAACGCAATCGGCCAATACCATCAGATGACCGATAGCGTTGTTGAAGACATGTTCAGCAATGAAGATGTCGATGTGATTGCCGACGTGGTCGAGGAAGCGCCGATCGTCAAATTAGTAAACGTGATAATATCCCAAGGCGTCGAAGACAGGGCAAGTGACATCCATATTGAGCCACAAGAACATGATATGCGTGTTAGGTATAGGGTGGATGGTGTTCTACATGAAGCGATGCGCTCACCAAAGAAAGTGCAATCATCAATTATTTCGCGTTTAAAGATAATGGCGGGAATGGATATTGCGGAGGTCAGAAAGCCTCAAGACGGGCGAGCGGCTATGAATATTAAAGGAAGGGGAGTTGATTTTAGAGTCTCGACTCTTCCGACAGTTTATGGAGAGAGGGTAGTCTTAAGAGTACTCGAGAAAGAAAAGATCATGCTGGACCTTGACGATCTTGGATTTTTGCCGGGCCCTTTGGAGAGGTTTAAGAAAGCGATCATGAACCCATACGGGTCGACTCTTGTCACTGGCCCAACAGGAAGTGGGAAGTCTACTACCCTTTATGCGACTTTAAATGTTCTAAATACTGAGGACAAACATATCATAACCGTTGAGGATCCGGTCGAATATCGATTGCCGGGTATAAATCAAGTCCAGATCAATCCCCGGGCCGGACTTACCTTTGCTACGGGTCTTAGAGCGATGCTTAGATCTGCGCCGGATGTCATCATGGTCGGTGAGATCCGAGATCGAGAAACGGCTCAGATATCTATAGAAGCGGCCCTGACCGGTCATCTTGTTTTAAGTACTCTTCACACAAATGACGCACCGGGCGCTATCAGTCGTTTGACTGAGATGGGTGTCCCCCCTTTTCTGATATCTTCGGCAATCGTCTGTGTTCAAGCTCAAAGGTTGGCAAGAAGGTTGTGCCCGGACTGCAAAGAGGAGTATAAAGCCGAGCCAGAACTTCTAAAAAGGTTCAACATCGATCCGGATGAGAGCAATAAAATATATAGGCAAAAAGGGTGTCCAAAATGTAATAATACCGGTTTTCGAGGAAGAGTCGGCCTCTATGAGATCATGGTAATAAGTGAGGCTATCGAAAAGTTGATTATCGATAGAGCTACGACCGAGGAGATCAAAGAGGTCGCTATCGATGAGGGCATGACGACTCTTAAAGAGGACGGAATCGAGAAGGTAAAGATGGGTCTTACCTCGATAGAAGAGATAGGTAGAGTTGTAGTATAGTTTTCGGCGAAACTGACCGATATAAAGTTCTAGTGATTAATACGCTTAATCATAAAAGTATATATAAGAGGAAAAGTTAGGGAGAAGATATGTTGTACATTAATGATCTACTAATAGAAGTTTTGGAAAAGGGCGCATCGGATTTGCACTTGACTGTAGGGGTGCCGCCGACAATCAGATTGAACGGAATGCTTACCTATCTGGATTATCCAAAACTTACACCAAAAGATACTCAAGAAATAATCTACAGCATTCTTACCCAAGAGCAACGCGAACAAGTAGAGAGAAAGAAAGAGTTCGACCTCTCATACTCTGTTCCGGGCCAATCCAGATTCAGGGTCAATATCTATTATCAAAGGCACAGCTTAGCAGCGGCCTTTAGGTTGATCCCGATCGTCATCAGATCGATAGAAGATCTGGGACTTCCAAGGATACTTGAGCAAGTGGCGGCAAAGCCCAGGGGTTTTGTGCTGATTACCGGACCGACTGGTAGCGGTAAGTCCACGACACTCGCAGCTCTTATAGATTATATCAATTCATCGCGTCCCGTTCACATTATCACAGTCGAGGACCCGATCGAATATCTCCATAAACATAAGAAAGCGATCATAAACCAAAGAGAGATCGGAAATGATACGCTCTCGTTTCAGAACGCTCTTAAGTATGTCTTAAGGCAAGACCCGGATGTAATTCTTGTGGGAGAGATGAGAGACATGGAGACAATTTCCACGGCCTTAACGGCAGCGGAGACGGGTCATCTGGTCTTTGCCACACTTCATACCCAGGATGCGCCGCAGACAATAGACAGAATCATCGATGTCTTTCCACCTCATCAGCAACAACAGATCAGGATGCAGCTTGCGGGAACGCTTCAGTGCATTTTGTCACAACAACTTTTACCGAACAGAGACGGAAATGGCCGGGTATCGGCTGTCGAAGTCCTTATCCCGACACCGGGTATTAGAAATATGATCCGAGAAGCAAAAAATCACCAAATATTAAACGCGATGCAGACCGGCCAAAAATATGGTATGCAGACAATGGACCAAAGCCTTGCCGCACTATATAGAAATGGCAAGATCAGTTATGAGATGGCTATGTCTCAGGCCAGCGATTCAAACGAAGTAAAACAGATCTTAGGGAGAATCGGTTAAGGAGGGGTAAGACTTGGCGACAACGTTTGCTTATAAAGTAAAAGACAAAAAAGGTAAGGTAACTGGCGGAACGCTAGAGGGCGATAGCGTAAATACGGTCGTGACCAAGCTTAGGCAGATGGGTTACACCGTACTCAACGTAAACGCAAAAAGCAATAAGTCATCTGTCGGCAGCATAACGTTTGGAAGAAAAAAGAAGGTCAAGGGAAAAGACATCACCGTCTTTAGCCGCCAGTTCGCTACGATGATAAATTCCGGCCTGTCGCTTACCAAGTCGCTTAACATCTTAAGCGATCAGACCGAAAACCCGAGATTTGCCGAAGTCATCAGTACCGTACAAAAAGATGTTGAATCCGGCCAGACGTTGTCGGAATCATTGGCCAAATTTCCCGATGTCTTTTCTGTCCTATTTATTAACATGGTAAGAGCCGGGGAGACCGGCGGTGTTTTAGATACGACTCTTATGAGAGTTGCCGAGCACTACGAAAAAGACATGGCTATCATGGCTAAAATAAAATCGGCTATGACCTATCCGATAGTCATGTTTATTACGGCAATGCTTATCGTGTTTGCGATGATCACTTTTGTCGTACCGGTATTTGTGGGAATGTTCGCCCAACTGGGCGGAGACTTACCGCTGCCAACGAAGGTCTTGGTATTTTCCAGTAATTTTGTCCGTAATTATTGGTATACGGTGATCATTATGGTAATCGTCGGCCGTTACGCGTTTAAAAAATATAAGAAGACGTCTAACGGAAGATTGCAACTGGATAAGATAAAACTCAAGGTTCCTGTATTTGGGATGTTGTTTACAAAGTTGGCGATAGCCAGGTTTACTAGGACTTTCGGTACATTGGTATCAAGTGGTGTACCTATCCTGCAGGCGATGGATATCGTTGCCGACACCGCTAACAATGAGGTCATAGCCAGAACGGTAAAGAGAGCAAGGACAAGCATTAAAGAGGGAGAGACGATAGCAAAACCGCTCTCCGAGGGCACTATCTTTCCGCCGATGGTCGTACAGATGATCTCAGTCGGGGAAGAAACTGGAGCCTTAGATGACATGTTGACTAAAATAGCTGACTTCTACGACGATGACGTCGGCGCCATGGTGGAGTCACTCACATCATTGATCGAACCGCTTATGATTGTCGTTATGGGAATCATCGTCGGCGGTATCCTGATCTCTCTCTATTTGCCGATGTTTAAGCTGATCACACTTATAAATTAATTGGAAAATATATTTAAGTTTTCCCGCTTGTTACCGATACTATTAATGAAGTTTGGAAGAAAAAATAATTCACGAAGGGAGGCGAAATTTATGAAAGCATTAAGAAACGAGCAAGGCTTCACCCTTATAGAATTAATGGTTGTTGTACTTATTATTGGTATTTTGGTGGCAGTAGCTGTGCCTGTATTCGTTAGTGCTTCAAACAACGCAAAGCTTCGTACTTGTGAAGCTAATCTTAGGACTATGGACGGCGCTATCCAGACATTCGGTGCTGACCAGCAAGTAGATCCTACAGCGATTGGTGACTTAGTTCCGACGTACATCAAAGAGATTCCAACAGAGCCACTAAGTGGAACGTATGCCTTTGTAGCAGGTAATTCAGCAGCTCCGGCGCACGTAACATGCTCTAACGGACATACTTACTAAGTCGTTTGAAGTAGTACTACCGCTGTCTCGCCAAGAGATAGCGTAAGATGAAAAGAGATGGCAAGACCAAAAAAGGTCTTGCCATTTTCTCGTCTTTAGCCGATATAATGTAAGATTGAATAAATATATGCACAAAAAATCGCAGCAAAGGATGTAGCAGTATTGGATAGCGTTGTCGAAACAAAAGAGGCTAAAGCCTCTTCATTGTCTATATTCACTAGCGTCGCCAGAGCCCTGATCCTGGGAATCATCATACTTGTTCCACTGGCTATCAACCCGTTTGGCTTCCAGCCCTACACTTTGATCAAGGTCACAATATTTCGGACTTTGTTATTTAGCGCCGCTCTATTTTGGCTTCTAAATATGGTCTTTAAAGGGCGTCTTACTTTTCGATACTCCAGAGCGCACCTGTTCTTTCTTATATATATATTGGTGACAGCAGCAGCTACTGTTTTTTCGATCTCACCACAAGTCTCTTTTGTCGGTTGGTTTATGAGGTATGACGGACTATTTTCCACGATCACTTACGGCCTACTCTTTCTGCTTGCCTATAACTTCTTTTTCGAGCGTGAACGAATAATAGATCTTCTTCAGATATTGATGGTCGCTACTTTTTTCGTCAGTATCTACGGATATTTCGAGTTTTTTGACTTTTCGATCCTACCGGAGTTGGCCGCGGATTCGTCAAGAATCGCATCGCTTTGGGGCAATCCCGGTTATCTAGGAGGATTTTTAGCGCTTACGATTCCGATATCGGCGGCACTTGCGGTGGCCGGTGACAAATTTCCAAAGGTAAAGTGGCCGGCACTTATAAATGTAATCGTGGCGACGCCAATATTGGTACTTTCTCATACAAGAAGCGCGTGGATAGGCGTGGCGGTCGCCATTGTGATACTGGCGGTAATTTATTTTAAAAAAATAGAATTTAAGAGCGCCATTGCTTTCGGACTCGCTTTCATTCTTCTCTTTTCGTTTCTGACTATCGGTTCTATGAGTTCAAGTAGTACCATGGCGGCAAAGAGTTCGAAGGTTACCCAGGTAAACGCAGAGTCCAGGGCCAGGTTCATGTATTGGCGGGTTGCAGTTGATGCGATGGTCAAGAGGCCGATCTTAGGCTATGGTCCCGACACTTTTAATTATGTCTATGGGCAGAACCGTCCTGCCGATTGGTTGAAGATCGATACCGAAAGGGCGCCAGTCGACAAAGTCCACAACGATTTTTTACAGGTAGGCGTGGGGAGCGGTTTTATCGGACTATTGGCCTACATAGCCCTGCTTTTAGTTATCATTTTTGGATTGGTCAGGAAGGTGAGAAAAAGTAATAATGAGGAGAATGTCCTAGTCGTGGCGGCTTTTCTTGGGATCATCTCTTACCTGATATTTGTTCAAGCTTATTTTACTATAGCTGAATTAGCACCCATCTTTTGGATAGTGGCTGCCGCAGCCGTTAGTCTAAATGACAATGACAAAAGGATCTTTGATAGAAAATTTCCGGCGTCGATTTCAAGAGGCGTACTGGCAATCGTTGCTATTGCGATCACAGGGATCGCTATTACATTCTCTGTTAGGAGCCAGGTGGCCGATCTTAGGTTTAAACAAGGCTTTACCTACGCAAGCGTTAATGAATGGGGCGCAGTTACTGAAGAGAACAGGGTAGCTTCCGCATTGGATTCTAGTCAATTTACTTACCAATTATATCTTGGCAGGTCTCTAAATAACTACGCTTCCATAAATAGAAAAGAAGAGTTTTTTGAGGAAGCCGAAGATGCTTATAAGAGTATTATCAAATCAAATCCCAGGTTGGCAGGTCCCTACATAGGTCTTGGAGACACCTACTATAATGAATATAAGGTCTTAGGAAAGGATACCCTTAATAAGGCTTTGAAAGCTTATGAGAACGCTGATGAGCTGATGTTATATTCTCCGCAGATAAAAAGCAAGATAGCCTTGACCCTTGCAAATCAAAAAAGATATAAGAGAGCGATCGAGTTACTTAATGCGGTTATTGAAATAGATGAAAATGATTATAAGAACTATTTGAATCTAAGCTTCGCTTACGAGGAAGCCGGCCAAATAGATGAGGCTAAAGCTGTATTGGATGAAGCGCTTTCCAGATGGCCTGAGAATGAAGAGATAATAGCGGTGAATGAAGAGATAGAAGAAAAGATAGAGGAGAGGATGGAGACGGGTGAATAAATGGTTTATCGTTGCTTTAGCGGCAGCAATAGCGGCAGCAGCGGTCGTAATCACGATCAGCATGGGCAGCATTGGCTTTACCGATCTTTTAAATAAGGGAATCCACGAGAAAAGCGCCGGCGATCTTAAGGCCGCAAAAAAAGCTATTAATGAGGCCATCGAGATGAAGCCGGACTCGGCCGAAGCCCATTATTTTCTTGGCTCCATCTATCTAGCAGAGAAAGATGGCGACAAAGCAAAAAAAGAGTTAGATAAGGCAATCGAGCTAGATGATTCAGAAGCGAAATATTATGTAGAACTCAGTTTTGTCTATTTTAACCTGATGGCTGAAGAGGAAAAGGCGATCAAGGCGATGGAGAAGGCCATAGAGCTCGACCCCGATGACTATCAGTATCGCGTTACTTTAGGGGTTTATCTGGAAAAGGGCGACAAAAAGGAAAAAGCGATCAAACAGTTCGAGAAGGCAATCGAGCTCGAACCTTCAATGCAAGGGATCCAAGAAAGATTGATCATTTTATACAAAGAGACTGGTGATCTGGATAAGGCAAAAGAATTAGCCGGTGAGCCTGAAAGTACAAGCACAAAAGCGGGTAGCTCTTTTATCGAATCAGAGGGAAATGCCTACTAAAAATCGGTCGATGGGGAAATGGAGAGAAAGATGGAAACCTTAGTTCTAGCCATTGTCGCTGTTATTGGTCTTATTATAGGTAGCTTCTTAAATGTTCTGATCTATAGGGTCCCAATTAAGAAATCCATTGCTTGGCCTTCTTCCACCTGTCCGAATTGTGACGAGCGGATAAAGAAGTACGACAATATCCCGTTACTAAGCTACCTGATTTTAAGAGGAAAATGCCGCAGTTGTGGCCAGGCGATATCTCCGCGGTATCCAGCCATTGAGCTTTTGAGCGCGATTCTAGTAGTAATATCGTTTCTTTATTTCGGGATTACTTTGTCAGCGGTATTATCTTCATTTTTTTTACTGATCTTGTTAACAGTGGCGGTGATAGATATCGGGCATAAGATCATCCCCAATGTAATAATACTTCCCTCGATTGTTATATCAGGGATAATCGCGGTTGTGGGAGAAATTTTTGGTTATGAAACCCTCCCACTGGTCGGTCAGGCTTCGCTTGTCGAGGCTATCATAGGTTTTCTTGCTGGAGGCGGACTTTTGTTTATTATTGCCCTTCTTTGGCGCGGAGGGATGGGCGGCGGCGATATCAAGTTAGCAGGTTTTATGGGCATTTTTCTTGGAAGATATGTCTTAATGGGTCTGTTTGCCGGTTTTTTGTTCGGATCGATCGCGGGACTGATATCTATGGCCGTTTTTCATAAAGATCGGCGCGATCTTATTCCGTTCGGTCCCTTTTTAAGTTTAGGTGCGATAGTTGCTTTATTTTTTGGTCCGGCGCTACTAAATTGGTACTTGTCGGCTTCAGGTCTGGTTTAGGTATATATTTATTACTTTTATTAAAGGTTATGACATCTTGGGCCGATAATTTTAACGGTAATGAAAAGAGATCGATAATGTGTTACCATGTTTGATTGATTCGACTGAGATGTTAAAACGAATATATAGGCAGCATAGTCATAGCATATTATATGAAGAAGCAGGATAAATTGTATTATTTGTCGCAGGAGGAAACGCAGTTTGGGTATTTTATCTTTTGGTAAAAAAACTATACCAATAGGTCTAGATATCGGGGTCGGACATTTTAGAGCGGCTCAGATTTCCTCTAGTGCCTCTACGCCTACTCTTACAAATTACGCTTCAATCAAAGTGCCGATGGGAGCGGTTGTCGAAGGCGATGTCGTCGATGTCGATACCGCATCACAGTCCATTTCCCAACTATGGAAAAAGAGTGGTCTTTCCGGTAAAGATGTTGCTGTCGGCATTGCAAGTCAAAAAGTAGTTGTCCGCCTGGTTCAGATGCCGCAAATGGATCAAGCGGAGTTAAAAAACGCGATTCAATTTCAAGCTCAGGATTATATCCCTATCCCCATCGAAGAGGCGATCATCGACGCCCAGATAGTAAACGAGTTTATCAATGACGATGATGAAAAGATGATGGAAGTCTTACTCGTTGCGTCACAAAGAGATCTTGTAGGTAACGTTATTCAGGCAATAGAGGGCGCCGGACTTAGGCCTCAGATTGTCGATCTATCAGCTTTTGCTATGGCAAGATCGCTTATGTCAAATCAAGACTCCTTTTTCAAGGAAGACGATGATCAAGCTCCAGGCGACGCGACAGCGATTATCAACATTGGTTCTGGACTTACAAACATTGTCGTCGTGGAACAGGGAATGCCAAGATTTGCCAGGGTAACACCGATGGCTGGAAATGATCTTACCAAAGCCATTTCTGAAGCGATCGGGGTGTCTTTTGAGGAAGCTGATGAGTTAAAGATGAAAGTCGGCCTTCCCGACTTCGAGGCCAAGGATAACCCTGAGGCTCAACCTGAGGATGCGGGATCTCAAGAGGACATCGTAAGAAGAGTCCTAGATACCCAGTTCTCATATTTTGTGGCCGAAATAAGGCGTTCTATAGATTACTATCTTACCCAGGCAACTCAGGTTGGCAATATATCAAAATTAATAATAGCGGGCAATGGTGCCAATCTTAATAATATAGCTGGATATCTTGAAAGAGGTCTTCAGGCAAAAGTGGAAGTGGGAAATCCGTTATCTCAGGTAAAGATCAGTTCTAAACTCTCTGCCAAGGCACTCACCGTGGAAGAATCATCTATGTCGATACCGGTGGGGTTAGCGCTTAGAGGGGTCTTATAATGGAAGAAAATAATCAAATACTGATAAATCTTCTTCCCCAGGAGATCACCGATAAAAGAAAAGCTGAGAAACGGATCGTCCTAGCTCTTTTGATAGCGGCTGTAATCGGTATGCTCTTATTTGGCGTTTTTTCTGTAAACATGATCCGGATTAACGCGGGGGAACGCAAAATAACCGTACTAGAAAATGAGAATTCAAAATATCAAATAGCTATAAATGAGATCAGGATATTTCAGGAGAAGCAAGGCAAGGTAAAACAACTGGAGAACTTGATAGCATCCGTTTCTGATCTAAAATTTGTCTGGTCAAAGTTTTTTAATGACGTCAGTCTAGTGATGCCCAATGACGTCTGGTTGACAAAATTATCAAGTGATAGCAAGGTCGTCTCTTTTGAAGGGCTTGTACAAAACGATACGACGGGAACCGCCGACCTCGGCCATAAGCCAGTCGCGAAATGGCTCGTTCACCTCGGTCAGATAGAGGGACTATCCGATATATGGCTTACTTCCACGGAAAAATTGGCTGCAAAAGAAGAAGGAAGAATAAGATTTTCTACCACAGCTAAAATAGAGCAACCAAAGAGCGAAAATACAGCTCCTGTCGTGTCCGCCCCGCCACCTTCTGGACAAGCGGCAGAGGGAGGCAGCTGATGAATTTTTTTAATCGGCTCTCTCAAAGAGATCAAATATTGGTCGTTATCGGCTCGATCGCTCTCGTGGTGGTTTTAGTCTTGTTTTTGGTATTGATGCCGCAGATCAGCCGGATTAACGAGCTTAGCAAAGAGGAAGAGACCTTAAACAATCAGCTCGAAGAGGCAAAATTAAATCTGAGCCGATTAAAATCGATTCAGAGCGAAGCGGCTTTGACTGAAGCTCAATTTATTAGATTGGCTCAGAGACTGCCGGATGATGCGGAGATCCCAGCGTTGGTAGTGGAGTTACAGAACGTTGCCAACTCGGCGGGCCTGGATTTTAATACGGCCAAGATCGGCGGGGTAGTAGATCAATCAGGTTTTGCTGAGATACCTCTTACGATCTCGGCTAAAGGGACCTTCTATAGCATGATAGATTATCTTTACAGAATAGAGAATTTGCAACGCAAACTTGTGATAACCAGTGTTGCAGTCAGCAGTAGTGAAAAAGATTATCCGGAACTTGCAGTCGAGATAAAGTTGAGCGCTTATAAGATCAGTTCGCAGGAGACAAAATTGCCACCACCCGGAGGAGCACCTCCGGCGGGCGGTTAGAGTCAAGGACAGTGAGAATAGAAAATGGATGAAGAGCTTCAAGAGGAACAAAGTAATAATAGCCTGATAGATAGAGTTCGGGAGTTTACGAGTACGCCGCAAGGGCGCATAGCCGCGATCGCCGGTGCTTCTGCCGTTCTCTTTATCATACTCTTCTTCGTCTTTCTGGCCGTTTTTTCTGCCGGAAATGAACCTTCACCGGAATCAAAAATAGTCAACCCGGTATCGGCGGGAACTGACTCGACACCTTCAGTAAGTCCAACCGACAATAAAGTTGGCGATACGTCTGAAGGGGTAGCCGAAGAAAGTTTTGACTCTTCGTTCGAGGTCTATCAGACAAGAGACCCGTTTAAACCGATGGATGGATCGATTTCGGCCGCTTCGGTTACAAGCGACAGTCAAAGTGGTTCATCGACGGGAGGATCATCGACTATTATACCTCCGGAGACCACAACAGAGACTGTTCAGGCTCAAAAGACGGCGCTTTCACTTAATGGCGTTACAAAGCAAGGTGGAATAAATTATGCCGATATTGATTATGGAGGTACCACTTATAGTTTAAAAGCAGGAGATCGGGTGGGCAGCTCTTCTTATCAGGTTCAGCAGGTTGGCGAAACCAGCGTAACTCTGTTATATGGTGATGATCAATTTACTCTTCAAGTAGGACAGGAAGTCTTTAAGTAATCTTTTAGAGAAAGCTTAAGCAATCATCTGCTGCGTTGCTAGGCGGATTGTTCTCAGCTCACATACCAAATGTATGCTCACATCGCCAATCCTACTACGCCTTGCAGCTGATCCCTTATCCGTCCCCTGTTCTCCTTACTAAGCAATCATCTGCTGCGTTGCTAAGCGGATTGTTCTCAGCTCACATATCAAAATGTATGCTCGCATCGCCAATCCTCCTACGCTTTGCTGCTAATACCTTATGTGTCCTCTGGTTTTCTATTTATGAAGATTTAGGCTTAACGCAACTGTCTTTGCGAGGTTACCGCTAATCGGCCGAAGCAATCTGGTCATTCCAGGCAGAGCAAGCTCTGTAGTTACATCATTTTTCCAATTCCTAACTCCCGACTCTTTATTTCGATTCCCTCAACCTGCTCTTCGCCTTCCGACCCCCTACTCATTATTTTTCAATATTCAAACTTCAATTCTCAATCTTCAATCCTTGCTTCCTCAAATCTGCTTTCACCTCTATTACTTCTTACTTCACAAAAAGAGACCCTGTCAACAGTCCTGTGATAAAATAGTTCTGAAAAATCGATAGGAGAGATAGATGCTAAGGTTTCTTACAGCCGGAGAATCGCACGGCCCAGCTCTAGTGGCTATTGTCGAGGGTATTCCTTCTGGGCTTACTCTAGACATCAAGGCGATAAATAAAGATCTAGAGAGGCGCCAGATGGGTTTTGGCAGAGGCGGCCGGATGAAGATCGAGAGCGACAAGATAGAGATCGTAAGCGGGGTCAGACACGGGCAAACCCTTGGAAGCCCGATTGCTTTAAAGGTCGATAATAAGGATTGGGAAAACTGGCAAGAGAGGATGTCTATTGAGAAGGGGCCGGAGCCCGGACCCGTTATCACCGCTCCAAGACCGGGCCATGCTGATTTAGTCGGTATCTTAAAGACCGATCAAAAAGATATAAGAAATATTCTTGAGCGCGCCAGCGCCAGGGAGACGGCTGCAAGAGTAGCCGTCGGCGCTATCGCAAAGCAGTTGTTAAAAGAGTTAGGAATAGACGTTGTCAGCCATGTAATACAGATAGGCTCTATAGTGTCTGATAGTGGCACTCCTCCAAAGCCAGAAGATCTGAGTAAGGTGGATAAGTCGCCGGTAAGATGCTTTAACGATGAAGCAACGGAAGCTATGGTCGATGAGATCAAGGAAGCCATGGAGAAAAAGGATACCGTCGGTGGAATATTTGAGGTACTTGTTTACGGAGTCTTTCCCGGAATCGGTGGTTTCGCGCAGTGGGATGAACGTTTAAACGCTAATCTGGCCAGAGCCCTTATGAGTATTCCCGCTATAAAAGGCGTGGATGTCGGTTTAGGGATGAAGTCCGCTGGGCTACTCGGCTCAAAGACACATGATGAGATATCCTACTCAAAAGAGAGAGGTTACTTTAGAGAGACAAATCGAGCTGGCGGTATTGAAGGGGGAATGAGTAATGGGGAGACGATTGTCTTAAAAGCGGCAATGAAACCGATCCCAACTCTTGGAGCCCCATTAAATAGTGTTGATATAAAGACCAAAAAGCCGGTGCTAGCCGGAAGAGAAAGATCCGACATTTGCGCTGTGCCTTCGGCGGCAGTGATTGGTGAGGCGATGGTTGCCATAGAGATAGTGAAGGCAGTCCAAAAAAAGTTTGGCGCCGACTCAATCGATGAGTTAAAGCAAAGGTGTAGAGATTACACAATAAAGATAAAGGGAGAAATTGAAGGATAAGATAGCCCTGATCGGTTTTATGGGTAGTGGAAAATCTACTGTAGGACCTCTTCTTTCTAGAAAGATCGGTTGGCACTTTCAAGATCTTGACGATCAAATAGAAAAAAGCGCAAATAAAAGTATCTCCGCAATATTTGAAGAAGACGGTGAGAACCGTTTTAGAGAGATTGAAACAGAAGTCCTACTAAGATCCAAAAGCGACAAAGAACTGGTTCTTGCTTGCGGTGGCGGCGTAATACTTCAGGAAGACAACGTTGCCTTCTTGAGGGAAAATTTTGAGATCGTCTATCTAGAGCTTCCTTTAGAGATGATCAAGGCAAGATTGAAGCGATCAAAAAATAGGCCGCTCTTAAAAGTAAATGAACCTGAAGAAAAAATAGAGAAGTTATATAACGAGAGACGAGATAAGTATAGACAAGTAGCGGATCGGACATTTCCCATCGATCGGGGGACAAACGTCAGGCAAGTCGTGGATAAGATTATCAGTAAAGTGATGATGAATGAAGCCGACGGTCTGACTCTCACGGTGGATTTGGATAATAGAAGTTACGACATAATGATCGGTCAGGGTAATCTTGATAGCCTTGGATCTTCTCTGGATGAAAAATTTAAGAGAGTATACAAAACAGTTCTTATTAGCAACGATACCGTCGGTCCGATATATGCAGAAGGTGTGATAGAGAGTTTTAAATCTCGAGGGATCGAAGTGGATTATATTGAGGTTGATACCGGTGAGGAAGTAAAAAGTCTGGAGACTGCCCATTTTCTCTATAAACGCTTATTGGATATCCAAGCGGACCGAAGTTCAATTTTAATCGCTTTGGGAGGCGGTGTCGTCGGAGATCTGGTCGGATTTGTTGCGTCGACTTTTATGAGAGGGTTGGATTTTATTCAGATACCGACAACTCTTCTCGCTCAAGTCGATAGTAGTGTCGGCGGTAAGACGGCTGTCAACCTTCCGGAGGCAAAAAACATCGTCGGCTCTTTTTATCAACCCAAACTGGTTTTGATCGATTTAAATACACTGAGGACCTTGCCGGAGAGGGAACTTAGGGCCGGTCTCGGCGAGGTGATTAAATACGGGTTTATTTTCGATAGTGAATTATTGGAAATAATCGACGATAGATTAAAGTCGATATTATCAAAAGATTTCGAGGGACTCCGAGAGATCGTCTATCGTTGCTGCGAATTCAAGGCAGGCGTTGTCGAGTCAGATGAATTAGATGAAAAAGACATTCGAGCGAGGTTAAATTACGGACATACGATCGGGCATGCTTTGGAGGCAGTGTCCGGATACAATCGTTTTCGGCACGGAGAAGCAATAAGTATTGGAATGGTGGGCGCGGCCATGATATCAAAACGCCTCGGTTTTATCGATAAAGCCTTAGTCGACAGACATATTGAGATATTGAAAAAGACTGGTCTCCCGATCTCATACCGAGAGATAGATACAGATGAGATACTTAATTTTATTCATATGGATAAAAAAAGAAGGGCCGGTGCACTTGTGATGATACTGTTAAAAGATATTGGAGACCCGATAGTAAAAGAGGTCGGCGATGATATTATTAGAGAAGTCTTAAGAGAGCTTAAGGAGGATTGAGATGAAGATATTGGTCATCCACGGACCAAATTTAAATCTTCTTGGCGACAGGGAGACCGACATTTATGGCGAGACGACCTTAGAAGAGATCGATAAAGCATTAAGAGAAAGAGCTGAGTCAGCTAATATAGAGATCGAAAGTTTCCAATCTAACCACGAAGGGGATATCGTTGAGATGATCCAATCAAAGAAGGATGACGTTGATGGCCTTCTGATAAACCCGGCAGCCTTCACACATTACAGTATCTCTTTAAGAGACGCTATTTCGGCAACAGCTCTTCCCGTCGTAGAAGTTCATCTTTCAAATATATATTCGAGAGAAGATTGGCGCTCTAAATCAGTCATCTCACCCATAGCGGTTGGACAGATTAGCGGATTTGGCATGGATAGCTATTTGTTAGGCTTAGAGGCATTGATGGGTGTAATAAAAAAGGGATAACGCTTGAGCCGTATAGATGATCTATTAAATGAACTCGAGCCCCTGGATATAGACTTTTTTTTGATCACCGATCCTTTAAACATACAGTATTTGCTCGGTGACCCACTCCTTTTTGACTCCAATTTTAACGGTGCGATCCTTTTATCTAAAGATATGCAAGTCTTACTTACAGATTTTCGTTATATCGAGATTGCAAAAGGAGCGGATTTAAGTATTGTAATCAGAAATATTGAAAAGAGCGTCGCCGATGAAGTTGCCATGATATCGAATAAGGGTGTGGTTGCCGTCGAGGCCGACCATCTAACCGTCAGTAGTTTTACCAGATTGAAAAGCGCCTTAGAAGGAAGAGTCGAGCCAATGTCAGGAATTGTCGAGTCGCTTAGGATGATAAAAGACGATGGCGAGATCGAGAAGTTGAAGGAAGCGGCCTTGATAGGAGATAGAGTATTCGGACATATTATCAATGAGATAGAAGTCGGTGTAAGTGAATATGAGATCGCTATTAGAATAGAAAAACTTTTAAAGGACGAGGGAGCGAGCAAGGTCAGCTTTGATCCAATCGTCGCCAGTGGACCGAATTCTGCTATTCCCCACGCGGGGGCAACCGATAGAATCTTTGAAAAGGGAGACTTTATCAAACTTGATTTCGGTTGTGTTTATCAGGGGTATTGTTCAGATATGACGAGGACTGTAGTGCTGGGAAAGGTAAGTGAAAAGCAAAAAGAGATCTATGATCTGGTAAGAGAAGCGCAAGAGGCCGCCTTACAGGGAATCAAGGTAGGAATAAGTGGCCAAGACGCTGATACCCTGGCAAGAGGTATGTTTAAGAAAAAAAATAAAGCGAATCATTTCAGCCACAATCTGGGCCATGGGCTGGGTCTTCAGATTCATGAAAAGCCTATGCTTGGAGCAAGATCAAAGGAGCTCCTGAAGATCGGCCAGGTATTTACGGTAGAGCCGGGACTTTACTTTTCCGGTTACGGCGGTGTAAGGATAGAAGATATGGTTCTTTTACGAAAGAATCGTCTTGAGGTCTTAACACATTCCTCTAAAGAACTGATCGAGATCTAGCAAAAGCGGCCATTTTGTTTGCTTTGATACTTGTCGATAGTTTAAAATGTTGAGGTCTATTTTATTCCATAGTCTAATAGCAGGCAAAGTAAAGAGGCTTAAGTTAATGATATCAACTAATCAATTTAAGAACGGTATGGCCATAATAGTAGATGGCACACTCTTTTTCATAGTCGATTTCCAACACGTAAAGCCGGGAAAAGGCGGCGCCTTTGTAAGGACTAAACTTAAAAATGTAAAGACAGGCGCAGTGATCGACAAGACATTTAGGGCCGGCGAGAAATTTGATCAGGCGATCCTCGATCGAAGAAAGATGCAGTTTCTCTACAGGGAAGGCGATACAGTTAATTTTATGGATAATGAATCGTATGACCAGATGTCGATGCCAGTTGATCAACTTGGCGATGTTATGAAATATACAATCGAGGGAACGAATGTCGAGATGCTGATGTACGAAGGGGCGCCGATCGGAGTAGAGGCTGAGACATTTGTAGAGCTTGAAGTCCTAGAGACGGATCCGGGTGTGAAGGGCGATACTGCCAGCGGTGGCACGAAACCTGCCAAACTCGAAACCGGTACTATGGTCCAAGTGCCGCTTTTCTTACAAGTAGGCGATAAAATAAGGATCGACACAAGGACAAATACTTATATTACCAGGGTATAGTAGTTTAAGGATATGCTTGTCTTATCCGATCATCCCCGTTTCTCTTTAATAATGGATAGATTAAAAGTATAATATTGGATATCGTTTCAACCATTCGGGTTTTTAGTTAATTACTTAATAGACTTAAGCAAGAGGGACGACTATGCAAGAAAAACCAATACAGATATGTGACACGACGTTAAGGGATGCGCATCAATCACTATGGGCAACAAGGATGCGTATCGAGGACATGATACCGATTATCCCCAAGATCGATTCGGTCGGGTATTTTGCTCTCGAAGTCTGGGGCGGAGCTACATTCGACGCTTGCCTAAGGTTCTTGGACGAAGATCCTTGGGAACGCCTTCGAGTCATCAAGTCCTATGTTAGGCGAACGCCCTTGATGATGCTACTTAGGGGGCAGAATCTGGTCGGTTATCGACATTATTCTGATGATATTGTAAAGCACTTCGTTAAATCGGCTGCCGCTAACGGCATAGACATTTTTCGTGTATTTGACGCTCTGAACGACACAAGGAATCTTCAAACCTCAATTGAGGCTGTAAAGGAGAATGGAAAACACGCTCAGGGTGCAGTCGTCTATACAATTAGCCCGGTCCATACTCTTGAGCATTATGTAGAAACGGCGCTGGAGCTGGCAGATATGGGTGTAGATTCTATCTGCATCAAAGATATGGCAGCCCTGCTCTCGCCATACAGGACATTCAAATTGGTTAAACGCCTTAAGAAAGAGATAGATCTTCCGCTACATCTACATTGCCACTACATAGGGGGCATGGCTCCGATGAATTACTTAAAGGCGATCGAAGCCGGAGTCGATATCATCGATACGGCAACGGTCCCGCTCGCTTTTGGAAATTCTCAACCGGCAACGGAGATGATCGTCGGCGCTTTCAAAGATTCGCCCTGGGACTCGGGACTCGATATCGACCTATTATATGAGATAGCCGAATATTTTGAGGAAGTAAGAGTTAAACGGGGTATTCAAAGGGGAGTTACTTCACTAGAGCACATGAAGGTTTTTTCTCATCAGGTACCCGGCGGGATGATATCGAATCTCTATAGCCAGCTTCAAGAGCAAAAAGCGAGTGACAGGCTTGGCGAGGTATTCGAGGAGATCGCCAGAGTGAGGGCTGAGGTCGGTTATCCACCCTTGGTCACACCGCTTAGTCAGATCGTTGGTACTCAAGCGGTAATAAATGTCCTGACCGGTAAAAGGTGGTCAGTCATCCCTGATGAGATGAAAAACTATATTAAGGGATATTATGGCAGGGCTCCAGGACCAATGTCTCCGGATATCGAAGCCAAGATATTAAAAGACGATAAAAGACTGGAGATCCGCCCGGCGGAGCTTCTTAATGAAAAATTGGAAGATTTTGCCGGCCAGATAGGCGATCTGGCAAGAAATGAAGAAGACGTGATATCATACGCCCTGTTTCCAAATGAGACTAAAAATTTTCTTGAGGCTCATGCAGAGGGGGCTGAAGGTGCCGTCTTTATGATGGGTGAAGAAATAAATGCTGTTAAGGAGGATGGGGTTATGGATGTCTCCCAGATAAGGGAACTGATAAAGTTAGTCGAGAGTAGCGATGTAAACGAAGTCCTGGTTGAAGAGGGCGACGTAAAGATAACTGTTAGGCGAGGTACACAAGATCGGCCAGTGGAGGTAGATCTTGTCACTGCCGGGGTTGACACAGAAAAAGCAGCCGTTGCCACACAACCGTCTGCAAAGGTAGACGATATACCGGATAACTGGGTTGAGGTAACCGCTCCAATGGTGGGAACTTTCTATCGCGCTCCTTCTCCCGATGCTGATCCGTTTGTCGAAGAGGGTTCGGAGGTCGAAGAGGGACAACCTCTTTGCATACTTGAGGCCATGAAACTTATGAATGAGATAACCGCTGATAATAACGGGGTCGTAAGAAAGATCTTGGTGGAAAATTCTCATCCTGTCGAGTTTGGGCAAACCCTCTTTTTCTTAGAGCCGGCTAATTAGTCCATTCAAAAAAAGTCAGATACTATCTGTTCAGCGTCTACTAGCTTTAAGTAAATATGAGTCGACATTAAAGACTCCGATATCCCAATTGGAGAAATCTTGATCAAAAAGATATTGATCGCAAATCGGGGCGAAATAGCTCTTAGGATTATAAGAGCATGTAAGGAGTTGGGCATTGAGACTGTCGCTGTCTATTCGGAGGCAGATCAAGAATCTCTTCATACTAAGTTTGCCGATGAATCAGTCTGTATCGGGCCTCCGCCAGCCCAAGACAGTTACCTCATGATCCCAAATATTATCTCAGCTGCCGAACTTACCCAAGCCGATGCCGTTCATCCCGGTTATGGGTTTTTGGCGGAAAACTATAAGTTTGCTGAGATATGTACCTCTTGTGACCTGATTTTTATTGGACCTAATCCAGATGTTATTAGGACGATGGGTGATAAAGCTGTAGCGAAAGAGACGATGAGAGCCAACGGTGTTCCGGTAATTCCCGGAAGCAACGGGCCGGTTATAAATGATAAAGAAGCTGTTAGCCTTGTAAAGGATATGGAGTATCCGGTAATTATCAAAGCGTCTGCTGGGGGCGGCGGAAGAGGGATGAGGGTAGCCCAAAATGAAGAGGAACTACTAAAGTCGCTTACAATGGCCCGGGCCGAAGCGGAAGCCGCATTTGGCGATCCGGAGGTCTATTTGGAGAAATATATCGCAGAACCTCGCCATATCGAAGTTCAACTGCTAGCGGACAAATTTGGAAAAGTTGTTCATCTCGGAGAAAGAGATTGCTCGATTCAAAGGCGCCATCAGAAACTTATTGAAGAATCACCATCTAGTTTTGTCGATGAAGGATTAAGAACTAAGCTGGGTAATGCAGCAGTGACTGCCTGTAAAACAGTTGGCTATGAAAATGCCGGAACTATCGAGTTTTTAGTCGATACTGACGGCAACTATTTTTTTATGGAGATGAACACTCGGATCCAGGTCGAACATCCTGTAACTGAGATGGTAACGGGGATCGATATTATCAAGGAGCAGATAAAAATAGCTTCCAATGAGAAGCTCGGTTTCTCACAATCCGACATAAAAGTAAGCGGTCACGCTTTTGAATTTAGGATAAACGCAGAAGACCCGGAGAAAGACTTTTTGCCGGCAGGCGGAAAGATAAGTTTTTATAATCCCCCCGGTGGCCCCGGGGTAAGAGTAGACAGCCACATCTATTCAGGTTATGAGGTTCCGACTTATTACGATTCATTGCTTGCAAAACTGATAGTCCACGACAATACTAGAGATGAAGCGATTGCTAGAGCGAAAAGGGCTCTTCAAGAGCTATTGATAGTCGGGATCGCTACGACCCGAGAATTTCATCTAGAAGTTTTAGAAAATGCCTTTTTTCAAAAAGGAGAGATCTATACCGATTTCGTAGCTCGAAGGCTAAATAATGCGTGAAAAGATGCGAAAGAGGAGAAAAGAGAGAAAGTTAATTCTCGAGATTCTTTATCAGCAAGAGATAACGGATAGAACAATAGACTTTATAATCGATAATCATCTCTATCCGGATCCAAATATTAGTGGCCAAATAACTGAATTTTGCGAACGGATTTTAAAAGGTATCAGTGCTAATAAAGAAGAAATAGATGTATTAATTGAGAATTTTTCCGATAATTGGGCTTTAGAGCGGCTTCCGCTTCTTGATCGTAACATGATGCGAATAGGCATATATGAGATGCTTTATGAAAAAGATATTCCTCATAGTGTTTCAATAAACGAAGCAATCGAGTTGGCAAAACTCTATGGGACAGAAGATTCCGGAAAATTTATTAATGGAGTTTTGGGTAAGATAGCGCTTAGTATTGAGGGAGCTCATTCAGAAAACGTTCAAGAGTAAGAAGGCCAAGTTTATTAAGGAGAGAAATGTCAAAAGGCGACCAGAGTTTCAATGAGGCTTTACAGAGGTTGGAAGAGATCGTCGAAGAAGTGAAGAAGGATGGTATGTCGTTGGATGACTCTCTGGATCTCTTAGAAGAAGGCGTAGAACTAGCAAACGCTTGCACTGAAAAGACGGATCACACTTACTTGAAAGAAGAGACGGAAAAGGAAGATAGTGACAGCGAGCTATCTTCATAACCACCGCTTGATCATTGATCAGGGCTTAAGAGAATTTTTCCCCACTAAAGACCCTAAAGCAATAAACGTCTATGAGGCGATGGAGTACTCCCTTTTTTCCGGCGGTAAACGTTTTAGACCGATACTGACCCTCATCACTGCAGAAACTTTAGGTGGCAAGATGGACCGCGCACTTCCGATTGCCTGTGCCATCGAGTTTATCCATACCTACTCTCTTATCCATGACGATCTACCGGCGATGGATGACGATGACTTAAGGAGAGGGAAGCCCTCCTGCCACAAGAAATTTGGTGAAAGTGCAGCTATTTTGGCCGGTGATGGATTAATGGCTGAAGCTTTTAGCCTTATTTCAAGAAGTGAGACTGAACTTGGCCCGGAGGTGACGGTATTGATAGTAAAAGAGATCTCCGATGCTATTGGGGTTAGAGGGATGGTCGGCGGCCAAATGATCGATATCGAACTTGCCGGTAGGGAAACAGATCATGAGGCGATCATATATATGCATTCTCTTAAGACCGGTAAACTCATTGTTGCCGCCGCTCGCTCAGGGGCGATCTTGGCCGGCGCTTCAAATGGGGAGTTAAAGGCGATATCGGATTACGCGGCCGATTTGGGGCTAGCGTTTCAAATAAGAGACGATATCTTGGATGTTGAGGGTAATACGGATGAAATGGGTAAGACATCCGGAAGTGACATTAGGCTTAAGAAGTCTACTTTTCCCGTGACCGTAGGATTGGATGAATCAAAAAATCAGTTGAGTGAAGTCGTCAGTAGAGCAAAAGCGTCATTAGAAGGTAAGATCGAAGATAACGCAAGACTACTTGAGTTGGCAGATCTTGCAGCTTACAGGAGATCGTAATTTTTGCTTCTTCATTAAAAAAATAGATAACTTGAATGATATAATGATGTATTTTTATAGTCGTTGGGGTAAACTAACAAGGGATAGTTGAAGGCTTTATTTAAGTCGATAAATCTCCATAAACATGTTAGGGATCTACTCTATGAGAAAAGAAAAAGATAGTCGGGATCTTGGGTCTGACATGCGGGTATTGGATCGAATCAATGAGCCGGCAGATCTAAAAGAGCTTAGCCGCGACGAACTCGAAATCCTTGCAAACGAGATACGCCAAGAGATAATCGAAGTGACTTCCAAAAACGGCGGCCACCTAGCACCCAACTTAGGAATCGTCGAGATCACTCTAGGTTTACATCTCGCCCTTAACAGTCCCGAAGACAAGATTATTTGGGATGTTGGCCATCAGTCATATGTTCACAAGCTTATAACCGGACGGCGTGAGAAATTTGGAACCCTTAGAAAATATCAGGGACTTTCAGGTTTTATAAAGAGAAGCGAGAGTCCCCATGATGCGTTTGACAGCGGTCATGCCAGTAACTCAATATCTGTTGCTTTAGGCCTTGCTACAGGATATGAGCGGCAAAACGCCGATAATTCAGTAGCTGTTGTTATTGGAGATGGAGCACTTACCGGAGGAATGGCTTATGAGGCGCTCAATCAGGCCGGACACCTAAAAGCAAACCTGATAGTCATATTAAATGATAACGAGATGTCTATTGATAATAACGTCGGGGCTATGTCTTCATATCTCAGCCGACTAAGGTTAGACCCAAAATACAATCGATTTCGCGATGAGATCGATCACATAATCAGAAAGATCCCGGCTGTCGGGGAGCGGATGGTAAGCATAGGTGAGAACCTGAGACAATGTTTAAAACAGTTTCTCGTTCCCGGGATGTTATTTGAAGAGCTTGGCTTTAAGTATGTCGGTCCGGTAGATGGACATAATGTCGACGCTATATACCAAAGCGTGATGATGGCCAAAAAAGTCGGAGGACCGATAGTGATCCATGCTGTCTCTAAGAAAGGCAACGGTTATGAACCGGCTGAGAAAAATCCGGATCGCTACCACGGGACAGGAGCCTTTGAAATTGAAACGGGCCGGTCCGTAGTTAAGGAAGCACCCAAATCCTATACGTCTATTTTTGGTGAAACCATGGTAGAGATCGCCAAGAAAAATAGAAGACTTGTTGCAATAACTGCGGCGATGTCCCAGGGAACAGGGCTGGCAAAATTCGCTGAAAGCTTCCCCGATAGGTTTTTTGACGTTGGGATCGCTGAACAGCATGGTGTAACATTTGCCGCAGGATTGTCAATTTCCGGTTGGCAACCGGTCGTTGCTATATATTCGACTTTCTTACAAAGAGCTATTGACCAGATCATCGAAGACGTGTGTCTTCAGGAATTGCCGATTATATTAGCAATTGATAGAAGTGGACTTGTCGGCGACGATGGCCCGACTCACCATGGATCTTTTGATCTATCCTATCTATCTCAGATTCCCGGCATCGTCATAGTGGCTCCAAAGGACGAGAATGAATTAAGGCATATGCTTTACACTGCGACTAAATTAAACCGTACGGTTGCGATCCGTTATCCGCGTGGTCCCGGAATAGGCGTAAAGCTTGATGAAGAACTCACAATGCTGCCTCTTGGAAGATCCGAAGTGCTTATCCCTGGTAAAGATATTTGCATAATAGCGGTCGGCAGGATGGTCGAGATCGCGGAAGAAGTGACAAGGAAATTAAGCGTATCTGGTTACGACGCGACTTTGGTAAATGCAAGATATGTTAAGCCTATCGACAGCCAATTGTTGGAGGACCTGACAACCTCTCATAGGCTTATCGTAACGATTGAAGATAATGTTTTGACCGGAGGTTATGGCTCGGTCATTAGCCAATTTTATAATGAGAATGAGGGTATCCAGATTCTGAATTTTGGTCTACCCGATCATTTTGTAAGCCACGGCGACGTAGATGAATTGTTTTTAGAGATTGGTTTATCGCCTGAGGCGATCATTAAAAAGATTGAACAGATTGCAAAATCAAAAGAGATCAAGATTAGATCAAGTGCTGGTAAATAGGGGCGTATTTCCAAGTCGCACGAAGGCCGTGGCAGCTATTATGGCCGGAGATGTAAGCGTTAATGGCAGCGTTGCCACTAAACCGGGACAACAGGTCTACATCAGCGAAAAGATCGATATTGTCGATCGATCAAAAGAGTACGTATCACGGGGCGGAAAGAAACTTGAAAAAGCGCTCGATATTTTTGGCATTGATGTGACAAACAGAGTCGTGCTTGACGGTGGAGCGTCTACAGGGGGTTTTACGGATTGCCTTCTAAGTAGGGGTGCGATAAAAGTGATAGCTGTCGATGTCGGATACGGTCAACTCGATTGGAAGTTAAGAAATGATCCGCGGGTAGAAGTCCTTGAAAAGACAAATCTAAGGTATTTAAAACCCGAAGATATCACTGAAAAAGCTACTCTTAGTGTGATCGACATATCTTTTATATCAGTTCTTAAAGTCATTCCTGCAATAAAAAGATGTCTTGAAAAAAGAAAAGAGATAGTCGTCCTCGTAAAGCCTCATTTTGAGATAGGTAAAGGAAGGGTTGGAAAGGGTGGGATAGTAAAAGATCCCAACTCCCATAAATCCGTACTCAAAGAGCTCGCGCAAAAGATAGCCGAGGAAGGATTGTCTATAAAGGCGCTTACATTTTCTCCCCTTCTTGGCGCAAAGGGAAATATAGAGTTCTTGTTATATTTGGATGATTCAGGGCAAGGCCTTGGTAAAGAAGATATCGATAAAATTATCGAAGAGACGGTAAGCACCGCCCACAAAAACCTAAATGAAGCAAGAAAAGGCGATTAAATGGCTACTGTAACAATAATCCCTCACCTCGAAAAAGAAGCTCTTCCAAAGATACTTCCGGATCTCATAAAGTTTCTTAAAGATAGAAAAGTTGAAGTAAGGCTTCCCAAAATTGAAGCAGAAGAGATGGGAGTCGGCGAACATGGTGTCGAAGACTCGCACCTTTTTGAGTCGATAGATTTTGTTATTGCTATGGGAGGAGATGGCACCGCTCTTCGGGTCGCAAGATTGTTAGGATCCGAAACAATTCCCGTGTTTGGTCTTAATCTTGGGAAGATCGGTTTTTTGATGCAGTTTGAAGAAGTCGAGCTCTATCCGTCACTTGAGCGGATACTTGCAGGCGACTATATGACCGAAGACCGGTCGAAATTGAAAGTCGAGGCGGAATTTGTCGATGGCAGAAAGATCAAAACGTTTGGTTTAAACGAGGCTCTTATAGCGGGGGGCGAATTCAACAGGATCATCGAACTTGATGTTAAGATAAACGAGACGTTTTTTAGCAGATACGCACTTGATGGTATGATCGTAGCTACGCCGACCGGTTCGACGGCATATTCTTTTTCAGCTGGCGGGCCATTTGTATCACCCGATACCGATATTATGATAATGACACCGATCTGCCCTCACTCACTTTTTAATCGTACTGTGATACTGTCAGCTGAGGACGTCCTGAAAATTGAAAGGGCAAAAGAAGAAAAAGGAAAGCCAATTAGACTAAGTATCGATGGTTTTGCAATCGAGGCTGGTATTAGCAGCGTCAAGATCTCTGTTTCGTCGACAAAGTTTAGGTTTATCAAGCATGATGAGACGAACTTTTTTTCTAAATTAAGGACGAAATTAAAGGATTGGGATTATTTTATAAGGGATTGAAGTCATGTTAGAAGAACTTCAAGTAAGGGATCTAGCATTAATTAACGAGCTCGATCTTTCATTAAAAAAGGGGCTAACGGTTCTAACCGGCGAAACAGGGGCCGGGAAGACCATCATTATTGACGCTTTAAATCTTGCCTTAGGGAAACGTGCAGATACATCTAGGGTAAGAAGCGGTGCCGATCAGGCTGCGGTAAAAGCGCTTTTTTCGACAGATGGACCAACTAGAGATAGAGAAGATTGGGAGGATGGTCCTGACTTTCTTTTGGAGCGCAGAGTGTCATCAGAAGGTAAGAGCCGATCATATATTAACGGTTCTCTTGTGACCCTATCAGAGCTTCTTAGAGCAGGCAATAGACTTGTAGATATTCATGGTCAACATGATCACCAGTCTTTGTTTAAGGTCGATATCCACCTAGATCTTCTAGATAGATATGCTGGAACGGACGTTGCCGAATTAAAGAGGCAGTTTAAAGAGGCGTTGGCATCGAAGGCTTCACTTGATATCAGGTTACGTGATCTTTTAACAAGCGAAGGCGACAATCAGTCCAAGTTAGACGATCTTTCCAGTCAACTCGACGAGATAGATTCCATAAACATTAATCTTGAGGAAGACGAGGCAGCTGAAGATGAGCTTCAGAGATTAAAGAATTTTGAGAACGTGCAAGAAGCCATCAGCAATTCTCTTCTTAAGTTGTCTTCCGATGATGATGGCGGTTACGATCTTATTCAGCAGGCCTCGCTGGATTTGGCAGAGGGACAAAGGTACTTTGGCGTTCTCTCTAAACCGATCGAGACTCTTGAAACAATCACGTCGGGCTTAGAAGATGTGATTTCAGAACTTAGACATTTTGAAGAAGAAAACAATTTTGATCCGGTGAGGCTTAGATATCTTGAGGACAGGGTCTTTGAACTTAACAATCTAAAAAGAAAATATGGAGGCACTTTAAAGTCTGTAATAACAAAACGAGAAAGCATCGACGACGAGCTAAAGCGGTGTGATAGTTCAAAACAAGAGAGCTTTAAGTTAAAAGATGAAATCGATAAGAGCGTGGCGGAACTTCTGGTAATTGGCAAGGAGCTTAGCTTCAAAAGAAAAAAAGCCGCCATCTTACTGGAAGACAAGGTAAAGGAAGTTCTTTTCGAGCTTGGTCTTGTAGGTGCGGATTTTAAAGTAGACGTAAAAACTTCAAAAGATGATATAAGTGAATGGAAGTCTGTCGGGTTCGACAGGGTTGAGTATCTGATCTCGGTAAATAAAGGGGAGCCGTTAAAACCGATCGTCAAGGTAGCCTCCGGCGGGGAGATATCTAGAATAATGTTGGCTTTAAAATCAATTCTTTCAGGAGAAGATAGTGTCGAGACTCTTATTTTTGATGAGATTGATACCGGGATCGGGGGGAAGACGGCAGCACTAATCGGTAAGAAAATGTCAGCTCTTGCCATGGATCATCAGGTAATATGTGTTACCCACTTACCTCAAATAGCCGTATATGCTGATACGCAATATAACGTTGAAAAGAAAGAGATCAAAGGACGAACGGTGACATTGGTAAATGAGCTAAATGACAAAGAGAGATTGGTTGAGCTTAGCAGGATGAGCGGATCGGATGGAGATTCTGCTGTGGCAGTAAAACATGCTTTAGAGCTGATAAAAGAAGCCCAGTCGGACAAGGCATCGGGTGTCTCCAGTAAAGCATAGGCGACTCCAAATAGAGATGCGACCGAGGGTCGTCTTCAAACGTCGCAGGCATGTTGAACGGAGAATCAAACGTCGCCGGCTATATGCTCTACTAACAATTATCTCGATAGTGCTAGTCTCATCGTCAATATCTGGTATTAACTGGTTTATATCTAGCCTGTCAGAAGAAGAGCCGGCCGTGGTCATGGCCGGAGTAAAAAGTCAGATAAAGACACCTATAAAAGTACCTTTTGGTAAAGTGAATGGCAGTGATCTGATCCTGTATGTCCCCTCGGCGATCCAAAATGTCAGCGGCATCGGATACCACCAATCTTTTAATAAGAAATCCATTCCGATCAAGCCGAGCATTAATCAAGTAGAGGGAGAACCATCCAAGATAGAAGTGAGAGGAAATACCAGATTAGGGAGGCCTCTTGAGTTTACAATGACTAAGAGAGGTAGGGGAACACCGCTTACGTCATCAGTAGATATTACGATGCTCGAAGGCTCGGATGTTCTAAGTCCAACAGATGGGGTTGTAGTAGACGTAATCCCATACAAACTTTATGGAAATATTGATGATTTTCGAATAGAAATAATGGCCGATGATCATGGATGGTTTAAGATAGTGGTAGCTCACGTGAGAGATATTGTGGTGGTAAAGGGAGAAAGAGTAACTGCTGGAGTGACTAAGTTAGCAAAGGTAAGATCGCTTAATATAAATTCGCAGATAAACGAATATGTGGATGGAAGTAAAGACCATGTGCATTTGCAGGTCAATCCGCTATAGGTAATAGGAGATAGATAATGAGTTTTCGAGGCAGGGCGAAGCTAGATAGGAAGACTAAAGATCTGGTCAAGAGGATCAAATCAACGGATGTTGCGGTGATCGATCATCTGGATGTCGATCAGGTCTCGGCCGAGTCTTTGATCGAGACAGGCATAGAAGTCGTTATTAATGCCGACAAGTCGAGTTCCGGACGATATCCAAATACCGGCCCCTTTCTCTTATGTAGCGCTGGCATCCATCTTGTTGACAATGTTGGAAGAAAAATATTCGATCTAATAGATGAGGGCGACATGATCGAGATTGATCATGGAAAGATCTTGAAGGATGGAAAAGTCATAGCCAACGGTGACATCAAAAATTTAATGATAATAAAAGATGAGCTCGATAGATCGAAGAATACTATATCCGATGAGCTCGAAAAATTTGCTATTAATACTTTGGATTATATGAAAAAAGAGCGGGCATTGATTTTGGAGACCCCAGACATGCCTGAGATCACAACTAAGATAGCGGGTAGGCAGGTATTGGTTGTTGTAAGAGGTTACGATTATAAGGCCGACTTGCAAACGCTGAAACCATATATAAAAGAGATGAAGCCAGTCTTAATAGGTGTCGACGGCGGAGCCGATGCCCTTAGAGCCGAAGGCTTCAAGGTGGATATTATTATCGGAGACATGGATAGTGTCACGGACGAGACGTTAAAAAGTGGATCGGAACTAGTTGTACATGGTTATCTAAATGGCAGAGCGCCAGGCCGACATAGGTTGGATAGGCTGGGTCTTGAGAATAAAATATTCAAGGCTGCTTGTACAAGCGAAGACCTTGCCATGCTACTCTCTTATGAGAAAGGAGCCGAGTTGATTGTGGCGGTAGGTACGCACGGTCATTTGACGGAGTTTTTAGATAAGGGACGAGAGGGGATGTCCAGCACTTTTCTTGTGAGACTTAAAGTCGGCGATCGTCTAGTCGATGCGAAAGGTGTAAACCAGCTCTATCGATCTAGTCCTAAGTATTCATATCTTCTTGGAATGATTTTCGCAGGGCTCACTACGGTAACAGTAGTGATCCTAATAGCACCGGTAGTCAGATTATATTTAAGAACCGTCATATTAAAAGTCAGGTTGATGCTGGGTCTTTAAAGGCTTTTTTATTCGCCAGAGATTCATTTATAATATAAGTAACCATAAAGCGTAAGGTGGATCATTAATGTTTGACATGAGGTATCATATTGCTTCTCTTGGAGCCGTATTTTTAGCGCTTACCGTCGGCCTTCTGCTCGGCTCTTTGCTAGTTGATAGCGGGGCTCTTACTAAAAGACAGGCTAAGCTTATGGAAAGCATCAATAAAGATGTGGAAAGCGTACTAACTCACAATAATGAACTGGAAAAAGAAGTTACCGAACTTAAGACTTTTCAGGATCAAGTCTGGCAGGCTGCCGTAAAGGGGAGGCTGGCCGATAAACGCATACTTGTTGTCTCCTTTGCATCAGATCAAGAAGATGTTTTTAATGACGTTTCAACTGCTGTTTCAAAGGCAGGAGCTGACTCCGCCTACATGACCATCTCGGTCAAAAAAGAAGATCTGGGTAATACAGATTTGATAAACAGACTTTCAGCCTCGACGAACAGTTCTATCACGGTTGAAACGTTTGATTCATATTTGTGGGAAAGAATATCTGATGAGGTTTCAGGAAGAGAGCCGATAGCGCTACTTTCCGCTCTTTCAAATAACGATCTTATTAAAATAGACGATCAAAGTGTTTTGCCGGTAGACGGGTTTATTGTGCTTGCTTCTCCGGAAGGTTCGGAAAATGAATTTGATACAAAAATACTGAGAGCATTCAAAAGTACGGGTCAACCTGTGGTGGCGGCGGAGACAAGTGATCTTGATCCCTCAAGGATCGGCGTTTTTCAACTGGCATCTATCAGCACTATCGACAATATCGAAACCGTTTCGGGCTGGATATCAGCGATATACTTGTTGCAAGAGAGCTCTACTAAGGCTAACTTTGGGATTAAACCGACTGCAGACAGATTATTGCCTCAATGATCTAGTTTCTTGATCTTAATGGAGAGATTTTGCCGGAAAACAAGATACGTCTAGTCTATCTTATGAGAAAGATGGTCGGCGGCATGCAGACCCATCTCTTGGACTTGATAGACGGGTTGGACAACGATCGCTATGACATCAGCGTCATCTCTCCACAAAACTCTCTACTTAAAAAAAGTCTGGCTAAGCTGGATGTTCCAATGATCGAAGTAGATATAAATGAAAGATTAAATCCCGTTAAGGACTTTTTGACGATCAAAAAACTAAGAGAGGTCATTTCTTCATTAAATCCTGACATCTTTCACATTCATGGCAATAAGACTGCTTTAGTCGGTCGCTACGCGATCAAAGGCATGAATATCCCCGCTGTTATTGTTACAGTCCACAATTTTTTAATATATCAGGATTCGAATGTCATCATGAAGAGTCTAGCCTCATTGATCGAACGGCGGTTAGATAAGTATACAGATAAGTTGATAACCGTATCTTCAAGCCTAAAAAAAAGTCTTATCGATATAGAGGGTATTCCAGAAGATAAGATCGTTACGATCCCAAACGGTATAGACATAAAGTCTTGGAGACTCGGCGACAAGGAAAAGTCGCTTAGGAAGAAGCTTGGGCTTAAAAAGGATGATTTCTTAATTGCGAATGTCGGACGTTTTGTGCCCTTTAAGGGCCACAAAGTATTGCTTGAAGCCACAAAGATCGCTTGTGAAAAGAGAAATGGGTTAAAGATAGCCATCGCCGGAGACGGGCCTTTAAAGGAAGAGCTGCTTGCCGAGGCAAAGAGAATGGATCTAGGCGGCAAAGTTTTTTTCTTAGGTTTCGTAGATGATACCAGAGAACTTTTTTTCGATGCCGATATGTTTGTTTTGCCTTCTTTAAATGAACCATTTGGAATTGTAGTGCTAGAAGCAATGGCAGCAAGACTTCCAGTTATTGCTACGCGCGCTGGCGGGGTGCTCGATATTATCAAGGAAGGTGAAGGCATCCTGGTTGAACCTGGCGATCCACAAGAGCTTGCCGATAATATTCTAGCTTTAGCCGGGGACCAAGTCAGAAGAGACCAATTGATCGATAAAGCTTTAGAAAAAGTTAACAGAGAATTTTCGTCCGAAATGATGGTCGCCAGGACAGAAAAAGTCTATTTGGATTGTCTGGAGGGCAGATCGATTGCTTAGAAAAAAGGGGCTACTTCTCATAATACTGATCTTGATCATCCTGTCTCAGGTGGCGATCTCACACACTCCTTCTTTGGAAGATACTGATAAGCTTGAAGAGGATATAAGTGATCTTAGCAGTTCTAGAGTGCTTATATTCTTAATCGATAAAGTAACGTGGTCTGACATTCGAAAAGCCGAGGCACCTTTTTTAAAATCCCTTATCGACAAAGGGGCTGCTGGCCTTCTTAGTAATCGAACGGCATCTTCTTTGGCTAACACAGACAGGTCGTATGCGACTATTGGAAATGGTAATCGCTCTAGGGCCGGGGGTGATCCTGGGAACGCCCTTACGGATTATGAAAAGATAGGTGGGGTTAGTAGTAATGTCTTATTTCAACGGCAGACTGGTCAAAAGGGGGACGATTTTTCTGTCTTTTATCTTAATATTACTGGCCTTATAAACTCTAATCTTAATAGCGGTTATACGATTAAACCTGGCATTATAGGAAAAGCTCTCCATGATCTGGGACTAAAGACGGCTGTCTTTGGAAACGCGGATACTGATGAGGACCAAAGACTAGAGCGACAAGCCGCGATTATCGCGATGGATGAGAACGGAGCGATCGACCATGGTGACGTAGGGGTTAAGATCTTAGAAGAAGATGAGCTTAGCCCATATGGTATTAGAACGGATTACGATGCAATATTAGAGAAATTCAGGGACATTAAAGACAAGGCGTCATTATTTATTTTTGAGACTGGCGACAGTAGAAGAACGGAAAACTATCGAGAGGTCGCAAATGAAAAAATGACCGAGCGCTATAGAATGGATTCAATTAACAGAGCTGATAAATTCATGCGAGCGGTCCGTGATGAAGTCAGTATGGAAGATACTACTTTTATAATCCTTTCTCCCTCGCCACCGGCAAATGATAAGAATGAGTTAATTCAACAGACGACACCTATAGTTATAGCCGGTGATTGGGTAAAAAATGGCCTCCTTACTTCCGGATCTACTAGGCGGGAAGGACTGGTAACCAGCACTGATATCGCTCCCACCGTACTAGAACTTCTTGGGGCAAAAACGCCATCTTTCTTAACCGGTCGACCGATCTCTTCAGTACCATCGAGTAGCCAAAGAATAGAAAAAATGGTGGAGTTAAGCAACGCTTTTATCATCGTTCATGAGCTGTCATTACCGGTGATAATATCTTTCATAATCTTTCAGATTGTCGTCCTGTCGATAGTAGTACTGATTCTGTATAGCCAGATAAAAACTAACAAGTTAACTGCTAAGTCGATGAGCCTACTTCTACTCGCGATGATCGCTTTTCCTCTTGCACTATTTATTACGCCATTCGTCCCTGCTAGCGTCTCATCTTCCACTTCTTATTTTCTTACCATCATTATTGCGGTGATCGCTATAGTAGCGATTGCTTCTATTAGGGGAGCCAGAAGATTTTGGCCGTTATATTTTATAACCGGAGCAACCGTTATCTTCCTTACCACAAATATAACTATTTTTGGAGCTAGCAGCGATCTCCTCAGCCTTTTCGGATATTCGCCGATTACCGCCGGACGCTTCTATGGGATGGGTAATCAGGCGATGTCTGTTTTTATTGCTGCTTCGATCGTTCTTGCGAGTGTGGCTCTGGAGGGATTAAAGGATAGAAAAGAGATCGAGTCTAAGGGCGACGAATCAAGGTTAATAAAATTGATAGTTGCCGTCTTTTTTTTGCTAGTCTTGTTTGTAATCGGTTTTCCCGGACTCGGAGCCAATACGGGAGGAATATTTACAGCTCTTGCAGGATTTTCGGTCGCTTACCTTTATTTCTTCAGTACCACTATTAGACTTCGACAGATAGTTTTGATGCTATTCTTTGCCACAATTGCCCTAGGCCTTTTTTTAGCTATCGATATATATCTGCTACCTGTAAGGACTCATATGGGAAGGGCTTTTCAGTCAGTCATTGAGGGAGGGTCTTTTGAATTCTGGCAGATAGCTGGAAGAAAATTATCGGCCAATATTAGGATATTTAGATATACATCCTGGTCTTATCTTTTTTTAACTATAGCCATCATCTTGATATTCTTCAGATTTTATAGAAAAAACAGATCAGAAGAGCAGTTTTCGTCAAAATATAAATATTTGGATGCTGGACTAAACGGCGGGTTAGTGGCAGGTATCGTGGGAGCTCTTACAAATGATTCGGGTGTCTCGATCACAGCAATAATTTTGGCTTATTTTCTGGCAGTGATATTTTACATACAAATATTTGATCGATATTTATCCAATGAAAAGGTGGGTTAAGATGGTAAACGGAGCAAATGAAAGAATCCAATGTTTATAACTGTCTTGATTCTCTCGGCTGTTGTCAGCCTCATAATCTACCATCTACTAAGGCCGTTGCTGCAAGAGCGGGTTTCAGTACTAAATTATCGCAATAGGCCGATAGCCGGGGCGAGTGGTTTGATCATTATAGTCTCCATGATGATCACGCTGGCTATCTTTTCCTTGCAGTCGACGGCAAGATTTGGTGGTAGTGTCGTTTTCTCCGGGGCAGCCGATTTTTTGATCCTTATTTTTGGAACCGGCCTACTGGGACTAGTCGATGATCTTATCGGAGATCGAAAAGATTCTGGACTAAGAGGCCACATGAGAAAATTAAAAGACGGTAAATTGACTACCGGTTCTTTAAAAGCGATCGGCGGCTTTTCCATATCTATGTATGTAGCATCTTTTCATTCGGATACAGCCCTACTTCTCATCCTTAATACATTCTTGTTGGCGCTCTCGATAAACGCGTTCAACCTGTTAGATCTTAGGCCGGGTCGAGCTATCAAAGTATTTCTTTTTTTAAGCCTGATACTTTTTATCGGGACATTTAGAGAGCCGGTCTGGGGCATTTGGGCTCTCATGCTTCCTCCCATACTAATACTTCTCTGGTCTGATCTTAACGAACGGACGATGATCGGAGATACGGGTTCAAATGTTCTGGGCGCATTATTTGGATATACATTAATGCTTAGCTTGAATTGGTACATCAATTTGGTTATCCTCATTGTGTTGGCCGCTTTTCACTACTACACTGAACGTAGGTCTTTGACTGAACTGATATTAAGAGTTAGGATTTTGAGAAGATTGGACGAGCTTGGGATGAGAAGAAGGTTATGACAAAGCATATCTTTGTAACCGGCGGAGTCGTTTCATCCCTCGGAAAAGGGATTACCGCAGCATCTATCGGTCGTCTTCTAAAAGCCAGGGGTCAAAAGGTAACCATACAAAAGCTTGATCCTTATCTTAATGTTGATCCGGGGACGATGAGCCCCTATCAACACGGCGAAGTCTATGTGACCGACGATGGGACTGAGACCGATCTAGATCTTGGGCATTACGAAAGATTCATAGACGAAAGCCTTAAAAGAAACAGCAATGTTACTGCCGGCTCTGTCTACTGGTCCGTCGTCACAAAGGAACGGAAGGGCGAATATTTGGGGGGCACTGTCCAAGTTATCCCCCATGTCACTAATGAGATAAAAAGTCGGATACTGCATCTTGTTGATAACAATGGAGCAGATATTGTCATCACCGAGGTAGGCGGTACCGTCGGCGACATCGAAAGCCTTCCTTTCTTAGAGGCGATTAGGCAATTTAGAAAAGATATCGGCCGGGATAATGTAATCTATGTCCATGTAACGCTTATCCCGTTTCTAAGCTCTTCAGCGGAGCTAAAGACAAAGCCTACCCAACATAGTGTCAAAGAACTCAGAAGCATCGGTATCCAACCGGATATAATCGTTTGTAGAAGCGATCAGCCGATAGACGATTCGATAAGGAGTAAGATCGGACTCTTTTGCGATCTTGACACAGAAGCCGTCATCTCAGCCGTAAATGTTGAGAGCATCTATGCTGTCCCTCTTGCCCTTCATTCCGAAGGTATCGATGATATAATCATCGATCTTTTGAAGATCGAGAGTAAGTCAAGTGACCTGCGAGAGTGGCAGGGCCTTGTCGATAAGATAAGGGCGGTTAAGGGCTGTACAAAGATAGCGCTTGTAGGCAAGTATGTATCTCTGCCTGACGCCTATTTAAGCGTAGTCGAATCGTTAAAGCATGCGGGATTCCAACATGGAGTGGATGTCGAGATATCTTGGGTTGATGCCGATACCCTTAGTTCTGAAGAGATTAGAGTTGCCTTAAGCAAAGTCGACGGGATCATAGTTCCCGGCGGTTTTGGAGTCAGAGGTATCGAAGGAAAGATAGAATCGATCCATTACGCCCGGGTAAATAAGATACCTTTTTTTGGCATCTGCCTCGGCATGCAGTGTGCTGTCGTCGAGTTTGCCAGAAATGTTGCTGGTATGGATGGAGCCAATAGCTCCGAATTTGCTGATAGTAGCGAATATCCTGTTATTGATCTTATGTTGGATCAAAAAGATGTTGCTGAGATGGGAGGAACGATGAGGCTCGGAAGCTATCCTTGTGTAATAAGCGATCAACAAACAAAGGCTTACGAAGCCTATCAGAGTGAAAAGGTCGATGAACGCCACCGTCACCGCTATGAATTAAATAACACATTCAGAAAAGAACTTGTTGCAAAAGGACTTCATTGTAGTGGAGTTTCTCCTGACGACAAGTTAGTCGAGATCGTCGAGATTGAGGACCATCCCTGGTTTGTAGGCTGCCAGTTTCATCCCGAGTTTAAGTCACGCCCCAATCGTCCACATCCTTTATTTAGAGATTTTATCGGGGCGGCTGTTCAGTTTCAAAAAAATAGAGATAATTCTGTCAGTATAAAAAGTTGATCAATATCTTTTAGGGGATGTATTGATAAATACTGAGAGATTGTTAGATAATTTTTTGGAATTAGTCAGTATCGACAGCGTCACCTTTCATGAGAGAGAAGTTGTCGATTTTCTATATGAGCGACTTCGTCTCGTTGAGACAAAGGGCTTAAAGATTACCATCGATGATGCTGGTGAAAAAATCGGCGGTGATAGCGGAAATCTTATAGTCTCCATACCAGGCGAAGAGTCTTATCCCACCATCGCGTTCAACGCTCATCTCGATACGGTAGAGCCTGGAAAAGGCATAATCCCAAGGATTAACGATGATGTCATCAGAAGCGATGGGGATACGATCCTGGGAGCAGATGACAAAGTCGGAGTGTCAGCTATTCTGGAAATGGCCTTAACGCTATTAGAAAAGGGAGAAAGCCATCCCCCTGTAAAACTTATTTTTACAGTCGCCGAAGAAAAGGGACTGCTTGGAGCAAAAAATTTGGATCCGCAATTGATAAAAGCAGACCAAGTTTTTGTTCTGGATTCAGTCGGCACTGTCGGAGAGATTATTGTAAAAGCACCTTATCAGAATTCGATCTTCGTAAAGTTTAAGGGAAAAGCGGCTCATTCGGGTATCAACCCGGAGACGGGTGTCAATTCGATAAAGGCAGCGGCTCTAGCAATCTCTAATCTGGATCTTGGAAGGATAGATGATGAAACGACGGCGAATGTCGGAGTCATCAAAGGGGGTAGCGCCATCAATGTAGTGCCGGAACTAACCGAGATAAAAGCCGAAGTCAGAAGTTTAAGCGAGAGCGGTCTTGAAAATAAGACAAAAACGATGATCAAATCACTTAAATCTGGAAGTATTGAAGTGGGCACTGACATAGATATAGAAGTCATAAGGGAGTATAACGGTTTTGATCTTCAAAAAGATGACGAAATCGTAAAGGTCTGCAGAGAGGCTGTTAGAAGCATCGGTTTAAAATCAAGTTTGCGATCAACTGGCGGCGGTTCCGATACGAGTGTGTTCAATTCAAAAGGCATGAGTGCGGTAGCTCTTGGGGTAGGTTATCTCAACCCTCATACTACTGATGAGAGTATCGCCACTGCTGAGCTTATCAATGCATCGAAGTTAGCTCAAGCAATTGTCATGACGGTATCTAAAAAATGAATATCAGATTAAAAAAAGGAAATATCATTTCCATCCTTTCTACCGATAAAGATATTACGATTGCAAATGTGAAACTTGCAGACAGAGAGTTAAGAGTAATAAATCATAATCTGCTTACCGGCCCCATCTCATTGGGAGATGAAGTCCTGGTCAATACTACCGCCGTCGAACTTGAGCTCGGCTCCGGCGGCGAGGGATTTGTAGCAATTAATCTTGACCATCCGGAAGTCGCGACTTACGGAGGAGGCCATATTATGAAATTAAGATATACGCCAGCTCAGTTCTGCGTTGCCTCGATCGAAGAGCAAGGCAGTGATTTTCATGAGGGTCTTAAAGGGTTTAAGGATCTAGGCGGACTACCAGTGGTTATCGGAGAACTTCATTCGCAACTTTACGCTTGTATAATTGGAATAAAAAGCAAGAGTCCGAACGCGAAAATCATATATATGATGACCGATGGAGCTGCTCTTCCGATCGCCCACAGTCGGACGGTAAAAGAGCTTAAGAGACGAGATTTGATTAGTGAGACGATCACTACCGGGCATGCTTTTGGCGGTGACATTGAGGCCGTAAATATCTATAGTGGCCTTCAAGCGGCAAAAGTTGTTTCAAAAGCCGATATCGTAGTTGCCATCATGGGTCCGGGAATCGTCGGAACTGGAACGACGCTTGGTTTCTCGGGGATAGAACAAGCTCAGATAGTAAATGCCGTGATCTCACTTGGAGGCAGGGCCATAGCTATCCCGAGGATAAGCTTTAAAGATAAGAGGGAGAGGCATTATGGCCTCAGCCACCACACCCTTACCTCTCTTGGCATGGCAACGCTTGGAAGAGCTACTATCGCTTTTCCTAACCTTAAAGGCGATCTATCAAAGACATTGATGGATCAAGTCGAGTCGTCTGGTCTTCTAGATAAACATGATGTGGAGAAGTTCGATGCAACACTCATCATCGATGAGCTTAAAGGTATTGAATCGGGAGCAACGACCATGGGGCGCGGCATAGATGAAGAACCGGAATTTTTTATGGCGGCCGGTTCTGCGGGCATTTGCGCTGCTGGCATGTTGGAATTTGATGACAGATAAGTACATCCTAAAAAAAACGAAGCAAGTCTTTGATGGCCATATCTTTAAGGTCTTTGTCGATATGGTCGAGATGCCTAGTGGGCGAGTTGTCGAAAGAGAGATATTATCTCACCCGGGGGCCGTTGGAATCGTCCCCATCACTTTTGATGGAGACATACTCTTGGTCGAACAGTATCGACATGCCGCAGGAGAAAGGATCTTAGAGATCCCCGCGGGTAAACTCGATAATGATGAAGATCCTTTCAATTGTGCTATTAGAGAGTTAAAAGAGGAGACCGGCGCGACGGTTTCCCAGATGGAAAAATTGAGCGAATTTCTAAATGCGCCCGGTTACAGCAACGAAAAATTCTATCTCTATCTGGCTCATATTGATTCGATCGGAGAACCGGAACCGGACGGTGATGAGGAGGAAGATATGCAAGTGATCCGGTTGTCTTTGGAAGATGCATTAAATTTAGTGAAGACAGGAAGGATACGCGACGCCAAGACTATCATCGGGCTCTTACTCACCAAGCTTGAGATAGGTTGATATGGATCATCTATTAGAATTTCTAAATTACCTCTTAGTTGAGAAGGGGCTCTCCAGAAATAGCCGAATGGCCTATGAGCGAGATCTAAGGAAGTACCTGGATTATTTAGCGTCTGAAAATAAGACGATCGACGAGGCGGATTCTGATTTTATAACAGCTTTTTTAGATCACTTAAAGAAAATCGGACTAAGTCCGGCATCAAGGGCCAGAAATATATCGGCGCTTCGATCTTTCTATAAATTTCTTCTTCTCGAAGGATATCTTAGTGAGAATATTGCTTCTGATATCGACTCTCCGGTAAAGATAAAGTATTTGCCAGACGTTCTCTCCATAGAAGAGATCGAAAAGATCCTGAGTTTTCCCGACGATTCGCCAACGGGAAAGAGAGACAGGCTGATTATCGAACTACTATATAGCGCTGGGATAAGAGTTTCGGAGTTAGTAGGCTTAGATGTTGGTGATGTCGACATTGATTCTGGCTACCTTACCTGTACGGGAAAAGGGTCAAAACAAAGAGTCGTCCCACTGGGCAGAGTCGCAATCGAAGCGACAAGCGATTACCAACAAAACGGAAGGCCCCATATTTTAAAAAAAATCGTTGAAAAAGCACTGATAATAAATACTAGAGGGACAAGGTTAAGCAGACAGAGTTGTTGGAAAGTCGTGAAACGATATGCTAAAAGAGCCGGAGTAAAAGATGTCTACCCGCATAGTTTGAGGCACTCCTTTGCGACCCACCTTCTTGCCGGCGGAGCTGATCTTAGAGCTGTTCAAGAGATGCTCGGCCATTCCAGTATAAACACCACCCAGATATACACCTCTCTTTCCAGGCAGGATCTAAAAGAGATCTATTCTGAAACTCATCCAAGAGCGAGGAAAAGATGATAAAAAGAACCCTCATTATTATTTTAGATAGTGTTGGCTGCGGAGAGCTGCCCGATGCAGGCGACTATGGTGACGAAGGAAGCAATACACTATCTAATACGGCAAAAGCCGTCGGAGGGCTCAACCTTCCAAATCTTGAAGCTATGGGCCTTGGGAATATCGAAGAGATAAAAGGAGTTCAAAGTAGGTTGGAACCAAAAGCAAATTTCGGCAAATGTAGTGCGGTGTCACCAGGGAAAGACAGTACAACCGGCCACTGGGAACTTATGGGCCTACAATTAAGATCAGAGTTTCCCTTATTTCCAGATGGTTTCCCAAAAGAAGTCATTGATGAATTTTCAAGTCGTACCGGGCGGGGCGTCATTGGTAACAGAGTAGCCTCCGGCACCGAGATTATTGCTGAACTTGGCGAGGAGCACATTGACTCAGGAGATCTAATAGTCTATACATCGGCGGATAGCGTTTTTCAAATAGCCGCTCATGACGGAGTAGTATCTCTTGATGATCTCTATCGATTTTGCCTGATAGCAAGAGATATTTTAAAGGGAAATAAGGCGGTCGGACGAGTTATTGCCAGGCCTTTTACGGGGTCCAAGGGCGATTTCAAGCGGACAGAATGGAGAAAAGATTTTTCCTTGAAACCGTTTGGCAAGACGGTACTGGACTATGCAATTGATGGCGGGACCTCAGTATATGCGATCGGTAAGATAGCTGAGTTGTTCTCAGATCAGGGGATCACTACGGGGATTCATACGGGCAGCAATATGGAAGGGATCGATCAGATCATAAGTCATCTTAAAAGTTATAAAGAGGGGATAATATTTGCCAATCTTGTCGATTTTGACATGTTATGGGGACATCGAAATAACGCAGAAGAATATGCGCGGGGGCTCTGCGAGACCGATAGTCGTATCCCAGAGATAACCGCAAGTTTAGGAAGAGACGATCTACTTATCTTTTCCGCCGATCATGGCTGTGATCCGACGACCGAATCTACTGATCACTCAAGGGAATATGTTCCACTCCTCGTCTACGGAAAAGGAATAAAGAAGGGTATTGACCTGGGAACAAGAAAGACATTTTCAGATGTGGGGAAAACAATAGCGGACGCAATGAGTTTTGAGGCAGATGTTGAAGGTGAAAGCTTTTGGCCGGAGATATCGTAAGGCATTAATAGATCAGTTTTCCTTGCCGCGACAATCATTTTTTTATCGCCAATACTGTTTATTTCGATAAATCTCGGTTAAGAAGTAGGTAAATCATTTTTAACAGGAGGAGATTTTATGGAAGAAAAAATAGCTATTGGCGTATTTGACGTACATGGTACCGCTCAAGGAGTGGTTAGATCTTTAAAGGAAGCGGGAATTAAAGATGACCATCTGTCAATGGTAGCCCCCGCCGGAAAGATAGAGGCAAGTGAACAACATGTGATCCAGGGATTTCACGCTACATCTCACCGGATCAGAGAGGGAGCCAAATGGGGTGGATGGATCGGTGGCGTAGCTGGAATATTGGCAGGTGCGGGCGTATTTTTTGTGACGGCCGCTGCTGGTCCGGTAGTTGCAGTCGGCGCGCTGGCGACTATCATAGCAGGAGGCATAGAGGGCGCTGTACTCGGAGCGGGTACCGGTGTCCTAGCTACTTCGCTTGCATCGCTTGGCATTAAAGAACCGGATGCCAAAGAGCTGGAAAAAAGGGTAGCTAACGGTGAATTCCTGGTTATAGTAAAGGGGCCGGAAGAGCTGACTCAAAGGGCTGAAGTGATCTTTAAGACCTTTAATCCACTCAGCGTTATGGCCGCATAAATAGTTTAGCTTTAGGTCAAAGGGCGAGCCACAGAGTCTCGCCCTTTTTTTGTTGAACGGGTTCGTGTATGAAGATAAACTCCTCTTATGAACTATTTTTCCGATCTAAAAGAACATTTAATAAAAGACGGCCAACATTCTTATCGGTACGATCAGCTCTACAGAGCTCTTACAATAGAAAACGTTCAAAGCTTTGATAAGATCTCAAACTTTCCCAAGGAGCTCAGGGGCGGTCTGAAGAAGTGTTTCCCCAATTATTTTCCGGCAGTGACAGACAAAGTCACCGGTAGCGATTGTGTTAAATTTTTAATTGAATTAAAAGATGGCTTGAAGGTCGAATCAGTTCTTATTCACGATGATAAACGGGGTTCAAATACCGTTTGCTGCTCGTCCCAGGTAGGTTGTAAATTAAATTGCTCCTTTTGCGCCACAGCCGAAATGGGTTTCATAAGAGACCTTGATCATTGGGAGATTGCCTCTCAAGTATTTATTGCTGCTGATCATTTAAGGGGTTCAAATGAGAAGATAACTAATGCAGTTATAATGGGTATGGGTGAGCCGTTTTTAAACTATGATAATCTTATTAAGGCTCTGGATCTATTAAATGATGAAGATGGTTTTAGCCTTGGAGCCAGGAGGATCTCAGTTTCAACTGCAGGGATCACCCCAATGATTAAGAGATTCTCTAAGGCTAGCCAATTTAATCTGGCGATCTCTCTTCATTCGCCGTTCCAAAAAGAACGCGAGCAACTGATGCCGATAGCTAAGAAATATCCGCTCTGGCAGTTGATGAAAGCAGCAGAGCAGTATGTTTTGGATACGTCTCGGAAAGTGATGCTGGAATATCTTCTTCTAGATGGTATAAATACGTCGCCACGCCATTTAGACAGATTAAAAGAATTAACGAAAAATAAACTTTTTACAATTAATCTTGTCAAATATCATCCTACAGCTTCAATGTATACGTCCCCCGGCGATAAAGAGATATCTTTAATAATGGACTATTTGCGAAATTCTGGGGGCGACGTGACTCTTAGACGCTCTAAGGGAGTCGATATTGATGCCGCCTGCGGACAACTGGCTATAAAAGAGACTCCATCAAAATAGACATCTATTTGCTTGTATGCTAACTTGTATACAAATTTGTATACAACAAGGCAATATTGAAGCTAATCAGGGTAGGAGACAAGGTCATATCGTGGGATAAGGTCTCTTCAGCTATGTCAGAGATACTTTATCGTAGATCAAAAGGGGCTACCCAAAAAGAGGTTGCCGCGGATCTCGGGATCGAAAGAACGTTTATCTCATATCTTGAAGGCATCGGATCGATAAAAAAGGGGAAAAGGGTCGCCCTGATCGGTTTCCCGATAGCCAACAAGGATGAAGTTGAGTTGTTGGCTGAAGATTGTGGTGTTGAATTTGTCCAACTGCTAAGCGAAGATGAGAGAAATGATTTTATTAGCGATAAGAGCAGTTCAGACATCTTCAACGATCTTTTGGATATGCTAGTACATCTAAGGGATTTTGATACTGTTATTGTCATTGCCTCGGATAAAAGAACGGCAACCATTGAGAAAATATTAAATCAGGATGTTGTATCGATTTCTTTAGGAAGTTCGCCTGTTATTGAAGATAAAGAGGTCGATCTCGAATATCTCGAAGATGTACTTAGAGCGCTTGCGGAAGACGACGGATTGGATATTGGTGAAGGAAGTAGTAAGCATAAGCCTTGGCTCTTCAAAAAGAGATCACAGCGCCGAGGTAGAACTGCTAGATCAAAAAGTTAAGATATCTCGCATCGGTACGGATGGTGATTTCAATAAGGCGATCGAGCTCTTAAAAGAGATGGATGGCAGAGTAAGCGCTATCGGGCTAGGCGGGATAGATTTATATCTTTATGTCGGAAAAAAAAGATATGTAATCAAAGACGCTGCCAAAATGGAGAAGGTTGTCAATAAAACACCGGTAGTCGATGGAAGCGGTCTTAAGAATACTTTAGAGCGCGAGACAGTCAGTTCGCTAAAAAAAGAAGGGTTTGAGCTCGAAGGAAAAAAGGTACTAATGGTGAGCGCGGTAGATAGATTTGGGATGGCAGAAGCTTTATACGGTGCCGGATGCCAGATGTCATTTGGTGATCTTGTCTTCGGACTTAACATCCCGATAATCATAAGATCTTTCAAGACATTCAATATGATCGCAAAGACTCTTTTGCCTGTAGTGGTAAAGATGCCTTTTAGCATGCTTTATCCGACAGGTGAGAGCCAAAATAAGGTGCCGTCTAAAAGAAATCAAAGTTATTACAAGGAAGCCGACATAATCGCCGGCGACTTTCTTTTTATTAGAAAATTCATGCCTGCTGAATTAAAAGGTAAATGGATTCTCACTAATACGGTTGTCGAAAAAGATGTTGCCGACCTAAAAGAGCGCGGAGTCGAATATTTGATCACAAGCACCCCGGCGTTTAGGGGGCGGTCTTTTGGGACTAATGTTATAGAGGCGCTTTTTGTGGCTCTTCTTGATAAGGAATTAAATGAAATAAGGGATGAAGATTACCTGGATCTCATAGACAGACTAGATTTTAAGCCGAGGATCGAAAGGTTGAATTAGTGGAAACCTTTGCGTTTTTGATACATCCATTAGACATAGATGACATCGCGAAGAAATATAAGATCGCGAAGAGGGTCTCCCCTAAAGTTGTTGGGCAGGTCGTAAGAAGGAGGCCATCGTTCGTCGTATCAGAGATCGAAGGAATACAATCAAAGACCGGAGTAAAGGCAAAAGGCTGGTTTATCGCTGTTCCTCTTCTTCCTTGGCAGTTCACAAAATTGGAGGAAGAATATGTGGTCGAGAAGCTTGCTAAAGCTTGCAAGGTCGCAAAAAAGGAAGGCGCTAAGATCGTCGGGCTTGGCGCATTTACAGCTATAGCCGGCGGTGGCGGAAAGGCGTTGTCAGAAATAGTCGATATCCCAGTAACCACCGGAAACACCTATACCACGACGACTGCAATACAGGGGACGATGCAAGCGGCAAAAGAGATGGATATCGATCCGAGCCAGGCAACCCTTGCCGTTGTCGGCGCAACCGGATCAATCGGGCAAGCCTGCGCAAAAGTCATGGCACCGGATTTTATTAAGACCATAATCGTTGGTCGTGACAAAGACAGATTGAATGAGCTTAAAGATAATATTTCCGTGTTTGGAGAGGAAGGGATAGAGGCATCTACTTCCGTTGAAGATGCTGTGGGCAAAGCCGACGTGATAGTAACAGTTACGGGCGCTACCGGTTCAGTTATAAAGCCGGGAAGCATTAAATCGGGAGCGATAATATGTGATGTTGCCAGGCCACGAGATGTTTCCAGAAAAGTATCCGTCGAAAGAGATGATGTGTTGGTAATTGATGGAAGTATCGTAAAGGCACCCGGGGATGTAAGCTTTAATTTTGATTTCGGACCGCCTCCGGGGATGTGCGAAGGTTGTGTAGGTGAGACAATAATATTGGCTTTGGAGCGTCGCTATGAAAATTATACGATCGGAAAAAACATCACAGTGGACAAAGTAAAAGAGATGGAGATGCTTGCAGAGAAACACGGCTTTACTCTGGCCGGACTTCGTAGGCATGAACAGCTGATTACGATAAGCGAGATAGATAAGATAAAGTCAAAAATAAAAGAGGGTAAAAAAAGATAATTGTAAGATAGCCTTTCAAAAAGACGTCTTATCTTTTGACAAAATTCCTCTTTTTTCATATAATTTCCGTTACATATTTTTAAAACTTCAATATAAGGAAATTTCCATTCCTTGGGTGGAGAGAAATCATGGGCAATGAATGCGTTTTGACATCAGAGGGTCATTCTAAATTACTGGCAGAGTTGGAACTCTTGACCAACGTTAAGAGAAAAGAAGTCGCGGAACGGATTAAGACGGCTATTGAGTTTGGCGATATCTCGGAGAACTCAGAATATGATGATGCCAAGAATGAACAGGCTTTTGTGGAAGGCCGGATCAGCCAAATAAATGAGATGTTATCCAACTTCCAGCTCATCGAAGACGGCCAGATCACAACAGACAGTGTTTGTCTTGGCTGCTGTGTCGTTTTAAAAGATCTTGAAACAGGAGAAAAAGATAATTATCGGATGGTAGGCTCCGTTGAGGCCGATCCCGAAAATCATAAGATATCCAATGAATCACCTGTTGGGAAAGCTGTTATAGGTAAAAGTTCCGGTGAGGTCGTAGATGTTCCCACACCCTCAGGAAACATAAAATACAAGATCGTCTCCATATCTAAGTAACCCAGATTTAGCGGATAATAAATCCCAAGTGATTCTGTATACCTCTTTTTTAAGCGTGCTCATTTTTAATGCTTGCCAATAAAGTCAGTAATGGATAGAATGAAACATATGTTCGCTTGTTATGGGAGACACCAACTAATAAGATTTAGGCAGTAAAAGTCTTGTTGTTAAATTCATCCTAGACATTAAAGGAGAGGGCTTGATCGTTCTGGGAATAGATCCCGGCACCGCGACTACGGGGTACGGATTGATCGGTAAAAAAAACAACGCCCTTCAGGTTATCGATTTTGGTGTTATCACTACTTCGCCAAAGGAAGAGAGCCATTATCGACTTCGACGGATTCATAATGGATTGAGCGATCTCATCAAAGAATTTCAACCGACGGATATGGCGATCGAACAACTTTTTTTCAATACGAACACCACTACGGCGATAACTGTCGGACAAGCCAGGGGAGTAGCGCTTCTAGCGGCAGCATCGCCAGGAATAACACTGGGAGAGTACACTCCACTCCAGGTAAAGCAGGCTGTTACCGGTTACGGAGGGGCACGAAAAAACCAAGTCCAGCAGATGGTCAAGACTGTTCTCTCGCTTGGCGAAATACCAAGACCCGATGACGCAGCAGACGCCCTAGCTATTGCCATATGCCATATAAACTCTTCAGTGCTACTAAATAAAATAAAGGCGACCGGAGATATATGATAGGTTTTCTTACTGGGACGATAAGGGAAAAAGGAACCGAATTTATTCTAATAGATGTAGCCGGTGTAGGTTATCAACTTTTCCTTTCCAGTAATTCTTTATCTGGACTTCCAAGCGCGGGGGAAGTGGCGACAGTCTATACCTACATGCACGTAAGGGATGATGCGATACAACTTTTTGGATTTCAAAGAGTAGCTGAAAAGGAGTTGTTTCAAAGACTTATCCAGATCAGTGGGATTGGACCAAAAGTGGCTATGGGTGTCCTGTCGGCGATGGATCCCGATCGGCTTACTAAAGCGATAATAAGCGGTGATGTCGATCTTATCACGTCAGTTCCGGGAATCGGGAAAAAGACGGCGCAAAGAGTCGTGTTAGAGTTAAAAGAAAAACTTGTAGATATAGGTACGGTCAATGAACGAGAAAGTAAAGGACCTCCCTATATGGAAGCAAGAGACGCTCTTGTCGGGTTAGGTTATTCCATGCAGGAAGCAAGCCTTGTATTGGACAATTGCAAGGACGAGCTGAGCGCCGAAGATTATATAAAGGAAGCCTTAAAAAGTTTGGGTGGTTAGATGGAAGAGGAACGCATATTGGAGCCGAAACCAACCGAAGATGACATCGATATTGATACCAATCTTCGCCCCCGGACGCTTCCTGACTTTATCGGACAAGAATCAGTCAAATCAAACCTGGCCATCTTTATTCAAGCGGCAAATAAGAGAAGCGAAGCTCTAGACCATGTTCTTATTTGTGGTCCGCCCGGTCTCGGCAAGACAACTCTGGCCACGATAATCTCAAATGAACTGGGAACCGGTATAAAAGTCACATCCGGCCCGGCGTTGGAACGAGCCGGTGATCTAGCGGCGATACTTACAAATCTTGAGCCCGATGACGTTCTTTTTATCGATGAGATCCATCGCCTAAATAGGACTGTAGAAGAGATACTGTATCCGGCAATGGAAGATTTTCAACTCGATATTGTTATCGGCAAGGGACCAAGTGCCAGGTCTCTAAGGCTTGAACTTCCCCGGTTTACTTTAGTCGGAGCTACAACCAGAGCCGGCATGATTACTTCTCCTCTTCGGGATAGGTTTGGGGTCAACGCCCATCTTGATTATTACGAGCCATCGGAACTAAGAGAGATCATTTTAAGGTCAGCAGGAATATTAAAGGTTAGTATCGAGGAAGACGGAGCAAGCGAGATATCGCTTAGATCCAGAGGGACACCGAGGATCGCTAATAGACTCTTAAAGCGAGTACGAGATTTTGCTCAAGTAAAAAAAGACGGGAAGATCGATAGAGAAATCGCCAGGGAGGCGTTATCTTTTTTCAATGTTGATGAAGAAGGTCTGGATAAATTGGATCAACGCCTTCTAAAAGTCCTAATCGATAAATTCTCTGGGGCGCCGGTGGGCTTGAATACTTTAGCGGCCGCACTTGGAGAAAACAAAGAAACGATTGAAGATGTTTATGAGCCATACTTGGTACAGTTAGGTTTTTTGCAACGTACGCCACGGGGACGAGTGGCGACAAAGAGGGCCTATGATCACCTCGGTATCGAAATGGAGCAAAAAGACGATTTTTCGACTGAACGGATGTTGTGAATATAGTTAGATGGACACTGGCTGAGGAAAGTGGTTGATTACTACGATGATCCCGTGGGTAAAATCTTGAAAACGGGAAAGGCAAAAGTTGAAGCTGATAGATTTTTTTGGACAAGAGTGCCCACACTGCAAACGAATGATGCCTCAAATCGATAGATTATCAGAAGAAAAAGATATCGAGATTGAAAAAATAGAAGTATGGCATGATGATGAGAACGCCAAAAAAATGGCTGAGTATCGCAGTGAGATATTGGAGGCCTGCGGTGGAGCTTACGGAGTTCCTGCGCTTGTGGAGCCAAGCAGCCGAGAGGTGCTCTGTGGAGAAGCCGACTACCATCGTCTTCATGAGTGGTTTGATAGTATCGGTAAAGAATAAGATCCCAACAGACCATGCTATCAAATATAAATCACTGAAAATAGATTCGGAAAACAAGTAGTGGTAAGAGTTGCTATTGCTGCCTGCAATTCATATGAGCCTGTGGAGATAGAACAGGCAACGAGCGAGTTAATCCGATTGTTGGGTGGGCTAGATAATATCATCACCCCCGGGGACAAGGTCCTTCTAAAGGTCAATATGTTAAACGCCTCAGCGCCCGAGCGGGCCGTCACTACACATCCGGAAGTGCTTCGCTCAGTTATAAGGCAGGTCAAGAAGGTAGGAGGTATCGTCACAGTAGGAGATAGTCCTGGAGGCCGGAATGTCGGCGAGGTTCCAAAAAAGGTTTTTAAAACCACTGGGATCGATAAGGTATGCATAGACGAGAACGTTCCCCTTCTCCTGCTAGATGATGACATAGTTAAAAAGAGGAGTCCGGGCGCTAAGTTATATCGGTTTTTTACAGTAGGAAAGGCTGCGGTCGAGGCTGATGTGGTAATTACCATTCCCAGATTAAAGACTCATGGTTTTCAGATGTTCACCGGCGCCGTGAAGAATTTATTCGGTGTGATACCCGGCCTTAAAAAGGCGGAATTTCACGTGAAGGTACCAAACAGGGAAGATTTTGGCGGCATGCTCGTCGATCTCTATCAATTGATTTCTCCAAAGCTAGCTGTGATGGACGGGGTAATAGCGATGGAGGGCAGTGGCCCTTCCAGTGGGGATCCATATCATCTAGGTGTTCTTCTTGCCAGCGTAGATAGTGCGGCTCTTGATTTTATCGCTTCTAAGATAATAGGGCTTGATCCAAGAAAGGTCTACACTACTAAGGCGGCGATCGATAGGGGGATATTAGATCCAGAAGAGATCGAAGTAGTTGGTTTCGATCTCGGTAAGATCAGGGCTGACGGCTTTTCTCTTCCAAGGACCGAATCGGGTTCACAGCTGCCTCCCATCATTAGGGACCGGTTAAACGATATCTTGATAGCAAAACCGATTCTAACATTATCGGATAATTGCAATGCCTGTGGTACGTGCCATAAAAATTGTCCAGTCGACTCGATCGAGATGGAAAAAGGAAGACCAAGCTTCGATTACGACACATGTATACGCTGTTATTGTTGTCAGGAGTTGTGTCCGGAGTACGCTATAGGACTGAAGAATCATTGGATTATAAGGGGTTGGGAGCGCTTAAAAGGTTAAATGGGTATATAGATTGATAAGAAAAAAGTTGTGACTTAACCATTAATTCTTGGGCTGCAGGGGTTATAATGGTAAAAAAGAGTTTTAGTTTACGATACTAGAAAGAAGATCGAGTCGAGAAGTGAAGCTAAAAGGCGATATTTTAGGAATCCCATACGATCTAAGGCTTTCTACCATCAGAAATTTCAAACGAAGATGGTGGAACTCAGAGGACCCAAGGATCATAGTCCCTAAGGCATTTGGTTTAGGTTATGACATAAATCTTTATCAGTTAAAACGACGAAACCCCATTCTTTTTAATCTTTTCTTAGCGGGATTAGCTGCGGTCGCTGTCTCTAATCTGATCGGACTTACCGGTGAAGAGGCAAGCGAAACTGAAAGTGAAAGTGAGAATCCCGAACCATCAACCGAATAATCGAGATAACCGATCTAGAAAAAATTTATGGTGTTTTAAAAGCCGTAGACGGTATATCATTTTCAGTCGCTGAAGGCGAGATATTTGGAATACTTGGGCCAAATGGAGCCGGCAAGACTACAACACTGGAGATGATCGAGGGTCTAAGGGAGCCGGATGGCGGCAATATCGTTATCGATGGACAAGCGGTCTGGCCCAAACCGGAAGCAACAAAGAGACTGATCGGAGTTCAACTTCAGTCTACTGCCCTATTTGACTATCTTACTGTTAGAGAGATGATCATACTTTTCGGCACCTTTTACGGACTTCGTCTGTCAAACAGTGATGCCGATCAATTACTTGATACAGTTGGCCTGACGGAAAAACATAAAGCTAAGGTAAACGAGCTCTCCGGTGGTCAACAGCAGCGCCTCTCCATTGCCTTGTCGCTAGTAAACGATCCGATGATCATTTTTTTAGATGAACCGACTACCGGTCTCGACCCCCAAGCTAGAAGGCGCATGTGGGATGTGATCCGGGATATTAGTTCGCAAGGGAAGACCGTGGTCCTAACCACTCACTATATGGAGGAAGCCGAAGTCCTCTGCGGCCGTGTTGCCGTAATGGATAAAGGAAAGATCATAAGCTTGGATACTCCGCTAAACCTCGTTAAATCTCTTGGAGCAAAAGCCAAGATAACCTTTAATTGTGAGCCAAAGCTAGATATCGACACCTTAAAAGGTCTTCCTGGAACAACCGATGTATCGGAAATCGAACAATCATATATCGTTTATTCGAAAGATGTTCAAAATAGCGTACTTGGGATTTTAGGAGAGGCTAAAGAAAATAATAGCCTTGTAGAGAACTTAAGCGTAAGCGGAGCAAATCTAGAGGATGTTTTTCTTCATCTCACTGGAAGGGGACTAAGGGATTGATCAGTTACCTCAGCATGGTCTCAGCTAATTTTAAGATGACGGTTAGAAATCGCCAGTCGCTTTTCTGGTTGTTTGTCTTTCCGATCCTGATGATGACACTACTTGGCATTGTCTTTGGTGGCATCAGCAACCAGGGAGCAAGTATCGCCGTGGTTTCTAAAGAGAAAAGTCAGGTTGCGGACAGTATCTATAAGAGCTTTAAGGAAATCGACTCATTTACGGTGGAGAAACAAAGCGAAGGCCGAGCTCTTAAAGAACTAAAAAACGGTGACCTTGACGCCGTCATAGTCATGAAAAAAGGTTTTGCAAGCGAGCTGGAACAAAATTCCAGAGAATTTAATCAAGGGGAAATCAGTGGTTCTGAGCCTTCTCCGCCAAAACCAGCAAAGATAGAACTTTTTTTTGACCCCTCGTCGACTTTTACTTCACAAGCGGTACGTGGTGCGGTAACGAATGTAATAGCAGAGATCAATAAAAAAATGAGTAATACTCCGGATCTTATTGCCGTCGAGAGCCAGAGCGTACGTTCTGCGGATCTTCGTTACATAGATTTTCTGGTCCCGGGTATAATCGCCCTAACGCTTATGAATTCGGCTCTTTTTGGCCTTGGTGGGACTGTAGTTAACTACCGGGAGAGGGGAATACTAAGGCGTTTGAAAGTGACGCCACAACCGCTCTCCGGTTTTATTGCTGCTCAAATAACCAATCAACTGGTATTTTCAATTTTAAGGGCGGCATTACTTATAATCGTTGCTCAGGCACTTTTTGGCGTAGCCGTTCTCGGTGATTATATCTCTTTAATAATAGTTGTAATCGTGGGAAGCCTTACTTTTATTACAATCGCTTTTTCAATAGCCAGTTTTTCTCGTACCAGAGAGACAAATGATACTCTAAGTAATATTGTCTCTATGCCGATGATGTTTCTTGGTGGTGTCTTTTTTCCTGTCGATAGCGCTCCCGCCTGGATACAACCGTTGATAAGGATAATGCCCCTAAAATATCTCGGCGACGCGATGCGCGATGTCATGATAAAAGGCGAGGGCCTTACTAATTCAAATGTGATGTTTGATATGTATATACTTTTAGGTGTGACATTGGTTTTCTTTCTTATTTCCATCCGCCTCTGGAAATGGGAATAGCCAGAGAACACCTAAGCAATCATCTGCTGCGTTGCTCGGCGGATTATCTTCGGGTCACATACCTACGTATGCTCCCCTCATCAATCCTTGAGCGCCTTGCAGCTAATCCCTTACGCGTTCTCTGGTTTTGACGCTTATATAGGCTTCCGCCGCTGTAATCTTGATTATTTGAAATAGTTCGAATCCTATTGGGCCCACAAATGAACAGAGTTCCTTTATGAGGGGCGGTGTTCATTTTTTGTGTTTGGTAAGGATGAGAAGTTTATCCCCGAAGGGGGAATCCTATTGGGCCCACAAATGAACAGAGTTCCTTTATGAGGGGCGGTGTTCATTTTTTGTGTTTGGTAAGGATGAGAAGTTTATCCCCGAAGGGGGAATCCTATTGGGCCCACTTTTCAAAATCGTCTGAACTGCGGTTCTATCCTCAATATTATAATGCTTGCTAGGTTAATTTAAAGAAAGTACTATTTAATTTAACAAATGGGAAGGAACTCGACATGGATCTTTTTTCGACATTTGCTTTGGGTGATATTCAACTTTCAAACCGTATAGTAATGGCGCCGATGACCCGAAGTCGAGCGCTCGAAGGTAATGTGCCTAACCCACTAGCTATCAAATACTATGAACAACGGGCAACCGCCGGCCTCATAATTACCGAGGGTTCTCAGGTAAGCCAACAAGGGGTAGGTTATATTAGAACACCTGGAATCCATTCTGATGATCAGGTCGAAGGCTGGAAAAAAGTTTCCGATGGCGTTCACAGCTTAGGTGGAAAGATTTTTATTCAGCTCTGGCATGTAGGTCGTGTATCTCACCCGGATTTTCATGAGGGTGAACTTCCTGTAGCTCCTTCAGCTTTACCCGTCGATGGAGAAGTGTTCACGCCCTCTGGCCCTAAAAAAATCGAAACTCCTAGAGCTTTAAATTCTGAAGAGATACCGGGCATCATAGATCAATTTAAAAAAGGTGCTGAAAATGCCAAACGAGCGGGTTTCGATGGAGTTGAAATCCATGGTGCCAACTCATATCTTTTAGATCAATTCTTAAAGGACGGCTCTAACAAACGTTCTGATGAGTATGGGGGAAATCTGGAAAACAGGGTACGACTGCCACTTGAAGTAACTAAGGCTGTCGCTTCCGTTTGGGGTCCCGAAAGAGTCGGTTACCGTATCGCTCCCCATAGCTCTCATTATTCTATGTCAGATTCTGATTCGGCCGCTACAACTGAGTACTTTGTAGATAAATTGAACGAACTGTCGATCGGCTACATCCATGTGGTCGAACCCATAGATGGGCTCATGGCGCTACCGGAAGGGACCAAAAAGATCGCTCCGTTGTTAAGAGAGAGATTTGATAGAACTTTTATAATAAACGGTGGATACGATGGCAAAACCGGCAGCGACGCCGTAGAGAGTGGCGAGGCTGACCTTGTATCCTACGGAATACCATTTCTTGCCAATCCCGATCTGCCTGAAAGATTTCGACAGAATGCTCCTCTTAATGAAGCGGATTTTGACACCTTTTACGCTGGCGAGGAAAAGGGTTATATAGACTACCCCAAGCTATCTTAGGCTTTAAACAGGGACAATTAAAGACTGGGCTTAGTTAATGAAGGGTTCGAAGTTTATCCAATAGGGCCTAAATTAAAGAAAGCTATATATTACAAAACCTAAAATAAGAACGGCTATTACAGCATATGATATTTTTTTAATTATATTAAAATTTTTCTTGTTTCGATTATCATTTTGTCTCTTTAATTCGTCTTCATTCGAAGAGTTTTGCATTTTAAACACCTCAGTATTTATTTAGCCCCCCTTATAGAATTTAAACAAAGCAATGAGCAGACAGTATGCGTACCGGTTCATCGGCAGAACGAAACTTCGTAGGCCGCATAAGACCTATGTGGCGACTATATTCTGGCTATCGTAATGTCAGAGTCGAAAAAACGAATTAAATTAGAGAATCTGGCTTTGAAAAGGTTCGAAGTTTATCCAATAGGGCCCACTATAAAAAATGTTACAGACTTACAAAACCTATTATAATTTCTTAGTTTAGAATCGTCTCAAGATAACCAATTGGTCTAACGATAATGAGATTTTTACCAAATGAAACTGCGACCATAGACGAAGCAACAATAAGTACCAAACCTATAAATCCTATAATCTTCGCAATATCAACAGTGCCTTCTCCTAAAATGTCACCATCAAATATAAAAAAGCCACCGAGAAGGGATATTGAAATTCCCGAGATCAATAAGGCATAGAATATTGTTTTCTGGTTCATAGAAACTAGCCTTTGCTCATCTTTTATACCTCGAGCCATCACTAGTCCGACTATTTGTGTGACAAAACCTAGAAGCGGTGCAATATGAAATGTTTGGGAAAAAGATAAAATGTTTGAGTCAAACATAGTTGCCTCCAATCATAATATCGACAAGATAAATCATTAGACCGTATCAATAGAGCAACTATAAAAATGTTAGCGCAGCTCTTTTACGACTAGCGCCTTACGATTCTAATATGTTCTTGTTTTTCATGTTCAGCAACATCTTCTACACGGAATCCGCAGACTGGACAACGAAACATGTTTTTGGATTCTTCCGGTTCTAACGTGCGATCAAGCCCCTTTTCGTGAACTTCGACATCGTTGGTCTGTAATCCGCAGACTGGACATTTTGTCATCTCTGTCACCACCAGGTGCTTCATATCAATCAAAACAAATCGAAATAAATTACTTAACTATTACATACCCTATTAGTTAGCGGTTTAACCATGCATGAGAAGTACCTTCCTTCATTGACGCCTTTTTCGACAGATGTACGCAGATTGTTTCCATTATTTAAAGGTTCGAAGTTTGTCCAATAGGACCCACACTTCAAAAACGTATGACCTGTTGTTATGTAGTTAAATGGTATAATTATTACTGGATATAAAGTGGGAATTGATGAGTGAGTTTTACATATCCATAGTAATTTGGACTATCAGGATTACCCTGTACTCTCTGTTGCTATATTTTTGGTGGGAGTTAGACAAAGAGCTATATAAAAGATTTATGAATTATATTTTTAGAAGTGATTAAGAAATAACTAATTTCATTTAAGAGTTCGAAGTTTGTCCAATAGGGCCCACCAGAGAAGCACCCAAGCAGCTATCTGCCGCGTTTCCCTTCGGCTTCTCATCGAGTCACAGACCTATATGTATGCTCCTCTCCTTGAATCTTATGGGCCTTGCAGCTAACTACTTATGTGTACTCTGGTTCTTGAATTCAAATTTTCAATTTAATATTTACAACTTACAAATTACAATTCGAAACCGTCGGGTTGAGTAATGGTTCGAAGCTTATCCAATAGGGCCTAAAGTTCCTTACTGCCTTATTAGAGTATCAAATGAATTGACTTGATCTTTTGATTATAGGATAATTTATTTAAGTTCAGGCAAGTATGGCAACAATATTCTGCTTCAAAGATTTTGTTATTTGTTATGCTTTATTTGTCTGGGAAGATTACTAAAAAGGCGATAAATTGGCAAAGAATAACAAAATTTTTATTTATGTAATCATTTCTATTTGGGTGATAGTAGGGATTGTTGCTCTTATTTTATTGAGAGGTACGCCCGAAGAAAGCCCCAATCTCTCTCAAGCAAACCAATCGCAAAAAAATACTAATACAGGCTCAAGCGTTGAAGCTGATTGGGAAAACGTCGGTGAGATCCAAGGTGAAATGCAGACACTTGTTTTTGACTCCAGCGATGGCAACATAGCTTATCTTAGTACTGATGGCCAGGGCATTTATAGATCACACGATGGCGGCCTTAACTGGGAGCTACTGGGGCCCAGTGGAAAAACTTTTCTGGATCTTAGCATTGATGTAAAAAGCGGTCGTATATATGCTTCGGAGATAAGAGATGGAGTAGTTTTTAGCGACGACAATGGTGTCAGCTGGGAGATATCCAGCCTTCAAAGAGGAGAAGCACATGTAGCACAGGTCGATCCTCGCGATCCAAAAGTCGTCTGGGCCGGTTACTGGTTAAGGGGAAATACGGGACCATCATTATACTTAAGTAAAGATGGCGGTAAAAGCTGGGTTCCCACTGTGGGTGGCCCTCAAGGAAAAGAGATCGATTTTGTAAAATTTGATGAGGAGAGCAAAGACACATATGTCGGTACTTATAGCGGTGGTTTATTTAAGACAACTGATGATGGTGAAAGCTGGAAATCACTTAATAGCGGGCTTAACACGAATACAGATATAACCATAATGAAATGGACAAAGGACAAGAGTGTTTTCTATGTAGGTACACATGACTTTGGCACCTTCCGTAGCACCGATAAAGGGCAGTCGTGGCAGCCGATCAATACGGGTAAAGAGAGTGCTACCGATGTTCATGGTCTGGTTGTCGACCCAAATGATCCCAAGACCGTATATGTCGCGGGAATGATGATGGGAAAAGGAATCTTTAAGTCGACTGACATGGGCGATACGTGGAAGCCTATTCAAGCCGAAGGAGTTAACTTAGACGATGTTCATGTTTTTGAATTGAATCCGGAACAGACACATATATACCTGGGTTCCGGTGAGCATGGAGAGGGCAAGGGCATCCTATATCGCTTAAAAATTTAGCTGGAAATAAATCATTTTATCGGGAATTTTATATAATTGATGAATTTAAAGGATTCGAAGCTCATCCAATATGTAGCACGTATCTCGTAGCAGTGCCGAGAATCGAGAATTGAAAAGAAGAGAATAATTTTCAATTAGAGATTCGTTCCATTATCTATTTTCTATTATCTTGCCCTCCTTGTATCTGCTCGACAAAAACCACTGGTTTTAGTTTTGTAATTTAATATTTACTATTTGCCATTTACAATTCGAGGCCGTTAGGCCGTGGTACTGCCAATCGATTCCTGCTTATTGCTTATGGGTAAATACCCAAGTAGACTTATATATACTTTAAAGGGAGGTATGACATGTTTGGAAAACTTAAGTATCTGTTTCTATATGCCTACGAGGCAGCCGAGCAGATGGAAGAGAAATCAAAGGAATTTGCCGAAGGCCGTGAGAAGAGGATGGAGCAGTTCAAAAAAGAACACAAAGAGATGGAAATAAGGGCCAAAGAGAAGATCCAGGAGACTCAAGGGGCGATGAAGGAACACATGCAAGATGTTGTCAAAGAGATGGGTCTCGCCACTCGAGGCGAGATCGATGAGATAAAAAAAATGATCTCCGATCTTTCAAAAAATATCGAGAAGAAATAAATACTTTATGAAATCTTTTCAGACTAATGATTACACCTTATATGACCGTGCCCTTCATTATTAAAAACTTAATTTAAAGACGAGGATTTTTTATGGATAAGATTAATAGGAGAAGACGCGTCCGCAAGTTCTCGTGGCTCTTTCTTGGGATCGTTAGAGATTTCTGGAAGGAGGCAAGGCTAGCTAGGAAGATCGGTGGTCAAGGTGCCCGCGATAGGATGTCAAAGCGGCATCGAAAAAGGGCCATCCAGTTCCGCGAGACGGCTATCGAGATGGGCGGCGTCCTGATAAAATTAGGGCAGTTTTTTAGCGCCCGTGTAGACATCATGCCAGATGAATACATTCAAGAGCTTGCTAAACTTCAAGACACCGTTCCCCAAGTCCCTTTTGAAGATATAAGAAAGAGGGTTGAAGATGACTTCGGTCGACCCCTCCATCACGTATTTAAGGATTTTAACAAGGAGGCGGTAGCCGCCGCTTCTTTAGCACAGGTACACCTGGCAAAGATAGACAGCGGCGAGAAGGTGGCAGTCAAAGTACTTCGTCCAGGCATTGAAAAGCTGGTAGACATCGATCTGGCCACTTTTGCTTATCTAATGAGCGGGGTAAAGCGATTTACCAGGTTTGGCAGGCGAATGGATATAGACTTAATAGTCACCGAGTTTGTGCGGACCTTAGGTGATGAGCTTGATTTTTACCGAGAAGGCTGTAATGCCATCCGTTTTAAAGAGATGTTCAAAGATTCTACGACCATTTATATCCCGAGGATATATCAGGATTATTCGACCTCACATGTTCTTACTTTGGAAGCGATCGATGGCATAAAGATATCGGAGTATGAAGAGCTGGAGGCCAATGGGATCGATAGGCATGCGGTCGCGTTCGAGGTATTTCAGAGTTATCTTAAGCAGGTTCTAGAGGAAGGCTTCTTTCACGCCGACCCTCATCCTGGTAATCTTTTTGTCTCTCCCGGGCCGGTGATAAAGTTTGTTGATTTCGGTATGGTGGGTCAGATCACCGATGAGACTAAGTTAGACCTGCGTGACGCTATAGTTGGTATTGCCAAGAAGGATGCTGAGATCATGGTGGATGCCTTTGGAAAGTTAGGTTTTTTTAGGCCTGGTGCTGACAGGGAGCCGGTGATCCACGCTCTAAATTGGATGTTTGAAAAATTTGGAACAATAAATGCTAAAAACGTGTCGTTCGATAATCTGGTCGATATCGAAGAAGATATTATCCAGATCATCCACGACCAACCGATAACGGTCCCCGCGTACTTCGCTTTTTTAGGAAGGGCTCTAAGTACTCTCTTGGGTCTATCCACTGGACTAGATCCGGACTTCGATTTTGTCACCGCCACAAAACCGTATGTCGACAAGATGTTAAAGCCTGGTTCTAAGGAGATGATGGGTTTAATAACCAACGAGATAAAGTCTATGGGACAAATAATGTTGACTCTGCCAAAACAAGTAAACGACGCAATGACAAAAATAAATAAGGGTGAGCTTAGCGTTAGAGTCGATGCCCAGAGTGTTACCAGAGAACTAAGAAGAGGAAATCGAAGACGTCGCCTTACAGCCCAAACGATTGCTTTTATAGCTCTACTGATCAGCGCGGTTTCACTATTTTATCTGGAATTTCCTCGCGAGGCATATTTTTTTAGCGCTATTTCCTTAGTCTTTGCTTTTTCAATTATAAGAAGGTGAGCAAAGTTCATGACTGTTTCTTTTTCCGAAGCCCCACTACTAAGATGTCATCGGTAAGGTTGTCATTGGAGAAACGTCTGGCTTCCTCAATTAGGTCTTCAAGAAGTTGATCAAGAGAAAGATCTTTGTTATTTTTTACGAATTCTCCAACACGTTCTTTTCCAAATTCATCATTTTCTTTCCTGACCTCGGTCAAGCCATCTGTGTACATGATTAACAACTCATCATCTTTTATCTCTAAAGTTTCGAGCGGGTAGTCTTGTTTGCGTTCGACTGACAATAACAGACCGGTGTCCTCTAAGAACCTATCATCGCTAAGCAGGTATGGATAAGGATTTCCGGCGTTCGCTAATTTTAAAGTTGAGGTGCTAGGATCGTAAACGCAATATGTAAGGGCGGTAAAACGTTCCGGATGTTGCTTGTAGAGGGCCTCATTTATTCTGTATAAAACTCTATCTGGAGAATCTCCGGAGTAAGAACGGTCTCTTAAGATATATTTTACTCTGGCCGTCTCTGTGGCTGCGTCAATACCGTGTCCGGCAACATCACCGACGGCTATCGCCCATTTATTTCCATGGATTCTAAAGACATCGTAAAAATCACCGCCGACCTCGGCTTCTTTCGTTGCTGATTGATAAAAAATGCCTATCTCTAGGTCCTCGGGCTGGGGAATATCCTCGGGAACTAAGTTTTGTTGTAAGATGCTGGCTATACGGTGTTGGTGATCGAATGCCTCCACGAGTTTATTTGTTTCTTCATCGATTCTTATCACCATCGGCCGAAATAGAAAGAAACCGATGGCGATGATTACCGCCGAGATAACTGATAGGGTAACTATATCTATCGATTCCAAGATGGCGATCCGTGAGTCGCTTTCTTTTTGAAAAACATCGACTACTTTATCAAGTGTTCTTAAGATATTTCCCGACTCGCTTAGAATAAATTGAAGATGCGGATCATCGTGGGTGATCGGTTGATCATCGATCGCTAACTCCCTTGATTGGTCAAGATACTGGTTTATTCTGTTATTTAGATCGTCGGGTTCTTTAAAGAAAATGTCACTGGTCTCTTTAGAGATATTGTCAGGAAGACCCAGATCTTTATCGCCGTTCGTCAATCCGCGGTTAGCTACTTCCATCTCGTCGATAGCTTCTTTAAGATCGTCTTTTATGGCTGATCGTTCTTTATCGCTTCTGGCGTCAGCAAGTCGAAGAGAGAAGAGGGCGATCCGTTGCGATAACATCCTTTGACGGCCGCTGATATTTATTTGAGCGGCGCTGCCCTCTTGCGTTGCGATTATTGCTTGAAGTAATAGCGATGATGTGATCACAAGGACAGCCAAGATGACAAGGGCGGTAAGGTAATTTCGAGTCATCGCTCCAGTCGCGGGGCGCTTGTTATCTTTTATTCTATTTTGATTTGCCACATTGACTATTTTGTTTTCCATTAATCTTTGTTCGTTTCCGCAAAGAGATTACCCATTATCGTACTACAATAATGTTTCTTGCTTGTTAAAGATTTAAGTAAGATGTTGATCAACCGATTAAAGCCGATGTCATCGAGACAGATCCGAAAACGCAACCGTCATTTATAATTGTCACAGGCTCCGTTCTTTCACTGGCGCCGAGCACGTAAAGAAGGGGCAGATAATGATCGGATGTGGGGATCGAAAGAGCGGCAGTCTCTCCCAGAGTTCTATAATCAATAAGCCTATCATCGTCCCGTGCCAGAATCAGTTCCCTTGATATCTCATTAAATTCGACAGCCCAGGATGCGCCGCTATCCGGTGTCAGCCAGTCGATTTTAGACAGATTGTGAACGATGTTTCCGCTCCCGATAATCAGCACCCCTTCATCTCTTAGGGATTTTAGTTCGCTGCCCAGTTGATAATGTTCTTCTATAGAGAGTCGATAATCTATGCTCAGCTGGACAACCGGAATATTAGCATCTGGAAAAATTATCGATAGCGGCACCCAACAACCATGATCAAGCCCCCAGGTATCATCGAAATTAGCTGATTTAGATTTAATTAAACGATAAATGGTCTTTGACAAGGTCGTCGATCCCGGAGCGTGATATTCAAATCTGTACATTTCTTGGGGAAAACCATAAAAATCGTGTATTGTCCTTGGTATTTCCGTATTTAAGACCTGTAGATCATCTATAAACCAGTGTGCAGAGATGCAGAGGATCGCTTTTGGCTCAGGTAGTTTTGATGATATTGATCGCCATCCATCTGTGATCCAATTTTTTTCTATTGCGTTTAGCGGAGATCCATGGCCGACAAAAAAAACAGGCATCCGGTTTTCGCTTTTCATAACGCTAATATTTTAACATCATTTGCTTGGTTTGTTTCAGTATTGGCTTTACCCAGGTTATTATATATAAATAAGCAACAATCAACTTAAAACGATCGACTGTTGCTTATTTTCATAAAGACTCTATGCGTTAGGAATCAGCAATTGACTCCAATAACATAAATACTAAGCAGCTTTCTTAAATGATCTTACTTTCCCTTCTGTCTCTTCAGTCTTTTTCTCCTCCATCAGGTAGAAATATCCAATTGCGAATATTGAAATTCCCCCCAAAAGCCCTATAACTGAAGTCAATACCAGGTGTTCTCTTATCCATTTCATTATTAGCACCTCCATAAATTCTCTTAATTTGATGTTACCCGCGAGACTTTTCTATAAACTTGAAAAAGTCATGCAAAAAAAATATTAGACCACAATTACCAGCGATTATGGCAAAAACGGAAAAATATTTAGTCAAATAATCGCGACGCGGATCCACAGTTATTTATTATTGATTATGGAGCTTTTTAGAAGGGTATACCTTCTTCATGATGTCGAAGAAGATGATAATCGTCCTATCCGTGGTGGTATCCGTCTTTTTATTATTGACAAGCGTTGGGCTTTGGTTAGAGAGGCAGATCTTTAATGAGGAAAGATTTAAAGAGACGGCTGCAGGTGTCATCAAAACCGAGCAAGTCCGCGAAGCTATTGCTGATGAGATAATCGTTATTGTTACTGGCGATTTTCCGGAGCTTAAAGATCTTGCAACTGAGTTTGTCCAACCGACACTGGCGGAACTTCTAAATAGTGACTTTATCGCTTCGGCGGTAGAAGAGGTTGCCGGTGAGATCCAGGTGGCGCTTACTTCAAGTGAACCTCAAGCTGTCGCAATTGATATTTCGGGAATAACAGGACCTCTTAAGACTGCGGTCGGGTTTATTCCTAATCTAAGCAGTGAAGTCGAGAATGCCGTCAAAGATCTGCCATCTTCTATCGTATTGATTGAAAAAGGTGGAATACCTTCGATATTTACGATCGGTCTAATACTTATGTGGCTAGGTCGCCTTACAGGTGTAGCGGCTCTTGTGATTTTTATTGTGATGGTTTGGAAGGCGATCGTTAACAGGCAGAGTCAGATACTTAGAACGTTAGGGATTTACATCTCGATCGGTGCAGCTATATTTCTTGTTCTTGTTTGGGCTTTTAGCTCACCTTTTCTTTCCACGATTGGAAGTGGGAACATCCGAGTCATAGTAAGTAATATTTTCGAAGCGTTTATCAGGATACTTATCAACCAGACATGGGCCATATTAGTAGTCGGCCTTTTCATTATCGGTGCCAGCTACCTCTTAAGGTTCTGGAGAGAAGACGCTGACGTAGAGGCAAAAACGGATAAAGAGGAATTTAAGGAAGCCGCGTGATTTTGAAGCCCTAACGCTCTGACGCCTTACGCTCTGACGCCTTACGCTCTAACGCCTTACGCTCTAACGCCTACTAGACGCTTTAAGCGGCTTTCTTAGCGCTTTTCTTAGGAGCATTCTGTTGCCAATCGCGCAGCATAAAGCTGAATGCGAAGTTAAGAACGCCGATAGAAATAGCAAAAAGACCGATGGCTACAACGATCGCTACAGCACCTATTCCCGGATTGATCAGGACCGCTAGCCCAAATATTATCGATATAATACCACCCAGACCATATAACCATACTCCGGAGACCTCTTGCCTGTTCTGAAGGGCGGTGATTACCTTAATGGCGCCGGCGATAATCGCCCAAGCGGCGATGAAATAAAGTAGCGCTACGGCGGTAATCCCCGGAACAGCAAAGACGGCCACACCGATGATGAAGTCGACAATTCCTTCAATTACAAGCCAAAACCAGCTGGTCTCTTCTCTGGTTGCTTGGAAAGCCGAAATAAAAGTGATAATTCCTTCAATAAGCATAAAGATACCAAATATAGTCAGAAGTATTGCTAAAGTAATTGTTGGCCAGACGATTGCAGCAATGCCGAATATTACGGCGATTATGCCTCTAATCAGTGTTATCCACCAGTAATCAGATAAAGCCCTCATCTTATGATGCCTCCTATTTTCTACTTAGTTATTGATTTCCTTTATTTGCAGCTACAAAACGTATGAATTTTCAAGATCAATAAAAAAAGGCCCCGATTACAGGGCCTTTAAATTTAGATTAAAGAGTGCAATGAGTTGTTATGCTGCTCTTCTTTCTTTTCCATGAAGTTCGTCCATAAGCTGCTCTTCAGCCTCTTCTGTAAGGGAAGTCTGAAGAACCGTTCCACCATATGGCCGGAGCTCCTCGATTACCTTATCCGGAGTAGCTCTTCTGATAACTGCCATAATCGCAGAATTTCCTGGCTGCACTAGGTTAGCAAAGTCTTTTTTAAAATCGTCCTTAATGCCTAGGCGGCTAATACCTCCCGCAGCAGCGCCGATAAGTCCACCATAGATCAGTCCGGCTACTGGTACCAAGAAAATAAGTCCTATAAGTGTTCCCCAAAACATACCGCTAAGAGTCCCTATTCCTACAGCATGATCAGTAGTCGTAACTCTTACTTTGCCTCTTTTGTTTCTAACGAGCACGGCCGCGTCATCGAGGTCGACAAGATAGTCTTTTTGCATCTCTTGGACTTCGTCCAAAACGTTGTTAGCTGTGGTCTCGTCATCATAACCGATAACAATTAATGTACTCATATTCACCATCCTTTCCTTCAACATTTTACTATTGATAACTTTTCCGTTTTATTCATCTACCAAACTAATAAGGTGATAATTTATTATTAGAAAAAGCCAAATAAATTGCGTCTTGGAAATTGATATCGGTCATAAAATCAGCCGGTCATTATTGACAAATCACGTTTTTTAACCGGAATTAACATTTGAGTTTTGGCAAGAAACTACTTTTTCAGGCGGCGTCTTTTTTCCTTTTCCACTCTTTAGATTGCAACTCATGATCATGGACAGTACGGACGCGCACCCCATGTCTAAAGACCATATAGCTGCCTAAAGTATTTGTTATAAACATGAGGCCGACACCGATAATGCTAAGTATTACCGGAAACGCCGGTGTAGGAGCGATGATATTGTTAAAACGAAGAGAGAGGTCGATGATAAAAATTGTCTCTGCTGCCACGCTTACAATAGCATGCGTTGTGGCCGTCCAAAAAACATCGCTTCCCGGAGGAGTTTCGTATAAGTATTCGACAAATCCAAAAAATATAGCGATGATGCCGCTAATAACTCCTGCCCAGATAGTGTAGTAAGCGGCGATAGCAAAAGGCGTGCCCGCATCGGAAAAAGATATCAAGTCAAAAATGAGTGCGGTGGTGAATAAGGCAATGGGAAAATGGACGATTATCGGATGGATTGGCAGGCGTATGAATCTACCCTGTAATAGTTTTTGCCAAAAACCCATCATTTATTCCTTTTGGTATCGCTTACTTAGCCATTTATATCTTCCCAAAACTCACCGTTTCCAAGCGATATTTTTCTTATTCCCCCTTTAGTTTCGATGGCTGATAGTTCTTTAAAGCTATCTTCGTAAGAGAGATCGAATACTTCGGCTACCTCCTGAGTTGCTACTCTATGCCATCTTTTTACAAAACTTAGTATGTCGTCCGGTTTCGATACATCCAATTCTTCCTTGGAAAGTTTTTCGATTGCGGAAGCGAAAGCATTAAATCTTCTGTATCCGTGAAAAACGACCTCTTCCTCGGTGCCGTTCTTTATGATAAAAGTCGGGAAACCTGATATTCCCTTACTCCTGGCCTCGTTTAAGTCGGAGTAGAAGGCTTCTTTCGCTTCATTGCTTACAAAATCCTTTTTGAATCTTTCCTTATCTAAACCGACTTCTTCGGCTAAGTCGGCAAGGACTTCAATTTTATGAATAAATTTATGTTCGCTGGAGGTGGCTTCTCTCATCCTCCGTAAAAAAAGCTCAGCCATTTCTTCGGATTGAAATTGAGCCGCTTTAAAGGCAATGTTGGCGGGGTAGGTTGAATCAAAATCGTTGTCGGGATCTGTAAAGATACTTTCTTCCACCGGCATCCCGTGTCTATTGCTTGCTTCTAACCAATGGGGTGCTACCTGTGCCATACTGCTGATCTGGTTTTGCGGGTCATAAAAATCGCCCATATTTTCAACCAGGCCACCCATCTTTAACTCGATCTTTACCTGGTCACCAAAGGCTTCCTTTACATGTCGAAGCACTGGTTCCGACCCCCAACACCAAGTGCAATATGGGTCAGTGTAATAAGTTATGGTTATTTTTTGATCAGGCATTTTCACCCTTTCTTTTGTGTCTGAATATTTTACCCCGGGAAGTCCCATATTATCTATAACTGTTTGCCTAATACTCTCTTGGGAAAAAAGTATTATCCGTTTAAAAAAGGAGAGAATAATAGCGGTTCGCAGGAATGTTATTATCGGCTTTTTGATTTTTTGTATGATTTGCCTATTTTCAATCAGTCTCAGCAATAATGTGATAGCAAATGAGCAAGCTTCCAAAGATGAAGTCGACGAACTTTATCGTCTATTTGATGTAGGCAATGTCAGCACCCATTACGTAGTCGCAATCGACACCTCTCTTAGCATGAAAGATTCTTTCTCCAGTGTTAGAGATGGCCTTAGTGCTCTTACGGATTCATTTAAAAAGGGAGATAAGATATCGATAATAACTTTTGATAAGGATCCAAAAGTCATCTATCAAGGTGCCATCGAAGGATCAAAAAATGATTTTATTAAAGAGCTCCCCAAATCTCCTAATAAAGAAGGCAGAAGCACAGATATTGGTAAAGCTCTAGAAAGTGTAACAAGGCAAATAGAAAAGAGTGATGAGGAGTTGCAGCTGGTATTTTTTCTCACTGATGGATTAGATGAACCTCCAGACTCCAGCCCATTTAAAAAAAATAGCGACTCTAGTTGGGAAGGACTTAGAAATAAAGCCAAGGAAATCGAAGGGAATGACATTAAAGTCCACGGTATTGGATTAAACTCCAATACTGATATCGATCTTATAAAGAAAATATTTCCCGGCACTACACAGATTACACTCTCGCCTAATGAATTGAAGAACTATTTTTCTTCGCTTAAGGGCGAGATAAGAGAGGCAAAACTTATGTCGGAATTGGATAAAGAGTTAAGAGGAGGCAAGATCAAGATAACCCCGGAAAAAGATGGTGGTTGGGGAGAGATCGAATCTGAAGGAAGATTGGAAAGGGAGTACAAGATAAAGTCTGATTACGAACACCTGTCTTCCCTTATAAATCTAAAAGCCCCCAGACTTATGAGCTTAAGCTCGAATAGAAAGAAAGATGTTGAGGATTTTCGAGTGAGATTAGTAGATGATAACGAGGTCATTCTTTCTCCGGGTGAATCTAAGATAGTGACCATCTCGGTTACCGCACCTGAATTTACAAAATCTCGAAAGGTCGGATCGGTAAAAGAGACTTTCGACGGTGAACTAGTACTTGATATAGAAGCGACGCTTTTGCCGGAAAGCGGTTTAAAGTCACTTGAAACTGATCCGAAAGTAGGCGTAACTGGCCGACGTCGGGAGATATCTTTCTACCGGATGGATGGCTTTCCTTTCACCATGGCGGCCATCTATGTATTGGCGGCAGTGATTTTTTCCGGCGTGATTGTAAGGACCGTTATTTATCCCGTCGGAAAGCGAATAAAGAAGAGTGTAACTCTTCCACCCCTTACAGGAAGGCTTGCGTTTTCAAACGCCCCGGAAAATAAGAATTTACCAGGCCCTATATCTCTCTCATCGTTTGGAAAAAGCGCTGTGATTGGCAAAACCGGTGATATCAATATAAAAGGGGAAGGTATAGAAAATCGCCACGCTGAATTCTTTTCCAAATGGGTAGATGGTAAGCCAGTCGTTGCTATAAGGCGAATTGACGGCAGCGTGAGAGTCTCTAAAAATACGATTGATGTGGGCAAAGCCGTAATTGATGAGATAGAACTGCAACAGGGCGACATAGTCGACATCGCCGGTTATAAGATCCAGTGGCTGTAAAAGATGATCATAAAAAAAGGCTACCTCATCATTTGGCCGAAATAAACGCTCTTCATTTCGTTTATTACCGGTAGTTAACGGAAAATATTTATATATTAGATCAATTAGGAGACAAAAGTTGGAAAACACCATAACGACCGAGGAGTTTTTAGAGGACCTTACTGGTAAGCCCAGGGAGAAATCTAGCCCGGATGCTGAAGTAAGCAAGAAAAGAGGAGTGGCGCCAACACTGATAATCGGAATCGGTGGTACCGGCATTGAAGTCGTAGGCAGGCTGAAAAAGCATCTAAGGGTCCATTACCATGGATATGAACAACCGGCAGACATGATCAAGTTTTTGCTATTTGACACCATATCTATCACCAAACAAGATAGAGAGCTTGCGGAGGTCTTTTCGGAGTCAGAAGAAGAGTATATAAATCTTTCCTCAAATTTTAACGCCTTTGCTTATCTTCAAGAGAATTACTCTAAAGATCAAGATCTTAGAAAGTGGTGGGATAACAGGTATTCTGTTTCTCCCCAATACCAAGAGTGGGGCGCGAAAAGGGTAAGGCAGCTCGGTAGATTGTTTCTGCATAACAAACATCTTCAAGTAGAAGCCGTTATCCAAAAAAAGGTACAAGATACTTGTACTATATTTGAAGACCTGGTTAGAGATCAGAACCTTTCTGAGGTGGGAAGCAATTTTAGAGTTTATATCGTTACCTCATCTTGTGGTGGGACTGGAAGTGGCATCTTTCTAGATATTCTTTACAAGATATGGAGGGCAGTCTTGACTCAGGGACGGATTCCTGAGATCAGGGCTTTTATGTTTTTACCAGGGATCTTTGAAGAGGAAGCAAGAAAGAGCTCTCTTGAGTTGGTTCAAGCCCATAGAGCGAATGCGTATGCATTTCTAAAAGAGATCGATTACTTTCTTTCACCTGAGGGCGATATCAATAAATATATCCTAGATGCTGTGACCAGGGATTCTAGCCAAAAAGTCAATATACCGCCCGGTAGCCTTATTAAGTACGGATATCTGATCGATCGTCAATTAGGAAATTTGGGAAATCTTGATAAGCCGGAAGACGCTTACAACCTGGTTTCCGATGCCATGTATCAAATGATAATCACTCCTGTCGGCCAGGACGAAGAAGGTGTGGGCCTTACCAATATCGATACTATAGTCGATCCTACCCATCTTAGAAAAGGCAAGAGGACGGCCTATTCCAGTCTCGGATTATCTAGAATACTCTTTCCAAGGAGTACACTCCATGCCCAACTTACCTACAATTTTTTAAGAGATGTTATTTTTTCGGGCTTAACGGCCAACTATTCCTGGATGGACGAAGCTTTACAAAAAGATGAACGGGTAAAGGGGCTTATCAGTGCGCTAGGGGACAGAAATTTTCTTAGCCTAGACGAACTTAGCAGGCCGGCGCTAAATCTGGTCACCCAATGCCCAAGCCAAACTGATCTCCAAAGCACGGAAATGGCTGTACGGATTGATAAGCTTACAAAAGAGAAAGACTTAAATGAAAACAGAGTCGCCGATGGTCTGGCTGCAATCGACGAACGTTTTAAGCAGTTCGAAAAGGAAACTATTCAAAACGGTAAAGAAGCGCTAATAAATATGGTAAATAACTCAGAATTCGGGGTCTCTTATGCACAAAAGGTTTTGCAAATAGTTAGATCACGGCTTAGAGACCGATTGGAGGAAGTGAGGGTCTTGAGGCGTCAGGAAGAGTCGGCAAAGGCTGATTCTGAGAAAGAGATAAACGACAATATAAGCGAAATCGAAAGATCTGTTTCGAAAAGAGCGGTCGCCTTTAAGAACTCTTCTGTAAATAAAAAGAGTGCTCACATTGCCTCCCTAATCAGAGCTTATACGGAATCAGCTATATCGGCCAAAATCCTAGAGAAAAAACAGGTACTCCTTGAGGCCCTTGTCGGTCAGGAACAACTAACTGAAGAGCACCTAATAGATAAAGAGATAGTTTTAAGAAGAAAGGTCCAAAGGTCTCTTATAGATAGCGAGATAGATAATCTTGGAAGATTGATAGATAAATTAAATCGCCTTGGAGACAGGACAGAAGAAAAGATTAGAGATAGGCGCCTGTCTGATGAGGACGCCGGCGCAACCATCACGACCCAGATGTTTCCAACAAACGTACTCAATTTTATGAAATCGACAGAGCTTAATGCTTTATATCAGGATAATCTGCACTCGTCAAAGATGCATAAACATGTAAAAGTGATACTAAATGGGTTAAGTGATTCGGTAGAATACGGTGTCGATGGAATCTACCAGATGAGCGATGATGAAGATGAGATAACCGTAAAAAAAGTGCTTATTTCTATTACTGCAGATCGCGCAAGGAGCCTTTTTAAAAGTATCTTGAGTAAAGATGTGGTCGAAACGGCACTCGGAAGCATAAGTAATGAAAAGTTCGAAAATCAAGTCATGAGCAATCTCTTTGAATTATCTCAGCCCTGCTGGAACTACGATCTTCAAAAGGCAAACGACCCGGGCATTACCGAGCTCCCAAGAACTTATTCGCTCGGATACGATCATCCCGAAACTTTACCCATTCCTGAGGGCCAGAACCAGCCGGGACTGGTGAGGACAAAAAACAATCATCAAATAACACTTCTCCAAGCTCAACATGGTCTTCCCTTATTTGCACTAAGGCTCCTTCCATCTTTTAGGGCAGACTATAAGCAATATATGCGTCAAGCGAAAGCCGATGGTAGGCAGCCGCTGCATCTGGATCTTCGATGGTCGCGAAATATTGATTCTATCCCTGATCTAAAAGTAGCGATTGAAATAGATGACCTGATGCTACTTGAATTCGCACTCGGGCTTTTCTTTGATTATTTATTAATAAAAGGCGATGTTGAGATGACAGAGATAACCAAGAAAAGGCCGATAGATAAAAATGATCTACGCGGTTATATCCATTCTGTTAATGGCAAAGACTACTTCATCGCCAAGTATACGGCGGCGGATGGGATTTTCTTAGCCGATGGCTTTGAGCGGCTCTCATCATCAGGCAGGCAAGATGCTGCTGAGGCGTACGCAAATCATGCCGATTCTGAGCTGGTTACGCAGGTCTTAAAGGAGTTGGGTAAGAAAAAACAATACGCTCTAGTAAAGGATGTAGCGGTATATCTTGAGCGGATCATCGTACCGGAGATCAACAGGGCCGAAGACGATGAAGAGAGAGGCGTCTTGGAGAGAGAGTACAAAGTGTTGAAGAAATTTATGGATGATCTTGATTATCGGCAAGAACAAGGGTTGCCGCTTGCCGGTTAGACGGTTTATTTAGAGGTCGCTTTGTTTGACAACGATGAAATAGTCAGTTCTTTTGAAAATGAGCATCAAGCTCATTTTTTAAATCCTTCAATCATTTGCGGTTTAGGCAGTTATGGTAGCTTGATCGTCGACAGGTTGGAAAAGCGGCTTAACACCATTAGCGACCTAGATTTTCACGAGCTTCTTCACCTCATAGACTTCTCTCACAAGCAAAAAGGAAAAAGTCTCTTAAAGCGTAAAAGCTTATGTCGTTCCAGCATCGAATTGGCAGATCGCGGTGAGACCAGGTCATCACTTTCAAAAGAGATAACGGCTTGCTCTTCAAAGATAGCCCTCCATTGGCAAGAGACACTGTCTTTGCTTCTGGAGAAGATAAGCGGACACAGCGGCGTTGATTCCAGCAAGGTAAATCTGTTGTTTGTCGGTGATTCAAGGGAGTTGGACGCTTCAGTCGGTGGGCTAGGCATTCCCGAAGTCATCAGGTCGACCATGGGCAGTTACGTTGCTAATCTTAATCTCGATATTATTGGACTTTTTATGCTTCCAAAAGGAGCGAGCGATAAAGGTGCTGAAGTCTTTGCTTTTCTCAAGGAGTTGGGAGCTAACCAGAAAGACCGGCCAAACCCACTTGGCGCGACTCTTTATGACCATTGTTTTTTGGTCTCGCCAATAAACTCCAGTGGAGTTTTAAATGATGATGCCTCGATGGATCTGGTCACTGAATTCTTAATGCTGAACTTGACCGATAGCAGGGACGCGATAGATGACATAATTCGCCATAATGATGGTTCGCTTGCCACCTTTGGACTATCAAGCCTAGTTTATCCCGCTGACGAAGTAGCTGAAATAGAATCAAAAAATTTTGCCGCTTCACTTGTTGATGAAGAGATCTTAGGAAAGTACGAGATAGAAAATGAAAGACGAGTAAAGAGATTCTTAGTAGAAAATGAATTGGATATCGAGGGGATAAAAGGTCGCCTCATAAGATATGAGGGAGGAAGCGTTGCCGATCAAATTGAACTTGATCCTCTCTACTTCTCTGAAGTGGAGAAAAAATATTGGCCAGATAGGATAGCTAGTTACGATTCATATCTTGAAAACGAGAAGACCAAAGAGATCGTAACGACGCTCGATGAGAATCTTCTTATAACATTTTCAGAAGCCCGGGCAATAATCCAAAAAAAGGCGGATGACCTGATCACATCTAACCCTAATCTCGATAATGCTGGACAATTTTTAAGAGAATTAAAAAAACAACTGAGCGATCTGCATATAAGGTCCATCAGGCTCCAGGATGAGGCGATAAAACCACAACCGAAATTGGAAAAATACCATGAATCTCTTGGTAAAAGCATAAAGAATTTGGCTAGCCCAGGCGCTCTTGCCAGTCGCTTGGCAATGCTTGCAATATTATTATTTTTTGCAACCTCCGCTTCAATGTTTTTACTAAGAAAAATTCCAAAGACCTATTTTGATACAGACTTTATTCCTCCCGGAAACGTAGCCGGTTGGACCGTCGTGGCCTCAGTTATCGTTCTAGGATGGATGAGCTATAAACGCCAAGAACAAAAGCTATTTGGACTTAGAACCGGATATTTACGGCGGGTGGAGGAAAAGCATAAATATGTTATTGAATGGCTGACTCGTCGCGACGTCTCGTGGCTGTTTGCATCGGCAAAAGAGGATGAGCTGGTAGAGCGCCATATTACCAGCATAATTGGACTAGTAGAAGAAGAGATGAGAGCTGTCGATAATCTAAAAAAAAGTTACTTAGGAGCCGTTGAGTCGTTAAACAAAAGAGAAACAGGTTTCCCAAGATCGAAGATAAGAAGATCCGTTTTAGATGCTTTTGGAGTCAAGCTTGACGTGAAATACAAGAGGGGAAATTATCGGATGGCTGAAGAAGCCAATATTTTTCTCAGTGGGGGAGGTCACCAGGAATGGCGGCGGTTAAAAAAGAAAGAAATCATAAAGAGGCTCACGGGTTTTGTGAAAAAGGGATTTGACTATTCTCGGGTCTCTGGAGTTCAGCAAATAATAACTGAACTTGATACTGGATCCAAAAGCTTTGAAAAAGTCCTAAGTGAATTAAAGAATTTTTCATCTCCGTATCTGGCGATGACTTCCACGGTTCAAAGGTCAACTGAGTTTTTAGCAACGTCTAGTCCAACGAATGATTCATGGCTTGGTGGAAGAGAGCTTGGTAGTGCTTCGCTTATTAGAGGTGTCGATCGAAATTCGATATGTTATCTTCAGGTTGCCGCAATCGAGATAGATTCGATAGCTTCCTTGAAAGCATGGAGGAAGGATTATGATCTTTCAATAGATAAGACCGGCCTTCATCGCATTATTGAAGACGAAAAAGGAAGCGATGGCGCATTAGAGGCGGGCGGTGGCGCATGATTTTTGTAGCTTCTATTATATTCGTTGTCCTATTTTACGTATTTAAAATAAGATTTTTGATCATCGACAGATTTGAGCTGTTTCCAGTTCTTGGACCCGTTGGTTCATTTATCCCCACAAGCATTATCATCTACCTAATTATTTTGACGGCCCTACTCCTAATAAAGCGTTTTCATGAACTCTTTTGGCCAAGGCTTCCATATGTCGTAACGGACGAGATAACTAGAAGGACTGGAATCTACAACATAGAACTATATGGTTTTTGGTTAGCTCTGGGCTCGCTTCTTATCTTCTTGGCAACCGATATTACTGCTGTTCCGCTCAGCTTAGCGGCGATGGTCGGTTTTGGTTGGCTGCGTTCACAGCCCATCAGATTAAGGCCAGTCGGTTCGCTAAGGGAGGCAAGAAAATCATCTATGCCGGTGATTGAAGGCGTTGGCGTGAAGGAAGAGTCGAAGATCGAAAATCTTGTGCCTAAGAAGTTTGAATGGCAGTTTAAAAAACCGGCGTCGGATCCGATAGCCGGTCGATTTGAAATATCAATCGACAAGAACCGCTACCGAGCTTATGCAGATAAAAATCCTTATAAAGAAGGGTTATTGCCGATCAAAAACTATAAGGAATTTGTTACCGGCGGTATTTCCGATGAAGTCGTCCAAGTCGTCTCTCATCTGATGGCCGCTTCCAATGAATACCAGTTTACGCCTTACGAAGAGATCGCTTTTATAGTCAGTTTTGCCCACTCTATTCAATATAAGCCGGACGAGGAGACTAAGGGGAGACTTTATCTACGGTATCCTATCGAGACGCTATTTGAAGGTATCGGTGATAATAATTGCAAGGCGATTCTTATTGCCGCTATTCTTAAGACTTTGAGTTACGAGGCTTTTATCGTGGAGAGTGGTGAAGTGGGCGTGGCCGTTTCCGGGGCTGACGGTTTACCGGGACGGTTTTTTGAGCACGATGGCCGACGGTTCTTCTTCTGCCATATTGGCCAGGATAGCAGCTGGGTAGGGCAACTACCACCGGATAAGGCTAGGGATAGGTTTAAGGTATTTACCGTGTAGAGAACATCTAAGGAGTCATCTACTGTGTTGCTCGGCGGATTATCTTCGAGTCACATACCAATATGTATGCTCCTCTTGTTAATCCTTGAGCGCCTTGCAGCTAACTTCTTATAAGTCCTCTAGTCTAGTTAGTTTAATATTCAAGGTTGATTGACAGAGTTACGCTTCGAAGTTTCTCCTATAGATCCTCGGGAATCTGAGTACTATTAATTTTTTTTAAGGTTTATAACAGCTTACATGCTTGACTGCGCTTAGCAGGATTCGATAAGATTTTTATGATTTTAAAGATTAATAAAGAGGCAGGATATTGGCCGGGACAAACCTTTTAGTATTAATAGATGACATTGCTTCTGTGTTAGATGACGTAGCGTTGATGACAAAGATCGCTGCCAAAAAGACGGCTGGCGTATTAAGTGATGACCTTGTCTTAAATGCCCAACAGGTGGCAGGCGTCAGGGCCGACCGCGAGTTGCCCGTAGTTTTAGCTGTGGCAAAAGGATCGATAAAGAACAAGCTTATTTTAGTCCCGGTGGCTTTAGCAATAAGTTTTGTAGCACCTTGGATAATAACCCCGCTTTTAATGTTAGGTGGGATTTTTCTCTGTTTTGAAGGCATTGAGAAGCTAGTTCATAGAATAAAGCACGGCAATAAGAAAGAATTGGATCAGTCCGAAAATAATGTAGCGGCCTCGGACGGTGGCGGAAAACAGATTAAATCTTTCGAGAAGGAAAAGATAAGGGGTGCCATCCGGACAGATTTCATATTATCGGCTGAGATCATTATTATCACTCTTGGAACGGTGGCTGCGGCATCAGTTGGAAGTCAAGTTATTGTTCTGATAGGGATATCTTTATTGATGACTGTGGGCGTATATGGAGTAGTGGCCGGTATCGTCAAATTGGATGATGGTGGTCTATATCTCAGCCAAAGGAATGGGAAGAATATACTAAATAAGGCCTGGCGCGGTCTTGGTCGATTTGTGCTAATAGCTGCCCCTAAAATGATGAAAGGTCTCTCAGTTGTCGGTATGATAGCAATGTTTTTAGTCGGCGGAAGTATTTTGACCCACGGAATACCCGGCGCTCACAAAGTGATAGAAGAAATTGTTCATAGTACGATCTCGGTTACCGGCATCGGCCGGCCAATAGGAGTAGTTCTACCAATGGTGATGGAAGGAATTACAGGTTTTTTAGCGGGCGCCATCGTGCTTGTCCTCGTTGCTACCGTAAACCGGCATGGTAAGTAATGTGTGTAAAAAAACTACTACTTAGTCATTTTCCGATATTGTTTTTTAATCGAAATTATTTACAACCGTGCTGCATAAAGAAGGCGCCTAGGGTATACCCGCAGTAAGAACATTTTTTTAAATTGACTTTTAAAAATGTAGATAGTATGGTAAATAGGTATATAAGTAAGTACGATTTGTTTAAGTAGGAGGTTAGGAATTGGCACGAGGAACAGTAAAGTGGTTTAACGCTTCAAAAGGTTACGGTTTTATTGAGCAAGAGTCTGGTGAAGATATCTTTGTTCATTACTCCGCTATCGAGCAAGAAGGCTTTAAAACACTGAATGAAGGAGATCAGATCGAATTTGATATCTCAGAAGGTGAAAATGGCAAGAGCCAAGCGGTTAATGTCAAATTAGGCTAGTTTTTTTTTGAGTATCGAAAAGCCCGCTTGTAACTAGCGGGCTTTTTTTATTACCAATATTATTCTTTGAGTAGCTTTCAGTTAATCGATCGATTTTTTGCGTCCAAGAGCTTATATTGCTACTAGCGGTTTTTTTACTCCTTCGTTAGAATAGCTAATCAAAAGGTAGATTCCTTAAGGAGGGCTTTCTTGCAGATATACCTTGATGGCGAATATGTAGATAAAAGCGACGCTAAGATATCTGTATTCGATCATGGTCTTCTGTATGGAGATGGAGTCTTTGAAGGAATCCGCATCTATAATGACCGCGTTTTTAAACTAGCCGAACACTTAAAACGTTTATACGACGGAGCCAAAGTCCTTATGATGGATGTACCGATTGAGAAAGACGAGCTTCGTGAAGCGGTCTTAGAGACAGTTAGAAGAAATAAATTGAGCGATGGTTATATCCGTCTCGTTGTCACCAGAGGAGTTGGAGACCTAGGGCTAAATCCAATCAAATGTCCCAAATCGTCCATTTTCATAGTAGCTGATACGATCAAGATATATCCAGATGAGATCTATAAAAAAGGGATGAAGGTAATTACGGTTTCGACCAGGAGAAACCATATTGAAGCCTTAAATCCCAGGATAAAATCGTTGAACTATTTAAATAACATCATGGCTACTCTGGAAGTAAATCGGACCGATGCTCAAGAAGGCCTTATGTTAAATACCGATGGTTACGTTACCGAGTGCATCGTCGATAATCTATTTATTGTTGAAGAGGGGATCATTGTAACACCGCCGACAAGTTCGGGAGCGCTAAAGGGAGTTACCAGAGATACGGTTATAGACTTAGCACGCGAGGCCGGTTATGGGGTTGAAGAGAAGAAGCTTACTCTACACGAAGTCTATATCTGTGATGAGAGTTTTCTTACCGGAACGGCTGCTGAGATCGCTCCGGTAACCACGGTAGATGAGAGAATGATAAGCGATGGTAATCCCGGGCCAATCACCGTCGATCTTATGAAGAGATTCAAAAAGTATGCAAACGACAGCGGAGTGGAAGTTTGGGGATAAGGGATGCGAAAAAGGAGTACAATCGAAGTTACAGAGCATGCTCTGCTGAATAACAAATATATTATTGTGTTTAGGTATCTAGGAGGAGTGTGTTGAGAATGGAAAGAAAATTATTTAAAAGCTCAAAGGCATTCTTTTCCAGCGTCCCAAGCTCTAAGCTTCATCCTGTACGATCATCTCTAATTGTTAAGGAAAAGTCATGGTAAAACTATACGATACGACTCTTCGTGACGGCGCCCAGAGGGAAGGGATGTCGCTGACCTTAGAAGATAAGTTAAAGATCGCCTATAAGCTAGATGAGTTTGGTATTCATTATATCGAGGGCGGTTTCCCCGGTTCCAATCCAAAAGATAAGGCATTTTTTGATGAAGTAAAAAAATCGGATATCACCGCAAAGGTTGTTTCCTTTGGCAATACTCGAAGAAAAGGATTAAAAGCCGCCGATGACGCGGGTCTTCGTTCTCTTGTCGACATTGATACGGAAGTCGTCTGTATTGTCGGTAAATGTTGGGACCTTCATGTGAGAGAGGCGATAAAAGCGACCCTTGATGAAAATATTCGGATGATCTCTGATTCGGTTGAATTTCTAAAAAAGGAAGGGAAAGAAGTCGTTTTCGACGCCGAGCATTTTTTCGACGCGTTTGATGCCAACGAAAGTTACGCTATAGATACATTATTAGCCGCGCAGTCAGCGGGAGCCGATTGGATAGCTCTTTGTGACACTAATGGCGGAAAACTGCCCTACGAGGTAGAAGATATCGTTTTAAAAGTAGCGAAAAAAATAGAGACTCCTCTTGGGATCCACACTCATAATGACACCGAATGCGCCGTTGCTAATACGCTTATGGCCGTAAAGGCCGGAGTTAAACAAATCCAGGGGACTATAAACGGATATGGTGAGCGATGCGGAAATGCGAATCTTATCTCTATCATCGCCGATCTCAAATTGAAGATGGGAATCGATTGCATTTCCGATGAAAGACTAAAATATTTGAGTGAAGTCGCCCATTATGTTGCGGAGATCGCTAACCTCACACCGGATAACCATCAACCCTACGTCGGTCAAAGTGCTTTTGCCCACAAAGGGGGATTGCACGCGGATGGGGTGTCGAAGATGTCCGCCACCTATGAGCATATCGATCCAGCGCTTGTTGGTAATGTCCAGAGGGTCCTCGTATCAGAGCTTGCTGGAAAAGGTACAGTGATAATGAAGGCGAAAGAGTTAGGAATTGATCTAAGCGATTCCCCCGATCTTGTTAAGAAGATCCTGGACAATATAAAAGAGTTGGAACACGTGGGATACCATTTTGAGGCTGCCGAGGGATCGTTTGAGATCTTGCTTCAAAAAGAATTGGAAACATATAAGGAGTTATTCAAATTAGAGAGCTTTAGAGTAATCATGGAGAAAAGGGAAGACGGTAATATAACTACGGAAGCTACTATTAAGATACTGGTAAAAGATCAGAGGATCATTGCTACTGCCGAGGGAAATGGCCCGGTAAATGCATTAGACTCCGCCCTCAGGAAATCTATTGGTAAGTTGTATCCGGCTCTGGATAGCATTGAATTGACGGACTTTAAAGTTCGTGTCCTAAATGAAAAGAAGGGAACTGAAGCGGTAGTAAGGGTTTTGGTAGAGTCGAGCGATGGTGAAAAAAGCTGGGGGACCGTAGGTCTTTCCGAGAATATAATTGAAGCTAGCTGGCAAGCGCTGGTAGATAGTATTGAGTATGGTCTAGCTCACAAGAAAGACGAAGCTTAAGCTGCCATGAAGATAGTACGTTTTGTCTATCGGGGTGAGCCGAGATACGGCCTTTTAAATAGCGATCAAATCGAAGTGATACACAATCTCCCTTTCGATGAAGTAGACGTTACTGGAGTCTCTGTGGCTCTGTCGAAAGTCGAACTACTAAGCCCAGTCGATCCATCGAAGATAATCGCTATAGGTCTCAATTACCGAGATCATGCAAAAGAGCTTGATCTGGAGATGCCGACCGAGCCATGTTTGTTTATGAAGCCGACCTCATCGCTCATTGGCTCCGGAAATGCGATCGTTTATCCAGAGGCAACTGGCCAAGTCGACTTCGAGGCTGAGCTGGTGATCGTCATAAGAAAAGTGGCCAGATGTATTAAGAGCGGGGATGCCGCCGACTATATATTTGGTTATACCTGCGGAAATGATGTGACTGCTCGTGATATCCAAAAAAAAGATGAACAATGGACAAGAGCCAAGGGTTTCGATACGTTTTGTCCGGTAGGCCCACATATCGAGACAGAACTCGATACGAGCAATATTTATGTAAGATCAAGATTAAATGGGGAGATTCGCCAGGATGGTAGCACAAAAGAGATGGTGTTTGACGTATTTGATCTAGTCAGTTACATAAGTGAAGTGATGACATTGTATCCCGGAGATATTATTTTCACAGGCACTCCATTTGGTGTAGGCTCCATGTCACCGGGTGACACTATCGAGGTCGAGATCGAAGGTGTCGGCAGTCTGATAAATAAGATCGAGCAGTAATTTAATAGACGGCTCTAAATCACCGGCTAAATAAATTTAAGTATGCGCTAGTTAAAGAAACCCTTCGTTTGCAAGCTGGCATTAAAAGAAGAAATAGAGTATAAATAATGTTGCATTGCACAGAGGGGGAAATTCGGTTGATAAAAATTCTCTTAGTTGACGACCACGAGATATTGAGAAAAGGTCTGACAAGCGTCTTTGAGCAGGTCGATGATTTTGAGGTCATAGGTGAAGCAAGTGGTGGTAAAGAAGCTCTCTCATTTATTGAATCGACTAAGCCCGATATCGTCATAATGGATGTCATGATGCCTAATGAAAATGGTGTCGATGTGGCTGAGCGGATAAAGGAAAATTATCCTGAGATAAAAGTGATGATGTTGTCCGCTTTTTACGACTTTAAAACGGTCGAAAAAGCCATCCGGGTAGATGCAGATGGCTATATGTTAAAAGATTCCCTGTCAGATGATTTGATAAAAGTGGTCCGTATCATAATCGGCGGAGATAAATTCATTCATCCGGTTGCTGCTAAGAGGATGATGAACAATTTAGGCGGAATTTCGGATGATGAACCAAAAAAGGAACACAATCTTACTCCAAGAGAGTTAAAAGTTCTTAAGCTCATTTGCGACGGAAACACAAATCATGAGATAGCCTCTAAATTATATTTAGGCGATGAGACCGTTAAGACTCACGTTAAGAATATCTATTTGAAGATTGGAGTAAGCAATCGTATAGAAGCAGTTCTCTTCGCTGTTAAGAACAATATTATTTCTCTTAGCAATGGGACAATAATTGAGGATTTTTAAGAGATGCGACGGTCCCTGTTTAACTAATGATTTTACAAATCCAAATATAAATTCACTTTAGCGAAGGGCTTTAAAAAGCGCTAGTAAAAAAATCCCCAGAAATTGTTTAAAAATCCCCCGATTGAGGGATATTAGTCAAGGCTTGTAATTGTTATTTATGTAATAGGTGCCATAGGGGGATTTAATGTTGGCGCCTTTTCATCTCCTTTCCGGCGGGGGAAGATCTTAGGATCTTCCCCTTGTCAATTTAAACTGCAGACTACTCAACTGTTTTTTTCGGTTTTTCTATTCGTGTGCTATTAAGATAAGCGATGTATTTTTTTGAAAAAAACGAAATTTAAAAGAATATAAATATTGTGATCAGAAATATATTCTTAAATTCTTTGTAGCCCTTAACATAATTAAAGAAAATAGGGGTGATATAAAAGTGAACTTTTAAGAGCCGCGAAATTAGTAACAAATGTTACAGTTAACAGCATAACCAGTATTAATAAATAATTTACTATTGAAAATGTCGGGAATTTATTGTATTATATCGGCAAGCCCATAAGACACTTGGGACTGGTACATAAGTTTTAAGGCCTTATAAGAATGGCTGGCTTTTTTAAACTCTTTAAAAGGAGGCGAAGCCAATGAAATGCTACCGGTGTGAAGTATGTGGCAAACTGATCGACGATGATGCCAGCGGATTAAAACTGTGTGTTCCCGTGATCGTCGGTACTAGTGGCGGAAGTTCATCGCATTGCTGGTGTGTATGCGACGAATGTCGAGATGATTTTCTCGAACGTTCTGCCAAAGTCCTGCAGGAAACCGATACAAAATCACTTCATTAACAGCTTTTTCTGCCCAGAAACTAATTCCTTATTTGGTTTATTAGCCTTAGTAAGGTAGAATCGCTCTGGAACAAACGGACTTTTTCTGATGATAAAAAAATTAATTCTTATCATAACAATTGTGTTACTTGCGATCTCTCTCTATTCCTTCGGCTCCAAAAAGGGCGGCGATGGAAGCGAGGCTGAGAAGGCTTCCTCCAAATCGACTTCCGTAACCGAAAAAGATAAGTTGGTAGAAGAGGAAGAGAAGGAAAAATTGAAAGATTTCGTTATGCCAACTATAGATATCGTCGCGCAGATCGGTGATTCCGCAAAAAGCGTTCTACGTAAAGAGACCGATCCCGACATTGCTATCTCGATCTATGCAAGCGCCGGTAACTTTTTAACGAAGAAGAGACTGGAACTAAACGATCTTAAAACCCCCACAGATGATATGGTCATCGCTAAAGATAGAGTGCTTGCAATTGTTGATGATTGTATTAGCGAGTTAGATGTTTTGACAGATATTACTAAATCCGGGGACATGGCAATGATGGAAGGATCCGTCGCTATCTATATAGATAAGATAGAAGAGCTTAGATCTATTGCCGGTATCACTGATCCCAAAGAAGAAAACACCGACTGATCCCGATCTATTACCTGCTGATGTCAAAGTGAGCCATTCATCCATTCTTATTATAGGGAATATTATTAGATGACATCGGGAATAATTTGACAGCTTTCTACCTTGGTAATAAACTATGTATCCGCATGCCACTGGTGAAGATCTAGCCAGAGAGGAGAAGAAAATTGCGTCAAAATGTTATTTTAGCTTGCGAAGAGTGTAAAAGAAGAAACTATACGACCAAGAAGAATAAGCGAAACGATCCTGATCGGATCGAAATGATGAAGTATTGCAAATGGTGTGGTTCCCATACTCTTCATAAGGAAACCCGGTAGTTAAATAGTTTTTGGTAGTGATGTCTTTTTCTAAGCTTTTAAGCTGGAAAAGGATAATAAAGGTCTTATGTTAAGGTATTGTAGAGGGAAGCAAGGTAAAAGCAATAGGCCTGTAGCTCTAACTGGCAGAGCACCGGTCTCCAAAACCGGGTGTTGGGGGTTCGAATCCCTCCAGGCCTGCGAGACTTTTTTAATGGGACGCTAGTGAAAGAATCAGATGTAAAAAAGATCTAAAATCGATGATATTTTTTTCGATTGTGATCACAATAAAACAAAGACGTTGAATAATTATCGGTAATCAGTAAAAATGTATAGTTTGAAGTATATTGATGGGACGTTAATGGCGGTACCTAAAGAAAAAAAGACGCAATCTTCAAAACAGAAGAAAGGGTCAAAAAAGGAAAAAAAGAATATTGTTCAGTCCATTTGGCAATATCTTAAGGAAGTAAGATCTGAGTTTCGAAAAGTGATGTGGCCTAATCGAGATGAGATTACTACCTCTACAATAGTTGTTTTTGTTACGGTAGCGTTCTTTGTCACATTTACTTTTATATTCGATCTAATATTTTCTGGCAGCTTCAACAGGCTACTGCCTTTAATCGGGGGATAAGATGGCAAAAAAATGGTACGTTATCCATACATACTCGGGATATGAAAACAAAGTAAAGGCGAACCTGGATCATCGAATTACCTCTATGGACATGGAGGGAAAGATCTTTGAGGTCGTTATTCCGACCGAGGATGTCATGGAGATAAAATCGGGTCAAAAGCAAGTAACTCAAAAGAAAGTGTTTCCCGGTTATATTCTTGTGAAGATGCAATTAAACGATGATTCGTGGTATGTCGTTCGAAATACTCCAGGCGTGACTGGATTTGTGGGTTCGACTAATAAGCCTGTTCCACTTTCTAACGAAGAAGTCGACAAGATACTTCATGAGGTTGCTGCCGGAAAACCAAAACCGACGACCGAGTTTACTGAAGGTCAGAGTATAAAAGTCATTGCAGGTCCCTTGGCTGATTTTACTGGCACGATTTCAGAAATAAATCTTGACCAAAATAAGCTGAAGGTGTTAGTCTCTATTTTTGGCCGGGAGACGCCGGTAGAGCTATCATTTAATCAAGTAGCAAAGCTATAGGGCGAAGGAAGTAGTAAGTGGCAAAAGAAGTAATGACAATAATAAAACTTCAGATTCAAGCTGGGCAGGCAAATCCTGCTCCGCCAGTTGGGCCGGCACTCGGGCAGCATGGTGTAAATATTATGGAGTTCTGTAAGGCATTTAATGCTAAGACGCAGTCAGAGGCGGGCACTGTCATCCCGGTAGAGATATCAGTTTTTGAAGACAGATCTTTTACTTTCATAACTAAGACCCCGCCGGCGGCATTTTTACTTAAAGAGGCGGCTGGAATAGAAACGGCGTCAGGTGAGCCTAATCGGGAAAAAGTCGGCCATGTTTCTCGGGAACAGGTAAAAAAGATAGCTGAGACAAAAATGAAAGACTTAAACGCCAATGATATTGAAGCGGCGATGAAGATTATTGAAGGTACGGCGCGAAGTATGGGTATAGAGGTAGGATAAAGAATGGGCGGTATGATCTAGTTCATGGTTGTAGGTAAACGCTATAAAGAACAACTAAATAAAGTAGAGAAAGATAAGACATACGCCCCCAATGAGGCTGTGGCTCTCGCAAAAGATACTTCACAGACAAAATTTGATGAAAGCATTGAAGCCCACATAAGGTTGGGCGTTGATTCAAAACAATCTGATCAGCAAGTAAGAGGAAGTGTCGTCTTACCTAACGGAACTGGTCAAGATGTTAAGGTCGCTGTCTTTGCTCAAGGCGAGAAAGCCAAAGAGGCGGAAGAGGCGGGAGCTGATTTTGTCGGTGGAGATGACTTGGCTGAAAAGGTAAAAAAGGGCTGGATGGATTTTGATGCTGCTGTCTCTACACCAGACATGATGGCAACAGTTGGAAAGATCGGCAAGATTCTCGGACCAAGAGGGCTTATGCCAAATCCTAAGACGGGGACGGTCACTTTTGAAATTTCTAAGGCAGTAAAAGATATTAAAGCTGGAAAAGTAGAATATCGATTAGATAAATATTCCATAATCCACACTATAATCGGTAAAGCGTCTTTTAGTGAAAAAGCTCTTCTTGAAAATTACGGGGTGCTCTTGGAAGAGATCGTGAAAGCAAAACCGGCCTCAGCAAAGGGTCGATACATTGAGAGCATTACTCTAGCATCGACCATGGGTCCTGGTATAAAAGTCGATATATCAAAGACGAAAATATTAGTCGAGGAAGAAAAGATAGCCGGCTAGCAACTTGACTTAAATGGCGATCTTTACTAGGCTAGCAAGTCAACATATAAATATTTCAATAAACCATAGACAGCAGGGCAACGTCAGTTGTTAATAATCCTGCCGAGGTGCAAGTTTTAGAGCATTAGCTCTTTTAACCTCCTGTTTATGGAGGTTTTTTTAATAAATAAGGAGGTATGGATGGCTAGACCGGAAAAAGTTGCCGCTGTTACTGAAGTAAAAGAAAAGCTAGTTGAGGCCAAAGGAAGCGTTCTCACAGATTATCGCGGCTTAAAAGTTCATGAGCTTGCAGAGCTTCGAAGAAACTTAAGAGTCAGTGGAGTAGAATACAGAGTTTACAAGAATACGTTGACTAAGATCGCAATCAAAGATATCGGCTTAGAAGGCCTCTCTCCATTTTTAGAAGGCCCGACTGCGATTGCCTTTAGCGCTGATGACCCAACCATAGCTGCGAAACTTCTTCATGAATTTTCCAAAAAGCATGATAGCTTAAAATTAAAAGCGGGCGTTGTGGATGGTGAGATCGTGGATGCGGCCGGAATCAAGGCGGTTGCAATTTTACCGTCACGAGAGGAACTGCTGACCAAACTGGTAGGAACGTTACAAGCTCCGATATCGAATCTTGTCTACATGCTTAATGGCCCACTTAGTTCATTTGCAGCGGTTTTAAATAGGATCAATGAGAGCAAGCAAAGCCAATAGATCATAGGAGGAAGTATGGTTGAAGAGAAAGAAGATAAAAAGCAAGAGACTTCCGAAGTCGCCGACGAAGTAAAGGAAGAAGTAAAGGAAGAAGTAAAGGAAGAAGTAAAGGAAGAAGTAAAGGAAGAAGTAAAGGAAGAAGTAAAGGAAGAAAAACCGAAAAAAGAAGCAGCCAAAAAAGAGGATAAACCTAAAAAAGCTGCAGTTAAAAGTGAAAAAAAAGGAGGATCGATGAAGACAGAAGAGTTTATTGAAGAGATAAAGAACATGTCGGTCATGGAGCTTTCAGATCTCGTTAAGGAACTGGAAGATACATTTGGCGTAAGCGCTGCTCCGGCAGCCGTTGCGGCAGCTCCTGCTGCTGGGGCGGATGCTGGTGGCGAAGAAGAGAAGTCCACTTTTGATGTCGTTCTAGCTAGTGCCGGAGATAAAAAAATCCAGGTTATTAAGGAAGTCAGGGCAATGACAAGTCTTGGCCTAAAAGAGGCTAAGGCTTTAGTTGATGAAGCACCTAAACCCGTTCAAGAAGGCGTTTCCAAAGAAGAAGCGGAAAAGATGAAAGCGCAACTCGAAGAAGCCGGTGCGACTGTAGAACTAAAATAATATCTAACTACGGAAAAAAGAATGATCGGTCAAGATAATCCTTGCCGGTCATTTTTATAAGTTAAAAAGGAAGCTTTATTTTTAAGAGCGGCATGAAATGGAAATAAACATTTTTTAATATTTAATTTGACAATAAGTATTCATAATGATATTTTGTTGGTTTGTTATCTTTTCTGTCATTTCTAGTTGATGAGGGGTGAACTGCCTGGTGAAAAGTACTGGTATAAGAAAAAGAAAAAGTTTTGCCAAAATACCAGAAATCTTAGATGTACCAAATCTTATTTCAATTCAAACAGATTCCTATGAATGGTTTTTAAAAAAAGGTATTGGTGAGACATTTAAGGATATATCTCCGATCGAAGACTTTACCGGAAATATGGCGATCAAATTTGGTAATTATGAGTTCGGTGATATCAAGTATTCGATCGATGAGTGTAAAGAGAAAGATATGACATTCTCCGCTCCGCTATTTGTTGATGTATCTTTCGTCAACAAGGAGACTGGGGAGATCAAAGAGCAGCAAGTATTCATGGGTGACTTTCCTCTTATGACAAAGAAGGGCACTTTTGTGATAAATGGCACGGAGAGAGTGGTAGTAAGTCAATTGGTCCGATCTCCGGGAGTATATTTCAGCAGAGAGTTAGAACCTACCACAGATAAATATCTCTATTTATGCAAGATCATCCCCAGTCGCGGAGCATGGCTTGAATTCGAGACTGACAAGCGTGACATATTGTATGTGAGGATAGATAGGAAAAGAAAACAGCCGGCGACCACCTTCTTAAAAGCGCTTGGTTTTGGAGACAATGATGAGCTTCTAAAGCTTCTCGATGACGCTCCATCAGTCCATAATACACTGGAAAAAGATCTGTCGACTACGCAAGAGGAAGCTTTAGTCGAGATATATAAGAGACTCAGGCCGGGCGAGCCACCGACGATCGAGAGCGCTCGCACGCTTATCGACAGCCTCTTTTTTAACGAGCACCGTTATGATCTGGCGAGGGTCGGTAGGTATAAAATCAATAAAAAGTTGGAGAGCGATGAAGATCCAAATACATCGACTCTGACAAAGGAAGATATTTTAGCAACCGTAAAATATCTGGTCGGTCTTCAAAAAGGTGAGGGCAACATAGATGATATCGATCATTTTGGCAACAGGCGAATTCGCTCGATCGGTGAATTGATACAAAACCAGTTCAGAATCGGTTTGGCTAGGATGGAGCGAGTTGTCAAGGAGAGGATGACCACCCTTGACATTGAAGCGATTACACCTCAAGCGCTTATAAATATAAGGCCGATTGTCGCCTCTTTAAAAGAGTTTTTCGGATCGAGCCAACTTTCTCAATTTATGGACCAGACGAATCCGTTGGCCGGGCTTACTCACAAACGCCGTCTTTCGGCACTTGGTCCGGGAGGGCTTTCACGTGAAAGAGCAGGTTTTGAAGTGCGTGACGTACATCCTTCCCACTATGGACGTATGTGTCCGATCGAGACACCTGAAGGTCCAAACATCGGATTGATAGGTTCGCTTGCAACCTACGCCAGGATCAACGAGTTTGGTTTTATCGAAACGCCTTATCGAAAGGTAAAGAAAGGTAAGGTAACTGAGCAGATTGAATATCTTACCGCAGATGTCGAAGATAAATATATCATTGCTCAGGCGAACGCGCCTATTGATAGTAAAGGTAAGTTCACTGAAGACCGCGTTTTGGTCCGGGTGCTGGAAGATGTCGATACTGTTGAGCCCGAAAAAGTAGATTATATGGATGTATCTCCAAAGCAGATAGTAAGTGTCGCAACAGCAATGATCCCATTTCTTGAGCACGACGATGCCAATAGGGCTCTCATGGGTTCTAATATGCAGCGTCAATCGGTCCCTCTTCTCAAGACGGACGCCCCGCTTGTGGGAACGGGAATTGAGCATCGCGCCGTTAAAGATACAGGAGAAGTGGTCATTTCCGAGACTTCGGGAAAAGTGGTAGATGTATCGGCAGACCATATCGAAATAAAATCAACAGACAAGAAAATAACAAAATACGACCTTCATAAATACGATCGGTCAAATCAAGGCACCTGCATCAATCAGAGGCCGATCGTCTCCGAAGGAGAAAAGATAAAAAAAGGCGACGTCATTGCCGATGGTCCGGCAACTGACCATGGCGAGATAGCGCTTGGAAAGAACCTGCTAGTGGCTTTCATGCCCTGGGAAGGTTATAACTATGAAGACGCTATCGTAATCAGCGAACGTTTGGTCAAGGAAGACGTACTTACCTCTATCCATATTGAAGAACACGAAGTAGAGGCCCGAGACACTAAGTTGGGTCCAGAAGAGATCACCCGCGAGATACCAAACGTTGGTGAAGAAGCTTTAAAAGATTTAGATGATCACGGGATTATCCGAGTCGGAGCGGAAGTGTTTCCTGGCGACATTCTTGTCGGAAAGGTCACTCCAAAAGGAGAGACAGAACTTACTGCTGAAGAACGGCTTCTAAGAGCCATTTTTGGTGAGAAGGCAAGAGAGGTAAGAGATACATCACTAAAAGTGCCACATGGGGAGACCGGAAGGGTAATAGATGTAAAAGTCTTTTCTAGGGCATCGGGAAATGAGCTTTCTCCCGGAGTCAATGAGTTAGTCAGAGTCTATGTGGCTCAAAAAAGAAAGATATCCGAAGGCGATAAGCTTGCTGGCAGGCATGGTAATAAAGGGGTTATTTCAAAAATAGTCCCAGAGGAAGATATGCCTTTCTTGGCCGATGGTACTCACGTTGATGTTGTTTTAAATCCTCTTGGTGTACCTTCCAGGATGAATTTAGGACAAGTCTTGGAGACTCATCTTGGCTGGGCTGCTCACCACGGTCTAAGTAAAAATGGAAAAGAAAAGAATGAACCGGTATACGTTGCTTCTCCGGTATTTAACGGCGCCACTGAGGACCAGATAGGAGATGCATTAGAGTCGGCAGGCCTTCCAAGGAGCGGAAAGACTACTCTATTTGATGGCCGAAGCGGTGAACCGTACCCGGATGAAGTGACTGTCGGTTATGTATATATAATGAAACTGCTCCATCTCGTAGATGATAAGATACACGCCCGCTCGACGGGACCATATTCACTCGTTACCCAGCAACCTCTCGGCGGTAAAGCCCAATTCGGCGGCCAGAGATTCGGAGAGATGGAAGTCTGGGCTCTGGAAGCTTACGGCGCCGCCTATACTTTGCAGGAGTTGTTGACTGTTAAATCTGATGATGTAGTCGGTAGGGTCAAAGCTTATGAGGCGATAGTCAAGGGTGACAATATACCTGAGCCTGGAATACCGGAATCCTTTAAAGTTCTTATAAAAGAAATGCAAAGCCTTTGCTTAAATGTTGAGATGATAAATGAAAAAGGTGACGAGATAGAGTTAAAAGAAGGTGAAGACGATATATTTAAGACCGCTGCTGAACTAGGCATCGATCTTAGGGGCGACGTATCATCAAAAAACGAGCCCGATGAAATTATTGAAAAGCCAGAAGGTGTAAGTAAAGACGAAGCGGCTTCAAGTGCTGACAAAACTCTGGGCGGACTTGAAGAGGTTGAGAAAGATACCAAAGATATTAAAGAATAATAACTTTTTATACTAGAACCTGACCTTCTTGGAGGTAGAGATTTGCTGGATGTAAATGAATTCGATGTTTTAAAGATCGGACTTACTTCGCCGGAACAGATAAGGGCGTGGTCGAGCGGGGAAGTAAAAAAACCGGAGACTATCAACTACCGGACACTTCGACCTGAGAAAGACGGACTATTTTGCGAGAAGATCTTTGGTCCGACCAAGGACTGGGAGTGCTATTGCGGAAAGTATAAACGCGTTCGTTTCAAAGGCATAATTTGTGAACGTTGCGGTGTAGAAGTGACAAAGTCCAAGGTAAGAAGAGATCGGATGGGTCACATCGAGCTTGCGGCCCCCGTCTCTCACATCTGGTATTTTAAAGGCGTTCCTTCCAGGCTGGGGTATCTGCTTGATATCTCCCCAAAAGATCTGGAAAAAGTACTTTATTTCGCCTCCTACCTGATTACAGACGTCGATCTTGATCAAAAAGAAGAAGATTATCCGACGCTAAAACAAGAGATTGAAGATGAGATTATTAAGGTAAAGATCGATGCCGAAGAGAGGCTAAAGGAACTAGAGACGGAGTTGGAGACCTCAGTAGAGGCTAAAAAAGCAAAAAAGGAAGCGGCTAAACAGGCAAAAAAAGCAGAAAAGGAAGCGGCTAAAGCAGAAAAGGAAGCAGTTAAGGACGATAAGGAAGCAGTTAAGGACGATAAGGAAGCGGCTAAGGACGATAAGGAAGCGGCTAAGGACGATAAGGTAAAAGAGGAAAAGGGCGAAGAAACAGTAGCCGAAGAGATAGCAGAGGTTATCCTTGAGCCCCGAAAACCAAACGAGATCGAGTCCGATATCAAAGAAATAACTCAGGATTCAGAGGAGCTTGCCGAGTGGTTAGCCCATGTCTTTGATGCTTTTCAGAATTTAGCGACAAAGCAACTCATCAACGACGAGCAACTCTATCGCGACCTCAAGCTTCGATATAATGAGTATTTTCAAGGCGGAATGGGCGCGGAGGCTATTAAGGAGCTTCTTGAGACGTATGACCTTGAAAAAGAGGCCAACGATCTAATAGAGACAATCAATACGTCTAAGGGGCAAAAGCACAGCCGGGCAGTTAAAAGATTAAAGGTCGTATCCGCTTTCAAAAAAAGTGATAATAAGACTGAGTGGATGGTGCTGGACGTTATACCGGTCATCCCACCGGATCTTCGACCAATGGTTCAACTTGACGGCGGACGGTTTGCAACTTCGGACCTTAACGATCTATATAGAAGAGTCATAAATAGAAATAATCGCTTGAAAAGGCTTCTCGATCTCGGTGCTCCGGAGATAATAGTAAATAATGAAAAAAGGATGTTACAAGAGGCCGTAGACGCCTTGTTCGATAATGGTAGAAGGGGAAGGCCGGTCATCGGCCCTGGAAATAGAGCCCTCAAATCCTTAAGCGATATGTTAAAGGGAAAACAAGGACGATTTCGCCAGAATTTACTTGGTAAACGTGTTGACTATTCCGGAAGATCGGTAATTGTTGTTGGGCCGGAATTGAAGCTCTACCAATGCGGGCTGCCAAAGATCATGGCTTTAGAATTGTTTAAGCCTTTTGTTATGAAAAGGTTAGTCGATCTTGGCCATGCTCCAAATATTAAGAATGCTAAACGTATGGTAGATAGAATGAAAGGCGTTGTCTGGGATATTTTAGAAGAGGTTATAAAAGATCATCCGGTACTCTTAAACAGAGCTCCGACCCTGCATCGTCTGGGCATTCAGGCCTTCATGCCGGTACTGGTAGAAGGAAAGGCAATCCAGGTACATCCGCTTGTTTGTACGGCCTTCAACGCCGATTTCGATGGTGACCAGATGGCCGTTCATCTTCCATTATCTGTTGAGGCTCAGAGCGAGGCACGGATATTGATGCTGTCCAGCAACAACATTCTCTCTCCTGCTCACGGTCGTCCGTTGGTTACTCCAACACAGGATATGATCCTTGGTTCTTTCTATTTGACTTCGGAAAGGCCGGATCCTCTTGGTGAGGGAAGCATTTTTGCAAATGAAGACGAAGCGATAATCGCTCACGATTGTGGAGAAGCTGGGCTTCATGCGAAGATAAAAGTGAGACTAAACAATGGCGAGAGGATTGAGACGACTATCGGTCGCATAATCTTCAACCAGGCCTTTCCTGAGGGCCATGAGTTCATCAATTATGAAGTCAATAAAAAAGAAATGGGTAAATTAATAGAGGGTTGTTGCGAGACATATAATAACTCAGAGCTAACCGAGCTTCTTGATGCTGTAAAATATCTTGGTTTCCATTATGCCTCTAAAGCGGCGATCACGATTGGTTATCTGGATATTGAGATCCCGCCTAATAAATGGGAGATTCTCGACAAACCTGAAATCGAAGTAGATAAGATAAAGAAACAGTTCAGAAGAGGTCTTATCACCAAGGAAGAGAGCCATCAAAAAGTCGTCGATATATGGACAAAAGCGACAGAAGATGTCTCTAGCGCGATGGAGGAAAACTTTGATAAGTTTAATCCCGTTTATATGATGGCAAACTCGGGAGCACGAGGAAACATTAAGCAGATTCGTCAGCTTGCGGCTATGCGAGGACTAGTGGCTAATCCAAAGGGAGATATAATCGATAGGCCTATTAAGGCTAATTTTAGAGAGGGATTAACGGTTTTAGAGTACTTTATCTCTACTCACGGAGCGAGGAAAGGACTTGCGGATACGGCGTTAAGGACAGCCGACTCCGGTTATTTGACTAGAAGGTTAGTCGATGTTTCTCAGGATGTGATCATCAGGGAGGAAGATTGCGGTACCGATCGAGGCACTGAGTTGGATCTTTTTAAAGACGAGGATGAGCTAAACGACATCCTTATCGGAAGAGTCTTAATAAAACCGATTATTGATAAAAAGACCAAAGAAGTCCTTTTTGACATTGGTCATATGCTTAGAAGGGGAGATCTTGATCCTACAGCCAAGAAAGCGAAGATAAAAGGGGTCAGTGTCCGTTCCGTATTTACCTGTGAAGCCAAATTCGGTGTTTGCCAGCAATGTTATGGTATGGCTCTAGCGGCAGGAGAATTGGTAGATATTGGCGAAGCTGTCGGTATTATTGCGGCACAATCTATTGGGGAGCCGGGAACGCAGCTTACTATGCGTACGTTTCATACCGGTGGTGTAGCGGGAGAAGATATAACACATGGACTTCCGAGAATCGTGGAGCTATTTGAGGCCAGAAAGCCAAAAGGTGAGGCCCAGATGGCGGAGATAAGCGGCAAAGTAAATATTGAAGAAGATGAAAAATCCAGGGAAATAACGATAACCGCGTCGAAGGATAAGTCTGTGTCCTACACCATATCTAAACGTTCAAGGCTAAAGGTATTAGATGGTATGAAGGTCAAGGCCGGAGATCCGCTTACAGAAGGTTCGCTAAATCCTCACGAGATACTTAGCATAAAGGGATCAAGAGCGTTGGAGGAGTATCTTGTCCAAGAAGTGCAGGAAGTCTATCATTCACAAGGCGTAGATATTAATGATAAGCATATAGAGATAATAGTAAGACAGATGCTTAGAAAAGTACTTATTCTTGAAGCGGGAGATACTGAAGTGCTTCCAGGTCAGCTGGTTGACAGAAAGGCGCTGGATCAAGAGAACAGGGTTGTTAGTGAGAGTGGTGGCGAACCGGCGACCGCTAGTGAGGTGCTTTTGGGAATAACTAAAGCTTCACTTGCTACCGATAGTTTATTGTCTGCGGCATCGTTCCAGGAGACAACCAGAGTCCTTACTGAAGCTGCTGTGGCTGGTAAGAGTGATCCTCTTCTAGGATTAAAAGAGAATGTAATAATCGGAAAATTGATACCGGCGGCAACAGGTATGTCGAGATATCGCGGGATAGATGTAGAGTATCTTGTCCCTGAAGAAGAGAGTACAAAAGGTGATGAGCCACCCGAATCAGGTTTTGCGGAGACGGCATCATCATCAGGTGATAGTCCGGTCAATATGTAATCAAAACAGTTATCCAAATATTACTAGTTTATGCATTTTTTAGCTGGGATATTTATTTGACAGTCGAGCGTAAAGATGATATATTTTGTCGCTGTGGCTCAAGAAAAGGTTGATTGCCCAGCTAGGGCATTATAAGGAGAAAGATTTGCCAACGATCTCTCAGTTAGTAAGAAAAGGTAGAGTAAAAGCAAGTAAAAAGACGACCACGCCGGCGCTAAAAGGCGCACCGCAAAAAAGAGGCGTTTGTACTCGTGTATATACTACGACCCCAAAGAAGCCTAACTCGGCTCTAAGGAAAGTAGCCAGGGTAAAGCTTACTAATGGAATGGAAGTCACTTCTTATATCCCCGGGATCGGTCACAACCTTCAAGAACACTCAATTGTTTTACTAAGAGGCGGAAGGGTAAAGGATTTACCTGGAGTACGTTATAAGATTGTCAGAGGTGCTCTCGATGCCGCCGGTGTGAGTGATAGAAAGCAAACTCGCTCAAAATACGGGGCGAAACTTGAAGGTTAAGAAAGACTAATACGAGGATAGAATGCCAAGAAAAGGTCCAGCACAAATAAGAAAGATCACCCCTGATCCTATATATAAAAGCAGACTGGTAACTCAGTTGATAAACAATATTCTTGAGGGTGGAAAAAAGAGTGTAGCCGAATCGACCGTCTATGAGACATTTGATATTGTCAAACAAAAGACGGGGGAAGATCCGGTAGTAATATATAAGAAAGCGATCGATAACATCAGGCCGGGGCTTGAGGTAAAGTCGAGAAGAGTTGGTGGGGCGACTTATCAAGTTCCGATCGAGGTGCCTTCCAGGAGGTCTACCACCCTAGCGCTTAGGTGGATCGTCGGGTATTCCCGGGAGAGAAGAGAAAAAAGAATGTGCGAGCGTCTTGCTGCTGAGATAATGGATGCCGCTAACAAAACAGGAACATCTATCAAGAAGAGGGAAGATCTTCATAAGATGGCTGAGGCGAACCGGGCGTTTGCTCACTATAGATGGTAGCAAGGATTAAAATAATTTTTTAAAGGGGCAAGAAAAGAATGACAAAAGAGTTCGATCTTAATAAAACAAGAAATATCGGCATCATGGCCCATATCGATGCTGGGAAGACGACTACGACCGAGCGTATCCTGTATTACACGGGAAAGACATATAAGATCGGCGAAGTCCATGAAGGTACAGCCGTGATGGATTGGATGGTCCAGGAGCAAGAGAGAGGGATCACCATAACTTCGGCTGCCACTACATGTTTTTGGAAAGATGTTAGGATAAATATAATAGACACACCCGGCCACGTGGACTTTACTGTAGAGGTAGAACGTTCTCTTAGAGTCCTTGACGGAGCGATTGCGATCTTTAGCGCCGTTGAAGGCGTTGAGCCGCAGTCAGAGACTGTCTGGCGGCAAGCTGACAAATATGCTGTTCCGAGAATGGCTTATATTAACAAAATGGATAGGGTCGGAGCAGATTTCTATAAAGTCCTTGATATGATGAGCGACAGGTTCGAGACAAACCCTGTACCTGTTCAGATACCTATCGGTGCTGAAGATAAATTCGCAGGTCTGGTGGACCTTGTTACCATGAAAGCTATTATCTATACGACCGAGGCTGGTGATTCATGGGAGGAGCAAGATATACCAGATGATCTTAAAGAGATAGCTGAAAAATATCATAATGAATTAATAGAAGCCATCGCTGAGCACGATGATGAGCTTCTTCATAAGTACCTTGAAGGTGAAGAGGTAACAGAGGATGAGATACATAAAGCCATCAGGAAGGCTACTATTTCTCTGGATATCACTCCGGTAGTCTGTGGTACCTCTTTTAAGAACAAGGGAGTACAACCGCTTCTTGACGCGATCATTGAGTATATGCCATCGCCTTTAGATGTTCCTCCGATAGAGGGTGAGCATCCAAAGACCGGCGAGATCGAAGCCAGGAAGGCCGATGAAAAAGAACCTTTCGCTGCACTTGCTTTTAAAGTCATGACCGACCCACACGTTGGAAAACTGACATTTTTAAGAGTCTATTCCGGCAAGATGAAAGCGGGAGGAATGGTTTTAAATACATCAACTGGAAATAAAGAAAGATTGGGACGCCTGCTTCACATGCATGCTAATAGGCGTGAGGATCTAGACGAGGTAAGCGCCGGAGATATAATAGCAGCAGTCGGCCCAAAGAAGACTTCTACCGGTGATACAATAACTGATATTAATAAACCTCTTGTTTTAGAGTCGATGGTCTTTCCGGACCCGGTGATATCAGTAGCAATTGAGCCAAAGACAAAAGTCGATCAGGAAAAGCTGGGTGTCTCGCTGGCTAAATTGGCCGAGGAAGATCCGACCTTTAAGGTATATACCGATGAAGAGACGGGTCAGACTATTATCTCGGGAATGGGAGAGCTGCACCTGGAAGTCATAGTCGATAGGATGCTTAGAGAATTTAAAGTCGATGCAAATATCGGCAAGCCTCAAGTAGCGTATAGAGAGACGATCAGAAAAACGGTATCAAATATCGACGGTAAATATGTGCGCCAAACGGGTGGACGCGGTCAGTATGGCCATGCGGTCATCAATATGGAACCGGGAGAACCAGGTTCAGGGCATGAGTTTATCGATTCTATTAAAGGCGGGTCAATTCCTAGAGAATATATCCCTGCTGTAAAAAAAGGTGCGTTAGAGGCGCTTAACAATGGCGTACTTGCAGGTTATCCGCTAGTCGATATTAAGATTGATCTAGTCGATGGTTCTTATCATAACGTCGATTCTTCAGAGATGGCTTTTAAGATAGCCGGATCAATGGCGGCGAAAGAAGCTGTCAAGCGGGCAAAACCCGTTTTACTTGAGCCGGTAATGGCATTAGAGATAGTCGTGCCCGAAGAATTCTTAGGTGACGTTATGGGAGATGTAAGTTCCAGGAGAGGCCAGGTAGAGGGCGTTGAACCAAGAGCCGGAGCCCAAGTTATAAAAGCGAGGGTGCCGTTATCACAGATGTTCGGTTATGCTACCGATCTTAGGTCTCAAACTCAAGGTCGAGCGACTTTTACGATGCAGTTTGATAATTACGAGCAAATACCAAAGACCATAGCTGAAGAGATAATCGCTAAGATCCAGGGAGAATATACGGTAGCAGCTAATCAGTAAAGGTAATAACGATGTCGCTAGTGACATCGATAAATATAAGTATTGATAAAAGGGAGGAAAAATGGCCAAGCAGAAATTTGAAAGAACAAAACCGCATATGAACATCGGCACCATCGGTCACGTAGACCATGGGAAGACGACACTCACGGCCGCTATTACAAAGTGTCTAAATGCAGCAGGTGAAGATGTAGAATCAATGTCGTTTGATCAGATCGATAATGCGCCTGAAGAGAGGGAGCGCGGTATTACTATCGCTATCGCTCATGTTGAGTACCAGACTAAAAACAGGCATTACGCTCACGTCGATTGTCCTGGTCACGCTGATTATGTAAAGAACATGATCACCGGTGCGGCCCAGATGGACGGCACTATTTTAGTTGTGTCGGCTGCTGACGGCCCGATGCCACAGACAAGAGAACACATTCTTCTCGCCCGCCAAGTAGGAGTTCCCTACATTGTTGTCTTCATGAACAAGGTAGACCAAGTTGACGACCCGGAGCTGCTCGAGCTAGTTGAGATGGAAGTAAGAGAGCTTCTCACCGAGTATGAATTTCCCGGAGACGATATCCCTATTATAAAGGGTAGCGCCCTTAAGGCTTTAGAGCATGCGTGCGGCAAGGAAGATTGTGAGATATGTAATCCTATAAGCGAGTTAATGGACGCCGTAGATAGTTATATTGTGACACCTCAAAGAGATATTGATAAGCCCTTCCTGATGCCCGTTGAGGATGTTTTCACGATCACGGGTCGTGGAACAGTGGCTACCGGACGAGTTGAGCGGGGTAAGATTAATGTAAATGATGAAGTCGAGCTTATCGGTATTCGTGAGACGACTAAGACTGTCGCTACCGGTCTCGAGATGTTTAGGAAGCTACTTGATAGTACGGAAGCCGGCGACAATATCGGGATGCTACTGCGAGGTGTTGGAAGAGAAGATATTGAACGAGGGCAAGTAATCGCTAAACCCGGTTCGATAACTCCTCATACAAAATTCAAGGCTCAAGTTTATGTATTGTCAAAAGAAGAAGGCGGACGACATACACCATTTTTTAACGGCTATCGTCCACAGTTCTATTTTCGAACAACAGACGTTACCGGTGTAGCGACTCTACCAAGCGGTACAGAGATGGTAATGCCGGGGGACGATACGGAGTTAGATGTAGAACTTATTACTCCTATAGCTATGGAGGAAGGACTTCGTTTCGCTATCCGTGAGGGTGGCAGGACGGTTGGCGCCGGAAAGATCGTAACGATACAAGAGTAAAAAGTTAATATCGCCCGTTATTGATGGGCGTTTTGAAAAAAGTCCGATAGCGGAGGAACATTGGCAGGACAAAAAATCAGAATCAGACTGAAGGCTTATGATCATGAGATCGTGGACCAGTCGGCTAAAAAGATAGTCGAGACCGTTCATCGAACGGGGGCTACAATTTCGGGACCGATTCCATTACCAACGGAGAGGAATCTTTATTGCGTAATCAGGTCGCCGCATGTAAATAAGGATTCGCGGGAACATTTTGAGATGCGTACGCACAAGAGATTGATCGATATTCTAGATCCTTCTCCAAAGACAGTCGATTCGCTGATGAGGCTCGACCTACCGGCGGGCGTAGATATCGAGATCAAACTTTAAGTTTTGACAAAATAATAAGCAATTTCTATTTGGGAATGATATGGCAAAAGGACTTATAGGAAAAAAATTAGGGATGACTCAAGTGTTTGTTGATAACGACAGGCTTGTTCCGGTCACGGTTGTTGAGGCTGGACCATGTGTAGTCACCCAAATAAGGACGAAGGATAGAGATGGCTATTCCGCCGTTCAGTTGGGCTTTGGCGATATCTCAAAAGATAAGCTGAACAAACCACAGGCAGGCCATTTTAAGTCTGCTAAAACAGATGACGGAAAAAAGCACATGGCTGAGATCACTATCGAGAATGAAGAGGATTTTGAGCTGGGACAGACACTTACCGCTGACTCATTCGAAGAAGGGGAGAAAGCGGTCATTACCGGCGTATCAAAAGGCAAAGGTTTTCAGGGTGTAATAAAAAGATGGGGATTTAGTGGGGGTCCGGGAGGACATGGTTCTCATTTTCATCGCTCCCCGGGCGCCATCGGAGCTTGCGCGACTCCTTCAAAAGTCATGAAGGGCAAGAAACTGCCCGGCAGATTAGGTAATGACCGAGTAACAGTCAAGAATTTGGAGATAGTAAAAGTCGATGCCGACAAAAATATCTTGCTGATCAAGGGATGTGTTCCTGGAGCAAGAGGCGGACTTCTGCTTATAAAGGGTATTTGATGAAGACTAAAGTAATTGATAAAAGCGGGAAGAAAGTAAAGGATATAGAACTTGATCCCAGCGTTTTTGAGGTAAAAACAAATATGGCACTTGTCCATCAAGTTGTAAAATCCGAGCTTGCCAATAAACGCCAGGGAGATGCTTCGACCAAGACAAGAGGAAATGTTAGAGGCGGTGGCGCTAAGCCGCACAGACAAAAAGGCACTGGTAGGGCACGAGCGGGAACCAACAGATCACCACTTTGGAAAGGCGGCGGAACTGTCTTTGGCCCGCAACCAAAGGATTATAACCATAAGATACCAAGGAAGATGAGACGCCAAGCAATAAAAGGGATACTTTCGGCGAAAGCTACTAACGCTGAGATCATTGTAATAGACAAGTTCGAAATAAAAGAGCCAAAGACGAAGAAAGCTCAAGATATTCTTGCTAAGATAAAAGCACCCGAAAGTGTAACAGTTATTGTGCAAAGAGAAGATGAGACCATCAAAAAATCTATAAGAAATATTCCTAAAGCAGATGTTATTTTTGATACGGAGATCAGCGCTTATCAGCTACTTAACAATAAGGCACTGGTAATCACCGAGCCGGCGTTAAACTCGGTAACGGAGGTCTTAAAAGGATGAGAGATGCGAGAGAAATAATCCTAAAGCCAATTATCTCTGAAAAGAGTTACGATCTTATTGAGTTAAATAAATACACTTTTAAAGTTGATCGAAAAGCTACAAAACCTCAGATCAGACAAGCGATAGAGGAGATATTTAATGTCGAGGTCGAGAGGGTCAATACCCAAAATTATAAAGGCAAATTTAAGCGACAAGGAGTCAAGTCGCAGGGCTACAGATCAGATTGGAAAAAAGCGATCGTATCCCTAAAAGCTGGGCACAAGATAGAGATATTTGAGGG
>Ga0255058_10000012_pt1 | contig 105680 bp, 115 predicted proteins | sample Cases_109_9_MG_FD_188637 | JGI IMG/M metagenome (GOLD analysis project Ga0255058, IMG submission 188637) | Seawater microbial communities from Amundsen Gulf, Northwest Territories, Canada - Cases_109_9 | ecosystem: Environmental > Aquatic > Marine > Gulf | place: Canada: Northwest Territories...
TCTACCCCCGAATAAGTGGATACGTCATTGATTATTTTACTGCTCTCATATTGATTGACTTTGCAGCCCAGAGTTGCAATCGCTATCTTCATAGATAGAGAATAGCAAGTAATGCTTAAAAAGAAAGAGTTTCTTGACGATAATGTAAGGGTATGATAGCCTTACGCTAATTAAATACCGTGACTCATCAAGAGTGGTGGAGGGACTGGCCCGAAGAAGCCCGACAACCGGTCGAAATGTGACGAGGTGTCAATTCCAGCCCGCATAGCGGGAAAGATGAGTGGAATTTTTTAAATTCTACCTCTTTCCGGCAAAAGAGGTTTTTTTATTTGGAGGATAGATGAACATATTAGGGCTTAGATGTAGAGAGTGCGAAAGGGAGTATGAAATATCTCCTGTTCACGTATGTGAATTTTGTTTCGGACCTCTAGAAGTCGTCTATGACTACAACGAGATAAAGAAGAATATCGATAGAAAGAAGATCGAATCCGGACCGCTTACCATCTGGAGATATGTAGATCTTCTACCAGTAAATAAAGAGGCTAAAAGGATAGATCTCGATGTCGGTTATACGCCGCTTATAAAGGCCAAGAATCTTGGCAAGATTTTAGGGCTAGATGATCTATATATAAAGAATGATACCGTAAACCCCACATACTCCTTTAAGGATAGAGTGGTAGCGGTTGCATTGAATCGAGCAATCGAGTTTGGTTTTAAAACCGTTTCCTGCGCATCGACCGGCAATCTGGCAAACTCTGTGGCCGCTCATGCGGCAAAAGCAGGTTTGGACGCATATATTTTTATACCTGCAGACCTTGAGAAGGGCAAGATAATTTCAACGGCAATCTATGATCCAAAATTGGTAGCAGTTAAGGGCAATTACGATCAAGTCAATCGCCTTTGCGCGGAGATAGCCGGCGAGTACAGATGGGCGTTCGTCAATGTAAACATTAGACCTTTTTATGCAGAAGGATCGAAGACGCTTGCCTTTGAGACTGCTGAGCAATTAGGTTGGAAGGCACCGGATCATGTCGTCGTTCCTATCGCATCAGGTTCACTCCTGACTAAAATAAAGAAGGGATTTGAGGAGTTCCATAAGGTTGGACTGATTGATGAACCTAAGACAAAGGTATCAGGAGCCCAAGCAGATGGATGTTCACCGGTGGCTACAGCATATGAAGCGGGAATGGAGCACATTAGACCGGTTAAGCCAGACACTATAGCCAAATCTCTTGCGATCGGAAATCCGGCAGACGGATATTACGCATTGAAAGCAGTAAGGGAGACAGGGGGTTCTATTGCGAAGGTCAGTGATGACGAGATACTTGAAGCAATAAGTTTACTTGCGAAGACTGAAGGTATATTTACAGAGACAGCAGGGGGAGTAACTATAGCCGTATTAAAAAAATTGGCCGAAGCTGGTAAGATAGGAAGTGGCGAGCAAACCGTAGCTTATGTAACAGGATTGGGTTTAAAAACACTGGAGGCGCTAGATGGAAAAGTGGGACCCACCGCAACGATTGAGCCGCTATTAGATAATTTTAAAGAAGAGTTTAAGCTTTGATAAAGATAATTATCATGGAGGGAAAATGGGTGTAACAGTTAGGATACCGACACAACTTAGAAGTTTGACACAGGGAGAGGGCACTGTTTTAGCCGAGGGCGAGAGCGTAAGGGATCTCCTTAAAGATCTTGAAAAAAACTTTCCGGGAATGAATGAGAGATTGATTGATGATAGCGGCGACCTTAGGCGTTTCATAAACGTTTTTGTCGGTCAAGAAGATATCAGGTTTTTAAATGGTCTCGACACTCAGATCGGAAGAGAAGAAGAAGTCTCGATTGTCCCTGCTATAGCCGGTGGCTAAGTATAAAGACTGCTTCATCGATAAAGCAATATCCATCCTCTGGCGCGGGAACATTTGCGCCTTTTTTGTTAAAATAAACTAAAATTTCATATACTATACTGATTCGAAGCATGAGAGAGGGTATTAAACTGGTAGAAGAACGGGATCAAATAAGAAATTTTTCTATAATCGCCCATATAGACCACGGTAAATCAACGCTTGCTGACAGAATGCTTGAGGTTACCGATACCGTTTCTAAGCGGGATATGAAGGAACAAATGCTCGATCAAATGGACCTCGAGAGAGAGCGCGGAATAACGATAAAAGCCCAGGCAGTAAAGATCGATTACAAATCAAGAGACGGACGAGTATACTCTCTTAACCTCATAGATACGCCTGGTCATGTCGATTTTACTTATGAAGTCTCAAGAAGCTTAGCCGCCTGTGAAGGGGCAGTGTTGATAGTCGATGCTTCTCAGGGGGTGGAGGCGCAGACCGTCGCTAATACATATTTGGCATTGGAAAATAATCTGGAAATTATCCCGGTTATCAATAAAATTGACCTTCCAAGCGCTGATCCGGAAAGGGTCGAACATGAGATCGAGGAGAGCCTCGGCGTACCGGCTGATGAACCTGTTCTTGTAAGCGCTAAGACGGGAGAGGGTATCGAAGATGTTTTTGAGGCGATAGTAAACAGAATACCACCACCAAAAGGGGATGAAAGCCGCCCTTTAAAAGCGCTCATCTTTGACTCAAAATATGATCCGTATCGCGGGGTCATCGCGTTTATTAGAGTATTTGACGGCGAGCTTCATAAAGGGAAGGATGTCGTCTCTATGGCGACAGGCATAAAATCCGAAGTTGAAGAGGTAGGTATTTTTTCGCCTGAGATGACCCCTGTTTCTAAACTTGGATGCGGGCAAGTCGGTTATCTTATCACCGGCATAAAAGATGTTAATGATGTAAAAGTCGGGGATACGATAACCGACAAAAAAAATCGCGCCGAAAAAGCGCTCGCCGGTTATAAAGATGCCAAGCCGATGGTCTTTTGTGGCCTTTATCCACTAGATGGCGGGAAGTATTCTGATCTTAGGGATTCGCTAGAGAAATTAAACCTAAATGATCCTTCTCTTAGTTTTGAGCCGGAGACATCTAACGCTTTAGGTTTCGGTTTTCGTTGCGGATTTCTCGGTCTGCTGCACCTGGAGATCGTAAAAGAACGATTGCAACGAGAGTATAACGTCGAACTGCTTGCTACTGCTCCAAGCGTTGCTTACAAGGTCACGTCTAATGACGGGTCGATAAAGACCATCAATAACCCTTCGGAGTTTCCTGAGCCGAATTCATACTCGGTAATCGAGGAACCGTTCATCAAGGCCAAAATACTTAGTCCGCCCGATTACGTCGGCGCGATAATGGACCTCTGCCAGAGTCGGAGAGGAGTTCTTGGAGGTGTCCAGTATTTAAGCGAAAGCCGCGTCCAGATAAGTTATGAACTACCCCTTAGCGAAATTGTCTTGGATTTCTACGACCAACTTAAGTCTCGGACAAAAGGGTACGCGTCACTAGATTACGATCATAGCGGCTACCAAAAGACGCAGCTGGTAAAGTTGGAGATATTGCTAGCCGGTGAATCCATGGATGCCTTCTCATCAATAACGCCAAGGGAAAAAGCTTATGAAAGAGGAAAATATCTTACAGAGAAGTTGAGAGAGATCATACCTAGACAGATGTTTGAAGTCGTAATTCAAGCGGCGATCGGAGGCAGGATCATTGCCCGCGAGACAGTTAAGGCGAAAAGAAAAGATGTGACGTCTAAGTGCTATGGTGGCGATATATCGAGAAAAAGAAAGTTGCTTGAGAGGCAGAAGGAAGGAAAAAAGCGGATGAAGCAAGTCGGCAAAGTAACCATACCGCAGGAAGCTTTTCTGACCGTTCTTAAGGTAGAAGATTGATTTATATACATATCCCGTTTTGTGAAAGTAAATGTCTATATTGTGACTTTAATTCTTATGACGGCATTGATTACTTAAAAGCATCCTACGCAGACGCCCTGCAAGACGACATCGTTAAGAGTGAAAATATATTCAACATCGTTGAAACGATCTACATCGGTGGCGGAACCCCTCTTTTAATAGGGGCTGAAAAAATTCAATTAGTATTAAAGACTGTAAAAAAAACATTTGACGTGGCCAAAGAAGCGGAGATATCGATAGAGGCCAACCCCGAATCTATCAATCCCGGAGATCTTTTAAAATTAAGAGAAAGCGGCGTTAACAGGATTAGCCTAGGATTTCAGTCATTAAGTGATAGGAATCTATCACTCCTTGGCAGGATCCATGATGCTAACAAGGCTGTTCAGTCATATCTTTTAGCTAGGGAGGCCGGTTACGAAAATATTAATATTGATATGATATATGGAATTCCCGGCCAGTCGCTTAAGGATTGGGAAGAAGAGCTAGAACAAGTGATAGATATTGGGCCAGAACACCTATCGCTCTATCCATTATCCATAGAAGAGGGTACCCCGCTTAAAAAAATGGTTGATGATGGCAGGATAAATGACATCGATGAAGATAATCAAGCGGAAATGATGGAGGCAACGGCAAGCAAATTATTAAAATATCGCCCAAGAGGGGGATATCGGCATTACGAGATATCAAATTACGCGATTGACGGCTATGATTGCAGTCATAATCTTAACTACTGGTCATGCTCGGATTATTTAGGTTTTGGCGCTGGCGCCCATAGCCATCGGCAGGGTAGACGCTGGTGGAATGTAGATGATCCTGTCGACTATGTTGAATGGTTAGGTTTAGGGTCAAAACCGGTGGCAGGTGAAGAGAGGTTAACTATAGAGTCGCGAGTAGCTGAGTCGATCTTTTTGGGTCTAAGGATGATGAGGGGCGCCGATATCGATAGAATTGAAGAGAGGTTTGAGGTAAATATATTGAAGATGTATGAGAGCGAGATAAAGAGCTTGATAGATGATGGCCTTATAGAAATTGGAAATAATCTAAAACTTACGAAAAAAGGTGAAATTTTTGCTAATCAGGCGATGTCGGCCTTTGTCTGACATGATGTCTCAGGATTGATTTTTGTTGGCTTTAGCAAGTAGAATATAGAACGCCAAGGTAATATTATGAAAAGTGAATTAGATAATAGAAAAAAAAAGATATTGACCGCTGTCATAAAAGATTATGTTGTGACAGCTGAGCCAGTTGGGTCTAAAACCTTAGTTGAAAAATATGACCTTAAGATCAGCCCGGCTACGGTCCGTAGCGAATTAGCAAGACTTGAGGATCTGGGCTATCTGAAGCAACCACACACTTCGGCAGGACGCATCCCCAGTGATCTTGGATATCGTTTTTTTGTCGATTCGATCGTAGAAAATGAGCCGCTTCCCGCTGAAGAGCGCCTAACGATCAGTCATTTTTTTTCCAGTATCGATTATGAGATCGAGGAGCTGGTTAAGGAGACATCATCGATCTTAACTAAGCTAACCAACTATGTCTCCCTGGTGTTCTCGCCTGCGCTTACGTTTGACAAGTTAAAACATCTGGACTTGATATTGCTGCATAAACGATCGGTGATGCTTGTGGCGATTACAAAATCCGGGATGGTGGCTAAGAAAGTAATTGATCTTGTTGTCGATAGTGATTATGCGAATATCGGCAGATATCAGAGCATCTTGAATGAGAAACTAGTTTCTCTTAAGACCAGCGAGATCAAAGATGTAGCTTTTTTGGAGGTTCAAGACGAAAAGGACCGGGAAAATCTATTACATATCGTAAAAAGCTTATTCGAGTTAATGGTAGAACACGACCTCGAGAGAGTTTACCATGATGGGACGTTGGAGCTTTTATCGCAACCGGAGTTCGAAAGCCTTAATCGGGTGCAAAAACTGGTATCGACAATTGAAAAGAATTTTGAAGTGCTGGAGATACTGACAGAAGCGGCAAACGAGTATCAGCCTGTTGTAAGGATAGGTAAAGAGAACAGCACACAAGAGATGGATGGCTGTAGCTTGATAGCAACTAGTTATAAAGTCGAGGGTGAACCTCTTGGAGCTCTGGGTATAATCGGTCCGACGAGAATGGATTATCAACGATCGATTTCAGCGGTACAGTATATAGCCGACAGGCTAAGTAATTTTTTAGAAAATGTTCATTTGCGAGGATGATTGTATTGACAACTGATTTATACGAAGCGCTAGGCGTCTCGAAAGGCGCATCTGATGAGGAAATAAAGAAAGCGTATCGAAAACTGGCAAGAAAGTATCATCCCGATGTAAACAGGGAAGATGCTAAAGCTGAAGAGAAATTTAAAGAGATCAATCAGGCTTATGAGATATTAAGTGATCCGACAAAACGCCAACAATACGACCAGTTTGGAAGCGTAGGTAGTGGAGCTGGAGGGTTCGGCGGTTTTAGCGGCGGCGATTTCGGTTTTGAAAATATTTTCGATATGTTCTTTGGTGACGCACAAGGGCAGTCTGGTAGTTACCGAACGAGAGATTCCGGATCCGATCTTCTAACTGATGTAATGATAACTCTCGAAGAAGCCGCCTTTGGCACTGAAAAGGATGTTGATTTGACCAGGCCGATGGCCTGCGATACTTGTGGCGGAAGTGGGGCAGATAATGAGTCATCTATTTCTGTTTGCAAGACATGTGGCGGCCAGGGAATGGTGAGTGTTTCCCAAAGGACGATCCTTGGCAGCTTTCAACAGGCGACCACATGTCCGGAGTGTGGCGGAAGCGGTGAGTCTATTGAAAAACCTTGTAAGGCTTGCCACGGTGAAGGCAGAAAAAGGGGTAAGGAAAAGATCAAGGTCAAGATACCCGAAGGCGTTGCAGATGGAGTTAGGGTGCGAGTTGGAGGAAAAGGTGAAGCTGGAAGACGAGGTACTGAGTCCGGAGATCTATATGTTCAGGTGCGAGTTAAGCCTCACCAGATATTTAAAAGAAATGGGGACGACATATATCTCCGCTTACCACTTACATTCAGCCAGGCAGCCATAGGGTGTGAATTGGAGGTCCCGCTTTTAGAAGGTAAGGAAGAAATAAAGATCGCCGCCGGAACGCAAAATGGTGAGATGTTGACCATTAAAGGCAAAGGAATACCTCATCTACAAAGGAGAGGAAGAGGAGATCAGATTATAGAGATAGCGGTTGAGGTGCCTAAGAATTTAAATGAAAAACAAAGAGACCTACTAAAAGAATTCGCGGACCTGCGAGGCGAAGAGATAAAGGTATCCCACGAATCTTTATTTGAAAAAATAAGAGGAGCTTTCGGCGCATAACGAAAGAGGAGGAAATGGTTGAAGCAAGCAGTAAATTAAAGATAGAGCTTACAGAAGACATGAAGGCAAAGATGAAGAGTGGTGACAAGGTCGGTCTTTCGACGCTACGTCTGCTTCTGGCAGACATAAAAAACGCTGAAATTGCTAAAAGAGCTGATCTAAGCGATGAAGAGATATTAGAAGCTATAAGCAGGAGCATCAAGAGAAGAAAAGAATCTATTGAGCAATTTGAAAAGGCAGACCGAGATGACTTAGTCCAAAAAGAGAAGGCTGAGTTAGAAGTATTAAATGAGTACCTTCCTCCACAGCTTTCCGAGGAGGAGCTTTTGGAGATCATCGAAGCAGTGATTGAAGAGCTGGGTGCCTCGAGCCAAAAAGATATGGGGAGCGTAATGTCTTCTGTGATGCCTAAGGTAAAAGGCAAGGCGGATGGGTCTATGATAAGCCAGATCGTAATGGCTAAGCTTAGTGGATAGGGATGGGTTGAAGTGATATAATCTGAATCTTAGGAGATTAACTAGATATTGCCAAACATAAAAACTAAAGAGATTAAAGTAGAAGTTCCCGATAGCCAGCCGATGTTCGATTTGCTAGGTCATCGGGATGAATTATTAAAAGTTATAGAAAACGCCTTTCCAAGCCGTATTGTGGTGAGAGGAAACAAGATCACTATCACCGGTCACGAGGCGGAAGCTGAGATTATCTCAAATATCTTTATGGAATTGCTCGACATTTTGAAAGCGGGTGAGAGATTGACGAAGCAGAGCGTAGAACAGACTGTCGATCTTATCAAAACGAAAGATGATGATCTTACGCCTAAGGAGATTTTTTCTGATACCATCCTGATTCATAGAGGTAAGGCGATCGGGCCAAAGACTCCGGGCCAAAAGAGATATATAGATGCTATCCGTTCGAATACCGCGACTTTCGCTATAGGTCCTGCTGGGACAGGGAAGACTTATCTGGCGATGGCCATGGCAGTCCAGGCTCTCTCGAAGAAGATGGTCAACCGGATAATCCTGACACGACCTGCCGTTGAGGCCGGTGAAAAACTTGGTTACCTACCGGGCACTCTATTTGAAAAAGTGGATCCGTATTTGAGACCCCTTTATGATGCTCTTTTTGATATGATGGAGCCCGACCGATTTAGCCAGCTACTGGATACCGGTTCAATAGAGGTGGCGCCGCTCGCCTATATGAGGGGCCGAACTTTAAATGAATCATTTATCATCCTGGATGAAGCTCAAAATACCTCACCTGAGCAGATGAAAATGTTTTTAACGCGTCTTGGTTTTGGCTCAAAAGTCGTCGTGACCGGAGATATCACCCAGATAGATTTACCTCACGATAAAAGATCGGGGCTACAGGTAATTGAGAACATTTTAAAAAGTATTAACGATCTCGAGTTTGTCCGATTGTCCTCAAAAGATGTCATTAGACATAAGCTTGTCCAAGAGATCGTCGAAGCCTATCGGCGATTTGAGGAGAACAAGAAAGGCTAATAATTGGATAAAAATGGCTCTAAGAGTGACCTCTTTGCTAACTTAATCCCAGCGCTTTTGAAAGTCTACAACAGCATATATTTTCGCGTCTTATTACTGGCGGTAATGTTGTCCGTAGCTGTTGCGATAATCGCTTTGGACTTTATCCCATCATCGGGAACGAATATAAAAACAGGTAAACCCAGTCCGCGTACGATAAAGGCCGATCGAAATGTCAGGGTAATAGATTATGACCATATGGATTTATTGCGAGATGAAGCCGAGGCTGACGTTGATCCGGTTTTTAGACTGGACGATGAGGTATTGGAGCGGTCAAAAAAGCGGGTTGACGATGATTATGAGGAGATTTTAAGTGTATTAAATAATGAGTCGTATGATGAAAGGCTCAAAGCAGAAAAGCTTGCTTCAATCATTGGGGATGAATTTTCTGAATCAGAGAAATCAGCTTTAATATTAATGGATGAAAATCAAATCAAAGAGAGTTTAAAAGCAAGTATGGCATTACTGGATAAGGCAATGACGTCAGTTGTGGGTAATGACGGCATCGCATTGGAAAGAGAAAAACTACTTGCAGGAAGCAATGGCCAGCCGGCAGCGCTGAAAATCGCGGCTGCAGTGGCCGCGAATAATTTAAGGGCTAATTATCTACTCGATTTTGAAGCAACCGACAAGAAGATCAAGAAGGCAAGAAACGAAGTTGAGACGGTTCAAGTAGTAAGGCAAGAAGGTGAGGTCATTATAAATGAAGGAAAGATCGTCTCATCTAATCAACTTAAATCGCTTCAGGATATGGGATTGTTAAAAACGTCTTTAATTAGTGACCTAGGGACTCTTTTGGGGCTTACATTATCTGTTCTTGCAATTATCTTAGTCAGTGTAGTCTATCTGAGGGAATTCCAAAAAAAGATATATAAAAGCAATCTTAGGCTATTTTTAATATCCATCATTTTACTCACTATCCTTGCCGTAAGTAAGGGATTAGCTCCAGTTTCACCTACTTTTATGATCCCGGTAGCGGCAGCAGCGATGGTTACGACCATTCTTCTCAATTATGAGGTAGGAATAATGATGGCGATCTTATCTAGCCTTCTAATATCGCTGGCGATCGGATCGGACGGCCAATTTATTTTTATGGCGACCATCTCCAGCCTTGCCGGAGTATACTTGACAGCTCATACTTCATACAGATCCGACCTTACAAAGGCTGGGTTTTGGTTGATGCTAGTAATGGGCGTCCTTTCTTTGGTTGTAAGCTTATCTGGCGGCGTAACGTCTATACAACTTGCCTTTAATGTGGGATGGGGGGTTGTTGGTGGTTTTTTTGCAACCATGCTGACGATCGCCGGTACCCAGTTTTTGGAATATGCCTTTAATCTTACTACTGATATGCGATTATTGGAGCTGGCAAGTCCGTCGCAACCACTACTACGGGAGCTTATGACTAATGCTCCAGGAACATATAATCACAGCATTATCAGCGGCAATCTGGCTGAAAGCGCTGCGGAAAAAGTCGGCGCCAATCCATTGCTTACTCGAGTCGGCGCTTACTACCACGACATCGGAAAGATAAGGAGGCCTTACTTTTTTGTTGAGAATCAGTATGGAGATAATCCCCACGATAAGACGAAACCTAATTTAAGCAGCCTTATTATTACGGCCCATGTAAAAGAGGGCGTTGAGCTCGCTATCAAAAATAGATTACCAAAAGAGATAGTCAAAATAATAAATCAACATCATGGAACCGGACTTGTAAGCTATTTCTATAATCAAGCAAAGACTAATAATGACAAAGAAGAGGTTTCTGAGGTCGACTTCAGATATCCCGGCGAAAAGCCCGTATCAAGAGAGGCTGCTCTGGTGATGCTGGCTGACTCCTCGGAGGCTGCCGTGCGGACAATATCAAAACCTTCACCGAAAAAGATTGAGCAGATGGTAAAGAATATCATTCAAGCAAAACTAGATGATCACCAATTAGATCAATGTGATCTAACGCTTGGAGACATCGAAATAATCGGACAGATATACACTCATACCCTAACAACGATGTATCATTCCAGGATAGAGTATCCCACTTGTGAGCTACCGAGACAGAAAAGGGTGATATCAACTGGAAGTCTTGGTGAACAATCAATCAGGCATCCAAATCGAGCAGCTAGTACTTAAACGGCTGGCCGAACATGCTTTAAGGGAGATCGATCGCGAAAACTATGAGCTTAGCATTGCCTTAGTCGACGCGGAAACCATTAAAGAGATGAATAAGACCTATAGAGGTATAGATAGACCGACCGATGTTCTCTCATTCAATCTGGAGGATGAATATGAAGACCATTTTTTTGGTGATGTTATCATATCGCCGGAAGTCGCTGATAATAATGCCAAAGAATCCGGAGTCGACCTTCTTGGAGAGATAAAAACGCTATTGGTTCATGGGATACTTCACTTAAAAGGCCATGATCACAAAAAACCGTCAGAGGCCGAAAAGATGGAGAAACGGCAAGATGAGATCTTATTAAGTTTTGATGAGTTGATATCTTAAAATGAAGACACAGCCACTTTTTCGAAGCTTTAATTACGCAATTGACGGCGTTGTCTACGTGCTTCGGACGCAAAGAAATATGAGGATCCACTTAATAATAGCCGCTCTTGTACTTCTTTTAAGCCTGGTCCTTGGGGTCGACAGCATTCAGTTCATGATCTTGATGATGGCCATCGTTTTAGTCATTATTACCGAATTTTTTAATACGGCTATCGAATCGACGATAGATGTGACTACCAATACTTATGATCCGCTGGCGCAGATCGCTAAGGATGTCGCTGCCGCCGCGGTTCTTATATCAACTCTTGTGGCAGTGGTAGTCGGATATCTTATTTTTTTTCCAAAGTTGAATTCGTTTACGTTTGGAACGATAGACAGGGTCAGGCAATCACCGATCCATGTAACGGCTATCGCCCTAATATTAGTAATTATTGCTGTTATGTGGGCAAAGGCCATGACAAAAACGGGGACATGGCTAAGAGGCGGTTGGCCGAGCGGACACAGCGCTGTCGCAGGATCATTATTTACAGCGATAACGCTTATTAGTAAAAACGCGTTACTTGCCACATTGGCGCTTATAATGGCTCTCCTTGTCTTTCAAAGTCGCCGCGAGGCAAAATTCCACTCAGTACTTCAGATAGCCTCCGGGGGATTGCTTGGCGTGCTGATAACTGTAATAATATTTCAACTCTTTTTTAAGTCATGAGGAGCTATAGTGAGGAAGGTAATTGAATACGATATTACTTAGAGTATTAGGGCTTGTTGCCCTTCTTCTATTCCGGGTATTTCTCTCGGCTTCGGAGATATCGTTAAGCGCCGTAAATAAGATCAGGATAATTCAGAAAGCGGATGAAGGAAATAAGTCCGCTTTGCTGCTGCTCAAATTGATGGAACAGTCTAATAAATTCCTTGCCGCACTTCTATTCCTTACCTTGCTTGCCGATACAGGGGCCGCGGCTCTAGCGACGACGCTGGCTGCCAAATATCTACCATACAGTGCAGCGATCGCGACTGGGGCGGTTACGCTGGTTTTCTTCGTTTACGCTGAGATGATACCGAAGACCTTTGCGTTAAATAATACTGAACGAGTAGCTCTTTTAGTGGTAAGGCCTGTCTCGGTCCTTACGATCCTTATTTATCCGCTTACATATATTTTTATAAGGATCGCGAACGCATTTATTAGGGTATTTGGTGGCAGGACAAAAAAAGCAGGGCCTTTCCTAACAGAAGAAGAGATAAAGACCATGGTCACAGTTGGTGAGGAAGAGGGAGTTATTGAAGAAGAAGAGAAGGAGATGATCCACTCTATTTTCGAGTTCGGAGATACCGTTGTTAGGGAAGTGATGACCCCAAGAGTGGATATGGTTGCCGTTAGGTCATCATCTTCTCTGGATGAAGTTATGGATAAGATCATCAGGGAGGGCCACTCGCGGATACCGGTCTATGAGGACTCGCTGGATAATATTGTCGGCTTTATATACGCAAAAGATCTTCTTATCAAGCAGAAGCGGACAGACATAAAAGAAGAGGAAGAAGAGAATGGATTAAAAAAGATGTTTCGTCCGGCTTACTTTATACCGGAGTCCAAAAGGGTAAGCGAATTGCTTAAAGAGCTTCAGGAGAAGAAGGTACACATGGCGATCGTGTTAGATGAGTTTGGTGGAACCGCGGGCTTAGTCACTATCGAGGACCTTCTTGAAGAGATAGTCGGAGAGATCTTTGATGAATACGATCTAGAAGAAGCTCTCGTGGAACCGATAAATGAGCATAGTTATAGGATCGATGCTCGAGCTTACCTTGATGAAGTCGGCGAGATGCTTGAAGTAGAATTTCCCGAAGATGTCGGAGATACTCTGGGAGGCCTAGTCTATAATCTCGTCGGTCATATTCCGTCGATGGGTGAGAAAGTACGCTTCAGGAACTTAGATTTTTTTGTGGAAAAAGTGGTTGGAAGAAGGATATTGAAAGTAATAATTACCGAGGATGAGAAGGCCAAGAATGGTGCAGACGATGAAGATTGAACGGTTATAGTCGATGAGCGGAGCAATAAATGATGATTCCCATGATATTGAGGTATTAGTCGAGAAAGCTAGGGAAGCTCAGAAGTTAGCTTATGCGCCTTATTCCAACTTTAAAGTGGGAGCCTCTCTGCTGACCGTAGATGGCAACGTTTTTACGGGGAGCAATGTAGAGAACACTACTTACGGCCTCTCGATATGCGCCGAGAGAGTGGTTGCGGCTAAGGCCGTCTCGGAAGGATATAGAGATTTTAAAGTACTGGTAGTCGTCGGCGATAGCGATGAGCCTATAACGCCTTGTGGGGCATGTCGACAATTTTTATTAGAGTTTGACCCTAAGATGACTGTAGTGATGGTAGGAAAAGAAAAACGAAAAGAGATGACCGTTGCTGAGCTACTTCCGCATTATTTTTTACGAAAGGAAAAGAATAACGAATAGTAAGAGTAGGTGTAGATAGTGGAAGAGTTATCAAGCCCCGCTATTGATCGGTCGGTGATCAGAGCAATAGAAGATATCGATCAGAATCAAATCGATCAGATCAAAAAGCTTGAAAATGAGATGTTCGGACGCGGCGGTTTAAATGAATGGCACATTCCCTTTCTTGTTCGAAATGGAAAAGTATATATTGTCGAGCTAGATTCCCATATAATCGGGGTTGCTGAACTTATGAGAAACTGGGATGTTCCCGATGACATCTACTTGATCGGTCTCAGCATTGATAAAAGCTTTCATCGCAAGAAGCTAGGAAGAAAGTTTTTACAAACGATCATAGATGACTCCTCCGGTGAAAATTGTAACAAAATTCTTCTTACTGTGAGCAAAGACAACAACGCTGCCTTAAGTCTATATTGCTCATGCGGCTTTACTACAATAGATGAATTATCCGATGAGTACGGTGTTGGAGTTGACAGACTTCTCATGAAGAAAGATCTAAATAATGACAGTTAAACCATCTTTTAGATCAGGGTTTGTTACTATTGCTGGCCGCCCCAATGTTGGAAAATCGACTCTTATCAATAAGCTCGTAGATCAAAAAGTAGCCATAGTATCCGATAAGCCTCAGACGACTCGCCATAAAATAATGGCCGTTGTAAACGGAATAGATTCTCAACTGATCTTCATTGATACGCCGGGGTTACATAGGCCAAAAGACTCTCTGGGAACCAGGCTTAACAAGGTGGCAAGGGTGACTTTTGCAGAAGCCGACGTGATCGTTTTCATGCTTGATGCTCTTGCCGGCATAGGGGCCGGCGATGAATTTATTGCAAGAGAGTTAGCTGGTATAAAGAGGCCGGTGATTCTCGTAATAAATAAGATAGACGCGATCGATAAGGCTAGGCTTGATAAACAGGAGAACCTGGCCAAGGGGCTTGGCGACTTTGATCAGATCGTTCTTATCTCAGCCCTTAAAGGAGAGGGAACTGATGAATTAATCGAAAGGTTGGACGACCTTATCGATGTTGGACCGCAGTACTTTCCGGATGGGATGATTAGCGATCAGCCCGAAAAAGTTCTTGTTGCCGAGTTTATTCGAGAAAAGGTACTGGCGATGACAAAAGAAGAGATACCGTACAGCGTTGCCGTCAGCATAGAGGAGATAAAGGCTCGCAAGAAAAAGGATCTGATAGATGTGAGGGCTTGGATCTATGTCGAGAGAGACAGCCAAAAAGGGATTTTGATCGGTAGTGGCGGTGAGATGATCAAAGCAATCGGTCAAGAATCGAGAATTGAGATCGAAAGCATTCTCGGTTCAAAGATCTTTCTCGATCTGAGAGTTAAAGTGAGAAAGAAGTGGCGGCGTGATGATCGCGTCATCGATGAACTAGGCTATTAGATTATTCATTTAAAAAATCGTTGCTTTGCAAAACAGATGCATAAAAAGACGTTCTTGAGGGTATATAATAAGATGAGGTTCTGGAAGTCGAGAAAGCAAATTATCGAGAGAATCTCGAAAAGTTGATCGGCTTCTAATCCTGCTCCCAGGACCTCTTTTTTTGTTGTAAGTTTTATATATCAGTTGTTTGATATAGAATTCTCTATAAGCGGAGTGCTAACTCTCATAGTTATCAAAAGAAAGATCAGTCATGGATATAGCACCCTTGATCGACCAGACGATACTGGATCCGGCTGCTACTGTCGATGATGTAGCCGATTTTTGTCATCAGGCCAAAGAATTTGATTTTGCATCGGTCATCGTCCACCCAACTCATCTCGGTTTACCTTTGGAAATATTTAGCGATCATAGAACTGCTGTGGGCAGCGTGATCGATTTTTGTTTTGGTTCAGGCACTATAAGGACCAAAACAAGCCAGTCAAAAGAAGTGGTCTTGCTGGGAGTCGACGAAATCGATACAGTCATCAATATCGGACTTTTAAAATCTAAAAAATATAATGTAGTCGAAAAAGAGATAAGATCCATTGTAGATGCAGCCAAGGGAGCGTGGCTAGAAATGGATAGAGGCGGATCCGGACCTGTCATAAAAGTCATAATTGAGGCTGGCCTTTTAAGCGATGATGAGAAGAAGGATGCCTGTAAAATAGTTGTGTCGGCAGGCGCTGATTACGTTAAGACTTCGACAAGCTTTCTTGGATCAGGAGCTTCTACTTACGATATTGAATTAATGCGAAAGGCTGTCGGTAATGATTTTGGGGTCAAGGCATCAGGCGGGATAAGGACGCTAGCCGATCTAGTATCTATGGTGGAGGCAGGGGCTGACAGGATCGGGACAAGCAGTGGAATAAATATCATGAGAGAACTTGATGACGAGGCCCGAAAGTGAGAAAAGATTTGCGGAATTTCAAGACTAGAGGAATAGTATTAAAGACCTTCAAACTTGGGGAAGCGGACAAGATCATAACATTGATCACTGAGGCGGAGGGTAAGATAGCGGCAGTTGCAAAAGGGATAAGGCGGACCAAGAGCCGTTTTGGAGCGAGACTAGAGCCATTCACGAATTTGAATCTGATCTTCTACAAGGGAAGAAATCTTTCGACGATCACCAGTGCCGACATCATCAAGGTTTATGATGGTGTTACCGGTGAACTTGATAGGATCGATTATGGTTATGCGATGCTGGAGCTTGTCGATAAGCTTTCCGTTGAAGGTCAGAGTGATCCTAGAATCTACAATATGCTTGCGAAGTCTTTAGATCTTCTTTCCAGAACGGATAACGGAAAAAGATTGGTCCTATCGACTTTCGACATCAAATTACTAGCCTTTTCAGGTTTTTTACCAAATATAAATGAATGTACCGGCTGCTCTAGTAAGACCGGGCTGACAGACTTCAGCTTTACTCAAGGCGGTATTCTCTGCAAGCGGTGCGCTGATTCCGATCCGAGCTCTATCAATATAAATGGGGATACGATTGAATTGATGAGGTCTCTTTTGCTGACCCCATTTAAAGGATTAAAGGACGTTAAGACCGATACTGCCACTTTGGGGGAGCTTAATAATATAATAGATAAGCATATTTCATATCATCTAAGCATCAGATTAAGAGTAAGAGATTTTATTGATCGACAAGCAAGCAAGGAATCATCAAAACAAAGGATTTAGGTCTTTTTAGTATGGTCAAGGAAGCAAATATTAAAATTAAAAATACGATTGACTATTTTAAGGGAGCAGGCCTAAGCCTGATCGCTACGCAAGATGAAATAATTGATTGGAGCCACGCGGCAGCAATAGCTTTTGTCGTCGGTGACGTAAACAGGTGGCCTATAATCGGCTCCCAAGGTGAGATCTCAGTTGAGTTTGAATCATATGTGAGGGAGCTAGAGCCTAAGATATCTGAATTTACAAATATGAAAGTAGAGGATCCGCTTTGCTGTCCGGTAATATTTGATCGGGCAGAGTGGATAGTTACTGCAATTGAGAGCATAAAGCCTTTGGTAGATCCTCTATTGGAGCATGTAGTAAATGCTTTGTATAAGCAGAGAGGCGGCAGCTTAAAATTAACGCAGGCTGCTGCTACTACTCAAATGGGAACAGTTATCGGATATCTATCAAAGAGAGTTCTTGGACAGTATGATCTGCCGGTAGTAGACGATATTTCGCCAATAGGAAAGCTATATTTTATCTATCCGAACATCGAGGCGATAGAAAAGCGGCTAGGATTAGAATCACGAGATTTTAGAAGATGGCTAGCTCTTCATGAATCGACTCATGGTTTCGAATTTGAGAGTAACAAATGGTTGCAGTCACACTTAAGAAGCTTGATCGACCGGCATACCGATTTTATTGCCACCAAAATAAATGCTTCAAGGGGAAGCGCGGATAACCGGCTAAATCCGGTCAGTTTTTTCTTCTCCGGATCTCTAAAAGAGATAGTAAATGTACGAAACAATAAAATCCTAAGTGAGATACAGGCGTTCATGTCGCTAATAGAAGGTTATAGTGATTATGTCATGAAGAGACTAAGCCGAAAACTTATTCCAAAAAGCGAGCTTATTAATGAATTATTTGAAAGGCGCAGACGTTCAGAGTCTTGGGCAGAGCGCCTAATTGAAAAATATATCGGACTTGATATCAAATTGAAACAGTATGAAATAGGAGAGTCATTTGTTGCCAATGTTGTCGACAAAGGCGGGATGGACTTGCTTAATCATGTTTGGTCAGGGCCCGAGTCTCTTCCGAGCTTAAAAGAGATCGAGGAACCCGCTCTTTGGATAAGGAGAGTATCTTAACCGATGAGGGTAGCCATACTTAGTGATATACACTCTAACCTGGAAGCATTAAATGCTGTGCTGGATAGCGTTAGGTCTGAAGAAATTAGAGACATTTGGATACTTGGTGATATTTTAGGCTATGGTCCAATGCCAAATGAGTGCATAGATGCGATTAAAAAACTGGACGCAATCACAATAACCGGAAACCACGACTTGGGGGCAGTAAGCGAGATCGATATAGATAACTTCAACGAAGAAGGTAAGGTTGCGATAGAATGGCAAAGGAGTAAGGTGTCTTTGGAAAATCTTGAATTCATTAAGGCTCTTCCCAAGAGCGCAAGACCGATAGACGATGTCTTAATGGTCCACGGAAGCCCCAGGCATCCAGTCTGGGAATATGTCATTGCTTCGTGGATAGCAGACGAAAACTTCGCTTATTTTAATGAAAAAATATGTTTCTTTGGCCACACCCATCTACCTACCGTCTATAAAAGTAATATTGAGCAGGGAAGTGAGATAATTGATGTCACGGCCGGGGATAGATTTGAACTTGATGGGAAAGATTTAAGGTGGATGATAAATCCGGGAAGCGTCGGCCAGCCAAGGGATGGTAATCCGGACTCAAGTTACTTGATTTTAAATACTGATGACTGGAGTATCGAATTTAGGCGGATGGCGTATAAGATCAATAAGACCCAAGAAGAGATGAGAGGCGTCGGTCTACCGTCATATTTGCGAGAGAGGCTGCCAAGAGGTCTTTGAAATCATTATTTGACCGGAAAGTCGTTTAGAATATAGTATTGTTTTTTATCTAATAAAGGACCACGATGTTTGATTCGTTATCTGAAAGATTACAAAATGTATTTTCCAAGCTTCGCGGAAGAGGAAAGCTTGTTGAAAAAGATGTCGACGAAGCGATGCGAGAGATACGGCTTGCTCTTTTAGAGGCCGACGTAAATTATAAAGTCGTAAAAGATTTTATAGCTAAAGTTAGCGTAAGGTGTTTAGGCGTTGAAGTATTAGAGAGCCTCACCCCCGCTCAACAAGTAATAAAAATCGTAAATGAGGAGATGACAGAACTTCTTGGCTCAACCGAGAGTAAACTTATCTTTGCTTCCCAGCCACCGACAGTGATAATGATCGTCGGGCTTCAAGGATCAGGAAAAACAACAGCCGCAGCTAAGCTTGCCTATAATATCAGAAAACAAGGGAAGCAACCGATGATGATAGCGGCCGACATATATCGTCCTGCAGCGATCGAACAGTTGGTAACCCTTGGTGAAGAGAACGATATCCCCGTCTATAGCAATGACTCATCACCTGCAAAGATAGTAATCGAAGGACTGGCTGAAGCCAAGACGAAAGCTCGGGACGTTGTTATCATCGATACGGCAGGGAGACTACATATTGATGAAGAGATGATGAACGAGGTAATCGAGTTAAAAAAGATATCAAAACCCCACCAGATCTTACTTGTGGTCGATTCGATGACAGGCCAGGATGCAGTCAATGTAGCAAGCACATTTCATGAAAAACTAGATTTTGATGGCTTGGTGCTCACTAAGTTAGATGGAGATGCAAGAGGGGGCGCTGCTCTTTCTATCAGGGCTGTAACCGGAAAACCTGTTAAATATGCCAGCCTGGGAGAGAAGATCGATTCGCTAAGCGTCTTCCATCCCGACAGGATGGCCTCTCGAATTTTAGGCATGGGAGACGTATTGTCACTGATCGAAAAGGCTGAAGCGACCTCTGATAAGAAAAAAGCAGAAGAGATGCATGGTAAGTTAATGAACGCATCTTTTACCTTTGAAGACTTTCTTGATCAGATGAAACAGCTTCAGAAGATGGGCCCAATAAGCCAAATAGTAAAGATGTTGCCCGGGGCCGGCAGCGTTCCCGGTCTAAAAAACCTTAGTATCGACGATAAAGACATGGGTAAGATCCAAGCTATAATAGAATCGATGACAGTTGAAGAGAGAGTAGATCCGTCTATAATAAGCGGCAGCCGGAGGGAAAGGATAGCCAAAGGCAGCGGTACTGGGGTAAATGACGTTAACCAGCTTTTAAAACAATTCAACCAGACAAAAAAGATGATGAAACAAATGGCTGGAGGTAAAGGAAAGAAGATGGGAAAGGGCATGCTTCCATTCTAGGCAGTGGTCTAGGGGAGATGGTCTAAAAGAGAACTATAAGTGGCGAATCAGCTGATCTGCGGCAGATTATTATGTCACTCGCTAACAGGGCTTTTCATGGTGAACGGTTTACTTATATAGCACACTCTTTCCAAGACCATAGTGCGTATTCGTTCACTATCCCCAAACATTATTTCTCTCATTTCAAGGCGGCCCTCCTAAGCACTGACCATTTTCTATGTAGTACTTGTAGTACGTTTGTTTGGTATGTATAATCTGATGTCTAAATATTGAATTAAAAAGGTATATTGATTATTAAGGCGGGGGGTGTTGATTTGGGAGTTAAACTTAGACTAAGTAGGGCCGGAGCTAAGAAGAAACCGATTTATAAGATCGTTGCAGCTGATATTCGTATGCCAAGGGATGGCAGGTATCTCGAGATCATTGGGAGATATAATCCAAGAACCGAGCCGTCGACGATTGAGATAGATAATGAAAAAGCTTTGAAGTGGCTTGCTAGAGGCGCGAAACCAACTAATACAGTGGAAAAGTTGTTGAGTATTGCTGGAATCAGAGAAGAATTTGATTCCAACAAAGAGAAGTATCTGCAGGAGGTGACGTCGTGAAAGAGCTGCTAGAATATTTAGCAAAGTCGTTAGTGGATAAGCCGGAATCCGTAAGGGTAGATGTTATCGAAGGCGATCAATCGCTTATCCTTCAGCTTCATGTCGATCCTGACGATGTAGGCAAAGTGATCGGAAAACAGGGACGGATCGCTAAAGCGATAAGGACAGTTGTAAAGGCGTCAGCAGTTAAAGAAGGCAAAAGAGCAATAGTGGAGATTATCGACTAATAGTCGATAATCTTTCATTATGGAATCCCTTGATGGCCCGATAAATGTAGGAAGGATCAACAAACCACACGGTATCAAAGGTGAGATAGAATTATCAGTCTTAACCGATTACCCCAAACGCTTTAAACACGGTGCCCGTTTCTCTCTCTCCCCACCTCTAGACGATTTAGACGCAGTTTACGTCGAGAGCGTTAAGAGTAAGAAAAATGTCCTGATATTAAAATTTAAAGAAATCAATGACAGAGATGGTGCTGATAGATTAAGGGGACATGATCTTGTCATCGAGGAGGCGGATTTAATGTCTCTTCCCAGTGACTCCTATTGGCAATACGATCTTATAGGATTAAAAGTCTCAACAATCGACGGAAGAGAGCTAGGCGTGATCAAAGAGATCCTTAGCGGGAAAGGACATGACGTCTTCGTTGTAGAAAATTCTAAGCAATATCTGATCCCGGCTATCAAGGAAGTTATAAAAGATATCAATATCAAAGAAGGACAAATGGTGATCGCCCCGACTCCAGGCATGCTGTAGGCTATGATGAAGATAGATATCTTAACAATATTCCCTGAGTTATTTGAAGAATGTTTTTCTTCTGGTATGCCTAGGCTTGCAATAGAGCGGGGGCTTCTAAATGTGGATGCTCATGATCTTAGAGCCTGGACTAAAAATAAACATAAGCAAGTAGATGATGAGCCATACGGCGGCGGCCCGGGAATGGTAATGAAGCCGGAACCATTGGTCGACGGTATTAGCGATATACTGGGGCACTCACCGACGCTGATGTCAAAAGGGGAGAGGTCCATACTTCTTACACCACAGGGAAAACGCCTTGATCAAAAAGTAGTAGAAGATCTTTCTTTATCGAAGAGAATATTACTGGTCTGTGGTAGGTATGAAGGAATGGATGAGAGGGTTCGGAGTTACGTTACTGACGAAATCTCTATTGGAGATTATGTGATATCAGGAGGCGAGATGGCCGCCATGGTCATCGTGGATGCGGTTACGAGATTGATAGAAGGTGTTTTAGGGGAAAAAGATTCACTTATAGATGAAAGTTTTATTAATGATCGCCTTGAGTATCCGCAGTATACAAGACCGCCGGTATTTAATGGTGATTATGTCCCCCAAGTGTTGTTATCGGGTAATCATCAAGATATTGATGAGTGGCGAAAAAATCAAGCGAAGGCCAGAACTAAATCGCGAAGACCTGATTTGATAAAGCCAGATTAAGAGGTTATAATACTTCTTTGTTGAAAGATTGAATGATGGATATTTTAGTTTGTCGGAGGAGTTATGCAAAGAGTTACAGCAATAGACAGCGAACAAATACGTAACGATCTACCGGATTTTGGACCTGGTGATACGGTAAAGGTCCATTACAAAGTCATTGAAGGTAACCGGGAGCGAGTGCAGATATTTCAAGGCGTTGTATTAAGACGAAAAGGTGATGGTGTTAGAGAGACTTTCACGGTTAGAAAGATTACTTTTGGAGTCGGTGTCGAGAAGATCATCCCGGTCAATTCTCCGAAAATAGCAAAGCTGGAAGTAGTAAGCAAAGGTAAGGTACGGCGAGCAAAACTATATTATCTTCGCGGGAAAGTCGGCAAGAAAGCTCGCATCAAAGAGAAAAGAACTTAAATCTAGATATCCTGTTTCATTAAGGTCTTTTTTATATGGACAGCGATACTTAAGAAGTCAGTGATATATATTGGAATCATTTAAATACGACGAACAATTTCCGGAACCAGATGACGAAACATCCGAAGAAGAGAGTGTTTCTTCAGTCTTAAAAGAGACAGTCATCCTCTTAGTCTCCGCTATCGCTTTAGCCTGGTTTATCTATACCTTCGTATTACAGACTTTCTGGATACCCTCAGGATCGATGGAACCGACTATCGCTCCGGGCGACAGGGTGCTTGTAGCTAAGTTTTATTATAGGTTTTTTGAACCTAAGCGTGGTGATGTAATCGTTTTTCCATCCCCTAAAACGCTTGAAAATGGTGATCCGGACCTAATAAAGAGAGTCATCGCTACGGAAGACATGGAAGTGGTTGAAAAGAGCGGTAAAATGTTTATCGACGGCAAGGAGATAAACGAGCCTTATGTGAGGCCCGATAGCAATAACGCAAATTACGGGCCATTCATCGTTCCGCCTGACAAGCTTTTTATCATGGGCGACAATAGGGCAAATAGTAAGGACAGCAGATTTATCGGCCCCATTGACGATGAAAAGATAATCGGAAAGGCTTTTTTCACCTATTGGCCGCCCAGTCGAATCGGCGTGTTGAGGTAGACATGGCCCAGCCAAGTGAGGCCGCTGTATTCATGCTCTCATTGTAAAATTGGTCTCATCATCTATACTTAATAAACAGAATGGATAGAACAGATCCGATTGATAATGGCCACGTATCGGAAAGGGAAACTGGTTTAGCCGCTTCCAATCGACCAAGTACAAAGTCTTTTATCAAACAAAGTATAATTTTAATCGCCATATCCTTGGTTATCGCTAAACTCATCTCTGCGTTCGTCTTACAGACAATCTGGATACCTTCAGGCTCGATGGTACCGACCATAATGCCGGGCGATCGGGTACTCGTAGCCAAGTTCTACTATAGATTTTTCGAACCTAAAGCCGGTGAGGTAATCCTTTTTCATCCGCCAGTCGGGACAGGCGACGGTGGGATCGATCTTATAAAAAGAGTTATTGCTGTCGAAAACTCAAAAGTTGTCGAAGAGAAAGGAAAGATGTTCATCGACGATAACGAGATCGACGAACCTTATATCCGGGAGGATAACTCTAACGCCAGTTACGGCCCACTGGTAGTTCCCGGTGGCGAATTGTTTGTCATGGGAGATAATCGGGCGAACAGTAAAGACAGTAGGTTTATCGGTACCATCAAGGAAGAAGAAGTGATAGGAAAAGCGCTGTTTACTTATTGGCCGATAAATAGGGCGGGAATACTCAGGTAACTAACTAAGCAAAGGTTATTAATGGATCTGGCTCACTATTCAATTTCAGAGTTAAAACAACTCCTAGACTCATCGGACGAAACTAAGAAAATGGAAATTCTCCGCATGGCAAGCGGAGATAATAGGATCGGTATAAGAGAATTAGTAGAAAAGCACCACAACAAAAGAAAGATCTACGAAAAGAAGATTGAACATCTAAAAATGATGACAAGACACGAGAGGAGCCTTACGGAAAAAGGATATAATTTTATTGCCGGCGCTGATGAGGTGGGAAGGGGATGCCTGGCAGGCCCAATAGTTGCCGGTGCCGTCATCATGCCAAAAGGAAATACAGTTTTCGATATTAAGGACAGCAAAATACTAAGCGCCAAAAAAAGAGAGTTTCTGGCGGCAAAGATCAAGGAAATCGCGATCAGCTACATGGTGTCGGTAGTCGATAGGAGCGTAATTGATGAGTCAGGTATACAAAGTGCCAATATCGGGGCCCTAAAGGCTGCATCTCTCGGACTTCAGCCGCTGCCCGATTTTATTCTAATAGATGGATTTGTGATAAAAGGCATCGGTATTCCGCATGCCAAGGTCATCAAGGGCGATCTGAATTCGCAAAGCATTGCTGCGGCGTCAATAATCGCCAAAGTCTACAGAGACGAGATGATGAGAAATATGGATGAAAAATACCCGATCTACGGATTTAAAAAAAATAAGGGTTATGGCACTGCTGATCATATTAAAGCAATCGAAACCCATGGGCCGTGTGAACAACATAGGAGGACTTTTTCGCCAGTTTCCGATTACTACGGGGAAGGCGCACCCCTAGGATACAAACCTGAAGGCTCCCCAGACGAGAGAGAACGGATATAACACGTATAAAGAAAAGACTATTATGGCAAAAACTAAAAAAGCTAATTTAAATCTCATAATGTATCACCGCTAATAAATGATAGCTCAAGTCTGTCTATAATTCAATTTATCCCGAAGGCATAAACAGGCCTTTTTAGCTTTTCGTTTTATAAATAAATGTCATTTTTAATCGATCTATCATGCATTATTATAGTTGATATTGCGCATATATAGCTGATGGAGTCGATTACAGGATTTATTAAGAGCCACGGAAAAGCTAGCATAATCATAGTTGTTGTTATAGTTTCGATCATTAGCTTGATGGTGATCAATCAATTTATTCTTCTGTCGTCAGGGGGAACTCTAAGGGTAAGTTTCTTAAATGTAGGATGGGGTGACTCGGCGATAATCAAGACCCCAGATAATAAAGTCATCGTCGTCGACGGTGGGAACAATTACAAGAATTTACATAGAAACCTAAAGGCAAGAGGGATAAAAAAAATTGATCTGGTAATACTTAGCCACCCCCATAAAGATCATCTAGGCGGTCTTGTCGGTTTAGTGGATAAGTATCCGGTAAAAAAAGTTGTAGATCCGGCATTTCCTTTTAAGCAATCAGAGCTTTACGTCAAATTTTTAAAGATTATTCGCAAAAAAAAGATAGATTATCAGGTCGTAAGAGATGGTGACAGATTAAAAGTGGGAGACGTAAAGGTTGATATCCTCGCTCCAGAAAAGATCTTTAAAGGAACGGACGCCGATGTAAACAATTCTTCTATTGTCACAAAGATAACTTACAAGGACTTCGATCTCTTGATGACCGGCGATATTCAAGAGGAAGGCGTTGCTGATCTAAAAGACAACAAAGACGAGCTTCCGGCCGAGGTGTTTAAAGTATCCCATCATGGTGAGAAATCAGGAAACCCTGAGGAGCTACTAGTCTATGTCGATCCTGAAGAGGCGATCATCTCATCGGCGCCGAACAACACTCTCGGTCTCCCTAACAAGTCCACGATAGACAGATTAAAAGAGGCATCTGTAAGGATTTGGAGAACCGACCTCCAATCGGATATAGAGATAGTAAGCGATGGGAAGTCTTACGAGATCTGGCCGACCGCTTCTTGATCAGAGAACTTTTCGCTGGCAGCTGCTTCGCTAAGCTACGATAATTTTTTGGGTCGAGTGCTTGCATGTATACTCCGCAAGAAAATTTCTTGCTTTCCTTGCATTTCACCAGGTAAAGCTCTCTGGCTAGTTTTTTAATTATAACGATTATGCGGGTTCGTAACCTGCTCTCCTATATGTTTAATTACAATAAAAAAATAAAATCCTAGCTTAGAGCAAGCGATCAATATTAGAAACAATATAACTTGATGATATAATATTACTATAAGCAAGCGGTTATAAAGAGAGATGAACGCTTTGATATCCAAGTTTAAAGAATTTGCAGACTTACATCTAAGGTTTAGCAATGCTCAGCTTGTTGTTGTCGTACTGCTATGCTTGTCGATAGGAGGAGGCTCTTTTATTATCTATCAGATCAGTAAGCCAAAAAAAATGGAGAAAGTAGAGATAGCTGGTGATAAATCAAATATTAATAAAAAACCTCTCCTTCTCAAAGTCCACATTGCTGGAGAAGTAAGATTACCCGGTCTGTATAGCATCGCAAAGGGATCAAGGGTCGATGATGCGATCAAAGCGGCAGGAGGAGCTATGCCAAGGGCAGACCTTGATAGTATAAATCTTGCTAAGGTAATCGAGGACGGCCAGAAGATCATAGTCCCTACTATTGAGACGGCGACAATTTCCGGCGGCGAGCAGGTAGGCACTATCAAAAACAATTTGAACGCTTCGGATGGACGCATCAATATTAATAGCGCAAGTACAAGTGATCTGGAAAACCTAGACGGCATTGGTCCAGTACTATCTAGTAGAATAATAGATTACAGGGATAAGAACGGCCCATTTGATAGTAGCGATCAATTATTAAACGTAAGCGGTATTGGCAAAAAAAAATTGAAAGCTATTGAGGACCAGATCATAGTAGAATAGGAAATAAAAATTGGTTAAGTCCTCTTCGATCAATTGGCTAACTCTTTCCTTTATCTCAGGATTACTTTTCGCCGAGTTTTATTTCTTTAATTGGCTCTTGGCAATAGCGTTATCCGTATCAATATTCATCATCTTATTTACAGCTGCATTAATCTTTAAAAAATCCACTTTTTCATTAGCGATATTATTTTTTATGTTAACCGGTCTTACCGTAATGACTTTAGAAAATCAGGCATTAGAGACGTCTTTACTTAACAGACTCTCAATAAATGATGAATCCGTAAAGGTAAGGGCGACCCTTCTTGAGGATGGGAAAAGATTGCCGGACGTAACGAGAGCTTATGTGCGTATTGAAGAGGTAAAAACCAAGAAGGAGAGCTGGAAATTAAGAGAAAGAGCATATATCTATATCGATAATCTAGATAGTGAACTTCAAAGTGGTGACGAATTACAATTCAGTGCTAAGCCGCGATCTGTTAGAGCAAGAATTTCTGGAAGCAAAAGATCTTACAGAGCCATGGAAAGAAGAGGCGTTTCTGCAACATTTAGTCTTGATGGCGAAAGAATAAGCGAGATAACATCGAATAAAAAAGGTTTAGACAATATCAGAAAGCGAGTAATAAACGGTATAAGTAAAAGTGTTAACAGGCCATATTCAGGCATTTTGCAAGGCATACTGATCGGTGATACATCGGCTATAGATGAAGTCGATATGAGAACGTATGAAAGAGCCGGCCTCATACATCTCTTTGCTGTCTCTGGACTAAATGTTACCTTAAACATAGCCTTTGTCTTTCTTGTCTGCCGTATATTAAATCTTCGCCCGGGAATCACGTTGTTAATAAGTTTTGCTAGTCTGGCTTTCTTTGTTTGGCTTGTTGGTGGAGGAGCTTCAGTGAACAGGGCAGCATTGATGTCCTCAGTCTTATTGGTCTCCTGGTTTTTTGGAAGAAGAGGCGATATTTTATCTGCCGTATCAATTAGTGCATTAATAATACTAGTGATTAATCCAAAAGAGATTTTTAGTGTCTCATTTCAACTTTCTTATGGAGCCTTGCTAGGAATATTACTAATAACACCAGTCTTGATCGGTTTATTTGATGAGGAGATAAGAGGTCTAGTAATTCCCGCAGCCGTTGCTCTCGGGGCTCAACTAGCTGTCCAGCCATTTCTTGCTTATTATTTTAATCAGCTATCTATTATAAGTGTTCTCTCTAATATGGTTATCGTACCGCCGGTTGCAGCTATAACAGCTATAGGATTTATGGCTACATTGATATCGCTTATCAACTTAACCGTTGCAGGCATTATCTACAAAGCGTTAATTCCCGTTCTGGGATATATTTTTTATGGATCAAAGCTGTTGGCAAGTATTCCCGGGGCGTCTACCAGGATCGCAACTCCCGGAATTATTAGTATTTTAACTTACATCATCATCATTGGTGTCGTCCTTTTTATAATAAGTAGATTCCCAAAAAGATTAGGATTTGGTTCGTTTATAATAATAATATTATCGATGATATCTATCGGTATTTGGAGTCAGATGCCCCTCTCGTTTAACAACGATTTAAGAGTGACTTTTATTGACGTTGGTCAAGGGGACTCAACTCTTATTCAAAGCCCTAGAGGGAAGACAATTTTAATAGACGGTGGTCCAGATTTCAAGAAGCTCGATAAAAAACTTATAGAAAGAAATATTAAAAAGATAGATATTCTAATTGTAAGCCATGGTCATCTAGATCATATAAAGGGCTTGATCGATTTAGTGAAGGAATATCCGGTAGGAACAATACTTGACTCATCCTACTCAAATTCGTCGACTTATTATCAGGAGCTCATCGATAATACGAAATCTATGGGTATCGAGTATATGAAGGTCGCCTCCGGTGACAATTTTACGATAGATGAAGTAAGTTTCGACATTCTTCTACCAGCTGACGATTTTTACTCGGACGAGGGATCAGAAATCAATAATGCCTCTCTTGTCGCTATGGTTTCGTATAAAGACTTTGATATCCTGTTTCCCGGAGATGTCGAAATTGATTCCATAGACGATCTTATAGAAGATTATCCAAACGATATTGACGCGGAGGTCTTAAAGGTCTCTCATCACGGGTCAAGGAATGGTACGACTGAAGATCTTATCGAGGCGGTATTGCCGGGAGATGCAGTCATATCGGTTGGATCAGAAAACTCCTTTGGTCATCCTCATATGTCGACTTTAAAAATTTTAAGATCGTCTGGAGTAAGGTTATGGCGTACTGACGACGACTCTTCGGTTATGGTAACGAGCGATGGCAAAGATTACAAAATATGGTCGCTTCAGTAATGTTTTAATTGACCGCTACCCAGAACACTGACAGAATAAAAATATGGTCAAGACAAAGACGATCGAAGATCTAAAAGGCGTATATTTTCTTTACGGCGGCGAGAAATATTTGGTCGATGAGGCGATCAGTCGCCTGAAAACGATCATAGAAAAAGGCGGTGATCTGACTCTTAATCTGGAGAGGTTCACGGCGCCGCGTGATGTAAGCGATATTCTAAACGCCTGTTTTACGCCACCGTTCTTATCGCAAAAGAGACTCGTGATCGTCGAAGAGATCGAGCGGCTTGCGCCAAGCGATAGAGATAGACTTGTCGATTATGTTGAAAATCCGATGCACCATACCGTCCTTATAATGGTCCAGACAGGTTTAAATAAATCTAAAAAACCTAATATCGATAAGCGTACAAAACTATTTAAAAAGTGTGACAAGCTGGGCTATGTCTATGAATACAAGATCGAGCAAAAGAATATCAAGTATTGGATAAAAGACGAGTTTTTAAAAAGGAACAAGGTACCCACCGATCAAGTAGTCCAGCTCTTAGGCCAGATAGGCGCAAATGATTTAAGGAGGCTCAGCTCTGAAATAGAAAAGATATCACTTTACGCAGACGGAACTAAGAAGATCGATATGGATCACATAAGGGAAGTCATATCTTTAAGCGCTGAAGCCGAGGTATTCGATCTGATAGAAAAAGTGGTAGCCGGTGACGTTGATTCTTCCTTAGATCTTCTGGCGGTCATCTTGGATGAGGATGACGAGGTCGGAAAAATATTCTACCTTCTAGAACAGCAGATAAGCCTTCTTCTAAAAGGTAAGGAATATCACGATAAAGGCATCCCCGATAAAGAGATGGCGGGTTTGCTAAGAATTTCTCCCGGCCGACTGTATTACTTAAAGACACAGCTAAGATCTGTGTCAATTGAAAATTTGAAAAACATGCTTGAGTTACTGGCCAGGGCAGATCATCGAAGAAAACAAAGCCTTGAAGACAACAGGCTGATACTTGAGAGATTTATTGTAGACGCGGTAGCGACACGATCAGAAGTTGCTAGCTGATAGAGTTTAACTTTTTTGTCAGGTGAGACTTCTTGTTGGCAGCGTTGTTCTTATGGATAATATTCTTAGAAGCGGCTTTATCCAGCGATTTGACAGTCTTTTTTAAGGTAGATTCCGCGGCTTTCTTATCTTTATCCGTAATAGCCTTATCAAAGCTGGCCATGTTTGATTTGACTTCGCTCTTAATGCCCTTATTGCGCACCCTTGATCGTTCCGACTGTCTGTTTCTTTTTATCTGAGATTTGATATTAGCCACAAATACCTCCATAAACTTATTAAAAAACAACTTATCTTACCATACAATTTACTTACTGCAAGTTACATACACTCGACGGGTCCATTTTAAACCCATATAATGTTGCGAGCTTGCAAATGACGAAGGGAAAATTTGAGCGAGGAGACAGCGTCACTTTCTAAGTCAACGGCGACAATATCCGTATATACGACAATAAGTCGTGTAACGGGCTTTATAGCGATCATAGTCCTTGCGTACGCTCTGGGAAATACGAATCTCGCTGATTCCTACAATCTCGCAAACACTATCCCAAACATGCTTTACGAGCTGGTCCTGGGAGGTATTCTTACCTCTTTATTTATTCCGATATTCATGGACCACCTTATAAAGGATAAAGACAAGGCCTGGAAAGTCGTTAGTAATATCGCCAATATATCGATACTTTTTCTAATCGTAATGGCGATAATCGGTACGGTTTTCTCTTTCTATTTCATCAGGATCCAAACTTTTCTTGTACCGGCAGGAGCTGAGAAGGTTAAGCTGGCCAGTTTATTCTTTAAATTTTTCGTATGGGAGATCGTTTTTTACGGTGCTTGCTCAATCCTTAACGGCGTACTCCAATCGCTAAAGAAGTTTAAAGTACCTGCCGCCGCTCCCATTCTTAACAACCTAGTCACCATAGCAACCGTTCTTTTTATCTATCTGCCTCTACGAAATGAGAATCCTGAGGCGGCTCTGGTAGGGCTGGCCATTGGTACGACCTTTGGTGTGGCGGCTATGGCCCTTATACAGATACCTGCTCTTATAAAAGTCGGATATAAACACCATTGGGTTTTGGATTTTAGGGATGAGACTTTCTTAAAATTGGCTGTTTTATCCATCCCTGTTTTTGGTTACGTGGCCTCTAATCAGATCGGCCAGATAGTCGTAAATATTCTTGCTTTTCAATTTGACAGCGGTTTCTCATACTGGACATACGCCTGGAGATTTTATCAGCTTCCCTATGGAATATTGGCAGTATCCATTGCTACTGTGCTTTTTCCTTATATATCGGAGAGATCATCAAATAATGATATTAGCGGCATCAAAGAGTATCTTTCAATTGGCGTAAGGACAACCAGTTTCGTTATTCTACCGGCTACAGCTTTTATTTACGTGCTTAGTGAACCGATCATCCTTACTACTATCAGCCATGGGGCTTTTAGCGTTGATGGCGGCATAAAGACGGCGCAAGTTCTGGCTTACTTTACATTAGGCCTTCTGCCGTTCTCCTTACACATGTTTATAGCAAGGATCTTTTATGCTTTAAAAGATACGATGACACCGATGAAGATGAACGCTCTCGGTGTTCCTGTAATGATTGTATTAGACATCATATTAGTAAGGTTTTTTGAAGTGGCCGGATTAGCCCTAGGCAACAGTATCACTTATGCCTTTACTACGACCCTTCTTTTCCTCTCTCTTAGAAAAAGAATAGGGCCGCTCGGGGCAAGGGATATGGTTAGGAGAACAATAAAGTTTACGATCATATCCATTATCTCAGCTTTATTGATCATTATCGTGACCGGTTTTTCGATATTCAGTGGGACAGATTTCTTATCAAGCTTGCTTAATCTTATTGTAGGCCTTACTGTTGGAATAAGTTCGTATCTTCTTATCAACCATGTGATGAAAACTGAAGAGACGGAATTTATTTGGGGTATGTTTAGGGGAATATTAAGAAAATGGCAGAATAATTCGAAAGGAGATTAGTTATGAGCGGTACACGTGTCCACCTTACTTTTCCTGAGAAGTTGATCCAGGAACCGGTCATCTATAATCTGGGGAAAAACTACGGAATCGTCACAAATATAAGGCGAGCAAATGTTGAGCAAAAAATGGGGTGGGTTATCCTTGAGATGGAGGCGGATGATGAGTCTCTCGAGAGAGGTATCAAGTATCTTGAGGAGTATGGTGTACAAGTCGATCGGATGGACGGGGACGTAATAGAGAGCTGATCATTTGATTGCCATAGAAAAAAAGTCTTTAAGTGAAAAGGAAGCAAGGTTAGAAGAGGTACTTTTAGAGAGCGAAAGTGCGGTAATCGCTTTTTCCGGTGGAGTTGATAGCAGTTTACTTCTACACAAAGCAACTTCAATACTTGGTAGGAAGAATGTTATCGCGGTCACCGGCCTATCTCCATCCTATCCAGAGAGTGATAAGCGAAATGCTGATGAAGTCATTCAGTTTACGGGCGCGATCTGGTTGACAATTGAGACGATGGAATTTAATGATTCAGATTATGTAAAGAACGGCATAGATAGATGTTTCTTTTGCAAAAAAGACCTTTTTAAGAGATTGACCAAGATTGCTTATAAGCACGGCGTAAAGGCAGTATTTGATGGAACCATCTATGACGATATGGATGATCATAGGCCAGGCAGACGGGCAGCTCTTGATGCCGGTGTAAAAAGCCCTCTTTTAGAGGCCGGTATTTTAAAAGAGGAAGTCAGAACTCTTTTAAAACGGGATGGATTGCCAAACTGGGATAAGCCATCTTCAGCGTGCCTTGCTTCACGAATTCCGTATGGAACTGAAGTAACTTCTGAGAAATTAGCCCAAGTTGAAAAAGGCGAGAAGATCCTCAAGGATTTCGGTTTTAGTAGCTCGCGGCTTAGATGGCATGACAATATCGCCAGGATCGAAATCGACCCAGAAGAGTTTACCGAAGCGATAAATTTAAGAAAAGATTTGATCCGGGCGATCAAGAAGGTTGGTTTTACCTATGTATGCCTGGATATCGAAGGCATAAGGACCGGAAGCATGAATGAAGGCCGGAATTAAATAAAGAGAGAACTTAATTGTAAATAATTCCTCCGCCGATGACAAGATCGTCTACGTAAAACACCACTGATTGACCGGGGGCTATGCCGGTATCGGACTTCGATTTCAACTCTACCTTGACCGCATCGTCAGCTATGGGAAAGATCTTAGCCGGGACAGGCTCCATATTGTAGCGATATTTTACTTCGACTTCAAAGTCCTCGATCAATCCATCAAATGGTATAAAATTCAGCTCTTTAGCAATGAGTGAATCTTTTTCGAAATCCGCTATTCCGCCGACAACCAAAGTGTTGTCGTCAGGTAAGATATCCGTAACATAAAACGGAGTATTGTTTGCAATCCCCAGCCCTTTTCTCTGGCCTACAGTGTAGAAGGGAAGGCCTTTGTGGGTTCCAAGAGAACGATTTTCCTTATCAATGATTGGGCCTGGCTTAGGATCATAGCCACGATCGATCAAAAAGCTTCTATAGTCATTATCGGGGATGAAGCAGATCTCCTGACTCTCTGCTTTTTTGGCTACCGAGAGACCAAGGCGGTCAGCGACGGACCGCACTTCTTTTTTGTTGTAGTCGCCAAGAGGAGCGATAAAACTTCGAAGAACTCCTTGGTCGGCTCCCCAAAACATGTATGACTGGTCTTTACTTCTGTCCCTTGCTATCTTGACTTGGAATCGTTTCGCTACTTCATCAAAGGCGATCTTTACGTAATGGCCGGTGGCTAGCTGATTGGCTCCGAGTTTTTCGGAGATACTCTTTAGAGTCGTAAACTTGATCTTGCGGTTGCATTGGATGCACGGGTTAGGCGTTCTACCTTTAGTATATTCATTATAAAAATCGTCTATGACATGCTTTTTAAAAGCTTTTCTAAGATCAACAGTGAAATGAGGGATATTCAGATTTTTTGACACAAGCCAAGCGTCATCAATATCCTCAGGCGAACAACAACTTCTATTATCAACTTGTCCGGCAACAGTGCTGTCGTGAAGCCTCATTGTAAGGCCGACAACTTCCTTTCCTTCGTTCTTAAGAAGGGCGGCGACAGTTGAGCTATCGACTCCGCCACTCATAGCCACAGCGGTCCTTTGGCGTTCTTTTGGCATTTCTATAAAAGAATCTGAACTTACAAAGTTTTCCAGAGCGGACTTAAGGGCCGTTGCTCCCAGATTCGAGCAGCTAAGCTTATTATCGGGAAGACCTCCAAGAGCACTATTTATATCATCTCCAGTTATCATTGACGCCTCAAATATAGATAGACCCTTTGCTATTTCCGTAGTCATACTAGAAGAAGCAATGGCTGAGGGACAGCCTTCAGCTAAAAAAGAGATATCGGCTATCCGAAAAGACTCGACTCGAATAAAGATCTTTACAAGATCGCCGCACTCTTCGATGCTTCCAGCCGTACCGATGGCGCTGGGGTGCTCCATCTTGCCAACATTTTTAGGATCGAAAAAATGGCTCTTAACGCTATTTGATATATCTTCTACCATAATATAAGTATTATAAGTATCCAGACAATAATTAACACCTTAATAGGGTTATTATAAAGTCTAAGGCATGAACTTTATGTAAAGCCAAAGAATGAAGATTGTTTTAAGGAGCATGAAAGATAGATGGAAAAGATGTTGGTAAGTTTATGTCTATTGGGACAGAAATGTCGATTTGACGGAAGAGATTGCCTTAATGACCAAATAAAGGAGTCGCTACATAATAAAATCGTGATCGGCGTCTGTCCGGAGCTTGAGTCCGGCCTATCAGTTCCCAGAAAAAAGTGCGAGATATTCGGTGGAGACGGCTATGACGTTTTGGACAAAAAAGCTCAAGTGTTGGCAGAAGATGGTAGCGATCTTAGCCTAAGCTATCAAAGGGGCGCGGAAATAATTTTGGAAAGAGTAAAGATTTCCGGCGTAAAGAAAGCGATATTTAAGGATAATAGCCCGTCTTGCGGTCTGACTCACATATATGACGGAACGTTTAAGGGCCGCATGCGACCAGGCCCTGGTGTTAGCACGGCCCTACTAAAGCGAAACGATATAGAGATAATAAGTGATGAACATTTTATTGAAATTTGAAAACGTTCCCCATAATCTTTAAAATACACCTTTATTACCATGTAAAGGATTATAAGGCGTAAGGGATAAAAGTAATGGAGCAAAAGAATAAAAAAATAAAAGCGGTTGCCATGCTATCGGGAGGACTAGATAGCAGGATAGCTGTACGCATGGTTCAAGAGCAGGGAGTTGATGTAGTCGCTCTCAATTACGTTACCCCTTTTTGCACCTGTACCTCAAAAAGTAGCTGTCGTTTGGAGGCAAAGAAGGCATCAGTCGAGTACGGTATCGAGCTAAAGACATTTTATGTATTTGAAGATTTTATTCATATAATCAGGGAACCGAAACACGGATCCGGTAGCGGCATCAATCCCTGCCTGGATTGCAGAATACTTATGTTTAAGAAGGCGAAAGAGTACATGGATGAAATGGGGGCTTCATTTTTAGTTACCGGTGAAGTACTGGGTGAGCGCCCCATGTCTCAGCGTCCCGACGCTATGATCACTATCGAAAATGAATCCGGTCTGTCAGGGTTGATAGTGCGGCCCCTTTCGGCAAAGTTATTAAAGCCATCAATTCCTGAGGAACGTGGCTGGGTAGATCGAAAGAAATTTCTAGAAATTGAGGGCAGATCTCGAAAGCCTCAGATAGAGATGGCCGAAAAATTAGGTATGGGGGATTATCCATGCCCCGCCGGCGGCTGTTTGTTAACTGACAAAGATTTTTCCAGGCGGATGAGCGATCTTTTATCGATAACCGATATGCCTTCTCGAAACGATGTCTTTCTTTTAAAAGTCGGTCGTCAGCGCTTTTATCAAGGAAAGAGGATAGTGATAGGGCGAAACGAGAAAGATAACCAGCGGATAACGTCTCTTGCAAGAGAAAAGGACTTGCTGATGGAGGCGGCGGACTTTACCGGACCCACAACCCTCATAAGGGGAGATCATAGCGATGATATAATCTTAGAAGCTGCTAGATTGACAGGTGCTTACGGCAAGGGAAGAGACGAAGCAAAGCTAAAAATAAAATACTGGTCACCTAAAAGTATAGAAAATAACTATGTTGAGATAGAAATGAAGGAAAGCGAAGACCTCGTAATCAGTTGAGAATCCAATGAAGGAGAGCTAATGGAGAAAGCAAGAGCATCGATAGGAATATTTGGAGGATCCGGTTTCTATTCGCTTTTAGATAATGTAGAGGAGATCGCAGTAGAAACGCCATATGGATCACCAAGTGCAAGACTATCGATCGGTAACGTAGGTGATAAAAGAGTAGCCTTTCTTCCAAGGCATGGTAGCAAGCACGAGCTTCCACCGCACATGATAAATTACAGGGCAAATATATGGGCCATGAAAGAGGTGGGCGTCTCGCACATCATTGGTCCCTGCGCGACAGGTAGCCTTCAGCCGCATGTTAAACCGGGGGACTTTGTAATATGTGATCAATATGTAGATCGTACGAAAGGAAGAAAGGATACGTTTTACGATGGTCCGATAGCGACCCATGTAAGCTCAGCGGAACCTTACTGCGAACAGATGAGAGCAATTGCCCATGAAGCAGCATCAGAAATGGGGATAAACGCCCATTCTACGGGCACTGTTGTCGTTATCCAAGGGCCGAGATTCTCAACAAAAGCTGAGAGTAAGTGGTTTTCAAATCAAGGTTGGGAAGTTATAAATATGACTCAGTACCCGGAAAATCATCTAGCTAGAGAGCTAGAGATCTGCTACTTAAACATCTCTTTAATAACTGATTACGATGTCGGTTTGGAGGATGTTCCTGAGATCGAGCCGGTTTCGATGGAAGAGGTCATCGAGATATTTAACGCCAATAATGAGAAGGTCAAAGAACTGATATTTAATATTATTCCCAAAATACAGGCTACTAGGGAGTGCGCTTGCAAGTCAGCCCTCGCAGGTGCAAAATTCGAATCGTAGGAATGAAAAATATAGTTACTTATTGAAATGAATTGAAAAAGCGATAAAGTATCAGCTGATGATATCTTTATTAACTGACTCACGGATAATCGTTTTTTTACTCATTTTTTTTCTCTGGGCTTTGGCTCACTCACTGTTAGCCTCGCTTACTATTAAAGACATTCTGCGCCGCCGTCTGGGCAGGTATTATCACTTCTACAGAGTCTTTTACGTCGTTCTATCTATCGTTTCATTAATTGCATTATTTGTATTGTTTCCCTTGCCGCAAGGCCGGTTGTATGCCTTTGATGGCGCTTTATTTTATATTCTAAAGGCTATTCAAACCATTGCTCTGGTCGCTCTCTTATTTACGGCAACTATATCTATAGAGGATGATTTTTTAGGATTAAGGGCGGCGAAAAAGTTTTTTTCGGCAAGACTTGATAGTAATGATACAAGACCGCTTAGGACAAGCGGGATCATGGGATACTCAAGACACCCACTATATTTTTTTATAACGGTTTTATTGTGGAGCGATCCTCAGATGACAGCTGCCTGGTTTACTGTAACCCTGTCATTCTCTATATATTTTTTGATCGGATCGATATTCGAAGAGAGAAAACTTATTTTTTTATATGGAGACGATTATATAAATTATCAAAAGAAAGTAAGAAGATTTATTCCTTTAAAAAAAGTACACAAACGGCTCAGAAATGAGCGATATTCTTAAACTCATTAAATCTTTTCTCAATCTCGTCATCAGTAAGGCGCGCCAACCTATCGGTGCCGAAACCTTCGACATTGTATGAAGCCATAACGCTCCCATATATAATTGCTCTTCTAATGTTCTGTTCGGAGAAATCCTCCGTTTTTGAGAGATAGCCAAGAAAGCCCCCCGCAAAAGAATCTCCAGCCCCGGTGGGATCACTAATATCTTCCAGCGGATAAGCCGGCGCTGAAAAATGAGAAGAACCGCTAAACATCAATGCACCATGCTCGCCCTTCTTAAATATCACGGCCTTTGGCCCCATTGAAAGCATCGATCTTGAAGATTCAAGAAGGCTATGAGTACTACAATATTGTCGGGCCTCCGAGTCGTTCATGAGGCAGAGATCAACTCTTTTTACCACTTCATCAAGGGAGCTTTTCTTATTTTCGATCCAGTAATTCATTGTATCGCAGACTACAAACTTGGCTTTATCGACCTGATTAAAGACCTCCAATTGAAGGTCAGGATCGATATTGGCAAGAAATAGGATATCGGGACTTCGCCAGCTTTCAGGAAGTTTAGGCTTAAAATGTTCAAAGACATTCAATTGAGTATCTAGGGTATGGGCGTGGTTGAGGTCATATTCGTAATAACCCTTCCACTTGAAAGTCTCTCCGTCTGCTACTTCAAGTCCTGAAGTATCAACATTAAGACTGTTAAGGAAATCTATATGATCTTTAGGAAAATCACTTCCTACAACACCGACTAGCCCCACATCGCTAAAAAAACTTGCGGCACAGGCAAAATGAGTTGCTGAACCTCCAAGTGCATCATCTACTTTGCCAAAAGGTGTCTCAATAGAATCGAGAGCAACTGAACCTACGACTAATATTTTCATACAATTCCCTTCAAAGGTTGACTAAAGGCTAAGATCTACACTTGGTTAATAATAGTAAAATAGTTATACATCGTCTATATTGGGTAAAAATAATTTAGGTTGCTTCCATTCCAAGAAAGAAGGCTTGCATGCTTAACGGCTTTAAGCTGGGGAAGATATTTGGTATTGAAATATATATATCTTACAGCTGGTTTTTGATTTTCTTGTTAATAACTTTTATTCTCACTTACAACATATTTCCCCAAGAGTTCCCCGGCCACACATTTTTTGTAAATCTTATTCTAGGAGTCATTACGGCTATTCTTTTTTTTGGATCCCTTTTATTTCACGAATTAAGCCATTCTTTTGTAGCCAACAGAAACCATATACCGATCACGAAGATTACGCTATTTATTTTTGGAGGTATGGCCCAGATGTCGAAGGAGCCGGATAAGCCCTTTAGCGAGTTTAAAATGGCTATCGCCGGACCAGTGTCAAGTTTGTTTTTGGCGCTTGCATTTCTTGGAATATTTATCATACTGGTTGCAACCGGCTTTCCCAGCACCGTCTTTGCCCCATTCGAATTTCTCTGGCAGATCAATTTACTGCTGGCAATTTTTAACCTTGTCCCAGGCTATCCCTTAGATGGCGGGCGCGTCTTTCGTTCGCTCTTGTGGATGTTCATGGGTGATCAGCAAAGAGCTACAAATATAGCGTCAAAGGCTGGTCAATTGTTTGCAGCTATTTTGATCGGCGGCGGTATCTTTATTGTGTTGGATAGCGGATTCAGGGATTTTAGCGGGTTCTGGTTAATATTGATAGGTGCGTTTTTATATCAGAGCGCGTCGTCAAGCTACCAACAACTTCTTCTCAAAAATGCTCTTTCAGGCTTAAAAGTCGAGGACTTGATGTCAACAGATGTTAAGACCATAGCTCCAGATATCGACCTTCTGGCACTGGTTAACGATTATTTTCTTACTTACAAATATGGCCGCTTTCCTGTTGTAAGTGGCGATGATCTACTGGGAATTGTAACCCTTCACGATATAAAGGACGTACAAAGAGACAGGTGGCCAAAGACGACTGCCGGTGAAGTCGTCGAAAAACTTATAGAACCAATGTATGTTAACGCAGATGACGATGCGGTTTATGCTTTGATGAAGATGGTCAAGGAAGATATTGGTCATCTACTCGTAGTAAGTGAGCAGAGCCATCTTGAAGGTATAATAACCAGGGCAGATATCATCAGATTAATGAAAATAAAAAATGAACTGATGCAATGAGACTTATGAACAATGCCTGATCTGAAGACACCCCGCTTAACCGGTGCTTATGATATTATTTTATAAGTCATCGATTCCTTGAGCATCACATGAATAAATTTAATAAAAAAATCCCTTATGGCGTCATTGAGAGGCTTCCCGCTTATCTCAATTGCTTAATGCAGCTTAAGAAGGAATCGGTCACGACAGTTTCGTCTGAACGATTAGGAAGGCTGACCGGAATTAACGCGGCTCAAATAAGAAGAGATCTTATTTATTTTGGAAAATTCGGCATAAGGGGTGTCGGCTATGAGGTCCACACTCTTATAAAAAAGATCCAGGATATTTTAGGGGCTGATAAATTTCATAATATTGTTGTGATCGGTGCAGGAAATCTAGGCGCGGCCATCTCAAATCACGATGGTTTAAAGAATCACGGTTTTATCGTAAAAGCGATTTTTGATAACAATAAAGAAAAGGTGGGGCGGGAGATAAACGGCATAGAAATATCCGATCTGAGCGATCTAAAAAAAGTGATAAATGAGGAGAAGATAAAGATTGGTATTTTAGCGACACCCTCTGAAGCAGCGAGGAAGAGTGCAAAGGCTTTAATCGACGAAGGTGTCCGGGTGATTTTGAACTATACTTCAATAATCATAGAGGCTCCGAAGGATGTAATCGTCTACAATAGTGACCCGGTCAGCGATCTTCTCTATACTTTATATTATTTTACTTCGAAAAAGAGCATGTGAACCATGGGACAAACAAGATTTCCGGCGACAGGAATTATTATGGCTGGAGGAAAAAGCTCCCGGATTGGTAGTGATAAAGGGGCGCTGCTTCTTCAAGGCAAGACATTGGCGGATCGAACGACAGACACCATCCTCGATCTTTTCGAGGATGTTATCTATGTGACAAATCATCCTGAAGATGTCGAAAGGACCGACGTAAGAATCGTTTCAGATGATATTCCATACCTTGGCCCGCTAGGAGGAATAGCCGCAGGGCTTAGACATTCTACACATAGTTCAAACTTTGTAGTCGCTTTTGATATGCCATTTATTAATGATGAGTTGATCGCTTACATGGTCTCTTTAGCGGCTGATGCCGATATTGTCGTTCCCAAAGTACAAGGTAGCTATGAGCCTCTTTTTGCGGTTTATTCATCAGACTGCTTAAGGCATATCGATAAACGTCTCGCAGCGGGTGATAGAAGAGTGATCTCGATTTACGAAGATGTAAATGTGAAAGAGATCGGTGTTCAGGATATTAAAAGATTTGATAGAGATCTTATGACTTTTATAAATATAAATACTTTTGAAGACTATAGAAAGGTCAAGAAAATGTTGGGGGAGACTGATCAGTGAAACCGACTGTGAAGGCAGGCGTAATTAAGGTAAGCGGAGGAAGTTTTGAACAAGAGGTCATCGACCTACCAGTTGAGGCGCTTTACACCCTGTATCTAAACGATAATGAGATACTCACATTTATGGCTACGCCAAAAATGATCAAAGAACTGGCTGTCGGATTTCTTGCTACGTCAGGTGTTATTGAAAAAGGTGATGATATTAATTCGATTATCGTAAACGATGCCGATGGCGTGGTCTGGGTAGAGACCGGATCAGAAACTAACATCAAGGAGAAATTGCTGTCTAAAAGATTCCTTACATCGGGGTGCGCCGGGGGAGAAATATTCGAGGATCCCATGAGTGCCTTCGATCTTGTCCCGCTAAAAAGCACTCTTCGGATAGATGCCAATATTGCCTTTGCTCTGATGGGTACACTTCTTAAAGAGGCAAAACTTTATAAAATTTCCGGCGGTATGCACGGGGTCATGTTAGCCAAGGATAGAAAAAAGGTTTACCTTGCTGAGGATATTGGTCGACACAATGCAGTCGACAAAGTAATAGGGGCGGCTTTGCTAAATGGGGAGTCGTTGGATGACATGGTACTAGTAGCGACAGGCAGGATCTCTTCGGAGATGTTGATAAAAGCGGCTCGGTCGGGCATTGCGATATTGATATCTAGGACAGCGGCGACAGAGCTTGCTGTTGGAATAGCAGAGAAAGTCGGGGCAACGATAGCCGGTTATCTAAGAAAAGATTCTATGTACATCTACAGTAATCATTCTCGAATAAAACTATAAATAATATATTTTAAAGTTAGCTTTTATGCTATCATTACGCTGGTTAACAAAGCGCCCGGTAAAAAGATTACTTAGCAGCTTCATAGTTGACAATATGTCTGAAGCATCAAAAAAATTGAAGATAAATAATTCTCGAAAATGGGTTAAGCGCTTTATTTATATCCTCGTAATTGTGACTCTTTTTGCATGGTCCTATTCACCTATAAAAAAAAGAATGGTTCAAAGACGTCAAATTGAAAGGCTAAGCAATCAGCTGGCATCCGAAAAGATAGAAAATAAAAAGTTAAAGATGGAGCTAGAGCTTTTAAGAAGCGACAATGAATACATCGAGAACATAGCAAGAGAAAAGTTAGGCATGATAAAAGCTGGCGAGGATGGTTATGTCGTCATTGAAGAAGATGAAGAAAAAGGCGTCGAAGATGAAGGAGAGGATGCTAGTGAAACCGAATCTGGTGGTGAAGGCTGGTGGCAAAGGATTCTTTCAATTTTTAGACGCAGATAATAGTACAGGTAAGCGAGGCCATTTTGAGTAAAGAAGTACGAATAGAGACCAAAGAATTTAATTTCTACTACGGAAGCCAAAAAGCTCTTGAGAATATAAACATCAAGGTTAAAAAGGGATCGGTAGTCGCTCTGATCGGACCCTCGGGATGTGGTAAATCTACATTCCTAAGAAGTCTAAATCGAATGAATGATCTGATTGACAATACCAAAGTTGTCGGCAATATCTTGCTGGACGGGAACGATATTTACGCGCCGGATGTTGATCTTATTTCGCTACGGAAGAAAGTAGGCATGGTCTTTCAGAAGCCAAATCCTTTCCCCAAATCGATCTATGACAATGTGATCTTTGGCCCCAAGTTGCATTATAAGCAAAAAAAATCAGGCCTTGATGAGCTGGCAGAGAAGAGCCTAACAAGGGCGGGGCTTTGGAGTGAGGTCAAAGACAGGTTGCACTCACCGGCCCTGGAATTATCAGGAGGTCAACAACAGAGACTATGTATTGCCAGGACTCTCGCAATTGAACCCGAAGTCATACTAATGGATGAACCAGCGTCGGCCCTTGATCCAGCTTCAACTCAGAGAGTCGAAGATCTTATACATGAACTGAAAGAGAGATATACCATCATTATAGTGACCCATAATATGCAGCAGGCAGCTCGTGTTTCTGAGTTTACGGGCTTCTTTTTAGTGGAGAACCAGGGGGAGGCGGCCCACTTAATTGAGTTCAACGATACCAACAATATATTTACGAATCCCAGCGATAAAAGGACCGAGGATTATATAACTGGCAGATTTGGTTAAGATTTTAAGATTGCCTTAAGTCCCGGCCTGGCCTCTCTTCAAGTTCAATATTTTTTTCAGTTAGTTCATTGTTTCTATAAAACATGATTTTGACATTTTCGCCGACGGAATGATTTTCTATTGCGACAACGAGGTCCTCCATCGATTTTACATCATCGTCACCGAATTTAACGATTATGTCTCCACCTTTACCTTCTCTATCAATACCCTTGAGCTTAGCTTTGTTTGCGGGACTATCTTTGAATACATCGACGACGAGCGCACCTTTATCAACGGGAAGTTCGAGTTCCTCAGCTAAACTTTTGTTTATATCTTGACCAGATATACCAAGCCAGGCATGGGATACCTTGCCCCCATCATTTATCTGATCGAAGACTTTTTTTACAGTTTTACTTGGTATGGCAAAAGCGATACCAATATTACCGGCGGAGCCGCCCTCGGTAGCGATCTGAGCGCTTACACCGGCGACTTTACCATCAACATTTAATAAGGGGCCACCACTATTGCCCCTATTTATAGCAGCATCGGTCTGGATTGCGTTTCTTATCTGAAAGCCGTTGGGCGCGTCGATCGTTCTATTAACGTTACTTACTATTCCGCTTGTCATGCTTCCGGCAAGGCCGAGCGGATTTCCAATAGCATAAACAGTATCACCGACTTTAAGATCAGCCGAACTTTCTATTTTAAGCGGTTTTATATCCTTATCGTAATCTTGGATTTGAAGGAGAGCGAGATCTGAACTTCTGTCGGTACCCAAGACTTTTGCTTCAAACTCAGTCTTATCAAAGAGTGTGACCTTCACAGATTCAGCGCCTTCGACTACATGTTCATTGGTAACTACCAAGCCGTCATCCGAGACGATGAAGCCGGAACCGGTAGCTTGTTCACTGTCGCCCCTTAAACCAAAAAAATCGTTTCCGCGTCTAGATGCGCTGACGTTGACGACAGCAGGATTGAATTTTTCATAAATCTCCTGCGGGGTAAATCCGGAAATATCATCGACGTTTCTCTCTGTTTTTCGATCGAGCACTATTTCTTCTTTTATAACTCGACTTTTTACTGGAGCAAAGAAATATATAGTTCCAAAAACCAGCGCACCACCGACAATCGCCGATGTAAGGCTAGCAAAGATCACCGTTGCCAAGTTCTGTCTCATCTACATTCTCCTTATAATTATTACTCAGGAATTTATGCTAGGATTATACCATCGTCCGCGCTAAATAATTCGCGAGTAGGACAAAATTTACAAAGAATTTGCAAATTGAAAACGGATTACAATTCAGACAAGCGATTTAATGAGGAAGTCATATTTTGGCGTTAATCAAAGATGAAGATATTCAGGAGATAAAAGATAAGGCAAGCATTATTGATCTTGTATCACCTCATGTATCTTTAAAAAAAGCTGGTCGAACGTATAAAGGTCTTTGCCCTTTTCATAAAGAAAAGTCACCTTCGTTTACAGTTGATCCAGTCAAGCAGTTATACCATTGTTTCGGATGCGGTGAGGGAGGCGACGCCATCAGCTTTGTAATGAAAGCTGAGAGCATGGATTTCAATGACGCCGTAGAATCGATTGCCAGATCGATTGGTCATGCAGTCCACTACGAAAGTTCAAATCAGAGTGAAGAGGGAGCAAGCGTCATTTATGAGATAAACGAGAGAGCCAAGGACTATTATTCACAAGTATTGATGTCAGGAGCCGGATCAAAAGCAAGAGAATACTTAAAAACAAGAGATTTCAATAAAGAGATCGCCATAAAGATGGATATTGGGTATGCGCCTGAAAGCTGGGACCTTCTTTACAAATACTTGTCATCTAAAGGTTACCTCGAGAAAGATATGGTAAGAGCTGGTTTGCTGACGAAGAACGAGAACAATAAGGTCTTTGACAGATTTCGTGATCGAGTGATATTTCCAATAATCGATGTTCAGGGGAGAACGGTAGCCTTTGGCGCCAGAGCCTTTGGGGACGCGATGCCCAAATATCTAAACTCTCCGGAATCACCCGTCTATAACAAAAGTTCCGTTTTATATAATATCCATGGAGCGAAGAACAATATAGTAAAAAACGACTACGCCCTGATAGTCGAGGGTTATACTGATGTAATGGCGCTTGCGATGTCTGGAATTTTGAACGTCGTTGCAACCTGTGGAACGGCTTTAACTAGCGAACACCTAAAGAGGCTTTCAAGACTCTCAGAGAATATCGTATTAGTTTTCGATGGAGATGAGGCAGGACAGAAGGCAGCGGAAAGAGGGATTGATCTTATTGAACAATTCCAGCTCCCAAGCCAGCAGTCACTTAAACGAATAATAGATAATGAAAAGATCAACTTAAAGGTAATGACGCTTCCCATAAAAGTGGATCCCGCTGAATATATAAATAATCACGATGCAACTGATTTTTTAAAATTAGTCGATGATGCAAAAGTTTTTACAGATTTCTACGTAGACCGTATCGTCGAAAAGCACGACTTGGACGACCGAATTCAACGGAAAAAGGCTTATTTGGAGATTCTTGAGTTTATAACTCTTATGCCCAGCGCTCTGGATCAGGAGGATTACTTAAAGAAGGCATCCTCTATTTTCAGATCACCCTTTGAGATCATTCAAAGAGACTTTAAGCGACATATAAAAAACGTAAGCAGAGGAAGATCTAAGGTCGGTAATGATTTGTCTAGCAACTTTTCTCAAAGTGCATCTAGATTGGCAGAAAAAGAGATGTTAAAATGTATTTTCCAGTCTCAAAAAGCAAGCGATTACCTGGGCAAATTAGAGTTAAGTGATTGGCAAGACAGCGACTATGCCCAACTTTACTTAGTTTTAAAAGATAAACTGCTGGGTAAAGGTAAAATTAGTCTTAAAAAAATAGTATCTGATATGGATGTAAATATGCAAAAAGTAGCAACAAAGTTGATGCTCGAAACTGTCCACTCAGAAGATATAGACAAGCATGCTTTTGATCACTACTTAAAATTAAAAGAATATTATTTGGATAGAAGGATAAGTGAGTTGATAGAGGATCTAAAGGATATCAATATGGAAGATGAAAAGTCGTTTAAAATTGAAAAAGAAATAAAAGACTTACAGGGTCAGAAACTAGCTATAGAAAGTCAGTTTACTTAAAAGGGGTCATTGATTGGCGCAAAAAATAAAAGAGTTAGAATTACCTAAAGTAAAAAAGTTACTCAAAAAAGGAGAAGGGGCCGGCAGATTAAGCTCTGATGAGATTGCCGAAACTCTTAAAGATGTTGAACTTTCAACTGACCAGATCGATAATATCTATTCAAAGTTTTTAGATCTGGGCATTAAAGTGATCGATGATGCAGTTAAAGAAGTAGAAGAAGATGGCAAGAAATCAAAAAAGACTCCAACTAAGGCTAAATCTGAGGGCAAAAGTACGGCTAAGGCTAAATCTGAGGGCAAAAGTCCGGCTAAGGCTAAATCTGAGGGCAAAAGTCCGGCTAAGGCTAAAGGAAGAAAAAGAAAGAGTACTTCAAAAAGGGCTGACCTGTCCGTAAAGATCCTGACTAACGATCCTGTAAGGATGTATCTAAAAGAGATAGGGAAAGTCGCATTGCTTACCGGTCCGCAGGAAGTCGATCTTGCAATGAAGATTGAGGCTGGGGAAGAAGCAATGAAAACTATCGAAGAGAATAAAAATATTCCTAAAGCTGAACTGAGAAATCTAACAAAAATTGAGCGCGAGGGGATGAATGCCAAGAGAAAGCTGGTAGAAGCAAATCTCAGGCTGGTTGTTTCGATCGCCAAGAGATATGTTGGCCGGGGAATGCTTTTCCTAGACCTTATCCAGGAAGGAAATCTTGGACTAATAAGAGCCGTTGAAAAATTTGATTATCGTAAAGGATATAAATTCTCTACCTATGCGACATGGTGGATTCGTCAAGCTATAACCAGGGCGATCGCTGATCAAGCTAGAACGATACGTATTCCGGTGCATATGGTTGAGACCATAAACAAACTGGTAAGAATACAACGCTCATTATTGCAAGAACTTGGTAGAGAGCCGTCTCCGGAAGAGATTGCGACAGAGATGGAGCTTACTCCGGAAAAAGTAAGGGAGATATTAAAGATATCACAAGAACCAGTCTCATTAGAGACGCCTATCGGTGAGGAAGAGGATTCCCAGCTTGGTGATTTTATAGAGGATTCTGATGCCATAGTCCCACCGGACGCAGCGTCATTCTCGTTACTTCAGCAACAACTTAAGAAGATACTTAAAAGCCTCTCCGATAGGGAGAGGAAAGTTATTGAGTTGCGATTTGGCTTGAAAGACGGTCATCCAAGGACGCTGGAAGAAGTTGGTAAGGTCTTTGGCGTGACCAGAGAAAGGATAAGGCAGATCGAATCAAAGACTTTGTCTAAACTACGTCATCCGAGTAGAAGTGCTAAATTAAAAGATTACCTCGAATAAGAACCAAATATTTTAAAAGTCTATTATTCCAAATGGCCTCAATGGGGTAAAATATAGATAATATTTTATGATAATGGGCTAATCTAATTATGACTCCATCAAAACTAAATCATCTTCTCGGTTTTCTAAAAAGTTACGGTACTCAATCCATAGCGTATTCAACGCTTCAGAATTATCTCGATCACCACGTGATCGAAGATATCGGATACGCTGCTTATGGAAACAGATCGGGTCATCGATTTGTTTTGGGAGGACCTATCTGTCCAGATCAGTACATGGCTAGATTTATAGACTCTTTGATCGGGGAGCTAAAAAACCCGGCCTTTGTCCAGATCGATAAAAAAACAGCGGAACTCCTGCATGACCATTTTGGTTATAAAGTTACGCGCCTAGGAATTGAAACGCTCCTTCCCATACAAAAATACTCGCTTGATGATGACAGTAATAAAAGCCGGCTGAGGGCGTCGATAAGAAGGGGAAGAGAGAGAGCCAAGGTCTTTGAGCTTGATCAATCTGCCCTCGTAGAGCGATTCGCCATCGAAGAAAGCGACCTTGATGAAATATCAAAACAGTGGATCGACGTTAAAACCAATAAGCGGCCTCTACGCTTTTTAATACGAAAAGCAAAATACGCAGACGAGCCCTACGTCAGAAAATTTTATTCGATCGATGATAAGGAAAATGTTTTAGGTTTTATATTCTTTGACCCTATCTTTGAGAGAGGGGATATAGTCGGTTATTGTCCAAGTGTGATGAGGGCAAAGCCATCAGCCCCGATGGGTCACGCCGCATTCATCCTTTTTGAGGCTATTGCAAAATTTAAGGAAGAGGACATTGAGACCATCTCGCTTGGACTCTCTCCTGAGGCACCATCAAGATCAGCGTTTCGTCACGATATGATGACATTTTATGGACTAAGGATGCTCTATGAATACGGAAACAGAATATATAATTTTAAGGGGACGAGGTATTATAAAAGTCAGTTTAAAGGAAGATCTGTCGATTCCTATTTTGCTACTAAAAAAACCTTTTCGATCTTCGAATCCTTTGCCATCGCTAGATATGCCGGATTTATTTGATCCTCCCCTAGAGCCCCGACTGCTTCTATTTTTTTATGATCACACCTCGAATGATATAGACACCTATAACAAACAGGGCTATCGGCCATAACTGGGAAAAGGCGTTACCAAGGCCTATTCCCAATAATATGAGACCAAAGATGAGGCCAGCAATTACTTTACCCTGATTTCTTGAAGTAAAGAATCTTATAATGGCTATAGTGATAGTTATGATACCAGCCCCGGTGAAGAAAACTCCTAGACCATCCCACCATGGAAATGTTTCGTTGATGTTGTAGTTGTTTAGTAGTAGCACAAAGCCACCCCAGATAAAGGCAAGCCCCCACCCGAGGGCATCTAGCTTATCCGAGTCCCACCACTCTAACTTTTTATCTTGATCGACCTTATTTTCAAATTGTTCGCTACGCTCAGGCTCTGCCACTGGTCTCCAATCATTAAAAGGGAGGCTAGTATTCATTTACCCAAAAAAATAAATATCTCTTTTAAAAATAGAATATTTATTTTCAATAAAAAGATGGCTCCGATTTAATAAAAAGATAGATTAATAAGTTTGCAGACACTATTCATGGTTCGATAGCTTAACAGTATTAAGAAGCCACATAAAAGATATAGTTTAATGAAGGCGACCTAAGGTAAAACACCAATAATCAGGCCGATTAAATCAGAAGGTGAAAATATGATCAGCGCGTTTCTCGCTAAGAAAGTAGTACGGGAGGGATGTAATCATATGAATCGAGGTGAGATAGCCCCCCTTCTAAGCCGCTGGGATGATGATGCGACTTTAAGTTATCCGGGTAATATGCCGGCAAGCGGTGTTTTTAATGGAAAAAAAACAATAGAACAATGGTTTCGGACATTTTTTGAGATCTTTCCTAAAAGAGACTTTGCTGTTAAAAGCGTTTGTGTAGAGGATGCATTCGATTTTGTTGGAACCAATATTATTAAGGCACAATGGGACGTTCAAATGACCGATCATAAAGATAATGTATATAAGAATCGGGGTGTTACCGTTATTCACAGCGAAAAAGGCAAGGCTACATCAGTGAGCGATTATTATTTTGACATCGATGACCTAAGAGAGGCCTGGTTGGGTGGATCTGGCGGTAAAGAGGGCAGGCGGGCTTCGTGATCAATAGTAAATACCCTTTGGCTAGTAAGTTCTAAAGACAGTAAAAAATCGATACAAGTATCATTAGGGCAGACACTTACATCGATTGCTCCCCGGGTAAGATTCGAACTTACAACCCTTCGGTTAACAGCCGAATGCTCTACCATTGAGCTACCGGGGAAAATAAGACACCGCTACATTCTACGAGAATACTAATCTTGATTCAAGGATGAGAATTAAATAAAGCATATTTTGATGGGTTCATTATTTATGCCGGGTAATCCTGTTTTGTAAACGGGCCGACGTAGAAAGGATTTCGTACAATGTCATCTCCGATTCCCACAGCCGGATGGATCTTTATCACAGCTGCCACCAAGGAACCGGAAATTTGACGGTCATCAAAGAGACATAGAAGAGTGCAGGGATTCTCAGTGCATTTCTGATCGAGTCGGCTCTCAATACTTAGCCACCTGGAGATGTCGACGTCACCTAAAAGGTGTGAAGAGTCATTTACAAAAAGTATCCCCCGCCACCCCCGATCAATTGCATTATCTATAACCAATTGAAAACGTTCAAGAACAGAGTTTTCATCGATCTCTCCATCTACAAATAGAAATTTTTCAGGCCGCATAAATTTGAGCTGATCACTAGATATATGTTTCTCGACATCGATATCCATGGCTACTAATTTTTCAATTATCGTGTCCTCGTGTTGATCAGAGACTACAACCAGGCACCGCTTTAAATTACTGAGATTGTGAGCGATCAAGGGTATTGAGACAGAATCGCGCTGATTATCGGTATTATAGATCCAGGAAAAATGTTTTGTCTTTATATCGAGACTATCAACTTTACCGATTACTTCATCGAAATTGCTAAGTTCCATGTCACTCCTTGTTATCATCATTATATTTATTCTAGAGTAAGATATCTACCTACTGCAATTTATGCAATTGATTTATCATATGCGATAGACTTTACGTCTAGCAACTTCATGTCTAGTTTAAATGATTTTTGTAAATATTTAAGCCACGTGATGTGAGTGTATCTTGTTGTGGCTATCGGTTGCAGGGAAGGGCCTGATCTTCTTTTTACCGCTCAAAACTTCGCAAGCTACCTCGGAGTCTTTAACGAAACTATCAACCATATCTCGGCTAAAATTCTCTTTTATAACGACTCTTAGAACATCTATATCTTGCGTGTTTGGCGGAAGAGTATATGCGGGTACTATCCAACCATTTTCTCGTAATTTTTCGGATATGTCATATACCGAATAACCCTTATTATCTTTTAATTTAAAAGCGACTACTGGAAAATGATCTAGAGATCCGATGGACTCAAACCTCTCTGTACCGATGAGTTGGTCCCTTAAATACCTTGCGTTTGCCATAAGATTGCTTGCTATATCTTTATAACCTTCAAAACCCAACCGGATAAAGTTATAGTATTGCGCAAGCACCATCGTACTCCCCTTGGAGAAGTTTAAAGTGTATGTCGGCATTTCACCGCCAAGATAGTTGACGTTAAAGATGAGCTCTTTTGGGAAGTCCGCCTCTTCTCTAAAAATCATCCAACCGACACCGGGGTAGACCAGACCGTATTTGTGGCCTGAAGTGTTAATAGATTTTACTTGGGGCAATCTAAAATCCCATTTTAGATCGGGCTCGATAAAAGGGGAGATGAACCCACCGCTAGCAGCGTCGATATGAAGAGGTATGTCCCAACTTTTTTCGTTCTTGATCCGGACAAGCAAGTCGTTGATCCCTTCGAAATCATCTGCTTGACCGGTGAATGTAGTGCCTAATATGCCAACGACACAAGTTGTATTCTCATCCAAATGCCGTTCTACTTCATGTGCGTTTATGGTGAGTCGGTCTTTCTCCATCGGGATAATCCTCGCTTCGACATCAAAATATCGTGCATACTTTTCCCAAACCACTTGAACATCGGCACCCATTATTATATTCGGCTTATTTATCGGTTTCTTTTCGGCTTCACGCCTCTTTCTCCAATTCCATTTATGTGCCAATGCGGCCAACATTATCGCTTCAGACGATCCGACCGTGCTTGTTCCTATAGAATTGCATTCGTCAGGAGAGTTGAAAAGTCTGGCAATCATATTGACGAGTCGCTCATGTATTATTTCGGTCTGAGGATATTCGTCATGATCGATAAAATTTTTATGTAGGTTCTCTTCAATCAGCTGGCGCGCCTCGGGTTCCATCCATGTCGTCACAAAACTCGCAAGGTTCAGAGCGGGAGTCCCATCGAGGTTCATCTCATCTTTTATTAGTTGATAAGCAGCGTTAGCTGGTGCCGAACTTTCGGGAAGTATATAAGTTGGGATCTTTTCTTTAAAATACCTGGTACTATAAGTGCTTGCGTGACCCTTCTGTGATTCTTTTAATTGGTCTAACCTTACTTTTTTTGCTAATGCCATCAGAAAAAACTATCCTCCATAAATAAAGGCTACCTGTTTCTAGTCAGACTTAGCTTTACCCTTACTTAAAATTTTAAAACTGCCGCTGATTCGATAGCTGCTATTTAATATGGGAAAAATGTAATTCATAGATCCTGAGTCTTGTCAGTGGTCACTTACTGTTGGCAAGATGTTTCCGGAGGTTAAAAAGTAATGAAGCTTCAGGTAAAAAAAGATGTCTACTAAAAGGATTGAAGCTTTGACTGACGGGATATTCGCTATAGCTATGACGATTTTGATCCTGAATATCAATGTCCCAAGTGCTACAACTGAATCGGAAACGTTAATAAAGTCGCTTGTCGATCAAATAGAGTTTTTCTTTGATTATTTTTTGGCCTTCTTTTTACTTGCGTTATTTTGGGTAGCCAGCCATCGTCAGTTTCATTATATACGAACTGCTGATCAGACGTTTTTATGGTTAAGCATACTTCAATTGACGTTTATCGTTCTCATCCCATATACGACGATAATATATAGTAAGTTTCGAAACCTTCAGCCAGCCGCCGTTATCTATGAGTTGAATATGTTGACCGTCAGCATCATCATGTCATCACTTTGGTTGTATGCCACGAACAAAAGGCGATTAGTCGACAAAGATTTAGATGAAAAAGTAATAAGAATAGGTAAGAGAAGGGGCCAGGTGGCAGCTGGTGTATCAATTGTAGCAATTGCAATATCTTTTGTTTCTCCGGAGAATAGTACACTCGCCTATCTTTCAATGCCGGTTCTTATGAGATTCATAGGTCGAAGTACAAAGTAATTAATTAAAGGATCGTTTAAAATCGGACGGTTATTGTCTTTTTAGCTAAATCTACCGAAAATCTATATGTCTACCTACTGGTGACTTAATGAATGAGCAAACTTACCTAAAGTTAAAATTTATCAGCTGGATTGAGGATCTCTCAAAGGAAGAGGTCGATAAATTGATAGCTGATGCCCGTGACTGCCAGGAACTCGATCGCTGTTTTCAATACTGCATCGAAGTCGGATGCCATTATTACTCACTTTTACAAATGCTTAGAACAGAAAAAGAGAATTACCGCTACCATCTGATTGAATGGATAAAATCAACTGATGAAGAAATCCTTAGGTCGCTTTTAGAGATAGGAGTTGTCTGCGGCGAGCAGTCGTTTTGTATTAAATACTGTGCATCATCCAGCTGCTTGTTTAAGCAATTGATAAATCATCTTTGTGAGATCTCATGCTTTAAGGCTTGATCGTCCTCTTTAAAAGATTTGATAAACTCATGCTCATGCCTTGCTGCTTGCTCAACACCATGACCGAACCATTCTATTGAGAAATAACCATCATAGCCGGAGGCCAATAATTTTTTAATAAAATCGTCATATTTCATTTGACCGCCATTTAAGTAGGTAACGCCCACGATCTCCTGAGACGCTTGTTTATCATGAAGCAGCGGATGATTGTTAGCGGATAACTCAGGCGGAAGGTTGGCATTCTTTGCATGGATATGGGTTGTATAAGGAAATAAGCGGTCGAAGACTTCAGAAGTCTCTTGGTGGACCTCCCACATATGATAGATATCCAAATTGACTTTCAAGTTGGCTGCATCGACCATTTCAATCAGTGAAATTGTAGAGTCGACGTTATCCACTAATGTCTTGGGGTGTGTTTCAAGCGCAAAGTCTATTGTTGAATCCATCTTGCATAGTTCTTTTAAGCCCTTGCATGCTTGGTTTATTTGAGCCTCGGTGGCATCATTGCTACCGATCAGGCCTGTAAAAACCCGAATTCTTTGGCAACTTATTGTCTTAGCAATTTCTATAAATTTTTCTGCAGTTCCTAGACTTGTCTTCAGATCGTCGGTCGAGCCTGTAAAATCCATATACGGGGAGATCATTGAGACCGTCATATCATTATCGATCATGAACTCGCGAAGGTGGTCGATATCGATGTCAAAAAGGTGATTGCCCCATATCTCAATAGCGTCATAACCGATATTGGATATAATCGTCATGATATCAAAAATATTATAAGGACTTTTTCTAAAGGCGATAGAACAAAAGCTAGTTTTCATAGTCGTTTTCGATTTTTACGATGACTCCGGATTGAAAGATAAATTAATGTCTTATTTATACCATAAAGCCCTCCAAACGGTTAACGGATATGATCTTGTCTCTAAAGGGGACAGGATACTCGTTGCCGTCTCGGGAGGACCGGATTCAGTCGCGTTATTTAGGTTTTTAAATGAGCTTGCTGGCAATCTTGGCCTAACCATACAGATTTTTCATTTAAATCACCTGATCCGTCAAGAAGCGCTTAATGACGCGGAATTTGTAAGAGAGCTGGGAAAAAAATTTAATACTCCTGTTCATATAGAAAGAGCCGATGTAAGGAAGTTCGCAGAAGACAATGATCTCTCTATACAGGTTGGAGCAAGAGAAATGAGATATAAGTCTATGGAGGATGTAGCCCGGTCAAACGGCTTGAACAAGATAGCAACAGGACATACAAAAGATGATGTCACCGAGACCTTCATTATGAGAGTTGCAAACGGATCCGGGTTTAGAGGCCTGACCGGAATTCCACCAAAAAGGGATGACGTTTTTATTCGTCCGTTAATAGAATGTAGTAAAGAAGAGATAATTTCATGGATGGATGAGTTGGGGCAAAAGCATGTTACGGATGAATCTAATAGTAGTGATAAATACTATCGTAATCGGATCAGAAATCATGTGGTACCTATCCTAAAGGAAGAAGAAATAGATGAAATCGTCTTTCAGACCTGCGAGATCATCAGGGATGATGAGGGCATTAAGGAAAGAAGGGCTAGGGATACTTTTTTAGAGATCGCTTCCCAAGACGAGTATGAGATATCGATCTCTATCCGAGACTTGATGAAAGAAACAGTCGATATTCAAACACGGATTCTTAGGATGTGTATTGAGGCGCTATCGTATTCTTATAGGGAAAAACCGACCATCAAACAGCTAGATGACGTACTGCGTAGATTTCATAGAAGTGATTTAAGCAGATTAGACCTGCGAGGAGGGATTAGCGTTTGCAAAGAGCATGAAAGGATTGTCGTTTTTTCACGCGAGAACGATGGTGCCATAATAGAAAATGAGCTTGTCATCGGTAGAGACAATAGTATATCTTTAATGCTTAATGTAAAGGTCGAGTTGCGAGATGCAGATAGCGTTGAACCAGGGAGCGGTACAAATATAGTTTTTATGGATGAGAGTAAGATAAGGTGGCCGCTTACAGCACGTTCGTTTAAACCAGGTGATAGATTTACGCCTTTTGGTATGAAAGGAACTAAAAAGGTAAAAGATTTCTTTATTGATGAAAAAATACCTAAAAGGCGAAGAGTCCAAACTCCGATCATTGAAGATAGGGAGAAGATAGTCTGGATAGCTGGATACCGGTTAGATGAGAGAGTCCGCATCGATGGCTCAACAGATAAGGTGGCTGTTTTAAAAATCGAAATGAGGGAATAATTTTGTGAGAGATATAAAAGATGATGTAGACAATATTATTGTATCCGAAGAAGAGATTACTAAGAAAGTAAGTGAACTTGGACGGATTCTTACAGAAGATTACAAAGATAAACAGCTTCTTTGCATCGGAGTTTTAAAAGGGGCACTCATGTTCATCGCCGATCTGATTCGGGCGATCCCATTGCCTCTACAAGTCGATTTTATGGCTGTATCTAGTTATGGATCGGCGACGAGAAGTTCAGGAATAGTAAGGATATTAAAAGATCTTGACGAAGATATTAGCGGTAAACACATATTGATTGTCGAGGATATTTTAGATACTGGGCTTACATTAAATTATTTGATAAAGAACTTAAAATCTCGTCAACCGGCGAGTTTGGAGATATGCTCACTGCTTGTCAAGAAAGACAAGCAGACAAGCGGGATCGATCCAAAATATGTAGGATTCACGATCCCCGACATGTTTGTTGTCGGCTATGGACTGGATTATGATGAAAACTATAGAAATTTAAAATTTGTTGGTGAACTGAAAAAAGAGATTCTCGGATCTTAAAAAGACGGTCATGCCAGCTCAATATTGATAAAAGCTAAGTCGCGTGATAGAATTACAATCTTAAAAAGGAAGTGTATAATTGCAAAAATTATTTAAAAGCGCAGGAATATATTTAATTCTTATCATAATCGTGTTGTTTGTAGCTAACAGCTATTTCAATAAACCGGATACACCCAAAATAGTAAAATTAGATACATTTGTAAAAGATGTTAAGGCCGGCAATTTGAAAGATGTTACGGTAGCCGACAAGGATCACTTCGTAACATATGAAAAAGATGGAAAAGAATTCAAAGCGAATTTTACGGCAAATTTTGGTATCGCCGATTTCTTGCTTGAAAATAAAGTAAAGTTTATAACAATCGATCCTCAAAGAGCTATACCGTGGGTAACCATTCTTATAAACGTTCTACCGTTTGTGCTCTTCTTTGGTCTTTGGATGTTTATGCTCCAACAGATGCAAGGCGGAGGTAATAAGGTGATGTCCTTTGGAAAGAGCAAACATAAAAAGTTATCTAAGGACCAACCAAGGGTAACCTTCAAAGATGTAGCTGGTGCGGATGAGGCGATCGAAGAGTTAAATGAGATCAAGGAATTTCTTGCAAATCCCGCTAAATTTCAATCGCTGGGAGCTAAGATCCCAAAAGGTGTATTGCTTTTTGGACCCCCGGGGTCAGGAAAGACGCTTCTAGCCAGGGCTGTTGCCGGTGAAGCAGGCGTGCCATTTTTTACGATAAGCGGCTCGGACTTTGTCGAGATGTTTGTTGGTGTCGGAGCTTCCAGGGTTCGTGATCTGTTCGAGCAAGCAAAGGCAAACTCGCCATCGATTATATTTATGGATGAGATCGACGCCGTTGGCCGCCACAGAGGCGCCGGCCTTGGTGGAGGGCACGATGAACGCGAGCAGACCCTAAATCAACTACTAGTAGAGATGGACGGTTTTAACATAAAAGACAATGTCATTCTTATCGCGGCTACCAACAGGCCGGACATACTTGATCCGGCTCTTCTTCGACCTGGCAGGTTTGATCGCCAGATCGTAGTAGGCCGACCAGACCTTAGGGGCAGAGAGGGCATATTTGAAGTACACACTAAAGGTAAACCTCTGGCAAAAAATATTAACGTTAATGTATTAGCCAGAAGGACACCCGGTTTTACGGGCGCCGACATCGCTAATGTTGTAAACGAGGCAGCATTGCTGTCCGCTAGGCACAATAAAAAGTCAATTGAGATGGAGGAGATGGAAGAAGCTATCGAGAGAGTCATAGCCGGACCAGAGAAGAAATCTCATGTGATCTCCGAAAAAGAGAAAAAAGTCAAAGCTTATCACGAGACTGGTCATGCCATGGTTGCCCATATGCTTCCCAACATTAAGGATCCCGTACATAAAGTATCGATTATTCCAAGAGGTATGGCTGCCGGTTATACGCTGGTGCTCCCGACTGAAGATAGGAATTTTATGTCAAAACTTGAGACACTCGATGAGATCGCGACTTTGCTCGGTGGAAGGGTCGCTGAAGAGATTTTCTTAGGAGACATTACTAATGGTGCCAGTAACGATTTGGAACGGGCTACTAAAATGGCTAGGACAATGGTCTGTGAATGGGGTATGAGCGAAAAGTTAGGGCCACTTACTTTAGGGCAGAAGCAGCATGAGGTTTTTCTTGGAAAAGACTTTTCATCTAACACTGATTATAGTCCGGAGATAGCTTATGAGATCGACCAGGAGATGCGTCGCATAATAGACGAAGGTGTTGTTAAGGTAAGAAAGATCTTGAAGGAAAACAAAGCCAGGATCGAGAAGGTCGTCGGGGTACTAATGGAAAAAGAAACTCTAGAAAAAGATGAGCTTTTCCAGCTTCTCGGTGACAATGGCAGCAACGATGACGGAGGGCCTGATGATCTACGTGAAGGTGAAGCCGAGAAAGCAAAAAATAAAGGCGTAAAACCTAAGCTTGGTCCGCTTCGCCCAGCCGAAAGTTGATTTTAAAAATATTCGTTTATAAAGGGCTGAAGAACGATTCAGCCCTTTTTTGTTATAATTTTTTAATATGAACAATTCGATGAAGATAAAAACAACAACATTAATAGATATGGTAGCGGCCGACGAAAAGATCGTCGGCTTAACGGCTTGGGACTATCTTTTTGCTAATTATGCCGACGCTTCGGGTGCGGAGATCATACTAGTCGGAGATTCATTGTCGATGACCATAAGAGGTGACAAGAACACCTTAGGCATTGACCTAGAAGACATGATCTATCATACCAAAATGGTTTCTAAAGGGGTTAGGCGGGCTCTCGTTGTAGCCGATATGCCATTTATGTCTTATCAAGTCAGTCCCGAGCAAGCACTTGTAAGTGCGGGCAGATTTGTTAAAGAAGCAAACGCAGAGGCCGTCAAGATCGAGGGTGGAAGTGAGATGGCAAAGACGGCAGCTAGAATCATCGGTGCCGGTATTCCTGTTATGGGCCATATCGGATTAAAACCCCAATCGGTAAATCAGATCGGTGGTATGAAGGTCCAGGGCAGATCACTTAAAGAGGCGAAAGCAATGATCGATGACGCTCGAGCTCTCGAGAGCGCCGGCGTATTCGCTCTAGTTCTAGAGTGCGTTCCGGCCGAACTATCATCTATCATAACGGAATCCGTTGAAATTCCGACAATCGGTATCGGGGCCGGTCTCGGTTGTAGCGGCCAAATTCAGGTAACAGCTGATATTTTAGGACTTTTGGAAACAGAATCCCCAAAGCACGCAAAAAAATATTTAGACGTAAGCGCTATCATAAAGACCGCGCTACATGATTATGTGGGTGAAGTAAAGACCTCGATATTTCCCGATGAGTCAAATACTTTTGAGGTTGCCGGTGAAGTGATGGATGCCATAAGAAAAAAAGAATTTTGAACATTTCCAAGAAAGCCATCTGATGAAGATAATCAAAAGTATCGATGATATTCAAAGAACTCAAAAGACTTTTAAAAAGGATAGCGTAGCTTTGGTGCCGACAATGGGCTCGTTCCATTTAGGACACGCCGAACTAATAAAAATGGCCCGCAAGCAATGTGACAGGGTAGTGGTAAGCATTTTCATTAATCCCTATCAGTTTAATGACCCGAAGGATTTAAAAAGCTATCCACAGACTCTTGATCATGATATCGCACTCGCAAGTGATCTGGGAGTAGACATTCTCTTTACCCCCGATGCTGGCGATATATATAAAAATGATAGGTGTACATGGGTAGTGGTTGATGATCTAAGTGATCATCTCTGCGGTATCAGTCGAAGAGGGCATTTTCGAGGCGTTGCAACCATTGTCGCTAAGTTGTTAAATATTATCCGCCCTGATAAGGCTTATTTTGGTGAGAAAGATTGGCAGCAACTTCTGATCATAAAAAAAATGGTCGACGACCTAAATTTTCCTGTCGAAATAGTCTCTGTGCCTACAGTAAGAGAATGGGATGGATTAGCTGCAAGTTCAAGAAATAAGCATCTAAGTGACGCAGAAAGGCGCGATGCCGAAATCATTTGGAAATCATTAATGGCCGCCGGAGATGATATAAATAATGGTCAAACAGATATAAATAAAGTAAAGATTTTAATAGAGAGCATGATCAAAGACAAGGAGAATCTGAGTATTGAATATCTATCGCTTTGCAGGCCGGACGATTTGACTGAAGTGGAAACGCTAGATAAACCATTATTGGTAGCTATCGCTGTTCGGGCTGGCAATACTCGTCTTATAGATAATTTACTGGTAAGCTAGATGAAGATCTTTTTGAGGTGAGGCACATGCAACGATCGATGTTAAAAAGCAAAATTCAAAACGCAATTGTTACTGACGCTAATATCGAATACGAGGGTAGTATGACTATTGCCGAAGATATAATGGAGGCCGCTGACATTATTGAAAATGAGAAGATACAGGTGGTAAATGTTACTAATGGGTCGCGTTTAGAGACTTATGCCATTAAGGGAAGAAGGGAGTCCGGTAATATGATATTAAACGGAGCTGCCGCTAAACTGATGCATAGAGGAGATAAAGTCATAGTGCTTACATACGTATCACTATCTGAAGAAGAAGCCAAAAATCATTTCCCCAGAATCGTTAGATTGAATGGGAAAAACAATATTACATCTTTCATAGCTTCGGATGCAGTCTGATCGGAGAAGGCTTGAAAGATAAAGAAGAGCTTATTAACGAGATCAGGGAATTAAAGAGACGCTCCAAGACCGTTATCCTCGCCCATAATTATCAAAGAGATGAAGTTCAGGAAATAGCCGATTATACCGGTGACTCACTTGGCCTATCCCGTACAGCTACGGAGATGGATACCGATACTATAATATTTTGTGGCGTATATTTCATGGCCGAGACCGCCTATATATTAAATCCTCATAAAAAGATCCTTATCCCAGAGCCTAGAGCCGGTTGTCCCTTGGCCGACATGATAACTATCGATCAATTGCTAAAGTTAAAATCGGAACATCCAAAAGTCCCCGTCGTCTGTTATGTAAATTCGACAGCCGAGATCAAAGCTGAGAGCGATATATGTTGCACATCTTCTAATGCGGTCTCGGTAGTTAATAGCTTAGATGAGGGTGAGATAATCTTTATTCCCGATAAAAATCTGGGAAGTTATGTTGAATCAAAAACCTCAAAAAAAATGATCCTTTGGCCAGGATATTGTCCAACCCATCAGGATATTACAGCTGATCAGATCCGTGCACTAAAAAAGGAGTATCCTGATGCAGTTTTTATTGCTCATCCGGAGTGTGAAACGGATGTGCTTGATTTAGCGGACGAGATAACTAGCACTTCGGGCATGTATAAGTTTGCCAAAAAGACATCTTCGAATACGATCATAATCGGTTCCGAGATTGGAATGAGATATAGATTAGAGAAAGAGAATCCGGATAAGTTAATTCTTTTTCCATCCAAGGGGACGATCTGTCCCAACATGAAGCTCACTACATTAGAGAAAGTTTACAGAAGTTTAAATGAAGAAGTTTATGAGGTTTCGATAGATGAGGGTATTAGGGCAAGGGCTGAGTCAGCGGTAAGAAAGATGATCAATGTATCGTAATCTTAAATTGATGGGCGCTTGCTTTGAACACTGATGGCAGATATGTTAGATTTTAACAATGATTGAAGATCAAATAGTCATGGAAATATCCATAGGTGAGACGCTTTCAAAGGCAAGGATCAAGCGGGGTATCTCTGTGAAAGATGCCGAGAAAAATATTAAGATCAGGTCAAAATATTTAAGCGCTATTGAAAATAACGATTATGAGCAGATACCAGGCCAAGCCTATGTATTGGGATTTATAAAGTCATACGCCGGCTACTTGGGTCTTGATGCCCAAGCTCTTGTCACTCGGTATCAAAGGGAAAACGAAGATCTAATAAATCAATCTAACCCCTTTGTCATCGGCGATGAGAAGGAAGATAATAAAAAATCGGCTAGAAAATATTTATTATTTATTTTTTTAATTATGATAGTGGCGCTCACTATATTTATTTTTAGAAATAATCTGTTTTCGTAACCTAATCGCTTAACGATAAACAATCTAAACAAGGAGTACGAATGGGAAAGGATAGTTCGTTTGATATCGTCTCTGAGATCGATATGCAGGAAGTCGATAACGGCATCAATCAAGCAAAAAAAGAAGTAGTAAACAGGTACGATCTAAAAAGCACTAATTCGAACATTGATCTTGATAGAGATCAAGACAAGATCATAGTAGAAACTGCAAACGATATGGCTCTTACGGCAGTCGTAGATGTCATCAAGACGAAGATGATAAAGCGGGGGATATCACCAAAAGCCCTAGATATTTCTAAAGCAGAGGACGCTTCAGGTGGCAGGGTTAGGCAGGAGATCAAACTAGTCAGAGGTATCTCGAGCGAAAAGGCTAAAGAGATAAACCAGATCATCAAGAAGTCCAAGATTAAGGTTAAAACGCAGATCGAGGGAGACAAGTTAAGGATCAGCGGTAAAAGCAGAGACCTTCTTCAGGAGACAATTGCCTTAGTAAAAGAGTCTAATATGGAAATACCTCTTCAATTCATCAATTTTAGGTAGGACGTGGAAGAAGGTCCACAAAAAAAAGCCTATCTTATTACTCTTGGTTGTCCAAAGAACTCGGCAATCTCAGAAGAGATTATTAGAAAATTAAAACGATCAGGATACGTGCTTCAAGAAGAAATTGATAGCTCCGAGTTAATACTTGTCAACACCTGCGGTTTCATTGAGTCCGCTAAAGAAGAATCAATAAATGCGATTCTTAGTCTTACAGATAAGAAAATTTCAGAAAAAAAGCTTGTTGTCTTCGGCTGTCTAGTCCAACGCTATAAAGATGATCTTACTAAAGCTATACCTGAGGTAGATATTATGATGGATTTTAATGATCTCAATGATATCGAAAAGATCCTTGGATTAAGCTACAAAGATAATGATAAATCAATATACTATTTGTCTGAGAACAGGTCTTGGGAGTATCTCCAAATATCTGATGGTTGCGATCGAAAATGCTCATTCTGCGCAATTCCAAACATAAAAGGCAGGTACAGGAGTAACGAGTTAAGCAAGGTCATCGAAGAAGCTGAATTGTTGGTCAGAGGCGGAGCGCGGGAGTTGACGCTTGTTGGCCAAGATACATCGATGTATGGATTAGATCTACACAATAAAACGGGTCTTGATGAACTCTTAAGTGAACTGGCTATGATAGATGACCTTCGGTGGATAAGGATAATGTATCAACAGATCGAATCTCTTTCTTCAAAAGTGATGGAGAAAATGGCTGGCAATCCAAAGATCTGTAACTATCTTGATCTGCCGCTTCAACATTCTAGTAGAAAAATCTTAAGATCTATGAACCGTTTTGGAGATGACGCTATTTTTTTAGACGCCATGGGACGTATAAGAAAAGATATCGATGACATAGCAATCAGGACCTCGGTCATAGTCGGTTATCCAGGTGAGAGTGAGAGTGATTTTCAGGGTCTTATAGCTTTCATCGAGGAGCTAGAACCCGATTATCTAGGAGTATTTGAGTATTCAAACGAAGAGGGAACCAAGGCGGCGCAGATGCGAGGCCAAAAAAGTGCTTCATTAAAGCGAACTAGAGCTAATACGATACGAGAGATCGCCGATCGTATCGGTGTCAATAAAAAAATGGATATGGTAGGAGAAGAAAAAAAAGCCATTGTTGATAGCAAGATTGAAAGTGGCCGTTATTTGGGACGACTGGAAAGCCAAGCTCCGGAGATCGACGGTGAGACCGTTATATATTCTTCTAAGAGATTGAAATCCGGAGATATGGTGAGGGTAGCGATAGAAGGCACTGAGGGCTATGATGTAAACGCCAGATTATGCAACAAAAGCGAAATGGAACAAGTTGAATTTAGCTAATAGGTTAACGATCGCACGCATACTTGTAATCCCCGTATTTATGGCTCTGATCCTATCAAACATTCCTTACGGGGACTGGTTGGCTGCCGCTCTATTTAGCGTAGCGGCAATAACTGATGGATTGGATGGTTACATTGCCAGAAGCAGAAAACAAGTGACCAACTTTGGAAGATTCCTTGATCCTGTAGCCGATAAGCTCCTAATATCGGCTGCTTTAATAAGCCTTGTCGATTTGGGCCGCTTATCTGCATGGATAGCCATGATCATAATCGGAAGGGAGATAGCAGTCCTCGGTCTTAGGATACTGGCTATGGGTGAAGGAGAAATCATTAATTCAAGTTCGACGGGTAAGGCAAAGACAGTATTTCAAGTGGCGGCTATAATAGCATGGATTTTAAGGGCGGAGATGCCAAGAGGTGAGCTCAGTACTTCTATTGTCGATTTTGTGGCCGTGATACTTATGGGTATCGCGATAATCTTAACAATAATTTCCGGTTTAGACTATTACTTCAGATCTAAAGGGATACTGGAGAAGGTATAGACATGAAGTATAGCTTTATGGTTACAAATAAGGGTATTCGATTTTGAAATCTGGGATAATAATCATTGGCTCTGAGATCACATCAGGCAGGTCAAGGGATACTAACTCTAATTTTATCGCCCGCAGATTAACTGAGAGTGGATTGAAGTGCGTGATCATCGTTGAAGTACCTGATGATATCGAAGCCATAAGGGACGCAATAAAGGAATTGCTTAATAAAGGCATCGATATGATAGTCACAACAGGAGGGCTTGGTTCAACTCATGATGATGTTACTAGAGAAGCGCTGGCAGAAGCCCTAGATACAGACCTGCTTCAAAACGAGGATTTAGTTAGTCGGTTAAAAAAGTTCATGCCACAAAATGCGGATGTCGAACTCTTTATGAAGCAGGCTTATCTCCCACAAGGAGCAAGACCGATACTTTTAGATCGAGGGACGGCGCCGGGATTAATGATCAGGGTTGATAGGAGTATAATAGTAGCTGTACCCGGAGTACCTAGCGAGATGAAAGACATGTTGGAGATCGCTATCGATTCGATCGAAAAAGAGAATGATAATCGTTCATATATCCACACGGGATCGTTAAACGTCTTTGGTCCATCCGAGCCGGAACTAGCAAAGCTTGTCGAGCAAATACTTACCGATAACGATGACATAGAATTTACCATCCTAGCCGAAATCGATAAGATCCAGATCATATTCTCCAAAATATCTGATGATCTTGAAGACGAACAAAGAATCGATTCAATAAAGGGCGAACTACTAAAGTTGCTTGCGGACAGAGTGTATAGCGAGGGAAGCGAAACAATTCAAGAAGTCGTAGCCAGACAATTCCTTGAAAGAGGTTTAACTCTATCGGTTGCAGAGTCATGTACCGGCGGAATGATTTCTAAGAGAATTACCGATGTACCTGGGAGCTCTCGAATATTTTTAGGAGGAATAGCTGCGTATAGCGATTCTATCAAATCTGCCGCTTTAAATGTTTCACATGAAACACTCAGTAGCGAGGGAGCGGTAAGTGCCAAGGTAGCAGTTCAGATGTGTACCGGTATAAAGAAGATCGCTGGCTCGGATATAGCTCTTTCAGTCACCGGCATTGCCGGTCCAGACAGCGATACTTCAGGTAAGCCTGTGGGATTAGTTTATATATGCATATCAGACAATCAGGGCAACGATGTTCAAAAACATATGTTTTACGGGTCTAGAGACATGATAAGAAGAAAGACTACTCAAACTGCTCTTAATATGCTTCGACTACATACCAGGACATAGATCTATGGATAATACTATAAAGCGCCTGTTTATAGGGGTAAAAATAACTGATGAGCTCATTGCCGATATCGCTAACACTAAAGCTAAGCTTGAGGATAAGCTTGCTGGAAAATGGGTGAGCCCGGAGAACGTACACTTGACGCTTAAATTTTTAGGTGATCGCAGCTCAGATGAGATTGATAATATTATCCAGATGATAAGAGAGTCAGTTATTGATATTAATGCTTTCAGATTAAAAACAACAATTATTGGATGTTTTCCCAAAAGTAGCAGAGCGAGAGTCTTATGGCTTGGATTAGAAGATGATGAGCGGCTAATAGGGATAAAGAATAAGATCGAGGCAAGATCGTTGGCTTTAGGGCTGGAAGAAGATAAAAGAGAATACCATCCCCATCTTACTTTCGCTAGATTTAAAATTAATAAGAGAGTCGATATTGATAATATCAATAGAGAGATTTCCATAATACGTGAACTACCTGTGGAAAGAGTAACTTTATTTGAAAGCAAGCTAAGTAGGGATGGAGCTAAATACAACTCACTCGAGAATATTCGATTACTTGCTTGACACGAACAGATGTTCGTGATAGAAACAACTTGTCGTCAATTTAGGGAGTGCTGATGGAAAAAGATAAAGTGCTTGATATGACCAAAGAACAGATCGAGCGTAAATTCGGAAAAGGCGCTATCATGAAGCTAGGAGAGTACGCAAGCCGTCTCGACGTCGCTGTTATACCGACCGGTTCCCTTGCATTGGATGTAGCTCTAGGCATAGGCGGCGTTCCCAGGGGAAGAGTTGTAGAGATATTTGGCCCCGAGGCATCCGGCAAGACTACTTTGTCTTTACAAATCATGGCTGAAGCCCAAAAAGACGGAGGAACAGTCGCCTTTGTAGATGCCGAGCATGCTCTAGATCCTGTCTACGCAAAAAAGCTGGGCGTAGACATTGATAACCTGCTAATATCGCAACCAGACACAGGTGAACAGGCTCTTGAGATCGTTGAGATGCTGATAAGAAGCGGCGCCATCGATGTAGTGGTGGTGGATTCAGTAGCGGCACTTGTTCCTCGCGCCGAGATAGATGGTGAGATGGGCGATACCCATATCGGCTTGCAGGCAAGATTGATGTCGCAGGCGATGAGGAAACTTACGGGCGCTATAAGCAAATCACTGACAACCGCGATATTTATTAACCAGTTAAGAGAGAAAGTCGGAGTCATGTTCGGCAGCCCGGAGACTACGTCCGGTGGGCGCGCGTTGAAATTTTACTCATCGATCAGGATAGATATACGCAGGATAGAATCTATAAAGCAGGGTACGGATATTGTAGGAAATAAAGTAAGGGCAAAGGTAGTCAAAAACAAGATGTCGCCGCCTTTTAGAAAAGCTGAATTCGACATAATGTACGGTGAGGGTATATCGAAGGAAGGAAGTTTAGTGGATATAGGGGTCGAGGTAGGAATCGTAGAAAAGAGCGGTTCTTGGTATACGTATAATGACCAAAGGTTAGGCCAGGGAAGAGAGAGCGCTAAGCAATACTTAAAGGAGAACACTGAGCTTGTAGCTACCATAGAGAGTCAAATAAAGGCTGAGCTGGGCTTAAAAGGAAACAAAAACAAGGTGACTGCTAACGAGACAGCTGATGATAAGGAAAAGGTAGGTTCAGAAGATAAAACATCTTGATAATATATCTAAATAATTAAAAAGGTGTTGTAGCTATGGTTAATATCAATAGTACAGATAAAATTAGTCTTTGTATTAAGAGAAAAATATATTACTTGTTTGAGGATGAAATGCCGCCTATTTACCAGGATTTCTTGTTAAATAAAACCTTTAGTAATAGCTCAAGTTGATTTGCGGTTGACCTAATTTAGCGCTTCTTGGGATTCATGGGAATAAATATTTTAATCACTTTTATAATAAGTTATATACTTTACAATGTCCCCATCAAGCTTGACGCTAAAGTAATTAAGATGTAATATTTACTTGGCAAAAAGTGCATTTACCTGAAGATATTCAGTTAAGATATTATTTTAGAAATAACAAATAAATAAGAATAATATTTATATTCAAGACGTGCAGGGTCTTGAATAGGAAAACCAAGTAAAACATTTTTTGCCGGGCTAAACGCTCGGTTTTTTTATTAAAAAGAAAAGGAGATCGCTATGTCAATAACCGTTATCGTAACAGCTCTAGGCGCTCTTCTTGTTGGTTTTGGGGTCGGCTTTGTCGTAAGGCGTGTCTTAGCGGAAGCAAAGATTGCATCAGCTGAGACAGAGTCAAAAAAGATCCTGGAAGACGCAAAGAACAAAGCTGAATCTGCTAACAAGGAAGCTCTTTTAGAGGCAAAAGATCAAATTTATGCAATGCGCCAAGAAGGAGAAAAAGAATTAAAAGAACGTCGGACCGATATGCACAATATGGAGAAGCGGCTTACCGAGAAAGAACAGTTAATAGAAACTAAAGGTAGCCAGTTAGATGTAAGAGAAAAAGAGGTGCAAGACAGGTCAAAAGAGATTGATGAGAAAAAAGTTGAGTACGATGAAGTTATATCCGAGCAAAAAACAGTGCTCGAAAAAATTGCAGGACTTTCCGGGGAAGAAGCCAAGGAACTGCTCTTAAAAAAGATCGAGGATGAGGTGCGGCACGACGCGTCACAGTTGATAAGAGATATTGAATCCGAGGCAAGGGATGAAGCTGATAAGCGTGCTAAAAATATCGTTTCCTTGTCCATTCAAAGAGTGGCGGCTGACCATACAGCTGAGACCACTGTCTCTGTTATACCGCTACCTAATGATGAGATGAAGGGTAGGATCATAGGTCGGGAAGGTAGGAATATTCGCGCATTTGAGACTATAACCGGAATTAATCTAATAATCGACGATACTCCGGAAGCGGTGATCCTTTCCAGTTTTGATCCAGTAAGAAGAGAGATAGCCAGGCTTACATTGGATAAATTGATCGCCGATGGCAGAATCCACCCTGCAAGAATTGAGGAGACTTTTGAGAAATCAACTGCCGAGGTAGACGCCGAAATTAGAAACGCCGGAGAGCAGGCTACCTTAGATACTAATATTCACGGTTTTCACGCTGAGCTATTAAGAGTACTTGGAAGATTAAAATATAGAACAAGTTATGGCCAGAATGTTCTTCAACACTCGCTTGAAGTATCTCATTTAGCCGGCATGATGGCGGCAGAACTTGGTGTAGACGTCAGGTTGGCCAAACGAGCCGGACTACTTCACGATCTCGGCAAAGCCATAGATCATGAAGTCGAAGGCCCTCATGCGGTTATCGGGGCAGACCTAGCCAAAAGGCTTAATGAAAGCCCCAAGATATGCCATGCGATAGAAGCTCATCACGCCGATATAGAGCCTCAGACCGTTGAGGCGGTCTTAGTGCAGGCTGCAGATGCTATTTCGGCTTCAAGGCCGGGTGCTAGGCGAGAGATGCTGGAGAGTTATATAAAGAGGTTGGAGAAACTGGAGAGCCTCGCAGAATCTTACAAGGGTGTAGAAAAGTCATATGCGATGCAGGCCGGTCGCGAGATCAGGATTATGGTCAGACCTGAAGAACTCGATGATAAAGATTCGACGCTTCTCGCTCGAGAAATAGCAAAGGAGATAGAAGAACAGCTAGAGTATCCGGGACAAATAAAAGTCATCGTAATACGTGAGAATCGAGCCATTGAATACGCGAAGTAATATCGCTAAGATAGCATATAAGGACTAGGCTGACTCCAAGGGAAAAGAATGCTAACCGAAGATGGCGACAAGATCATTGATTTCGTATCGAGTCTTGAGAGTAAAAAATTTTTAAAGATCGAAAATGACCTTGGCGATGGCTATTTTCGACTAAATACTTCGGAAGCTGAAAAAAGGCAAGCGCGCCATGATATAAAGTGCGTTGAGGATTGCGTTATCGAGATGCTTCGTAATTCAAGAGATGCCGGCGCTAAGAAGATATTTATATCAACAGCAAAAAAGAGCGATGGCTATCGCCTCTTTAGGATCGTCGACGATGGGCAAGGAATTCCAAAGCAGGTTCACGAAGCTGTTTTTGAGCCGAGGGTAACTTCGAAGATAAAGCAGATAATTGAAGACCGATATGGAGTTCATGGACGAGGGATGGCTTTATACTCAATAAGGTCCAGTCCCGCAAATCTAGAGTTGCTTCACTCAGCTCATGCATTGGGATCGATCTTTAAAATGGAGATCGATACGGCAAAACTCAGTGAGAAAAAAGATCAATCATCTTATCCCAAGATTAAAAAGGGAGAAGATGGTCTTGAAGTGAAAGGCCTTAGAAACGTTTTAAGGTTACTGGTCGAATTCTTTATCGATTTTCCCGATGTATTGATCTACTATGGATCACCCTCAGAAATTCTTGCGACAATGATCGAACTTGGAAATAAATATATTGATAGCAATCAAGTAAACGTTGATGCTGTTCCTTTTTGGGCTAGACTATCAGATTCAGATCATTTAGAAGACCTCGTTCTAAACGCGAAGAGGCTATTTGATATAGAGGTATCAACCAGAAACGCCCACAGGATACTTAGCGGCGAGATAAGTCCGCTGGATTCTGTAGGTCTGGATGAAATAAGAGGGGGGGGGGAAAAAGGGAAAGAACCGGATATATTTTTCAATGATAAACATTTCACAAAAAATATATTAAATGAAGATATTGAAAATTTTACTCAAGCAATAAAACAAAAATTCCGAGTATTAGAGGAGAAATACTTTATAAAACTAGCAGATGAGCCAGAAGTAAAGTGTGGAAAAAGAAAGATCACTATCTCACTTTCACTGACAACGGATGAAAACGGCGATATTTAAAGGTAGTAGCAATATGAAGCAGAGTAGCAGTAAAATAGGAGTACCAAAGGATGACATTTTGAAAGTATCTTCAAAATCAAGCCCAAATTCCGTGGCAGGCGCGATAGCCGGAGTGTTGAGAGAAAAAGGGGTTTGCGAGTTGCAAGTTATAGGAGCAGGAGCCTTAAATCAAGCCATAAAAGCTATTGCTATCGCCAGAGGATTTGTGGCTCCCATTGGAGTAGATCTGGTCTGCATCCCTTCATTTGCCGAGATTATCATCGATGGCGAAGAAAGAACCGGCATCAGGTTACATATCGAACCGAGATAATCGGCAAAAAAAACTATGTCTATCGATCTTCACCTTCATTCTAAGGCTTCTGATGGAGCCCTCTTACCAGAACAAGTCGTCGAATTAGCGTCACATTTAAATCTGATGACGATATCACTGACTGATCATGATACCGTTGAGGGTATTGATGCAGCGATAGAAGCCTCAAAAAAATACGGCATAGAGGTGATTCCCGGCATTGAGATGAGCTCAGATATAGATGGAAGAGATATCCATATAATCGGCTATTATATCGATCATCAAGATAAGTCGTTTATCAAAATTCTAAGTCAATTAAAAGACAATAGAGAGTCCAGGACAAAGAGAATACTTGAAAAACTAAACGATCTCGACCTTAATATCGGGATGGATGATATTAATATCTTATCCGATAACGGCACTCTTGGAAGGGCTCACATAGCTAAAGCACTGCTTAAAAATGGCTACGTTGAAGACATTCAAGAGGCTTTTGATAAATACATCGGGCGAAATGGCCCTGCTTATGTTGAAAAGTCCGCCTATAGCGTTGGTGAGATAATAAAAATAATCGAGAGCGTAGGAGGAATTCCCGTACTCGCACACCCCGGTATTTCTAAGATAGATCACTTGATACCCGGATTTGTAGATCATGGACTTAAAGGTCTGGAAGCATTTCACAGCGAACATACAGTTGAAGATTCAAAAAGATACAAAAAGATGGCGGAGAGCCTGGGATTGATCATAACCGGCGGATCTGATTGCCATGGCTTAGGTTCAAACAAGGGTCTTATTATGGGATCGGTTTTTGTTCCTGATTATTGCTTAGACGACCTAAGAAGATACAACGTCTCCCTCGCAAATCATTAATAATCTCAATATTTTTGTTAAAATTACATTATGACGACATTTCATGTGAAGACTTTTGGTTGCCAAATGAACAAACATGATTCCGAGCGAGTAGCGGGACAGCTGTCAACGTCCGGATATAAGCCCATTGATGACATTGAAGAAGCTGACATAATCGTCTTCATCACTTGCTGTGTCCGTAAACATGCAGACGATCGTCTATATGGAAATGTAGACATGCTAAGGAGTCTGAAAAAAAAGAAGCCTTCGACTATTATTGCCGTAGGCGGGTGTCTTGCACAAAAAGATAATAACCGCATGTTCGAAAAGCTGCCTCATGTCGATATCGTATTCGGGACATATAACCAAGAAGGGCTAATCGATATGATAAATGAGGTGCGTGGAGGCGGCAGGGTGTTAAACGTAAGTGAAGAGAACATCGGTCTTTCCATATCTCCGGCTCTACGCCAGAGTAAAGTTCATGCATGGGTTCCTATAACCATTGGTTGCGACAATTATTGTTCGTATTGCATAGTTCCTTATGTCAGAGGGCCGGAACGAAGTTATCCCATCGAGTCGATCAAAAAGGCGGTCAGCGATTACGTAGGTGAAGGAGTGAAGGAAGTGACACTCTTAGGTCAAAACGTAAACTCTTATGGACGGGACCTATATGGAAAACCTAGGTTTACTCAACTTTTAGATAATATCTCTAATACGGAAGGTCTTGAAAGAATAAGGTTTACAACTTCGCATCCCAAGGATTTAAAAGAAGATGTCATCGATATCGTAAAAGAAAAAAGATCGATCTGTTCTCATTTTCATCTGCCGGTTCAGTCCGGTTCAAACAGAGTATTAGGAGACATGAAAAGGGGTTATTCTAGAGAGAAATATATTGAGACAGCTTTAAAAATAAGGTCATCGATCGATGATGTATCCATAACAACAGATATTATGGTCGGCTTTCCAACAGAATCAGAAGAAGACTTCCTAGACACCCTCGACTTAGTTGATAGGGTCAGTTTTGATCACGCCTACACCTTTATCTATTCTGAGAGGGAAGGGACTGAAGCGGCTAACTTCAAAGATGAGGTCGCAAAAGAGGTTAAAAACGATCGATTCAATAGATTGGTTGAGTTACAAAATAAACACTGCCTAGAATCAAATAAAGCGCTTGTAGGAAGAAAGCTCAAAGTTTTTGTTGAAGGTAGAGGCAAGAGAGGGAAGCAAAACCTCTCCGGAAGGACTGATACGAATAAGCTTATCCATTTTTCCGGTGATGATACTTTAATAAACAGATTTATTGATATCAAAGTTGATGAAGCGCACAGTTTTTATTTGGAGGGTGAAATAGTATGAGTCTAGTCTTTGGAGCGATCGTACCCCATCCACCAATAATCATTCCAGAGGTAGGTGGTGCGGAAGTTGAAAAAGTAGCGGCTACAATAGGAGCGCTCGAACAACTATCGGATGATCTTTTAGAAGTTAACGCAGATACGCTTATCTTTACTTCGCCCCACGCGCCATATGATTATGAGACTTTTTTGATTGATGATAGCCCGTTAATAGAAGGATCGTTATCATCGTTTGGACACCCAGAGATCGGCTTCGAGGTTGCCGAAGATGAACTATTGTCAGAAAAGATAATAACGAGTTCAGCTGATCACGGGGTATCTTTGTCAAAAAGAAGCGCGCACCTTAACAAAGGAAAAGGGTTTTTAGATCATGGCATAGCGGTACCCTACTACTTTATTTCAAAAAAAAGAGATTATAAGATAACAGCCGTGTCAATATCGGCACTTCCTCTAAGTAGCCATTATGAGCTGGGAAAAGTGATAGGTGAAACGTGTGATGACATCGATCAACGCGTAGCATTTATAGCCAGCGGTGATTTGTCCCACGGGCTTACAACTGATGCGCCTGTTGGTTTTGCGACAAGGGGCGAGGAGTTTGATCGGTTAGTCGTAGAAAAAGTTAAACAGGGAAAGATTAATGAGTTGATCGACTTGGACGACGATCTCATAATCAACGCCGCTGAATGCGGCCTTCGTTCATTTGTTGTCTTAGCAGGCGTTCTTAAGGGAAGGGATTATGGCTCAAAGGTAATATCTTACGAGGGCCCCTTTGGTGTCGGTTATATGGTAGCGGAGATGACGATGTGATGGTTGGTAACAGCTTGCCCGTAAGTATTGCGAAGATGGCGATAGAGACTTATTTTCAAACAGGTGAATATCTGAATTATGGAGACGATGTTCCAAGTGAGTTAAAAAGACGTTCAGGTGTTTTTGTATGCCTTAAAATAAAGAACGAGTTAAGGGGGTGCATCGGCACAATTGAACCGTCTACCGACAGTATCGTTGACGAAATAGTTAAAAACGCTATTTCTTCCGCAGTTGAGGATCCACGATTTCCGCCAGTTAATAAAGAAGAGCTCGAAGACCTTTCTTTCAGTGTCGATATACTTGGCCCGAACGAAAAAGTCAGCTCTATCAATGAGTTGGATCCCAAGAAATACGGAGTTATCGTATCATTTAAGAATGCCAGAGGGCTTCTCCTCCCAGATCTGGATGGGGTGGTAACGCCTGAACAACAGATCGAGATCGCTCTTCAAAAAGCAGGGATATCCTTTGAGAGCGAGTTCGACATCTATCGCTTTGAAGTCAAGAGATACGTATAGATGGTAAAGAAAGTCCTAGCCGTAGTCGGTCCGACCGCGATTGGAAAGACAACTGTAGCCATAGATTTGGCTAAGGAATTGGACGGTGAGATAATCTCTGCCGATTCGATGCAGGTTTATCGCGGGATGGATATCGGTACGGCTAAACCAAGCAAGAAACAGCTATCTGAAGCAATACACCACCTAATAGATATTGTAGATGTCAGTGAAGAGTTTAACGTTTCAATATTCCAGAGGATCGCCAGAGAAGCAATCGATGAGATCTGCGCAAAGACCAAGTTGCCGATATTGGTAGGCGGTTCCGGTCTTTATGTAAGAGCTGCCGTAGATGATCTTCAGTTCGCAGAAGGTGAGCTGGGATCAGAAATCAGGAGGACTTACGAGACTGATAATGATAAGGAAAAATTAGAGCTCTGGAAAAGACTAAAGAAAATAGACCCTGAGTCAGCTAAGCGGATACCCTATCAAAATCAAAGAAGAGTCGTAAGGGCTCTGGAAGTGATAGAAAGTAGCGGTGATCCCTTCTCAAAGAGACTTATTGATTGGGAAAATAAGAAATCGATTTATAACACTCTTTTTATCGGGCTGACGATGGCTAGAGAGCAACTTTACGAAAGGATCGAAACAAGGGTAGACGAGATGATCAATAGGGGATTATTAGATGAGGTCAATAAAATAGTTGAGGAAGATGGTCCGATGTCTGTCACGGCAGGCCAAGCGCTCGGATACAAGGAGTTGCTCGACATTGATATAAATGATCTAAGTGAGGCCATTAAAGAGATAAAGAAGAGGACCCGAAATCTTGCAAAACGTCAGATGACGTGGTTTAAGAGAGATGAACGGATAAATTGGATAGAAGTAGGAAAAAGGAATGAAAGTGAGATAGTTGGCGATATTATTGACCTTGTATCCAGAAGGGGATTTATAGTAAGGTAAAAAAATGAAGGAGATCGATTTTTTTAAGTACGAGGGAACTGGCAACGACTTTATTGTAATCGATGAGATAGACGCCCCCCTTGGAATTACCCCAGACATTGTAAGAGAGCTTTGTGATCGACATTACGGCATCGGTGCCGATGGTGTAATACTTGCAAGGCAATCAAGTGATGCCGATTTTAAGATGGTCTTTTTTAATTCCGATGGAAGTTCTGCCGAGATGTGTGGTAATGGAATTAGGTGTTATGCCAGCTATCTGTTCTTACACAAAAGGACGGAGAAGACAGAGATACGACTTGAGACGGACAGCGGTCTTAAAATCGTAACCTTAGTAGTCAAACAGGGCATTGTTGAAGAAGCGACTGTCGACATGGGTAAACCAAATTTTATTACGAAGATGATCCCCGTGGATTCGGCAGGTGATAATTTCATCGATAAACGCCTAGAGATAAGCGGTATTGATCTTAACGGAACATCGCTCTCTATGGGAAATCCCCATGTAGTGATCTTTGTTGATGATCTTGAGAGCGTCCCCATTAGTGATTATGGGGAAAAAATAGAGCAGTCATCAATATTCCCAAACGGAGTAAACGTCGAATTTGCTAGAATTGATTCGAGTGAAGAGATAGAAATAATAGTCTGGGAAAGAGGTGTCGGTATCACGCTCTCATGTGGAACAGGCGCTTGCGCGGCAACAGTTGCCGCTGTAAAAAATGGACTGACGAATCGAAGAGTACGGGTAAAAGTTCCCGGAGGCGACCTTAAGGTCTATTGGTCCGAAAGTGATTGTGTTTTTTTAAGCGGCCCTGCTAAAGAAGTATATTCAGGCCGGATAACCATAAAACGACGATAAATAGGAGGATAATTGAATTCCGCACATCGCATTGCAAATCTACCGCCCTACTTATTTGCAGAAATTGACAAAAAGATAGCGACGAAAAGAGCTGAGGGCGTGGACGTCATCAGCCTCGGGATCGGTGACCCCGTAGATCCAACTCCCGAGAATGTCATAAAAATACTTCACGAACAATCTTTAAATCCTGACAACCACCGTTATCCATCTTATTTTGGGATGAAAAGTTACCGAGAAGCTATCTCGCGATGGTATAAGAAGAAGTTCGATCTATCATTCGACGCCGACACCGAAGTGCTTGCCTTGATAGGTTCGAAAGAGGGCATTGCTCACATTTCTGTAGCATATGTAGATCCGGGTGATGTAGTGCTTGTGCCCGACCCGGGATATCCCGTATATAATTCAGGAACGATATTAGCTGGGGGAACACCTCATTTCATGCCGCTCACAGAAGATAACGGTTATACCCCGGATCTTGACGCGATACCTGAAGAAGTAGCTAAAGCCGCGAAGTTGATGTTCATCAATTATCCCAATAACCCGACGGCGGCGGTAATAGAAGATGATTTCTTTCAAAGAGTTGTTGATTTCGCAAAGACTTATGAGATAGTTGTCTGTCATGACTTTCCTTATTCCGAGATCACTTTCGGAGGATATGAGGCGCCTAGCTTTCTATCTACACCTGGAGCAAGATCTGTCGGTGTAGAGTTTCACTCTCTTAGCAAGACATATAATATGACTGGATGGCGGTGTGGTTGGGTAGTTGGCAACGAAGCTGTTATAGAAGCACTAGGTCGCGTCAAAAGCAATATAGATTCAGGAATCTTTAACGCTATCCAGTACGCCGGGATAGAGGCTCTTGAAGGTTCTCAAGATATTATCGATAAAATGAGGTCGATCTATAAGAAGCGCCAAGATATTGTTATTAATTCTCTTCGTGAAATTGGAATAGACGTACAACCCCCAAAAGGGACTATCTATGTATGGTTTCCTGTTCCCGAAGGCCATTCATCAGCGAGCTTTGCGACTCTCATCCTTGAAGAGGCGGGAGTCGTCATCTCACCCGGTAGTGCTTACGGGCCAAGCGGGGAAGGATTTGTAAGAATTGCTTTGTCGGTGCCGGATGAAAGAATCGAAGAGGCAATGAAAAGAATTAAAGATGTCATTTAAGCAAGCAGTACGTATTAACCCTTGATTGATAATGGATGAAGAAGCCGTATTGGTAGGGGTCCAATTAGGTGGCCAAAATCGAAAACAGATAGAACGCTCGCTTGATGAACTTGGTCAGCTTGCAAAAACCGCTGGTGCTAAAATAACAGGAAAGATCGTTCAAAAAAAAGATAGGCCAAACGTAAGAACATTTATCGGTCCCGGAAAGGTTAGCGAAGTTAAAGCCGCGCTTAAAGACAAAACCAAGGGGATGGCGATATTTGACGATGAACTAAGCCCTTCTCAGCAATTGAACCTTGAATTGGCCATCGATAAGAAGATCGTAGATAGGACGGGCCTGATTTTAGATATCTTCTCGCAACACGCTCATTCTGCTGAAGGAAAGATACAAGTCGAATTAGCTCAGCTCAATTACTATATGCCAAGACTAAGAGGGCTGGGTATTGAGATGTCGAGGCTTGGTGGAGGGATAGGTACCCGTGGTCCAGGAGAGACACAATTAGAAACTGATAGAAGAAGACTCTTTAGAAGGATCAAACAGCTTGAGAAAGAGTTAGACAAACTTTTTACCGTTCGCGACACTCAAAGAAAAAGAAGAGAAAAAGCAGATATATTTACTGTATCGCTAGTAGGGTATACAAATGTGGGAAAGTCTACTCTAATTAATGAGCTAACCGGTTCGAGTGCTCTTGTTGAAGATAAATTATTCGCAACACTTGATTCGACCTCTAGAAAGGTTTCGCTTCCAAGCGGCAAAAGCGCTGTCATCTCCGATACAGTAGGATTTATCGATAAATTGCCTCACGAATTAGTCGCTGCCTTTAAATCAACCATGGACGAAATAAGGTACTCCGATTTGATTCTGCATGTAATCGATGCATCAGACCTTGATAGAAAAAGACATATAGATATCGTGAGCAAAATATTAAATGAGATCGATGTTGAGACCGTTCCGATCATAGAGGTATTTAATAAAGTGGATCTGGTCGACGAGTTTGAAAAAGAACAGCTAGACAGGAGAGAGGATTCCGTCATCGTCTCAGCTGCAAAGGGGACTCATATAGCTGATGTTCTAAAGATGATCGATAATGCAATGTCTCATGCGTACAAGTTGGTAAAACTGGCTATCCCTTATGAGGGTGGGTCGCTTAGAATGCAAGTCTTTGAAAAAGGAAACGTGATATCGGAATATCATGATGAAGAAAAAAGCATCATCGAAGTCGAATTAAAGGATGAAGATTTAAAACGGCTATCGAAGTTTCAAATAGAATAAATATTAAACTCTCAGACGCAAAAGACCTGTCGCTTTTCCAATTATGCTGACATTGTCAGGATAGATCGGATCCATAGAGCTATTTTCAGGCTGGAGCTTGACCATGTTTCCTTCTTTATAGAAACGTTTTAGCGTTGCTTCATCATCGATAAGAGCGGCAACGATATCTCCATTCTCAGCTACGACTTGCTTTTTGATGACAACAACATCTCCATCAAGTATCCCGGCCTCTATCATGCTGTCTCCTTTGACCTTGAGGAGAAATGAACCGTTGGCGATTTCTTTTGGAACGCTTAGATAATCTTCAATATTTTCTTCCGCAAGTATCGGTTGGCCGGCGGCAATATGACCTATTAGAGGGAGAGTGACAGATGAACCGCCATCATTTATATCATGATTCTTATCATTTATTATCTCTAAGGCCCGCGGCTTGGTAGGGTCCCTCCTTATTAGGCCTTTTCTCTCAAGGGCGGTAAGGTGCGAATGAACGGTAGAGCTGGATGAAAGACCTACGGCGGTGCCAATCTCTCTTACTGAAGGAGGGTAACCGACCTGCCTCTTTTTCTCAATAATAAAATCAAATATCTGTCTTTGACGATCTGTAAGTTCATCGAGATTCATTTGTCCTCCTAGACAAAAGTTCTGATCAAAAAAAAGATATCATAAGATAAACCCTAATGCAAACAAATGTTCGTTTGCTTGGTATATACGATATGGGCTTGAATGAGGATATTGCAGGTGATAATATAATGTTCATTCGATTACTTACTAAATCCATATAATTAATGACAGATAAAATAAAAATCGCTCCATCGATATTATCAGCCGACTTTTCTCGTTTGAGTGAAGAGATTCGATCAATCGAGAAGGGCAATGCGGACATGGTCCATATTGATATTATGGATGGTCACTTTGTGCCCAATCTTACCATCGGTCCGCTTGTAGTAGACTCTATAAACAAGGTTACAGATCTTGTTTTAGATGTACATCTGATGATCGAGGATCCGGAAAAGTATATAGAGGAATTTATTAAAGCAGGCGCCGATATGATATCTGTACATCTGGAAGCGACAGATCACTTGCATCGACTGATACAGATGATAAAAAAGAACAATATTTTAGCAGGCGTCGCCTTAAATCCATCAACACCAATCACGATGCTTGAAGAGATAATAGGTGATCTCGATTTTATTGTGATCATGTCTGTCAACCCCGGATTCGGAGGACAAAAATATATACCCCAATCCACACAAAAAGTCCGAAAATTAAAAAAAATGATAAACGATTTAAAACTGGACATCGATATTCAGGTTGATGGCGGCGTTAATGACGTTAATGCTAAAGAATTGATTGCCGGAGGTGCGGACATCCTCGTGGCCGGCTCATTTGTTTTTGGAGCCGATGATAGATCCGGCGCCATCAAGTTGATCACTGGAGAATGATTAATAATAAATCAATCAGCGCAAATCGCAAATGTTTCGATTTAGCGCTTGGTGGTATAAGAGTAATAGGTGCCAATGGACAATAGAGAGTTAATGAGTAGAAGGTGCCAATGGACAATAGAGAGTTAATGAGTAGAGCAATCGACCTAGCTGAGAAGGGCAGGGGCGCGACGAGTCCAAATCCTATGGTAGGTGCAATTGTAGTGAAAGATGATGAGATAGTAGGCGAGGGGTTTCATGAAAGCTATGGTGGCCCCCATGCCGAAGTAATAGCAATCGAAAACGCTATGGAGCGGGTAGAAGGATCAAAATTGATCGTTACCTTGGAGCCATGCTGCACTCAGGGGAAGACATCGGCGTGTACAGATCTTATTAAAGATTCTGGGATAAAAGATGTCGTTATCGGCTCGTTGGATCCAAATCCCAAAATTAATGGTAATGGTATTGAGTCACTGCGATCATCGGGGGTCACAGTCACGGTTGAAGATGGTTTTGCTGCAAAAATCGCCAGACAAAATGAAATATTTTTCAAATTTATAACCTCAAACAGGCCTTTTGTCATATCTAAACTCGCTATTACATTAGATGGCTCAATTGCGGCTACCAGTGGAAGCTTAACACGCCTCTCATCATCAGATGCCGATGTCTTTGTTCATAATCTTCGAAATGAACTTGACACGATAATGATAGGAATCGACACGCTGATTGTTGACGATCCTTTACTTACTTCAAGAGTGGCCGGAAAAAAGACAAGGAACCCTTCAAGGATAATCATAGACACCAACGCAAGGATTCCGGATAATTCAGTAATTATCAAGACCCTGGATAAGGCTCCGACTTATCTAGCGGTAAGTAGTGAAGCTGACGAGATCAGATTACAACAGTTAAAAGATGCGGGGATAGAGGTCCTCAAAATAAATGGAGACGATGATCATATCGATCTCGACGAGCTGCTTGATCGCATAGGGGAATTAGAGATATCAAGCATACTTCTGGAAGGCGGACAAAGATTGTTTACTTCTTTTTTGGAGAACGACCTAATTGATAAATTTATATTTATTATCACCCCCACGCTTATGGGTGGATCAAAAAAAGTGGGCCTTTTAGATGTGAGAGAAGGGCTTTCAAAGAGAGTCAGGTACGCCTCGGCAAAACAACTGGGCGATGACATAGTTGTCGAGTGTTACCCCCTACTAAATTAGAGAGGCTTGTGGAGTGTTTACGGGCATCATAAAAGATCTGGGAACGGTTAAAGACATAAAAAGAAAACAGGGAGCCGCTGTTCTCACTGTCGATTCGGAAATAATATCTAACGATATATCCATTGGAGATTCAGTAGCCATAAATGGTGTTTGCTTAACTGTTACCGAGGTCAATAAAAAAGTCATATCGTTCGATTTGTCCAAAGAGACGCTAGACGTAACTGACCTTGGAGAGCTTACGGTAAATGATTGCATAAATCTCGAGCCGTCTCTTAGGCCGATGGATTACATGGGAGGTCACTTTGTAAGCGGCCACGTAGAGGAAGTCGGTATTATTCTGGAGAAGCGACGAGACGATGAGGATTACGTATTCAAAATATCAGCCGGGCCACAAATAATCGATCTCACTGTCCAAAGAGGATCGATGACCGTTGATGGTATTAGCTTGACGGTTACCAGAGTTAATGAGGGTTCTTTTGAGGTTGTGATAATACCTCATACGTTGAAGATGACGACTCTGGGAAGCAAGGGCAGCGGAGATAAAGTCAACCTGGAAAGCGATTTGATTGCCAGGTATATAAAGAGGATAATGGAGAGCCAAAACGTCGAAGTTGCCGGCGGAGGAAGCGATAGATTGGATGAATTAATAAAAGACGCGTTCGAGTAGGAGGAAAAGAGTGCCTTTTGACACTATAGAAGAAGCAATTGAAGATGTAAAAAATGGAAAGATCGTCATTGTAGTTGACGATGAATCAAGAGAGAACGAAGGGGATTTTCTGTTAGCAGCCGAAAAAGTAACTCCCGAGGCAATAAATTTTATGATAAGCCAAGGAAGGGGTCTTCTCTGTGTTCCCTGTATGGCTGGACGGTTAAATGAGCTTCGGATACCGGCGATGGTAGCGGATGATGAAAACACCTCGACACACGAAACAGCTTTTTCAGTCTCTATCGGAGCAAAACATAAGATTACGACAGGCATCTCCGCGAGTGATCGTGCTGCCACCATACTTACGCTTATCGATCCCACGGCTAGTCCGGATGATTTCTCAAAGCCCGGCCACGTATTTCCGCTAAGGGCAAAACAGGGCGGCGTTCTACAAAGAGCCGGCCATACTGAGACAGCTGTCGATCTGGCAAGGCTTGCCGGCCTTGTTCCGGCTGGAGTCATATGCGAGATAATGAATGATGATGGTTCGATGGCAAGAGTACCCGAGCTTGAGGTAATGGCGAAAAAATTTGACCTAAAGATGATAACCATCGCGGATCTAATCAGTTACCGAAGGCAGAACGAAAAGCTGATCTCGAAAATGGGGGAAATAAATCTGCCGACTAAATACGGATCTTTTATGGCTATAGGTTATCAGAGCCTAATAGAAGATAAAAAACAACATATAGCTTTAGTAAAGGGAGACGTAAAAGGGAAGAAGAAGGTGTTGGTCAGGGTGCACTCAGAGTGTCTTACCGGGGATGTTTTTCATTCGATGAGATGCGACTGCGGCCCTCAACTTGAAAAATCTCTAGAAATAATAGACGCTGCTGGCGAGGGAGTCTTTCTATATATAATCGGCCATGAGGGACGGGGAATAGGGCTTTTTAATAAACTAAAGGCTTATAAGCTCCAGGAAGAAGGACTTGATACTGTTCAAGCCAATAAGAAACTTGGTTTTGCTGCGGATCTTCGAGAGTACGGTATCGGTGCTCAAATACTGGTCGACCTCGGTATTACCTCGATGAGGCTTATGACAAACAATCCTTTTAAGATAGTAGGGATCAAGGGATACGGCCTAGAAGTCGTCGAAAGAGTTCCAATCGAGATAGAGCCTAATGTCAATAACATTAATTATCTGACTACTAAAAAGAACAAGCTCTCTCATATGTTGGATAGCTTGACCGATAATATTCATGACAAAGCTAAGGAGAAAAAATAAATTGTCAGCAATATTTGAAGGAAGCATGATAGTAGAAGGCCAAAGGTTTGCGGTTGTAGTCAGTAGGTTTAATGAATTTCTTACAAAACAACTGCTTTCGGGCACAATTGATACATTGACGAGGCACGGAGCCGATGAAGACAAGATAGACATTGCATGGACGCCTGGAGCTTACGAGATCCCGCTTGTCACAAAGAAACTCGCGGATTCGAAAAAATATGATGCGATTATCTGCCTGGGCGTGATCATAAGGGGAAGTACACCCCATTTTGACCATCTATGCTCTTCGGTAACAAAAGGTGTTTCTGATATCGCTCTAAGTTCAGGGATCCCAGTAACCTATGGAATCGTAACGGCTGACAATCTGGAACAGGCGATAGAGAGATGCGGATCAAAAATGGGAAATAAGGGCCGGGAAGCAACAAGTTCTGCGATCGAGATGGCTAACATTATAAAAGATATAGAGAGTAAAAAAGACTGATGAAAATAGAAAAGCCCTGGGGAAATTATATGCAATACGCAATCAACAGGAATTGCTCTGTTCGGATCATTAATTTAGAACCGGGCGAAGAGACCAGCCTTCACTGGCATAACTTAAGAAGTGACCTTTGGGTCGTTCTTGATGAAGGGATAGAGGTGCAGATCGGTGACGAGATGCACGAAGCCAGGCAAGGTGAGGAGTTTTTCATTCCCTCCGAACAAGTCCACAGGTTAAAGTCGATGGGAAAAAAGGCAAGAGTGTTAGAAGTAGCCTTTGGCTACTGCCTCGAAGATGATATTAACCGCATTGCTGATGACTACGGAAGAGAACTCGACGCATAATAACTTAAGGCTTGTTTGTCGAAATCTGATTGATTATTTGCGATAATATCAGTGACATTCATGAGCCCCCATTAGTGGGTGTTCCACTCCTAGGAGCTCAAGTCCCAGTGGGCTTTACCGCCCTGCGGTTACCTAGTCTTTGTGACTGGTATCATGTACTGGGTACAGCTATATCATATAATATTATCATCAAATAGGCAATACAAAATTGGAGCAAAGGGTAAAATAATAGTGGATTACTATAAGGTCATTGAGGTCGACAGGAAAGCGTCAATAGAGGTAATAGAGAAAGCTTATAGGACGCTGGTCAAGAAATATCATCCCGACAAACTGGCTGATTCTAAAAAAGATTGGGCTAATAAAAAAATGTCCGAGTTAAATAATGCTTATCGAGTGCTTAAAGATCCGGCGTCAAGACATGAATACGATAAATCTATTGCCACGATCTATAATATTTTTTTAAATGAGGGCCTTATCGGGGTCGTTAAAAATCTAAAAGGAAACATCACTTAATTGAGCCTAAGTGAATAAATAAAAATAAAAGAGAAAAGCAAAGTAAATGCGACAGCTAACAGAAATGCAGCGATTGCCGGTTTCTCTTTGTAAGTAATAAGCTGATCCTCGGTAAAATATGAGCTGTGGTCATCTGGAAACCGAACCAAGACTAGTTCCTGGTCATTATCTAAAGAAATGATCTCGCCGGAAGAGGGATGATGAAGGCGAAAACTTCTTAATTCTTCTTTAATATATACTTTTTGACCTACTGTACAATCCATTTGAAGTTTATCGGCAATATCAAGCAAGCTATTAACCCCCGGATGGGGGAGAAGCTCGCCTGGAGGTTGATGGCGAAATTGTAAATTGAAAGTTGTAAATTGTAAATTTAAAAATTATGAGGATCCAAAAGAGGATAGCAAATGGTGAAAGGGATCGTTTTTTATGAGTTGCGGCACAGACATGTCAAAATTGAAAGGTGATATGGTCTGTGCCGCATCGTAATTATAGCATGCTTGCAATGAAGTACTATCAATGCTGTTTAAAAAAAAGTTATTAAATCAACCTGAAAAAACGAAACAGATTATTATTTAATTAGCTACTTGTAGAAGCTATGATAGAGTTAAGATTAAGCCAGCCAGTTGTTGTAATATATTCAACTAGCATTTTCTTCCTAAGTACTGACATTTCGCTACTTGATGAAATAGTAATCATTTTTCCTCCGTTATATAAAACCTATTGTAAGAATCATATAACACAAGGGGTCTTATTTAAGAATAATAATTTAATCTTCACTTATTTCGACTTCGACAAAATCTAGACCATAGCAACCGCAACAGCAACCATAGATCGATTTGGAGGGAATAGTAATGGAAAGGAGTTATCGATATAGAAAATTACTTAGTTAACATAATATACATTATCGGGCCTAATATAAAAATCGGATTACTTGCCCGAGCTGCCAAAACCGTTCTTACCGCGCTTACTGTCGTTTAGCTCGTCAACTACTACAAAGGTGGGGCTCTCTACCTTTTTTATAACCAATTGGGCGATTTTGTCTTCTCTTCTTATCCTAAAAGTCTCTTCTTTATCCATATTTATAAGGATGACCTTTATCTCGCCTCTATAATTTGAATCGATAAGGCCTGGCGAATTAACGACACCGATACCGTGATTTATGGCAAGCCCCGATCTGGGCTGAACAAATCCGGCATAACCATCGGGTATCTCTATCGCTATCCCAGTCGCAATCAGAGCTCTTTCTCCCGGCTTCATCTCCAAATCTACGGCGCTTAGAAGATCCATGCCTGCGTCGCCCTCATAGGCCTTTTTGGGAAGCCGTAGATCATTGTCTAGCTTTTTTAGCTTTATTTGGATACCTGGCTCCAACTATTTGCTCCTCTTTCTTGTTTTCTTTCTCGAAGCCGGCGTTAATTTGTTTAGCTCTGAGGTAAACTCATCAACGTCTTGAAATTCTCTATGAACAGATGCAAACCTCACGTAAGCGACCTTGTCTAGTTTGCGAAGCCTTACAAGGACCATGTCACCGAGTTTTTTTGATGTGACTTCATATTTAAATTGATTTCTTAGCTCTGCTTCTAGATCGGTAACGATCGATTCTATCTGATCGTTGGAGACGTGTCTCTTGACAGTAGCTCTTCTCAACCCGTCTAAGAGCTTCTGTCGGTTAAAAGGCTCTCGGCCGTCGTCTTTTTTTATGACCGTTATCGGGGTCTCTTCTACTCGTTCAAAGGTTGTAAAGCGTTTTTGGCAATCCAAACATTCTCTTCTTCGTCTAATGACGTCACCAGCGTCACTGCTTCTGGAGTCGTTCACCTTACTATCAAGGCTACCGCAATAAGGGCACTTCATCTAATAACTATCACTTTCGTTTGTCTTAATACGATCCATAATAGGATTATATTATAAATAAGCGTAAGCCTATTATATTTCTACTTTTTCTTAAAACTTGAAATAAACATGCCATCTGAATTTTCATCATACGGCATTAACTGTATTTGATTATTCCTTACGATCACGTTATCTAGTGCCGAGGAAGCACCGATGTCATCGACAACAAAATCATCTCTTGATTTTAAAAAGTGATCTACCACACCCAATGTCTCTTCTTTCGTAAAAGTACATACCGAATAGACTAGTTTACCACCGCTCTTAACATAATCGGCTGAATTGTTAAGAATCCTCTTTTGTATGTTTTGTAGGTCATCTATATCGCTTTCTTTCCTTTGCCATCGAAGATCAGCCCTTCTAGACAGTACGCCAAGGCCAGAACATGGAGCATCTACTAAGACTTTGTCTGCTTTCGGTAGATTTAAGGGTCTGCTTGAGTCCCCTGCCATTAATTCAACGATGTCGACTCCAAGATTTTTGGTAAGAGAGTCGATGGTGTCTAGGCGTTTTTTGTTCTTATCGACAGCGATGATCTGCCCCTCGTTCTTCATCAGCTGGGCCAAGTGCGTTGTTTTTCCTCCGGGCCCTGCGCACATATCGATAACGCTCTCCCCTGCTATCGGATCTAATGCAAGGCTTACGATCATCGACGAGACATCTTGAGCATAGACGTGACCCATATCAACGATATTTAAAGGAAAATATCCTTCGTCAATTATGATCGCTTCACTGGCGTATGGGCTAATCTTGGTCGTCATACCAAGTTCTTTTAACTCTTCGAGCACCTTATCTTTTGAGGTTTTGATCGTATTGACTCTTAGGCTGATATTGGGTCTTATGTTGTCAGCTTTTAATACTTTCTCGCATTCATCTACCCCGAAATCATCTATTAATTTCTTTACCAACCATTTTGGATGAGAATAAAAAGCGCTAAAATAGGCGACTTTGTCTCTTTTGTCAGGCCATTTAAGATTCTTCTTATTTCTTAAAAAATTTCGAAGGAGTCCGTTAGTAAATTTAGATACTCCTTCACCTAATTTGTCTCTGGATTGGTTTACCGCCTCGTCAACAGCGGCATAATCGGGGATATTACCTATGTAAATGATCTGATAGATCGCAAGCCGCAATATGTTTAGCTGTGTAGGATCGATCTCACTAAGTGGTTGCCGCGCGAAATTTGATATCATCCAGTCGATCGACCCTTGCATCCTAACAGATCCTGAGACGATCTCTGTTATCAGCGCTTTATCACGTCTTGAAAGGTCGCTTCTATTCTTAAAAGTCCTTGATATCTCTATCTGTGAATATGACCTCTTGGACTCGATCTCGTCCTTTATTTTTAGCGCTAAAAGACGAACCTTATCCAAGAGATCTCCATATCATTATCTTAAATAAAGGTATTTCCAATTATCAGCGTCTACGCTGGCTAAGGAGAATAAAATATAACAATTGAGTTATGGCTGCCAATGCCGCTGCAAGATATGTAAGAGCTGCAGCATTTAGTACTTTTTTAGTGGCCGAATACTCGTTATTCTTGATATATCCTCCGTCAGAAAGAAGGGTTATCGCTCTCTTGCTGGCATCGAACTCGACCGGCAGCGTTACGATCTGGAAAAGGACTGCAGCTGCAAAAAATACTATTCCAAGCTGTATTACACCATCCCCAAGAGTGCTTCCTGACATAAAAATAAAACCTATAATTATTAGTATCGGTCCTAATTTTGTACCAAGACTTGCGCTTGGAACTAGACCGGCGCGGATCTTCATTGGCACATAACCCGCATGGTCTTGAAGTGCATGGCCTGCCTCGTGAGCGGCAATGCCAAGTGCCGATAATGAGCTGCCGTTATAGATTCCCTGTGAAAGTCGAAGGACCTTACTCTTAGGATCATAATGATCCGTCAACTCGCCTTTGACTTGTTCGACACCGATACCGCTTAGACCGTTAGAGTCTAGAAGCTCTCTAGCCACCTCGGAGCCTGTCATGCCGGAAAGAGCCGCTACCTTAGAGAAGTTCTTATAGGTCGATTTGACTTTATATTGGGCGTACATGGACAACAGGATAGCCGGTCCGACTATAATAAAATACATTGGATCAAAGAACATATCGCTTTCTCCTTTTATATTTATGTAATAAGTATTATATCAAATCTGTTAAATAATTTATTGAAAAGCTGTTCCAACCTTAACTTGGTAGCCTCGGATGAATTCATCGCCTCTCATCAATTTTTTACCTTCAGGTTGGAGTGTGAGAATAATTAATCTTCCTGAACCGGTAGCGATTATTAGCTCGCCATCTATTTCAACTACCTCACCGGGCCCGGCATTATCCCCGTCAATTGCCTCGACCTCAAATATCTTAACTCTTCTACCATCCATGTATGTATAAGCGCCTGGTTTTGGAGCCAATGCTCTGACCTGCCGCCCTATCTCTATGGCCTTCTTGTTCCAGTCGATCTTCATCTCTGCTTTATCGATCATTTCGGCATGCGTTGCCTTTTTGTCATCTTGAGGAACAGCTAGTATGCTGCCTTTTTTTAAAGCTTCAAGGGTCTCGATTACAAGATCTGCTCCGGCCTGCCCCATTTTTTTCGAGAGCGATCCGTTATTGTCATCATCTTCAATCCGTACCTCGACCTCAAGTAACATGTCTCCTGTGTCCATTCCTTCGTCGATCAACATCGTTGTCAGGCCGGTGGTGCTTTTGCCTTCCATGATCGCTCTTTGGATGGGAGCAGCTCCCCGATATTCAGGAAGCAGTGAGCCGTGGAGGTTGATGCAGCCAAATGGAGGGATATCAATCAACCACCTTGGTATTATCAGTCCATATGCTACGACTACCACTACATCGACTGATAGGGCCTCTAATTCATTTTTAAGTTGCTGGTTATCTTTTAAGCTCGTTGGTTGGATTACCGGTGTTTTTTTTAAAAGGGCAAACTCTTTTATCTCAGATTGAGTGATTTTTAAATTTCTGCCCGTAGGTTTATCGGGTTTAGTTATGACTACTACAACATCGTGTTGCTGATATAATTTCTCCAGCGTCGGTACTGCGATCGCCGGAGTGCCCATAAAGGCTACTCTCATCCCTCAAGCCTTAGCTCTTCGTAAATCTCCATCAACCTTCTGATCGCTTTATCCTTATCTTCAGGTGACGTGTTTTCAAGTATTGTCTTACCATTTAAATGATCTATTTCATGTTGGAGGATTCTCGCTAGAAAATCACTAGCTTCAAACTCGACCTCTCTTCCTTGAAGGTCAGTTGCTTTAAATCGGATTTTTAGTGACCTTTTTACCGGAACCCGGATCTCCGGAAGACAAAGACAACCTTCCTCGTCCATGTCTTCCTTTTCCGAGTACTCTGTAATCTCAGGATTCACGTAGGCGACAAAGTCTTCATCACCCATATCCAGCACGATGAGGCGCTTTAATACGCCGATCTGTGGTGCCGCCAAACCCACTCCCTCGGCGGCAAACATAGTCTCAGCCATGCCTTTGACGAGATCTTTTGAATCATCTTTTATCTCTAAAAGTTTTTTCGAAGTCTCCCTTAGTAAAGGATCACCGTATAATTTTATTTGAAAGCTGCTCATATCTTCCTAAAGTAGCCACATCGGATCGACATCGACGATAACGCGCGTTCCCTTTTTTTCAATAAAATGTTTGCTCCAGTTTTTAGACATAATAGATTTTACCCCAACCGGGTCGAAAGTCGATATAAAGAGGTGCCAACGCCATCTATTTTTAATCCGCTCAATAGGAGCCGCACCTGGCCCGTTTATAAATGTTTTTTCATTAAAATTTTGATTTCTTAAGAATTCTCCAAGTTCACTTGCCCTTTCTTCAACGTCTTTTTTAATATTTCCCGATATTACGATGTTTATTAGATCGGCAATAGGAGGATAATCAAGTTCTTTTCTAAAGGAAATCTCCTTGTCGTAGAAGGCGTCATAATCGCCATGCGCCGCTGCTTGTATAGCATAGTTCTCAGGAGAATAGGTCTGCACCATGACTTTTCCTGGTACTTCTCCCCTGCCGGAACGTCCGGCTACTTGCATCAACATTTGAAAAGTTCTCTCTCCCGCCCTAAAATCAGGTAGATTAAGAGCAACGTCAGCATCGATCACACCGATCAAGCTTACTTCCGGAAAGTCTAGTCCCTTGGCTATCATCTGAGTGCCGAGAAGAATAGAGCCCCTTGAATCATTGAATTTCTTTAATAGTTCCTGATGCGATCCTTTTTTAGATGTCGTGTCGCTATCCATTCTGACTATTGTCACCTCTTTAAAAAGAGTGCTCAGATTGTCCTCAATCTTCTCCGTTCCCATGCCCAGATACTTAAAGTTGTGGCCGCCGCAATTTGGGCATTTTAAAAATGTGGCTACGCTAAAATTGCAATGATGGCATTTCAATCGGTTTTCTCCTCGATGATAAGATAATGAGATCGAGCAATTGCTGCATTTTGGCACATCACCGCAATCTCCGCATAACAAAAGCGACGAGTACCCTCTTCTATTAAGAAATATTATCACTTTTTCATCCTTGGATAAGGCATCATCTATTGCGCTTACGAGTTTTTGGCTGATTGCCGGGTGTGAGCTTTTGATCTCTTTCTTCATATCAAGAAGCTGAATTTTAGGAAGCTTTCGTTTGCCGATCCGTTCCGGTAACTCGACCAGTTTGTAGATACCATTATCTGAAGCGTTCATGCTCTCAAGTGATGGTGTAGCGGAACCCAAAAGGGTTATCGCTTTCTTTGCTAGGGAAAGTCGTACCGCAATATCTTTCGCGTTATACCTTGGGCTCACGTTTTGTTTATAGGTAGTCTCGTGTTCTTCGTCAACGATGATGATCCCGAGGTCGTCTAGTGGCGCAAAAATAGCCGATCTAGCACCAATAACGACGCTGGCCTGTTTATTTTTGATCCTATGCCACTCGTCATGTCTCTCTCCGTCTGAGAGGCTGCTATGCAGGATCGCCACTTCGTTTTTAAATTTCTCAATTAATGAGTCACCTAATTGGCTTGTAAGAGATATCTCCGGTACCAAGACTATTGCTCCCTGACCACGTTTAACGACTTTTTCGATGGCTCTAAGATAGACTTCAGTTTTACCGCTTCCTGTTACTCCTTTAAGAAGAAAGATGTCTCCTTCACCTTTATCGATCGAGCTATATATCGATTTAAGGGCGCTTGATTGATCTGCCGTTAACTCCCTTACCTTCTCTCGCCCACCTAGGTTTATCCACTTAGGCGATCGGGCGGTGATCGACTCGTGAGATTCGACCAGCCCCTTTTTTAAAAGGCTATCCAAGGAGCTTTTGCCCGCCTTTGCCATGCTCAGTAGCTCGCTTTCGCCAAGCTCACCTTTATCAACGACTATTTCCAGCAGCTTCTTTTGTTTTTCACCTAATTTATGATCAAGTGGGTTACCACTTTTTCCTCGGGTTATAATTCGTTTTTTCTTTACGCTCACTCGGGGGGCGGCGAGTTTATATACCACTTTAATAGATCCTTTTTTTAGCTCTTTCTCAAAAAATATTCTACCTAATTTTGTTATAAAGATATTTTTTGTAGCTGGCAAAGATATATCGTTTAACTTTTCTCTCGAATCGCTATCTATCAGCGATTTATCCAGATCGAATAATTTTCTGACTTTGTGGGTACCGCCGGGAGGCAACAAAAGCCTCAGGCAGTCCGATAGCGAGCATTGGTAGTGATTCGATATCCATTGGCATAGGTCCATCGAATCCGGTGAGAATTGCGGTTCTTTATCGATAATATCGATAATCTCTAATAGTTTCAGTCTTCTGGGTTTATTCGATGTGCCGACTACGTAACCCAGTGATCGCCTTTTATTAAATGGTACAAGGGCTAGAGAGCCTATGAGTAAAGAGCCGGAGATCTCTTCAGGTATTTTGTATTGATAGATCTTATCGGCGGCTTTTGCCGAGAGATCGACGATTATGTCAGCATACGCATGCCTTTGGTCCATAAAGGCATATTATATTAACTGTAATAAGATTTAAAGCTCAGCAGTTTGCCGCATCTTTTAGGACTTCAGCCATATCAGTCTTCTCCCAAGTGAAGTCTTTATCGTCTCTTCCAAAATGTCCATAAGCGGCTGTCTTTTTATATATCGGTCTTCTAAGATCCAATTTTTTTATAATAGCGGCCGGTCGAAGATCAAAGTGTTCCTTTACAAGTTCCTGTATCTTCTTTCTGCTTATTTTTTCTGTACCGAAGGTATCGACCATAATTGATACTGGATGAGATACGCCGATAACGTAGGCTATTTCGATCTCGCATCTATCAGCGAGTCCCGCGGCAACGATGTTCTTGGCAACATATCTGGCGGCATATGCACCGGAGCGGTCAACCTTTGTCGGATCTTTTCCTGAGAATGCCCCTCCGCCATGACGAGCCATTCCACCATAAGTGTCGACGATTATCTTTCTTCCGGTAAGGCCGCAGTCGCCCATCGGTCCGCCGATCTCAAATTTTCCTGTCGGATTAACAAAAAACTCAAGATCATTGAAGTCCACAAGCTCCTCAGGGAGTATCGGTTTTAGTACATGCTCAACCAGATCCGGTTTCATAAGCGTCTCGATCTCTATGTTTGGTTTGTGCTGAGACGAGATGACAATGGTCTTGATCTTGTTTGGTTTTCCGTCTTTATATTCGACTGTTACTTGAGTTTTTCCATCAGGCCTTAAATATGGAAGTATCTCTGCTTTTCTGACCTCAGATAGACGATGAGAAAGTTTGTGAGCCATCATGATAGGAAGAGGCATTAACTCAGGCGTCTCCGTGCAAGCGTATCCGAACATCATTCCTTGGTCTCCAGCGCCAAGCTTGTTTATCTCGTGGTCTTCAGCTTCTTCGCCGTGGCGTTCTTCATAGGCCTCGTCCACTCCTTGAGCTATATCAGCCGATTGCTCATCTATTGATACCATGATTCCGCAGGTATCGCAGTCAAAACCATACTTTGCTCTGGTATAGCCTATCCCTCTTATCGTCTCTCTTATGATATTTGGAATATCCACGTAAGTACTTGTCGATATCTCTCCGCCAACGACGACCATGCCCGTTGTGACTAGCGTCTCACAAGCGACTCTTCCCATCGGATCATCTGTAAGGATGGCATCTAGTATTGAATCGGATATTTGATCACTGATTTTATCCGGGTGCCCCTCGGTAACCGATTCAGATGTAAATAAAAAATCTTCGTTATCGCTAATACTCATTGATCCTCCTAAATATTTTAATTATTAAGCTAAAAAAAACTTCTTCATAGATGAAGAAGGCAATAAAAGCGCCTCTCATCTCTCAGAACCTCACTCTGCAGGAATTTGCACCCGACTCTTTAGGGTTGCCGAGGTTTCTTTGGGCCTGTCCCTCCACCTCTCTAAATAAGAGAACATATTTAATTATTTAAAAAATAACAGAAGTAGCAACCTTCGTCAATTATATAGACCTTAGCGCTTTTTCCTTTAAGAAAATAAATTTTTCAACGATTTTTTCGGCTATCGAGTCTTTGCTTGAGATCGGTATCATTTCCACTGAATCCGAGGTTATCATCGTTACCTCGTTGTAATCAGAGTCAAAACCGATTCGGTCATCATCGACTCGATTGGCTATTATCATATCAAGGTTCTTTTTTTCGAGTTTTTCTCTTGCTTTCTTTTCTATGTCATCTCCACATTCTGCGGCAAAACCGATCAATATCTTATTGGATCTTCTATCGCCTAGTTCCTTTAATATATCCGGTGCCGGGACTAATGTTAAATTTAAAGGTTCCTCGCTTTTCTTTATTTTCCCTTGCACGGGCTTTTTAAATCTATAATCACTTACAGCGGCCGCCATCACTACCGCGTCAGATGCGTCATATCTTTTCAAGACCTCATCTTTAAGCTCATCGACAGTCTCTATTCGTATACACTCACAGCCAAAAGGAGCAGTAAGTTCGGTAGGTCCAGTTATCAGTGATACTTTTGCGCCTCTTTCAAGAAGTTTTCTTGCGATGGAAAAGCCCATCTTTCCCGATGACCTGTTTCCAATATATCGGATTTCATCCAAAGGCTCCCTAGTCCCGCCGGCGGTAACAATAAAATGGTACCCGCTTAATTGATCTCTTTTGGATGTCAGTTCTTCGATACGCCTTATTATGTCTAAAGGTTCGCTCATCCGACCGATTCCGATATCGCCGCATGCAAGTTTTCCAATCTCTGGACCGATGATCTTAACCCCCCTCGATTTCAATATTTCTATATTTTTTTGGGTAGCGACATTTTGCCACATCGATTCGTTCATCGAGGGTGCAATTAGTAGAGGGCAGTTAAGCGCGAGCACGGTAGTTGTAAGGGCATCATCGGCAATACCTGTTGCTAGTTTTGCAATTATATTTGCCGTTGCCGGCGCGATAACCATCACCTGCGCGTCTTTTGCAATATCTATGTGAGGCATATCAGATTTATCGTTAAAAAGTGAAGTTGTGACGCTATCGGCGCCGACTGCCGTAAGGGTAGTGGGGGTAACAAATTCCTGAGCTGACTTAGTCATGACTACGAGGACTTTTGCACTAAGCCCTTTTAAGTCTCTTACGATGTCCGCACACTTAATAGCTGCTATTCCACCGCTAATACCCAGGATAACTTTGAAGTTGCCAATCATCTTACTACTTAATACCTTCAGCGCTTCTTTCGTACGTTATTTTATCTTCATCGATCTCTTCAAAGGCAATGGTAAGCGCTTTCTCGCCTATCATATCAATCTGGGGACCCCTTACATGAGTGAGTTCCCCTCTTTGAAGACCGTTTAAGTAATTATTAATATCGCGAGCTCTCTTAGCCGCTAGGATCACTAAAGTGTATCTACTATCCACTTTATCAATTAATGCATCCATATTTCTTATCATCTTATGCCTCCCTTTTAGTTGATTGTATTTGATTCCCGATATTTAATAATAATATCAACTAGTCTGTCAATAGCTTCATTAAGATTGTCATTAATAATAACATGGTCAAACTCACTCTCCGTCTTTAATTCTTCAATTGCTATGCTTAATCTTTTTTCGATCTCATCAGCGGTTTCAGTGCCTCTTTCTCTTAATCGTTCTTTAAGTTCCTCATCAGACGGTGGTTTAATAAATATAAATACGGCTTTATCGGCATTCTCCTTTATTTGCCTTGCTCCCTGAACATCTATCTCCAGGATCACATCTGTTGGTAAAGAAAGTTTCTGCTCGACCTTTTCCCTTAGCGTTCCATAGTAATTACCATAAATGGTCGCCCATTCGATAAAATCGCCTGCCTTAATTAACTCCTCAAACTCGTTTGTCTTTAAAAAATAATAATTAATCCCGTCTTTCTCATCTTTTCTGGGAGATCTGGTAGTCGCTGAAATTGACAGAAAAAGATAAGGGACCCTATTCATCAAATGCTTGACAAGAGTCCCTTTTCCGACCCCAGAGGGGCCAACAATTACAAATAGTTTGCCTATTTCAGACATTTATTCTAGGCAAATTCTTTTAATAAATTCTCTTTTTGGTTAGAGCCAAGACCCTGCACCCTTCTCGTTGGGCTGATCTTTAAGTCTTCCATCTTTTTGTGAGCTCTGGCTTTTCCTACTCCGGGAAGTGATTCTAATAGATTGCCGACTTTCATCCTGCCTACTATTGGATCTCCTTCTCTTGCAAGAACTTGCTTAAGGTCGACTTGACCGTTCTTAAGTTGTTTTTTTAAAGCTGCTCTTTTTTGCCTTGCTTCTGCCGCCTTTTTAAGAGCCGCCCTTCTCTCTTCGTCCGATAGATTTGGTAGTGCCACATTTCCTCCTTTTTCAACTAACCTAATTAATAAAAGACTTAAATGAACTAAATTATTTTTTTTTAGACTACCACCCCTAACTTTCGAAGCTGATCTCGTTTTGAAAGGTCATTTTCTATGCTACCTTGTGATTAAAGTAACAAGCGGTTTTTTAATTATTACTCTAATAAAGTTGCTTGTCAAACAAGTTTTTTAATTATTCTTAAAAAATTTAAGTGCTTCTTCCAGGTCTTTTGGCAATTTACTCTCAATATCTACTTTAAGGCCGCTTATTGGATGTGTGAATCTAAGACGGCAAGCATGCAGGAATTGCCTGCTAAGACAGGCATTCATATCATATTTGACCGTTCCATATACAGAGTCGCCGATGACTTTGTGGCCGATGTAATTCATGTGAACTCGTATCTGGTGTGTTCTGCCGGTCAAAAGTGAGGCTTCAAGATAGGATGTTTTATCAAAATTATCTATGACTTTAAATTTGGTAACAGCGTCTTTACCTCCGGAGACCGATACGGCCATCTTTTGGCGATCATTTAGATCTCTTGCGATCGGCGCGATTATTTCACCGCTTTCTTCATCGAAATTACCGTCTACAAGCACCTTATAGTATCTTTTGACATCACGATTCTTTATTTGATCTATCAGCGACTCATAGGAGTCGATATTTTTGGCGACGACGATAAGTCCCGATGTATCTTTATCCAACCGATGTACGATTCCAGGCCTGTCTTTATCACCGGACGGAGGCAGATCTATAAGAAAAAGCAAAGCATTTACTAGAGTTCCTTCCCGATTGCCAACCGCAGGATGAGTCACCATTCCCGCTTTTTTATCGATTACTATAATATCATTATCTTCATAAGCAACAGTGATCGGGATGTCTTCTCTCTTGACCGGAACCTCAATAAGCGGGCTGGTATCTATATCGATAATTTGGCCTATCGTAAGCCTCTGGTTCTTCTTTGCTATTTTTCCATCGACAAGTATGTACTCATTTTTTATAAGATTTTGTACGGCACTTCGTGATGGAATTTCGGTCCTATAACTTACAACTTGATCTAACCTGTTGCCCTTATCATCATCTCCGACAATCAAAGTAATACTGTTTACGTCTTTTTGCTTCTTATCATTTTGATCGGTCACGAGCTCTCTTTTCATCTTTGAGGTAGGCATTTAAAAATAGGATCATACCTATAACGATCGCTAAATCAGCGATATTAAAAACTGGCCAGTAGCGAAAATCAATAAAGTCGGTGACATTATTAAAGAGGAATCTGTCTATCATGTTTCCGATGGCACCACCCACAATAAGCCCAAACGACATAGTTACTATCGGCTCGTTAGGACGATTTAGCATCCAATATATGACTGCGACGATAACGACAATTATGGAGACCGCCAGTAAGAATATCTGGCTTCCGGGGAAAAGCCCAAATGCTCCTCCGGGATTTTCTACCCCTTTTAACTGGACGAATCCTCTGATTATTGAAAAGGTCTCTCCAATCGAGAGATTTCTTCTAATGATCGCCTTGGTGAATTGGTCAGCTCCGATTACTATTAGGGCGACTACGACTAGCAGGTATGCCCCATTATCCTTGGCTACTTTTCTTGCTTTGATTTGCAACTTACACAGAGATCCGCATAGGGTAAGGCTCTTAGCCTCGATTCTTTTATGGGTTCATTGCACTCGGCGCAAACCCCATATTTTTTGCTTTCGATTTTATCTAGAGCATTGTCGATCTGGTTAAGAATATCCCTCATGTTATGTTCAAGGGAAAAATCTCTCTCCCTCTCAAACGTGATCGAGGCCGAATCGCCAATCTCATCTTCATAATTGTCATCGCCCGAGACGTCACCAGTCTCAATGGCGGCTTTATTCTCTTTCTCTAATATTTCGAGATCGGACTTAATCCGCTCTCGTTCTTTATCAAGGACATTCTTAAAATATAAGAGTTTTTTGTCATCCAAGCAAACAACCTCCTAATCGGTTTATTATATGACATAGCTATCTTAAGAAACAACGCTTACACACCGCCCACAAAGCGCTGGATGATTAGCATCTTCGCCAACATCAGTCGTCCAATTCCAACACCTAGAGCATTTATTGCCCTTAGCGTGAGAAATTATAACCTTTAGATCCTTTATCGAATCGCTTACCCAGGCATCGCTTGGTGGATTCTCAGTTGATATCAGTACGTTGGAAACTATGAATATAGTTCTTAATTCCCCCATGTAGTCATCTATAAGTTCGCGAAGTGCTTCGGGGAGATACATTGTTACCTCGGCTTCTAAAGAACTACTTACGACTTTCTCATTTCTGGCAAGCTCAAGAGCTTTCGATACCTCTCCTCTTAGTTGGATCAACCTGTCCCAGTCCTGCTCTAGGGCCAGATTGTCATGGATATCTTCGACCCGCGGTATTTGGGAAAGATGAACACTCTCTGCATCTCTGTAGTAAGTCGAAAGATATTTCCAAGTCTCTTCGGATGTAAAACTAAGGATCGGGGCAAGTAGTTTCACGAGACTAACTAGAGTCTTTGCCATCACTGTCTGGGAAGACCTTCTTTCTTTTGAGTCCGCCTTGAAGGTATAGAGACGATCTTTTAAGATATCTAAATAAAAGGAACTTAGATCGATATTACAAAAATTGTATATCGAATGGTAAGCAAGGTAGAATTTATACTCTTCGTAGGCGCCTTCAGTCTTTCTAATAACGTGGTTAAGTCTTTGGAGCGCCCATTTATCAATGCTTTCAAGATCAGCGTAGTCTACAGAATGTTTTTTTGGATCAAAGTCGGAAATATTGCCAAGTAGAAACCTTAAAGTATTCCTTATCCTTCTATAGGCTTCAGTTATCCTTTGCAATATCTCCTCAGAGATAGCAATATCTGAGCTGTAATCCGATGATGTGACCCAAAGTCTAAGAATATCGGCGCCCGATCTTGAAATGACTTTCAAGGGGTCTATCACATTTCCAAGAGATTTGGACATTTTTCTTCCCTCGCCATCGACAAGAAATCCATGAGTTATTACATCGTGATATGGCGGAGCGTTCTCAGCCCCCACCGAAGTAAGCAGTGATGATTGAAACCAGCCTCTGTGTTGATCGGACCCTTCCAGATAAATATCCGCTGGCCACGACAGTTCCTCCCTGGTCTTTAGTACAGCTTCGTGGCTGACACCCGACTCGAACCAGACATCTAAAATATCGTTCTCAGTTTTGAATTTCGTACCACCGCATTTCTCGCATTTGGTCTCAGTCGGCATAAGCTTATTTACGGGTTCGGTAAACCACGTATCGGCGCCTTTATCAAGAAATACCTTCTCAACAAAGTCCAAGACTTCTTTGGTTGCGAGGACAGCACCGCAATCTTCACAATAGAATACAGGTATGGGAACCCCCCATGATCGCTGCCTGGATATACACCAATCGGGCCTGTCGGTAATCATCGCAGTAATCCGATTTTTACTCCATTCGGGTGTCCATTTGACCTTATCTATCGCAACCAGCGTGTCCTTCCTTAAATTAGTTGCTTCCATGGAAATAAACCATTGCTCGGTGGCGCGGAAAATGACAGGTTTCTTACAACGCCAGCAATGAGGGTATGAGTGTTCGATCTTCTCCACGAGAACAAGCAGTCCTCGTTCTTTCAAGTCATCTATTATCTGGTCGTTAGCTTTTAATATATGTTCGCCGCTAAAACGTCCGGCGTCATCGGTGAAGACCCCTCTGTCGTCAACTGGCATCGGCGCCTCCAGATCGTATTCAATGCCGATGGCATAATCTTCAGCACCATGACCGGGAGCGATATGAACACAACCACTTCCCTGTTCTAATGATACATAATCCGCTGTGATGACTTCTGATGTCTTGTCATCGAAAATCGGATGGCCAACTGACTGGCCTTTAAGATCGCTTCCCTTAAAAGTCGTAAGGATATTGGCGTCCTTATCTAATATTTTTTTAATCTCCCCTACTAGAGCCGACGCAATAATGATTATCTCGTTCTCCCAAAGGATGGCGGAGTAAGATGCTTCAGGGTGAACCGCAACGGCTACGTTTGCCGGAAGAGTCCAGGGTGTAGTAGTCCAGATAAGCAGATTTTTAGGCTGATCGTATTCCTCCAGCATCTCAAAGTCTGAAAGAAGCGGAAATTTTACATAAATTGACGACGAAGTCTCATCGCTATATTCGATCTCCGCTTCTGACAGCGCCGTTTGGCAACTCCAGCACCAATGTATGGGCTTTCTTCCCTTATAGATAAGGCCCTTTTGATATAGTTCATTAAATATCTTTACGATAGTCGCTTCATATGTATGGTTTAAAGTAAGATATGGATCGTCCCAGTCGCCTGTTATGCCGAGTCTTTTAAACTGATCTCTTTGTCTATCGACAAATCTTAGCGCGTATTCGCGACATTTTTCTCTTAGATCCGCTTTTGAGATCGTCGCCTTCTCCTTGCCTAGCCTCTTCTCTACTTCGTGTTCGATAGGTTGGCCATGGCAATCCCACCCCGGAACGTAAGGAGCATAATAGCCGCTCATTCGGGCATATTTAACGATCAAGTCTTTTAATACCTTGTTTAATGTATGGCCTAAGTGAATATCGCCATTAGCATATGGTGGACCATCGTGAAGGATGAAACGCTTTCTGTCTCCATCGTTTTCCATAAGTTTCTCTTCAAGACCGATCTCCTTCCAGTAATCCAAGATATCGAGCTCCATCTTGGTCAGATTTCCCTTCATTGGAAAATCTGTCTTTGGAAGATTCAGCGTATCTTTATAGTCGTTTCCCATATCCCCTCGTCACTATTAGAGCTTTTATGTTAACCAATAATTGATCATCTAAAATAAAAAAATCCTCTCATACTATGTAAGGACGAGAGGACCCGCGGTACCACCTTGATTCCCTTTTTAATTAAAGGGCTCTTAACGGATATAACGCTCCGACCGGACTAACTTACTTATTTGATTTCTGCTAGTCGACTCCGAGGTGATCTTCACTAAGGTCTCGCGAGTCCGGTTTTCAGCTACCCTGGCTCTCTTTTTACTCGCCATTTCCAGCTACTCTTCCTCTTCAATGCCAAATTATGAATTTTGAAAAAATTAACATCTTGGTTAGTTGATGTCAACAGATGATTTAAAAGAAGTAAATATTGATGTAGCCCACTTGGTAAAGACAACATCAAAGTGTGATATTATTATTTCAAAGGGAAAGTTGATATAAAGAATATGGAATTTAGAAATAAAAGATTATTAAAACAGATCGGCATATTAGTGCTTATTGCCCTCGTCTTTACTATCCTACCAAGGTTTATCTTCGCAAGTTTGGCGATGATAATAAGGACGGCTTTTTGGATCGGTATGATCTATATTATATATCGCCTGTTTGGTCGAAAATACATATCCAACTATGCCAGAACTCGTAAGTATAAAAAGAGGAAGCCGCAGTCATATTTTAGCGATCGTCGTTAAGAAAGATTTTAAGGGCTGTTTTATTAGACAATCTCCGGACTGATATGGTCGCCGATCTTTTGAAGTTCCGTTCCCAACTTTTTTTGCCAGCTCTTTCCCGTGAGCTTCAGGGAAGAGACTTCCTTAAGCCCAGTTGGAAGTTCGAGGTTTTTTTCGTGGAGTACGGTTAGCTTTTCACTCCCTATTTTTCCCATGATATAGCCTAATTCCAATATCACGTCTTGCCCGGCTCTGGGCTTTAAATTATTCTTTTTTGTCTTTGGGGCGCCGACATCTTCATTGGATACTATAAAGATAGCGTGACTAGCATTCTCGTGTTGTTTAAGATCATCGACGATCGTTTTTTTATCCTTTAAGATGATCTCCTCCATTTTATTCTCTTTTAACACTTTCACAACGGAGTCTCGGATCTTCTTACTGCCGTGAACCACTAATACAGTACTAGCGTCGGTGGTAAATTCAAATACCTCATCACTATGAATATCAAAGTCAATATCTGTAACGATATTCAGCCGATTGACGATTGCTTCTAAATGCTTTACCTTGCTTGCTAGTAATTCGCGATAATCCTTCACCATGTCTGAGAGGTAGGTCTTTCGTTTAAGGATCAGGGTAAAATGTTCCTTATATTTTTTTGCCTCGTAATCAGTAGCAAATATTCGAAGTAAATGTTCCTCGTTCTTTTTAGTCCAGGAATAATACTCGATTTTTGAGTGTTCCAGATCTTTCTCGAACTCAAAATCGGCATTTTGGAGCACTCTTCCCTTTTCGATCATCTCCCTTATCTCTTCGGCAGCTTCATGATAAGGTATCGCCAGTTTTTCATTTCCGGCCAAACAGACCCCTCCTTCCGCCTGAAGATTAAATGATAATAATAAATTTTGCATAAAATCACTACTTGGTCAATGAAGTTAGTGTAGAAATACAGACAGAAAATCAAATTATCTACCGATTATCTAAGTCAAAATTTCACTAAAATAAGAAAGCGAGGCCTTACTAGCATGTGAAAAATTGCTGTTTTATCTGTTTACCTGCTATATTTCGCTGAATTATTATGATTCAGCAGTCGTTCATTGTTTATCCTTGATCAATTTACATATCGGAATGTTTTTCTTCTTTGTGTTCTTCTAGGTCGTCTACTTCCATTCCGCATACGGGACACTGTGGCATTATCATCACCTCTCTTCTTAAAACAACCATGCACTTAGTTGATTCCCGATCAGAAAGCTTTTAAACCTTTATTTATAGATTTCGTAAATAGCTGGTAATTTTTTCTCAAGTCAATATACCTATGTTTGCCTAATCCTTCCTAAGGCACTAAAATTGCAACTGTATTTAAATATTATTACCTTGGATCTGGATAAAAAATTACTTCGTTTAAGAACGTCCAAAAAAAAAGTAAACCAAAAAGATCCTTCTTCAAAAAGAGGAGGATGCTTTTACTTGTTGTCATAGTCATCTTGGTATTCATCAACGTTATCGCGGAGCAAAATTCCAACGATGCTAAAAAGGTATCGTCCAGCGAGGTTACAATAAAACCATACCATATCGGAGATTTCGCGAGGGCTGGAGATATAAAGTGGCGGATCGAAAAAGAGCCACAGATGATGAAAGAGATGTATGGCGATTACGATAGCAAAAAAGCCAACGGTACCTATGTGTTGATCGAGATCACAGGTGAGCTTACCGGCCAAGGTAGCGCAATTGTGAGTACTTCTGAATTTCATCTTCTAGATGATGAAGATATAAGGTACGAGACAACGAATAACGGTGAAGCTGGCCTAAAAGACTTAGATCGAAAAAGCCTCTCCCGCGAGCAGTTAAATCCAAACGTTCCCATAACCGGCTGGATAGTCTTTGATATTCCGGAGGATGCTGCTGGCCTAAAACTGGTAGTCGGAGATCTTTTACCTGACTCTGATCAAACGGCATTAATCGATCTAGGTATCTGATTTAAAGATAGCTTATTTGGAGATGACATAATGAATGAGAAAAAAAATACCTCTCCCGACAATATAACCCTTTATTACGGAAACAAACAGCCGACAATATTCTCGATGCGGGGAGAGATAGGACGTCTTTACAAAACCAATAGATCATTAGAGTTCAAGGGTGAGGAGAGCGAGAAGGATTTTTCTGATTTAAAAGGAACCGCATTGGTCCCCAAAAAGATAAGGCCGATCGATTACGCTATTCAGTGGCTTGTAATAACCGCTTTAGTCTTTGTCAATACAACATTTACTGGAGCAAGCCCCATCATCGCTCCCGTCTATGGTTTTCTTGCCCTGCCTCTCATCTTTCTCGTAACCAGATTGGGCCAAAGGGCGGTCAAGGTCGTTTACAAAGAAAAAGGTGAAGAAAAAGAGGCATACTTTTCTAACTTTAGAGGCATGACTTATGATCATTTCAGGGATTTTGCAGAAAGGAAGAAGGTTTGATAAGAAAAGCGGCTACTGCTACGTTTATTGCTCTTTTTGTAATTTCTATATATGGCTGCGCAGCTACTGAAGTAAGTGAGACCAAAAATAAGACCACCGATGCCGTTGAAAAATACAATGACTCAATAAAAGAAAGAACTACTATCGGTGAAGAGTAATTAGTTTAGCAATGAGCTAAATCAGTTTTTTACAACAAACTAACATTTAATCAGATAACAAATAAGCTTTACTGATCTGTATCAGTTCCATAGAAATGGGATCTTTTTTTAAAGCGAAGTTCATCGGCTAGATCTTCCTCGTCAATATCTTCAAGTACGTGGTTTGAGTCTCTATAAACGATGTATCCCTTATTCTCAATCTCATCGATTAAAGCTCTCGAGCCAGCATCTTTGATGGCGTCTTCGGGAGTTTTATAGACGTACTCTCCGGTATCTTTGTTCTCTTTATCCATAGCTAAGCTTTCTTGGTATCCGACTACTGTAAGGGCGATTATTATGAGAGCGAATATTGTGACGAATATATAAGGTTCTCTGCTCGTTCTTTGTGGACGATTGGATAATGCGCTAATTAAAAGGATAAAGAAAAATAGGAGAAAAGCCACTACTCCGAATGCGACCAAAGTATTGCCTAGCTCCTTGATGGCACCATCGCTTTGACCATTTCCCAAGCTAATGATTGAAAGGGAAATTACTATACCTGTTATCAATCCTATTATTCCAAATAATAAAGCTACACTCTTCATATCTGCCTTAAGTAAAAACTAAAACTGCATTAATGACGCTTGCTTGTATATATCGGCAGATTATTAAAATTCTTAAGAAGTCATACCTTTTCAGGAAACGGTGGAGAGAATAGCTTTGCAGCGTACATAGATGTTTGATTATTATTCATCGCTGATTATTTTATATTTTTTATATGTCTTTCAAAAAATAATGAATTAATTTTTGGCAAAAAGATAAGAGGTTAATATTACGTCATTGTTTGATGGTCTTGTTTCTATCTGACCAGAGTTAAACTTATCGCGATTTTTCTAAAGAATCGAGTCGCGTTTTAAGTCCTTCGATTTCTACTTGGGCTTGATTGTCTCTATTTTTTAGTTCTTCGATCTCTGTTTGCTGGGTATCTATCTTCAATTGTTGAGCATCTATATGTGCTTGATAGTCATTCTCGGCTTGGCTGGCTTCCTTAGAAGTTTATTAGCAGTATTAAATATTTTATCATTCATTTCTACATGAAAAATCGAGACCTTGTTCGGTTGAATGCAATCGAAGACTGAAAGAGACTCGTTTGTTTTGAGGACCGACCGGCTCCGCACCGCATCGAGTTTGATGCTGGTGCAGCCAATCCATCGGCGCTATAAGGCAAGGCTCTAGCCAGATACTGGTTAAGCGCTGAGATCTGATAGGATTTCTTGAGCTCGCTTAAGCGACTGAGCAAATTCATCCCGCAAACGTCGATCATGTATTGCTCTCTCGAAGTGCTTATCGGCGTTCACCAAGTGACAGAAC